>Ga0194121_10000654_pt1 | contig 60614 bp, 43 predicted proteins | sample TA2MahCa50mmetaG_FD_148609 | JGI IMG/M metagenome (GOLD analysis project Ga0194121, IMG submission 148609) | Freshwater microbial communities from Lake Tanganyika, Tanzania - TA2015020 Mahale Deep Cast 50m | ecosystem: Environmental > Aquatic > Freshwater > Lake | place: Tanzania: Lake...
CGATGGCTTTCTCTTTGTCGCGCCCGGCGACCGGATCTCCGGTGGCGCTCCGCCAGGTGCCCTCACCGACGTAAGGAAGACCAGCCGAGACGCCAATCTGATTGGTCACACCCATGGATGGAGCGCTGAGACTGGCCGCAATACGATTGGTATTCCACATGTCGTTGTCACCGAGGACACCCTGCCGCTGGCGGTCGCTGAACAACCCTCCGGCGCCCGCGTTGGTATTGCCCATGAGAACCTGCGTGAGGTTCAGATGGCTCACCAATTTGTCGAGATTCACGAAATCAACGATGCGTGGAACATCGCCCTCATGATCGATGAGCATGTATTGCACGCGGTTGGTCACATGCAAAATCCATTGCGGCACGCGTGCGCCTGTTTCAAAAACGTTGTTGGTCGTGAATATCCCGAACCCGGTCAAATAACCCTGATTCGGCAGGAAAGTAATCGTCTCATTGACGGGAACGATGAACGAAGCCGGGCTTGGATAGCCGGCCCAAAGGTTGGTTGTGATCACCTTATTGGTCACAAAGTTGACGAACGGATTGGTTCTGATGCCGAACTCACCGATGGAATGAAGGGCCATTGAACTTTGGATCGTAGCGCGCAGTTCCATATTCCTTTGGCTCCGGAAAGCTTGCGTATAGGAATTCCAAGCTTCCAATCCCAGACGGTTGGTGATGCTCAAGACGTGCATCTGGTTTGTTTGACTGGGCAAGGAATTGAGAGCCGATTTCCGCAACTCCAGTTTGCGGCTCACTTGGGCGACAGTCTGAAGAGTAAACTCGTTGAAATTTGGATAGCCCTTCTTCGCGCCAACCACCCACGGGATGTCTGTGAGGGCAATGTCTGGTCTGATGCCGGCAGGCGTCCCATCAGTCAGAAATCTTTCCGCTGTTTCCCATCGCAGCGCAGCAGCATTCGTAGCGACTGCCGCATTATTAACTTCGACGTATCCCGCAATGAAAACATTAGTCGTTGTCTTGCCAATCAGTGGACGCAGGACCGTAGGATAATCGCGCCTCACATTGACATTAGCTGTGAGCCGTGGAGTCTTAGCATCGTAAAGATTGGCGGCCATTTGCAGTTTCTGGTGAACCGCCGACGAGTACTCGTTGTTCGTCACGTAATTGGGCAGCCGTTGACCCGGCCGGCTCGGATCGAAACCGGGATGAAACACTTGAATGTTGGTCAGGCAAAAGTTGTCCCGCACACCGGTTGTCCCCATGACGAAATGCGTGACAGGGCCTCGCGGCAAATCTAGGTAGTCCGGGGACAACAATGTGACGTTCTCCATGATTTGACCGTAAGGACCGATGGCGAGGTTATTGGTCACGTCGCTGCGCCGCAAACTTGCCCGCAAAAGCCGGTCTGCGGTTTGGTTGAAGAAATCATTTGTTACACTGAGCGTTTCCCACGGAATGAAGTTGGTCTGGCCTCCGGCAATATCGTTTCGATAATTCAGGTGCAGTTTGTTCGTGGTGTAGAGGCGGAAATCGGCCTGGTGCAGCCTGCTGGATTCGGCGGGCTGCGAATCGGTTCCGAACTGAGCGAGCATGCGATAGACCGTGTACCGATCGTAGGATGAAAGGGAGTTGGTCGTTCGAGATGCTAGACGCGCCACAAACCGCGGTGATGTTTGATTGGTGTCAAAGATCTCCTGCATGTCGTAGTAGCCTTCTGGGTTCGGACTTCCGGGCCACGCCTTGGCCGGGTTATCCAGAGGAATGAGGCCATCGGAATAATAATCGATTGCGGAAGCCCGGAAGGCGCTGGCGGCTGGCAGCCCAAACACGTTCTGCGCCGGAGGCAACTCATACTGGCGCGCCGGCTTGAACGCATCGTAGTAGCGATGGAAGAGAAACGCGCGAGCATCATCGAAGGAATCCCCAACGCTCGCGACAAAGGCGCCAGGCCGATAAACATAACTCCTCCAAACGTTCGTATTCAAATCGTGAAACCCGCCTGCGAGGTTGATCTCCCAAGAGCCGATGCCTTGATTGCGGCTGTAGTTGTTGGCCTGAAGATTAGGATCGTTGCCTTTGACGTTATTATGAATGAAATTCAGATCGAGGCTTTTCCCGGCGGGCAGGACGATAAAAGCATAGCGCCCCACGAATCGGTTACTTTCGGAATGAGGCCGATCCGGTCGTTCGAGCACGCCAATCCATTCGGGATCACCGATGAAATTTTGGAACATCGCGCTTCGAACGGAAGTGGTTTCCACTCCGTTGGTCCCAACATATCGTCCGGGCGCGCTTCCCATCACCGGTTGCCAGCCGTTGGGTTCGAAACGCCTATTTCGGTTGAAATCGAGGTAAAATCGAAAATTGTGCGGCACTCTATTTCTGTCGAAGAAGACCGGATCACGTTCCGCGCTGGGGTTGGCAATAGGGATGAAAACGGGTGGGCGCGGATCGTATTGAAGATTGGCAATGTTCTGAAGGATATCTTCCTCATCTGATAAATACTGGCCATTGAACAGTGTGTAACTGACGTTCATTGGTGATGCGATACCAGAACGGAATCCCGCGGGACTGAAATAATTGGTCGAGACAATCATCTCGTAACTGAACGCATTGGTTGTGGCCAGCATGCGGGCGGCAATCTCAGCTTGAGCCCTAGCGAGGGCGGCTTCTGCCATTAACCCCGCGTCAGTCTGGTTCTGAGTAACCGTTACGGAAGCCTTGTCACGGCGGCTGACGGCCAAAAAGACAACGGCCATTATGGTCACCACCGACAACATGAGCAAGGTGATGACTAGGGCGACGCCGCGTTGCGAGTGACGATTCATGGCGATGCGGTTCGGATGGGGATGCGCTTCCGAAACAAATGGACCTTCGACGCCCGTTTTTCGAGAAACTTCCGCGCGACGGATGGCGGACCAACGCGCATCGATTCATATTGGGCCAACGCATCGGGTTCAATAACGGCCAGTTCGAGATCGACGTAGGCGGGAAGAGCGTTGCCCAAAAAGAGCAGTTTTGTTTGCGCAACAGGGTCCTGCCGGAGGACAACGTTGGCGCTTTGCCAATCACCATTGCGGAGATTGCTCCATGGCAACTGCTGCAACCTGATGTTTTGGCGCAGAATGTTGTAGGTGGGATAAAAATTGGTTGTCTCAAATCCCATTCTCCGGCCTTCCGGATCGAACGCCGCCAAACGCAAGTGAACAATGCCGTCGGCCACGCGATGGAAGTTAGTTGATATCGTGCGCGTCACGCGGTTGGTCATCTCCAATGTCATGAACTCGCGGCTCAGATTGGTCGAGGTAAGCCGGTGGACATTGGTCGAAATAGAAAAGCGGTAGAGTGTTCCGATGCCGTCGTCGGCGCCGATCACGCGGTAGCCGGTTCCAACCCAGCGATTCGTCATCGAGCTAAGAAAGAAGAATTCCTGGAGCACATTCGTGCGCAGGATTCTCGTCTCATCCAAGTCGGTCTGAACCAGAGGAGGAGACGGAATTAATCCTGCGTATAAATTCGTCCCGGCGGACAAGCGTGAAGCGCTTAGTTGCTCCAACTCGCGCGAAATCATTTCCAAGGCCGCCCGTCCGGATTCGAGGACATCCACTTGCGTGATATTGCCGCGCAGAGCTTTTTGGGTGTGATTGAACACTTGGTAAAGCGCATACACGATCACGATCATGATCGAGACCGCCACGAGCAATTCCAGGAGCGAAAAGCCGGCCTCGCCTCGCCAACTCTTATAACAGCGGGATTTGTTTTGTCGCGCAGCCTTGGAGTCTGCCCTATCGCCGATTTGCAATCGGCAGACTGTTCGCCAGTTCTCGCCCTGTCTGGATTGGCCGGAGGTCGAGGTTGGAAATCTTCCAAGCAGCGCTAATTGGGCTGGAGCCTGCGTCACCGCACTCCAATACCCGTCGGATTTCGGATGCTCCGGTTTTTTGTGAATGCGCGTTTTCATTGGAGCACGGTCGTGAAGCTGTTCGTCAGCGAAAACGTATTTGGTTCGAAAAAGTACAGGTAGTTTGGGCTGTTTACTGGGCCGAAACCCCGCAATTCACCGCTGACCAGCGTGCGAAAGGTCTTTCGCCCGCGGCCGGTTTCCCAAGTCGTTCCTCGCTGATACAACGGCCAGCGAAGCGTGAGGCGAATCTCGTAAAGGTTCCTGAAAAGGCTGAGGGAATGGCGCAGATCATCGATTGAACTCGCAGCGTTTGCGCCTGAAGGCCGGGCCGTAAACGGCAGAACCTCGGAAACAAGATGATAACGAAAGGCCAGTTCCTCGCTCTGTTTTCCTTTTTCGCTGGCGACTCCGCTAATGGCCCGAACCCGGGCCGTTACAGAGTTCGACCGAGAAGCGCCGTTTGGCAATACTTCAATCTTCGGTGTGCTTAGCAATCCGACGATGTGCAGACCATTGGTCAAACGATTGGGAACGGACGCGGTCGTATTCGTGAACGTTACTGTCGAAGCCGTTCCATACTTGATCGTAATCGACTCGACGAAATTCGTTAACTCATCTATTCCTTTGGACCCGCTGCGGAGCGCTTCCAAAATAAATATTCCGTCCTGGTTGACAATCGTCTCTTCGAGATTTTCCTTTTGGACTTTGAGGCCTGTCGGGAGAACGCCGATGATCGCGACCAAAGCAAACGCAATGATGGCGAGCGAAAGCGCGATTTCCACCATTGTGAACCCGGAGGCAGGGACGGCGCGTTGCGCCGTCCGCGCGCGAGCTGGGTTCGAGCGCGGCGCAACGATATGCGCCGGCGCCAGCAGTGCGCGGACGGTGCAGCGCGTGGTCCCTGCCTTAGTTTGTATCGGCGTCTTCATCATTGCAGCGCTGGCAACTCAACCTTCGCGCGGCCGGTCAGCCAATCGACCCGCACGTATTGAAGGTTGTTGGTCGTATTGCCGGGAGGAATCAATTGCACGTCTGGTTCGCCTCGCACGTAATTACCGCGGTTATCCTTCGGGAAAAAGATGCTGCCTTTCCCCAAAGGGAGGAGTTCTTCGCGTTGCGAGAGAAGTTGTCCCTGGGAATTAAAGCCGATATACGGAAGCAGAAACGGTTTGCTCCTGGCATTGGGAAATGGGAAAGCATTGGTCGCGAAGGCGCGCGCGTAACCGTTTGGATTGTTGCTCAACCGCGCATCGTATTTATAAGGCGGGATGAGCATCCCTTCGGGCAGTGTTTTCCAATCTGTCAAATAACGCGGCGTGGCTTGCCCAGGTTGATCTCCAACTGTCCGCGCGCTAATGAGCGCGTAGGAGGTGTATTGGCCGCTCACCAAATTAGTGAGCGAGCGCAACTCTTGGAGATTGGGGTTGTTCTTTTCCGAATCGATCTTTTGGAAGATGGTCGGCGGAACGAAAACCATGTAAACGGTCGTGCGGTCACTGATCGCTCGAAGGCGTGCGAAAGCGAGGTCGTCGAGAATCTGTCTATTGGCGGCCGCGGTCAAGTTGGCTTGACCAATTCCTTTCATCGCCGGCAAGCCGATTGACGCCAAGATGCCAATGATGACGATCACCACGAGCAGTTCGAGCAGCGTGAAGGCGGCAGCACCAATCCGAGGCGAACGGCAAGTCCTATTCAATCGTTCCCATTTGCGATTTGGCTCAACCGCCGACTTGCGGTCGGCATAGGTCTCGCCCTCTCCAGCGTTTCGGAACTTGCGCGGTGTTTGCGGATTCCAACTCTGCGATACGCCAGAGTGAAACTCTGCGTCACAACCAGATCGCAAATCGCAAATCGCAAATCGCAAATTGGAACGGTAACAGTTCATTTCCAGCTCAGAACATTGTCCTTATTCACGCCGAAATTGGCCTTCTGTTGAAGGCTGGCCAGACCATCCGGCCCCAGAGACCAGACCATCACGGGTGCGCGAAGCTCGAACGTGTTGGCCGCTGGCTTCGCTTTCATGTGGCCGTTGAATCCTTTTGCGGCGCCGCCGGCGGGATCGGCTGAAACTGAGTCATAACGATAAAAACCATCCCGGCATTGGTCGTTATAGTCTAAGTCAACCGTGACGATGTATGGGTTTCCCCAAGGATCGCGATAAACACCATCGGGACCGACGCCGGGAGTGCGTGCGCCATCGACTTCGCGCGCCTTCAAGAAGGGCGTCTTTTGCGGATTGAGCGTGTGATTGGCGTTTGGCGTTGCTTCGCCATTACGAAATTGGGTTAGTCCAGAAAGGATCGCCACTAACTCCGAGTTATTAGCTTGATTCCTAAATTGAACGCCTGCGGTTTCAATTCGAATCTCTTGATTTCGCTTAGTGCGCCACCACCCGCCGGCATAGCGCGTTCCCCATGTAAAATCGGGACTATCCCCCGAATCCCCCAATGCTTCTCGCGTGTCCTTTGAAGCCGGAAACCGATGGTATGTCGCCTGGTAAGCGCTGATGGCGCCAGCTAAGTCGGCCATTTCGGTCCGAGCTTTGATTATTTGCCCTTTCACTTTCGCCTTGCTGACCACGGGCATCAACATGCCGGCGAGAACGCCGATGATGGCGATAACCACCAGCAATTCAATCAAGGTAAAACCTCGATGATCCTGAGTTGACGAAACGTTCATAGTTTTCCTTTGGCTTTGGTAAGGCGAGCGCAACGCGCTCCTTTGGCTTTTGCCTTTGGCTGCGGCGCAATTGGGAATTGTGGCGCGAATCCTTGAAGATCAATGATGGGCGCGGGCCACATCGAGGCTGTCCACTTGACATCAAGTGGCCGGCCTGGACGAGAATATTTTCTTCTCAGTTCCATGCTCTGCTTATTGTCTTCCGATAACCGTCGGGTCCTTCTCCCAATTGCTGAAACGAATGATGTCTCTGCCGATGACAACTTCTGCCCAGAGATCGAATCCATTTGGATTATTGCGGTTTGGTGAAGATGAATCGTACATCCAGGGGTTGATCGGCACAGCGCCAACTCTCGCTGGAATCTGAAGCGGAAAGCTGACTCCATTGTAGGTGCTCGTTTTTGGACCGTTTACTGGAACGGCTAGGACTTCAATATCGACACCCGGAATATTTACTTCCTTGTATTGCGCTGGTTTGACCTCTTCCGTGAACTTCAACTCCTTCTCATCCCGTGACGAGTTCGCGAACCCACTCCTGCCAAAAATAGGCCTTACGTTCGCATCGAGGATTCCCTCCTCACTTCCAGGAATCTCAAACTTGTTTCTTGTGTAGACAGTCCCGCTTAACTCATAAAAAAGCTGGTTAGTGGAAGGCTTGCCAGGATTGTCTGGCGGGAATGAACCAATGGCAGCCTTGTAATTTTCAATCGCGGTCACGTACTTATTCAATTCCGCTTTAACTCGCGATTCCTTGTTTTTCCGCGAAGCGACGCCGACCAATCCCACGCTTAAGCCAGCCAGCAGCGCGATAATGCTGAAGACGACCAGCAACTCAATTAGGGTGAAACCACTTCTTTTGTAACGCAGACTTGCAGTCTGCTGTATCGCTGGCTTGCCGCCGGCAGCGGCTGCACTTTGTCCGGCGCCTCCGGCCGGGCGTGCACGCAGCAGACTGAAAGTCTGCGATACAGCAGCGTGAAACTCTGCGATACGGCCACGGCCTCGTCGTGAATTGATCATTCTTCCTGCCTATCTTTCCCGCAATTCCTGTTCCATTCGTTCGCTCAACCACTGTTTGATCATACTTTGATAATTGAGATACCTCGAACGCGCCAAGCGCTTGATCTTTGCCAGCATCCTCGGATCAATCCGCAACGTTATCGTCACGGATTCCGAAGCTTCGGAACTCGCTGCGACCGCTCCTTCCATCAATCGCAAGTCGATTCGATTCTCCGCCCAAAACGATGCTTCCGCTTCTTCGCTGTCGAACAGCGGCACATCTTCCCAATTCATGATCGCGTTCATGGCGGTTTGATTCCTGCAGCGACCGATCAAATCAGCATCTCGAATTTCTAGCCGCAACGCGTGTCAACGCGTCGCCATGGCTCAGCTGGCTTATTGTGAAAGGGTCTGATTCAGCTTGCGTTGATAAAAGAACTGTTCTTCCGCAGCAAACGTGCGCGCATAAAGGACCCGAATCTGTTTCCCGTTCGTGCGATAAACGCTGAAAATCCCCCCCCCCCCCGCTGTCTTTCCCAGATTAAAAAACCGGGCTTGAGCGGAAAACCGTGTCGAATCAGGAAGCAATCGAACCGCAAAAGGGTCCTCGAACGACTCTTCCACATCTCGTGGCGTCAAAGAACTATCCCACTCGAAAGGCGTGTTATTCCAATCAAACTCCATGGCTTGAGTTGTAAATCAAACGCCAATGCAATGTAGTTACATTGTATTTACAGTACCGCCTCTTGGCTGTCAACTTCATTTTATCTTCCAACAACGAAAATGGCCACCGACATGACTCGGTGGCCATTTCATCGCTACAAACTTCCTAGTCGTCGCCGCCGCCCTTTCCACCGCCTTCGGAACCAAGTTGGTCGATGAGGGTAATGAGGGGTAAGAAGAGCGCGATCACGATGCTTCCGACGACGACAGCGAGGAACACGATCATGATCGGTTCCAGCAATGAGGTCATCGCCGATACGGCGTTATCGACTTCGTCATCATAATTGTCGGCGATCTTCATAAGCATTTCCGGAAGCGCGCCCGTTTGTTCGCCGACGTCAACCATGCTGATAACCATGGGAGGAAAAACATTCGACGCTTCCAACGGCGCTGTGATTGTCTCGCCTTCCTTGACGCTTTCGTGGACGGCGCCGACGGCTTCTCCAACAATCACGTTGCCCGAAGTCTCTTTAACGATCGTCAACGCCTGAAGAATTGGAACGCCGCTGCTAACCAATGTGCCCAGCGTTCGCGTGAATCTGGAAATCGCAACTTTGCTGACGACGGGGCCGAGAACAGGAAAACTTAGTTTAAGTCTGTCAAACAGCTTTCGGCCTATTCTCGTTCGAACGATCAGTTTGAAGACGATGAACGCGCCGATCAAACACCCGAATGTGACCAAAAAGTGTTGAGCCACAATTTCGCTGACTGCCAAAACGAAATTCGTGAACGCAGGCATGGCCGCGCCTTCCAACATGTCAGCAAAGATTGCCTTAAACTTGGGAACCACGACCACCATCAAGAGAATCAAGATGCCGACGGCGACAAACATGACTGCGGCCGGATAAAACATGGCCGCCACAACTTTGCCTTTGATCTTCTGCGCTTTCTCCATGAACTCCGAAAGCCGGTTTAATACAACTTCGAGCACACCGCCGAGTTCGCCCGCTTTAACCATGTTCACAAATAGCCGGTTAAATACTTTCGGATGTTGAGCCAACCCTTCCGAAAATGTGCTGCCCCCCTCAATCGAAATCGCCAGATCATTGATGATGCTGCGCAGCGTTGGATTCCTTTCCTGTCTTTCCAAGACTCTCAATCCTCGAAGCAAGGGCAAGCCAGCGTCCACCAGAGTCGCCAATTGCCGCGTAAACGTGGTCAGGATTTTCGGTTTTACTTTGCCGCCCAAGCCGGGAATCCGGATGTTGATGCTCACCCCGCCCTTTTTCTTTCCGCCTCTGGCGGGAGCGGCGCCTCCTTTTTTCCCAGCCTTCTCTTTGACCTTGTCCGCTTCGACTACTTTCGTCGGGAAATACCCCATTTCCTTGAGCCGCCCGATGGCTTCGTTCTGATTTGCCACCTCGAGAGTGCCTTTTGTTTCCTTGCCACGGGAATCCATGGCGACGTAATTGAATTTAGGCATAAGGACCTTTGCTATTAGGTGTATTTCAGTATTTCTTCAATGGTGGTTTCGCCATCGAAAATGCCACGCAAGCCATCCTCGCGCAATGTTACCATGCCGAGTTCGACAGCCTTTTGGCGAATGACGACCGTAGGCGCGCGCTCGTTGATCAAGCTGCGGATCGCCTCATTGACGACGAGCAATTCGAAGATGCCTTTGCGTCCGCGGTACCCGGTGTCATTGCAATTGGCGCAGCCGCGCCCGTAGTAGAAAACTTTGTCACCAACATCGTGCGGGGAGAGGTTCAGCAGTGACAACTGATTTTCGGTCGGCTCGAAAGGCGTGCGACATTTCCGGCAGATCGTTCGAACCAAGCGTTGCGCCAAGACGGCCATGAGCGTGGAAGAAATCAAGAAGGGTTCGACGCCCATATCGATGAGACGCGTCACGGCGCCGGGCGCGTCGTTTGTGTGCAGCGTGCTCAAAACCAAGTGACCTGTGAGCGATGCTTGAATGGCCACCTGCGAAGTCTCGAGGTCGCGCATTTCACCCAGCATGATGATGTCGGGGTCCTGCCGCAAAAATGATCGCAACGCTTTGCCGAAGGTCATGCCGACCGCTTCGTTGACCGCGACCTGCATGATGCCTTCTATGTCAAATTCCACCGGATCTTCAGCGGTGAGCAGTTTCGAATCAATGGTGTTAATCCGACGCAACGCGGAGTAAAGCGTGGTGGTTTTGCCGCAGCCGGTTGGGCCGGTCACGATTACAATGCCATTCGGTTGCTGAATCGCTTCCGAAAAATAATTGAGAATAAACTGCGGAAAGCCGAGCGATTCCAATTCCAATTTCAAGGCCGAGCGATCCAGCACGCGGAGCACGACCGACTCGCCGAACTGGGTCGGCAGCGTTGAAACACGCAAGTCCACTTGCCGTCCGCCCAAACTAATGGTGATGCGTCCGTCTTGAGGCAAGCGCCGTTCGGAAATGTTCAGGTTGGCCATGACCTTGAGACGCGACGTCACGGGCAAAGCAAGGTGCTTGGGCGGAGGGGACATTTCGTAGAGCGCGCCGTCCACGCGATAGCGGATTTTGAATTCGTCTTCAAACGGCTCGAAGTGAATGTCGCTCGCTCGATCTTGAATCGCTTGAAACAGCACGAGATTGACGAACTTAATAATCGGCGTCGCGTTCGCTTGGTCGGTCAAATCCGAAACATCGAAGGCGGCTGCGACCGTCGTCTCAGGTCTGTCCTTGCCCAAATCCAAGTTCGCGCCCAATTCCTTCAGAATCTCGCTGACGCTGGAATTGGTGTCTTCGGGGTAGAATTTGTTCAACGCTCTCTCGATTTGAGCGGCGTCGGCGACGACTACTTGAACTTCTTTACCGATGGAAAATCCCAACTCGTCGATCATCTGCGGATTGAGCGGGTCCATGAAGGCAACTTGAATCGTTGAGCCATAAACGGCCACTGGGACACATTGATACATGCGCGCGGTGGCGGCCGGGATGGTCTGGATAATCTCAGTCGTTAACTCGGATTCGCGGATATCGGCAATGTCGGTTCCAAGGTGTTCGGAAATGAGTTGGAGTTGGGTATACGTGTCAACCAGGCCGAAGTCCTTTAGAAGCTGGCTCATTGGCTTGCCGCTCCGGGTTTGTTCCTGGGTCACTTCCTCCAATTGCAAATCATCAATCAGGCCGCGCTCTTTGACGAGGGCCAGGAGGGGATCAGACGTAATTTCGGACATAACAAAAATCAGCGAGCTGCCGCCGCAGCCGCCCGGCTGGCTTCAATTTCCTGTAGTTTGACCAGGATCGTTGTGGAATCTTGCGCTTTCGTAATGACTTCTTCCTGGGCGATCATGCCTTGGAGGTATTTGTCGATTAAGAAGCTGTCCAATGTGACCATGCCATACTTCGCCCCGGTCTGAATGTCGGAATTGATTCGGAAGGTCTTATTGTCGCGAATCAAGGCCGCGATGGAAGGCGTGTTCACCATAATCTCGAAGATGGCCACGCGTCCCGGCTTGTCGCAGCGTGGTATAAGCAGCTGTGAAATCACCGCCTGCAAGACCGTCGAAAGCTGAATCCGAATCATTTCCTGCTGCTCTTTCGGGAAGGCGTTCGTGATACGGTCAATGGTTTTCGCGGCGCCGGTCGTATGCAACGTTCCGAAGACCAAATGGCCGGTCTCAGCCGCGGTGATGGCCGCTTCCATCGTTTCAAGATCGCGCAACTCGCCGACTAGAATGACATCCGGGTCTTGGCGTAACGCGCGTCGCAAAGCCTCGGCGAAATTCGGCACATCCACGTTGACTTCGCGTTGCGTAACGACCGACTTCTTGTGCTTGTGATAGTACTCGATCGGGTCTTCGACCGTGATGATGTGGGCATCGTCGCGCTCCTCATTGATGATGTTGATCATCGACGCCAGCGTGGTCGTCTTGCCTGATCCGGTGGGGCCGGTGACCAGACATAAGCCTCTCGGTTTGTAAAGCAGTTCGCGAACTGAAGGCGGCAATCCAATCTGTTCCATAGTGAGCAGCTTGCTCGGGATTTGCCGCAGCACCGTTCCGAAATTGCCTTTTTCCTTGAACACACTGACGCGAAACCGGGCGAGTTCTCCGAAAGCAAAACCGAAATCCGCCCCGCCACGTTCGCGCACTTGCTGAATGTGGTCTTCCGATGTAATGCTCCGCATCAGTTCCTCGGTATCCTCAGGTCGCAAAGGAGGGCCCTCGACCCGGTGAAGCACCCCATGCAAGCGGATGACGGGTGGAATCCCGACGCGGATATGCAAGTCGGCGGCGCCTTCGGACACGACTAACTGCAACAAATCGGACATCGAATAAGACATAGTGGGAAGAGACGATTATCGACTTAACGGATTGTGACTGTGGGTTGAATTAATGACATTCCAAAGGCGCGTTTCGTTCATGCCTCGCTAATCGACGTCGCCGATGGTGGCACGAATGACTTCTTCGGGGGTAGTTAGCCCGCCCAGAACCTTTCGCGCGCCGTCTTCCCGCAATGTGCGCATCCCCATTTCGCGGGCGCGGATGCGCAAAACCGACGCCGAAACCTTGTCATAGATCAGCTTCCTTGCTTCATCATCAATGACGAAAATCTCGAAGATGCCGAAACGGCCGCGGCACCCGGTCTTGGCACAGTCAGCGCAACCTTTGCCACGCTTGAACGCAGCCTCAGCGGTGTTATTCGGATCGATGCTCAGCGCCCGCAACTCCGCTTCCGTTGGGGCGTACGGCGCCGCGCATTTTTTGCAGACTTTGCGAACAAGGCGTTGCGCCATGAGAGCCCGCGTCGAGGAAGCGACCAAGAATGGTTTGACCCCGATGTCGATGAGACGGGTCACCGCGCTCGGCGCGTCATTCGTATGCAGCGTCGAGAAAACCAAATGACCTGTGAGCGAGGCATTGATGGCGATTGTGGCCGTTTCTAGATCGCGAATTTCACCCAGCATGACGACGTTAGGAGCTTGGCGGAGCATGGACCGCAACGCGGCGGCGAAAGTGAAGCCAATGACTTCATTGACTTGGACTTGATTGATGCCCGCTAACTGATATTCGACTGGGTCTTCGACGGTAATAATCTTGCGATCCGGACGATTAATGAAGTTTAGACAGGAATAGAGCGTTGTCGTTTTGCCCGAACCGGTTGGACCCGTTACTAATAGAATCCCGTCAGGCAAGCCGATCAGCCGTTCGAATGTCTGTTGATCATCGGTGAAAAAGCCCAATTCCGGCAAGCCGAGCCGCAGCCCTTCCTTGTCCAGGATGCGCATGACGATGCTTTCGCCATGATTCGTGGGCAGACAGGAGACGCGCAGGTCGATCGTTTTGCCGCCCACCGAAGTTTGAATACGTCCGTCCTGCGGAATGCGTTTTTCCGCGATGGACATATTGGACTGGATTTTCAAACGGCTGATGATCGAGGCTTGCAATCGCTTGGGCGGCCCCTTCATTTCGTGCAACACACCATCGATCCGGTAGCGGACGCGAAAGGTCTTCGCCATCGGTTCCAAATGAATGTCCGAAGCCCGCATCTTAAAGGCTTCGACAATCATGGTGTTGACCAATTTGATGATTGGCGCGTCCGCTTCAACAACCGTTCCGTCATCCTCGCCAGCCGCCCCATATTTCCCAATTTCGACCTCGCCCTCGGTGATGTCTTGAATCATCTTCCCGACGGAATCATCCCGCGCGCCATAATAACGGCCCAGCGCGCTTTCAATGTCCTCTTGCGTGGCCACTAGGATGTCCACGCGCGTGTTCAACGCGTGCTGCAGTCCATCCAAAGTATCGAGGTCGGTAGGATCGGTTACGGCGACCTTGATGCCATTATCGTCTTTGAAAACCGGAACAACATTGAACCGCTTGGCGACGTGTCTGGGAACGGACTTGATGACATCGTCCGTGAGACGCATATCACCCAAGCTCACGTATTCAGCGCCTGCCTGGGCGGCTTTGGCTTGGGCAACATCGGCCGCGCGAATGACCTTTTTGGCAACCAACGTATCGACGACGCCTTCACCGCTGGAATCGGCCTCCGTCCGGGCGGCGTCCAGCTTTTCGTTGGCCACCAATCCCATCTCAACCAGGGAATCAATCAAATAATCATCTCTCGCACCCACGATCTGCCTTTCCTTCAACTAGGGATAAAAATGGAAATCCAGCGCATACTATCGGCGCAGAGCCTATTGTCAAACGCTGACCGTAAAATATCGCGGGATAAACTATATAGCTTGAAAAAATGCCCTGTAAGCTGTCGGAGCATGACCGTTTCGGAAAAACCGAGATCACGAATCCAACGCCTCAAGATGCGCGAATTCAACAGTGCGTTTTTCAATGTGACTGCTATTATATTATAGAAGTCCAGATACGCGATTTTTTGAAGCAAAGTATATGCCCAAATTTCCTGAACCTGAAGAATCAGGCCTCGGCATCCTCGATCACTACCGTGTCGCCCGAAACCGCCACTGATGAACCGAAGCGGTCAAAGGCCGCGCCGCGGCTGGCAGTCAGTTTGGATTGCTCGGTCCAGTTCGTTCCGATCTGCGAAAAAATGTAAGCCGCTCCGGCGTCCGTTTTCCCGCTTAAATCGGCCACGAAAGCGCCAATGACCGCTGTTTGTTCCGAGATCGCCACGGAAACTCCCAAACCATCGTCCGCCTTCACCTTAAAAGCAGTCGCTACTCCGTTCGAACTCGGCGTCCAGACCAAAGTCTTGCCCTGCGCCAACAATGTTGTGCCCGCCGTTACTAGGCTCCCGCCTTTCGTCAATGTCCCCGTGCTGACAACTTCGATCCGAAACGAAACCAAATCGCCATCGACATCCATTTCGTTAGCTGCGAGCGCCAGTGTCGCATAGCTAATCGTAAACGCGGTGTCTTTTCGGGCGCCGACTAATGTGTTCACTGAAGTCAAGGTCGGCGCGTCGTTCGCGGGTTGGACTGTCAGCGTAAAAATCCGGCTTGTGGAAAGGCCATCACCGTCCGTTACGGTGACCGTGAGCGTTGCTGTTCCGTTCTGGTCTGCCGTCGGCACAATGATCATTCGCCGGGCCTTTCCGAGACCGCCAAACAGAATATGATCGCGCGAAACGAGGTTCGTGTTTGATGACTCCGCGCTGACAATCAAATCCTTCGCGGCTGTCTCGGCGTCATCAATCGCTACATCGAGAAGAAGCATGCCATCTTCTGCAATATTCTGATCCGAAATGGCGGCGAGGACGGGTGGATCGTTTTGGCCCGCGACTTGAATCCTGACCCCGACCGCACTCGCCGAAACAGCTTTGCCATCGAACGCTCGCGCGGCGAAACCGCTGATCTCACCATTGGCGTTGGCGGGCGGTTTCCAAAGCAGGGTTTCGCCAGGGGCCAGCACGGTCAGGCCGGGTTGAAACGGCGTGCCTCCTTTGCTCAACGTCCCAGCGAGCACATTCTCGATGCGGAAGAGAATCACATCGCGATCGACGTCGTTTGCATCTGTCGCCGCGGCCAAGTTCGTATGGGTGATCGCAAACTCGGTGTCTTCCACCGCACCCATCAGTTGATTGATGCGCGTGAGATGGGGTGGATCATTGACTGGTATCACTCGCACTTCGAAGCTTCTGGAGACGCTGTCGGCGCCGCCGTTGCTCACACCACCGTCGTCCTGCACTGTCACACTAACGACTGCCGTCCCATGCGCATTGGGCGCTGGTCGAAAGGTGATGCCGCCGCTTGGGTTCGGGCTAACGTAGCCGAGCGACAAATCCGCCAACAATTCTGGATTGCTGACCGACATAAACACTCGCAGAGACTGGCTTTCATTCGGTGAACCAGCGCCGATTCCGATCAGACTTACACCGTACTGGTTAATGGCATCTTCCTCGATGGTAAGGTCACTTAGGGACGCCAGCGTCGGCGGGTCGTTAACCGGTGTCACGCTTGCCACGAAACTGCGGCTGATCGCTTCGACGCCGCCGTTGGCTGTCCCTCCGGAATCGGTCACGGTGACGGTCAGTGTCTGGCTTTCGTTGGCCGCGCCGGTACTGTTGCCGCTCAGCACGATATTCTGCTGACCGGCATCTTCGAGAATCGTTTGATCGCTGATTGCCGCCAGCGTCGGCGCGTCGTTGACGGCGGTTACGGTGATCGTGAAGGTCTGGACGGCGCTGCTGTCCAGACCGCCGTTTGCAGTGCCTCCGTTGTCCTGCAAAGAGACAGTCACAGTAGCGCTGCCGTTGGCATGAGTTGCGGGTGTGTAGGTCAACGTGCCTGTGGAGGAGATTGCAGGCGGCGTCGAAAAAAGTGCCGCGTTGCTGTTGCTCACCTGAAAAGTCAGCGCCCGGCCTGCTTCGTCGCTCGGACCCGCACTAAGACCTGCTGGCCAGTCTGTCACGGTCTGTTTTCCTGCATCTTCCAACACGGTTTGGTCAGCGCCTTTGACAAAGCTCGGCGCGTCGTTCACTGCACCAGGAGATTGAGGAACAAAGCCGTCGGGATAGCCAGGAAGGCGATGCAGTAAATCCCAAATGCCTTGGCGAGCCACGCGCCCCCAATCTCCGGCTGCGCGAGAATAAAGCCGATGAACGTCACGCCGAGGACGATCATGATCAGTCGTAAAATATTACTCATGTTGTGTTGAAGCGTTCGTCAAATGGAGGACAGTGAAGCGGCAAAGCCCCCGTTCTCAAAAGCGCTGGTTAACGTATGTGTCACTACATCGCATTAAATAGTATATGGCTATGCACTGTTCAAGCTTTTTCCACTTTTTCGATTAACCCATCATTCCTTGCAGCAGCCGTGCCATGCTTTGGAAGAGTTCTTAACTATCAGTTCATCAGGCGGGAATACTCGTTCGCAGGTATCACGGGCTCTTTAGGCAATGACCAGTTGTGGGAATCATTGGTCCCATGGCTGGGACGACGTTAGCGGCTGTGAGCGCTAGACGGTTTCCTGACCCGTTGGGCTTATTCGGGGACCCAATATTTTGCTTGGCAATCGCAGCCGTTGGGCATAACAAGAGCGACGCTCTTTGAAAGGCGACGAATGTCGCGTGATGTTCGTCAAATTATGAACCGTTAAATGTCAGGGAACCCCGTGAGAATCGGGGACGGTTGCGCCACTGTAACGGGATACAAACTTCCAGAGCCACTGGTCTATCAACTGGGAAGGCGGGAGTAAGATTTGAAGCCCGAAGTCAGGATACCGATTTAGCGGTGCTCGTCTTGGTCTCGTCTCGCCAACGCGGGACGTGGTCAACTTCTCCGTCAAAGAGAAGGATGAGGCCAGTCCATTCTGCTTGGGCAGAGTGGAGCCGTTGAATGCCTTCATTCTCCGATTTGCCGGGGTTTGAAGGTTTTTGTTTTGTCAGTTCAGCTCCCAAAGCAAGAGATCCTCAAACTCCGCACTGGTCTCTCAATCGTCAACCCTTCCGCGCGAAAGCGGAACATTGAAAGATCAGTCACATGCACAAACCGTTTGTCATTCTGGCGTTGAGTAGCGTCAGCCTCGTTAAATCCCTAACAGGCGCTCCGTTTGCTGAGTCGGTGGTTTCGTACAATCCAGGCAGCGGGTTTGCCAAGGAATTCGGCAGCGGCTTGGGTTTTACCAATGTCAACGCGGTGCTGGGCGAACCGTCGCGGTCTACTCCTGGTCCGTTGGGCGGACCGGTTGATCCATTTAATCCGCCGTATCTCAGGGATCAGATTCTTTCCGTGGGAACGGGCGGCTCGTTGACTGTGCGATTTGACACTCCGATCCTAAACAGTCCGAGCAATCGATTCGGTTTGGATTTTATCATCTTTGGAAATTCCGGCTTCTCGATTACAAACGGAAATTTTTCGGGGGGCGGCATTACGGATGGTTCCCTTTTCGGAGCAACCTCAGGTTCGACGCGCGTCTCGGTCAGTTCAGACAATGCTACCTATTACGAATTGACTCCGGCCTTGACGCCGGTGGTGGATGCCCTTTTTCCCACAGACGGCGCCGGCAATTTTTTTGTGCCGGTGAATCCAAGACTGTCTGGGTCGAGTTTCGCGGCGATGGATTTGGTCGGCATCCGGACGCTCTATGGCGGGTCGGCGGGCGGAACAGGCTTTGATCTCGATTGGGCGCGGCTTGCCAATGGTCAACCTGCCGGATTGACGAGTGTCAGTTTCGTTCGAATCGACGTTCTAAGTGGAGTCTCAGAGATCGATGGATTTGCGGTCGTGCCTGAGCCGGGTATTTGGACGTTGCTAGTTGCCGGCTTTGGCGTCGGCATTCTGTCGCTGAGACATGTTCGACGATGAATGGCGTTATGACTCGGAAGCGCAGCAACGATCAAGAGCGCGGAAACCGCCCACAATTTTGGCAGGTCGTTTGGCGAGCCTTCGTCCTGCTCTCGCTAGCCAATGTTCCCCAGGCGCGAACGGGCTCGCTAGGGCTGGAGGAACGGTTTGCCAGCGACCCTGCCATGCGCGGATGGACAATCTTCGGCGAGCCAAAATTGTTCCGCTGGAACGCTACGAATCAGAACTTGGAAGTCACTTGGGATTCTAGGCAGACCAACAGCTTTTTCTACAGGTCACTCGGAACGGTGCTGGCCAAAAGCGATGACTTCTCCTTTTCATTTGATCTGCAACTTGACGAAATCGCCATCGGCATCAAGCCCGCTCAACCATTCACATTTCAGTTGGCGGCAGGTCTCATGAATCTGCGCGTTGCAACGAGCCGGGGTTTCGTGCGCGGCACGGGAAGCCAATCGCCCAATCTCGTCGAGTTCAATTATTTCCCGGACTCGGGTTTCGGCGCGACGGTTTCACCGATTCTGGTTTCGAGCAATAATCAATTCATCCCGAGCTTCAGCTTTCCATTGGAACTGACCCCAACCGACCAATTTCACATCGCCATCAGCTATTCAGCGTTCAACCAAGTTCTGAGGACACAAATGACCCGCAACCGGGAGCCGTTCGGTCCGATAAAGGATGTCAAGTTGCCTGCTACTTTCACCGACTTTCGCGTCGATACTATCGCCGTGATGAGCTATAGCGATGCGAAGGCTGATGGTTCTTTGCTGGCGCGAGGAGTGATTGATAATGTCATTTTTGAATCGTCGGCGACGGCGTTATCCATCGCCGGCGCCCAAATTGTAAACCAACGTTGGCAGGTGGAAATCTTCGGCAGGACGAACTGGATCTATAGTTTGGAACGAACCGAGGATTTGGCGACTTGGCAATCGATCACACCGTCGACGCCTGGAACTGGTGCGAGCCATGTTTTGCGAGAGGAAGGAATCGCGCGGCCGCGCGGGTTCTATCGAATTCGCGCCGAGCGGCCATGAAGAGCAAAAGACAGGCCTTTACGTTGATCGAACTTCTCGTCGTGCTGGCGGTGATCGCTATTTTGTCGGCACTCTTGTTCCCGGCGATCACAACAAGCAAATCTTCGGCGCAACGCATCAGCTGCGTGGGCAACTTGCGCCAACTTGGCTTGGCCGGACAAATGTATTGGGACGATCATGGGGGCAACGCCTTTCGTTGGCGCGGCATTGCCACCAACGGCGGAAACATCTATTGGTTTGGCTGGCTCGAACATGACTTGGAAGGGAAGCGGAGTTATGATCGAACGCAAGGTGCGCTTTACCAGTATCTGGGCGGACGCGGTGTCGAGGTTTGCGCCGCGTTGAATTACGTTCATCCCCAGTTCAAACTGAAGGCGACCGGGGCATCCTATGGCTACGGCTACAACATTTGTTTATCCTCGCCGATGGGGCAGCCTCCCGTGAATGTTCAGAGCATTCCACGCCTCGCCGAAACTGTTTTCCTGGCCGATGCTGCGCAAGTGAACACCTTTCAAGCGCCCGCTTCGCCTGAAAACCCGATGCTCGAAGAGTTCTATTATTTGAGCACGAACGAAGCGACGACGCATTTTCGCCACATGAAATCGGCCAATGCTGTTTTCTGCGATGGCCATGTCGCTCGCGAAAAGCCACTCGCAGGATCACTCGACCTGCGCTTGCCAAATCAGACGATTGGCCGACTGCGCCCGGAAATTCTGTTGGCAAAGTAGTCAAGTTTTGCGACAAAGTTTACGACGAAGTGCAGGTTGGGGAACAGCTCCGTTAGGATGACTTACCGGTGCAGCTAAAAACTCGCGTTCAATTCTTTTTGGCTGTGAACATGATCGAGCAATTCCTTCTTCGCGTACCAAGTTGGCTTCATCTTTCCGGGACTGAATAGCTTCTCGGCTTGGTCGCGATAAAATGGAGAGCTGGGACGATCGTTCTGTCCGATGGGCGGCTGCGTCCAACTGCGAATGGGTTTCGTCAGGACGATAACCTGTGTCGAGGTTTGGCCTCCGCCACCCCAGCGTGTGTGGTCCGGTTTTTCTGGGCCGAAACTGATAGCGCGCAACGTGGCCATGCCTTCAGCCGCCAAAGAACCGCCGCCGACTGGCCATGATTTGTCATCGCGTCCTACTCGGAAGACATCACCATACTTTGCATTGAGGCGCCCGTGATTTCGCTGCACCGTCTTGGTGGCGCTGGCGAGGGCGTTAACCAACGCTTGCTTTTGCTCAGCCGTCAAAGCATCTGGCTTTGCTCTGCCTTTCAGGAGTGCAGCCATGAAATCATTAAGTTTATTGTCGAGGCTTCTGGCCTCCCGTCCGAGCAGCGTGTTGACGGCCTGCCGCCAGTAATAATACTTCAAGGCAGCCGTCGACCCTGCGTGCGAGAAACCGTCCCACGCTTCCAGGTCTTTCAAAACTGTTCGATATGCCGCGTCGTTCTTATGGTCGCCGCCGAATTCTTGATCGGCCATCCTCAATGCGGCAATCCAACGATTATAACCAATACAATGAACATCGAGCGCGTAGCCGATTGCTTCCTCCGGCGTGACGGACATGTCTTCCGCGAGCAATTGGACGGCGCGCGCGCCACGCTGCTGCGTCCATCCGGGACGTTCGCCGAACAAGTAAATCGGTTTGGCGTCGGCGACCAATGGGGAACCAATCATCATGACGTCGGGTGGGATATTACAATTCTGCATGTACCCTTGCGGTGGATTGGTGATCTGATGCAGATCACTCGACGCATGGATGCCTCGCCATTCAGTCTTGGAAGTCGAACCATCGACGGGCTTGAAGAAGTCGTAACCTCCAGGCCGGATCGGAACGCGTCCAGCCCGTTGATAATAAATGTCGCCGCTTGTGTCGGCCACCATCACGTTCTGCGGCATTACCTGGTTCAAAGCCAGACCGGCCTTAACCTGGGCAATATTGGTTGCAAAATTAAAGTGAAAGAACGATTCCGCGAACTGAACCTCGTCGGCATAAGCCAGCTTTGCGGCGTAAGCGCGATTGCCTTTCCGCGCGATCACCGGACCGTGATGTGAATCATAGGTCGTGATCAGCCGCGGCTTTGCTTCGCCTTTGACTTGGATTTCGTGCCTTCGAGTTTTTAGTTCCTTCCAAGCGCCGTCATATTGATACTGGGTGCGATTCGCCGGATTGAGCGTCAATTCGTAGATATCCGATGTGTCCGGGCCGCCCGTGGTCATGGCCCAAGCCACATGGTCATTGTGTCCGAGTCCCAGATACATGACACCGGGCAGCGTGAATCCTGAACCATGAAGTTCTCCGGCGTGAATGCGAAATTCCCAAAACCGCTGCGCACCCCACCAGGACAAGTGTGGATCGATTAATAAAATCGGCGCATTTACGGAAGTGCGGGAAGGCGCAATCGCCCACTCGTTCGAACTCCGCATGTCCACGCTGAAATCCGGTTCGACGCCTGCTTCACGCAAGTCGTAGAGAGCCTGTCCCAATGGCCAGCCCCACATGAATTGGCGCGAATGCGCAACCTGCATGTAAGCGTCCACTTTGCGCTGACCCCACCAAGCCGGGACTTCACTCGGATGACTGGCAAGATAATCGTTTAAGCCGCGCGCAAAGATTTCCATGTGACGCCGGACCTCCGGCCGAAGGCGCGCGAAGTTTCGCTTGGCGACGCCGTAGTGATCCCAGACACGCGCAACCGTATCGTCTTTGAGATGTGATTCGCCGAATGCCGCCGCCATTTCTCCCGTGCCGCGCAGATAGTTTCTCAGCAATTCTTCCAGTCGGTCCTCAGCCTGAGCATAAGCGACGGCGTACAATCCCTGCTCGACTGTGTCGGCGTAAATATGCGGGATGCCGTAATCATCACGGTAGATGACGGTCTTGCCGGCATCGGGATCAGAAGCCGGACCGCGGCTTGGCTCGGCGGCAGAAAGCAAGTTGGCGCCGCCGAGGCAAGCGCCGAAAAATAGTGCTGTGAAAGTCGAGAAATGTTTCATGTTACATCAAGGTGGTGGTTCCAAGGAAAGAGTCAACGACAGAACGTTTCGATTCGCATTTTCGGCTGACCATCGCGCGACTTGTTGGTCGATCGAAGACAATACCTTGGTCACATCGAGGCGATGGTGAATAGGCAGGTAAGATTCCAGGTTCGTTCGGGCCAGCTTGAAGAGGCGGGCTGCGGGCTCAGGGCGCCCTTTTTGCAGGAGGACAAAAGCGCCAGCAAGCTGAATGAGTCCTTTGTAGAAATTTCCATCTGGACCGCGGCGATCCAGCAGCCAGAGTTCTTCCAAAACCTCATGAGCTTCGAAATAGAGCTGTTGATTGAAGCACACGAAATAGCCGAGATAATGCGGGTCAAATTCCCGGCCTCGGCACTCTTCAATGAGTGCGGCGATCTTCGCGCTTTTGTGGCTCATGGGGGAAACGTAATGCGTGAGGCGGAAGGCGTGAAGGGGATTAATTGCGCATCACGTTTCACGCTTTGATTCAACGCTTCACAAACGCTTCACGTTGACAACTGGGGGATCGTCCGACACTCTGACTCCATGGCAAAACCAGCTTTAGGTCGGGGGCTGGGCGCACTCTTAGGCGGGATCACCTCGAGAGAACCCACGGCTCCCGCCAGTCCCACGCCAGCGCCGGCGGCGACGCCTTCTTGGCCGACGGTAGTGGGAAATCAGGAACGGATTCAGCGTATTGCCTTGAAGCGGATCCATCCCTGTCCATTTCAGCCTCGAAAAGACTTTTCTGAAGAAGCGTTGCGAGAACTGGCTGATTCAATCAAGGAACAAGGCATCGTCCAGCCGCTCATTGTTCGCGCCAAAGGCAATGAATTCGAACTGATCGCTGGGGAACGGCGCTGGAGAGCTGCGCAATTAATCGGGTTGTCAGAAGTGCCGGTCATCCTCAAAGAAGCAGATGACCGGTCTGTGCTGGAATTGGCGCTGATCGAAAACTTGCAGCGCGAGAATCTGAACCCTTTGGAGGAAGCGCTCGGTTATGCGCAGCTGATCGAACAGTTTCAGCTCACTCAAGAAATGGCGGCCACGAAAGTGGGTAAAAGCCGTGCGGTCGTGGCCAATGGTTTGCGGCTGCTCAAGCTTCCGGCTGAAATCCAGAATTACATTCGCGATGGCCGTTTGTCGGTGGGGCACGCCAAAGTCATTTTGGGTTTGACCCGTTCGGAGGATCAAAAGCTGGCGGGCCAACGGATCCTTAAAGACGGCCTCAGTGTGCGCCAAACGGAGGATCTCGTGGCGCGGCTTCAGAATCGCACAGCGGGTTCGCCCGAGACAGGATCGACCAGGAATTCGGCGCCGGTCGTTCGTGATGCCCATATTGCCGATTTGGAGACGCGGCTCCAAGAACGTTTTGGCGCCAAAGTTCAGTTGCGCTACCGTCAGGGCAAAGGCGCGCTCGAAATTCGATTTTTCAACGACGACGACTTGTCGCGCGTTCTTGAGATTGTCGGCATTAAGTTGGATTGATGATTCTTCCTGTTCTAAAGTATGGCCATCCGGTCTTGCGGCAAAAGGGCGTCCGGATCGAATCGATCACGCCGGAAATCCAGACGCTGATCAACGACATGAAGGAGACGATGTATGCCGCGAAGGGAGTCGGTTTGGCGGCGCAGCAGGTCGGCCGAGCTTTGCAATTGGCGATCATCGACGTAACGGGCGTGACCGACCGGCCTTCGACTTTGCGGTTGCACGGCCAGCCAGCGGATGTGGCGGCCTTTATGCCGGTGGTGTTGATCAATCCACAGGTCAAGCCCGCCGCCGATCCAGTCACCGGACCAGAAGGTTGCCTGAGTTTTCCAGAAATTTACTCCGAGGTTTCTCGCCCCGAATCCGTCGAAGTCACGGCTTTGAACGAGAAGGGCAAAAAGTTTCAATTTCAATGCGGCGGCTTGCTCGCTCGCGCGGTGCAACACGAGGCCGATCATCTCAATGGAATCCTTTTCATCGATCGAATGACTCTGGAAAAGAAGACCGAGTTGAAACCGGAGCTCCACGCGTTGCAGGCCAGCACCAAAGAAGCGCTCAAGATGAAGGTGCGTGTTTAAATCGAGACTTGTGTGCTTTGATTTAGCTTCGCGAAGGCATTTTGACGAGGGCTGAGCCGTTTACTTGTCCTTCGGCTTGTTCCTGAGTTTCTCATGGACTCTGGCCACATCTCCCATGTAGTGAAACACCGCGAATTCACCAGCCGCCTTTCCAATGTGTTCTTGCGCGCGTTTGGCGTCGCCGATCGCTTCGTAGTACAGGCCCAAGTACAAATGCGCGTAGAACAAATGCTGCCGGAGTTGTTCCGGCGTGGGTTCGCCTGCTTTGGCCGCCGCAAGAACTTCCTCCACCGTCGCCTTCCCGGCGAATAACGCGTGCACTTGCGTCATGGGCACTCGGCCGTCGCCTTTGATCGGAATCAGTAATGACCGCGCCTTTTCCACGCCGGCGCTGCGGGCGACACAGAGGAAATGCCAGACCGCATTCTCGACATCGTTCGCATTCACCGTTTGATGCGATTCAAATTGTTTGCGGCCATCTTCGTAGCGTTCGGCGTAATAATACGAAATGCCACGCTGCCAGTGGTGCGGTTCCAAGGCGCGGTTTGATTCGATGTACCGGTCAAAGTCGGCAATAGATTCCCGGATGTTGCCCAGTTTGAAATGGGCTTCGCCGCGAAGCTGGTGCAATTTCGGCACGGCCGGTTTGAGTTTGAGCAATTGATCGTAATCGCTCACGGCCTTGTCGAACTGCCGCATCGCGTCATAAATGCGGCCGCGCGTCTCGTAAGCGTCCGCGTTCTTCGGGTCGAGCTCGACAGCTTTTTGCGCAAAGGAAAGCGCCTCTTCGCGTTTGCCTTGCTCGTAGGCCAAACGCGCTTTGAGCAACAGATTGCTAACCCCGCTTGGATCCGCCGGCGCCGCAAAGGCAGTGGACGAGAACAACGCGCTGCAAAACACCGCGCCGGACAAACCGATTATTCTGCTTAAAACAAGATGAAGGATCATGCCGCAATCATTGCCAATCCGTTCGCGAGTGGCGATACGAAAATCGGGTTCGATAAGGAGCGAGAACCCATCCGGAGATACGAAGTTTTAATTCAAGCGCTCGAATTCACATGTATCTCATCCAACATTGCCCATTCTGCGAACACTACGCAGTCTAAAATGCACTTTCTCGTTCGAGTCGGTGCGAGTATTCTTTAGCGCAATGCAAAGTTCGTCGGAAAAGTCTTGTCGTTTCGGGGCGGCGAAAATGCTGCTGGTGGCGGCAGCCTTTGTTCTCGCGGCTCAGGCTCGGGCTGAGGAATTTGATTTCTTCGAAAGCAGGATTCGCCCGGTGCTGGTTGAACACTGCTACAAGTGTCACAGCTCTCAGAGCGAAGAGGTGAAAGGGGGGCTGTTGCTCGACTCGAAATCAAACCTCCTCAAAGGCGGTGAACAGGGTCTCGTTATTACTCCGGGCGATGCCGAGAAAAGCCGTTTGATCGAAGCGATTCGTTACCGCAATCCCGATCTGCAAATGCCGCCCAAGCGGAAGCTCACCGATCAACAGATCGAAGACTTCATCGTCTGGGTGAATATGGGCGCGCCAGACCCAAGGTCCGAAAACGTCACCAACGCCCTCTCACGCATCACGCCTCTCGCATCACGTGTCACATCCCACTGGTCTTTCCAGCCGGTGCGGCATCCCCCGATCCCGGCCGTTCAGGACACTTCTTGGCCAAACACACCGGTCGATTTTTTCATTCTCGAAAAGCTTGAAGCAAACCGGCTTTCTCCCGCCCCGTTAGCTGACAAGCGAACGTTGCTTCGCCGGGTCACGTTCGATTTGACGGGTTTGCCGCCGACGTCGCAGGAGATGGACGATTTCATGGCCGACGCTTCGTTGGAAGCCTATGCCAAGGTTGTGGACCGATTGTTGGCTTCGCCGCGTTATGGAGAACGTTGGGGCCGGCATTGGCTGGACGTGGCGCGGTATGCGGACACAAAAGGCTATGTCTATGGCGATCGCGAAGAGCCACGCTTTGTCCATTCCTATGTTTATCGGGATTGGGTGATTCGCGCGTTCAATGAAGACCTCCCGTACAATCAATTTCTCCTGCAACAAATCGCCGCCGACCAGTTGACTTCCAGCGCTAAGACCGCGGCTTCGGAGGAACCGGATGCGCTCGCTGCGATGGGCTTCCTAACCTTGGGCCGTCGGTTTCTGGGCGTGGCGCACGACATCATCGACGACCGTATTGATGTCGTGATGCGCGGAACGCAAGCATTGACCGTCGGCTGCGCCCGTTGCCACGATCATAAGTTCGATCCAATCCCGATCGCCGATTATTATTCGCTCTACGGCATCTTCGCCGGTTGCACCGAGAAGATGGTTTCGCTTCGGACGCCCCCCGAAGCGAGTGAGGCGCATCTCCAATACGAGAAGGGCTTTCGTGAACGCGTCGATAAGTTCAACCAGACGATGGAAAGGAAACGCCAAGAGTTTTCCAATCGCTTTCGCTCCAAAGCCGCCGATTACCTCGTCGCCGTTCTCGATGTAAAGAAGCTTCCGACCGAAGAGCATTACGAAATTCGCGGCCCGGATGACCTTAACCCCGCGATCGTGCGAAATTGGGAGAATTACCTGCTTCAAACCAAGCGGGAGTTTCATCCCGTGTTTGCGGTTTGGCACGCATTGGAATCGTTGCCGAAAGAACTCTTTGCCAGCAAAGCGGCTGAGGTTATCGAGCGGCTGGCACGCAGCGATGCATTGTCCAATCGCGTCAATGCCGCTGTTGTCCAAGCGCTCAATGAGAATCGGCCACCGGCCACGATGCGCGGCGCCGCCGAGCGTTACGGCAAATTATTCGCCAGTGTTCATCAGCGCTGGCAGGCGATGGTGCAGGCCGCGACGACCAACAAGACGGCTTTGCCAGCGGCTCTGCCCGATCCGCATCTAGAGGAAGTTCGACAGGTTCTCTACGGACCAAACGCGCCTGTGAACATTCCTCGACTCGCCGCCGCAGACATGGAGTGGTACTTCGACGAACCATCTCGCGTTGAAATGATGAAGCTCCATGCGGAGATCGAGCGATGGATCATCAAATCACCGGGTGCGCCGCCGCACTCTGTTATTTTGGAGGACCGTCCGACGCAGAAGAATCCGCGCGTCTTTCTGCGAGGTAATCCTGCAAATAAAGGCGACGAAGTCCCGCGCCAGTTTCTTGGAATTGTGGCCGGTGCGAATCGGAAACCATTTGAAATTGGCAGCGGACGTCTGGAACTCGCGCGCGCTATTGCGGACCCAAATAATCCGCTGACGGCGCGCGTCATGGTCAACCGAATCTGGCTGCATCATTTCGGGGAGGGCCTGGTTCGGACGCCGAGCGATTTCGGAACGCGTAGCGACCCACCCAGCCATCCGGAACTGTTGGATTGGCTGGCTCGGTGCTTTATGACGAACGGGTGGTCGATCAAAAATATGCATCGACTCCTCCTGTTTTCAAAAGTTTATCAGCAGCGCAGCGACGTTGCTCCGGAGCCGTCTGTTGATCCCCAGAACCGCTTCCTCTGGAAAATGAATCGCCAGCGCCTCGATTTTGAGACATTGCGCGATTCATTGCTGGCGACCTCAGGAGAACTCAATCTGAAAGGCGCCGGGCCGCCAGAGGAATTGTTCAAGCAACCCATCAGCCAGCGCCGCACGGTTTACGGCCTAATCGACCGCCAGTTTTTGCCGGGCTTGTTTCGTGTCTTCGATTTTGCGAATCCCGACATGCACAGTCCGCAACGGTCCGACACGACGGTGCCGCAGCAAGCGCTCTTTTTCATGAATAGTCCTTTTGCGGTCGAGCGAGCGCGGGCTTTGCTGAATCGCAGCGAGATCGCTTCTGAGACTAATCCCGAGGAACGTCTTCAACGACTCTATCGGACTGCTTATCAGCGCACCGCAACGCCGCAGCAACTGGCCTTTGGTTTGAACTTTTTGAGAACCGCTGGAACCGAACCGCGCTACGAACCTCCGCCACCACCGGTTTCCGCGTGGGAGTACGGATATGGGGAGTACAATGACTCGGCCAAACGCGTCGAGAACTTTCATCGGTTGCCTCACTTCACCGGTGATGCATGGCAAGGCAGCGAGAAATGGCCTGACGAAAAACTAGGTTGGGTTCGGTTGACCGCGGCAGGCGGTCACGCTGGTAACGATCTCAAACATTCCGCAGTTCGCCGATGGAGAGCACCTTTCACCGGCCGGGTCACCATTACGGGCCCGATCAAACACGATCACGCGGCAGGCGATGGAATTCGGGCGCGCCTCGTCTCAAGTCGGCATGGTCAATTAGGCGATTGGACGCTGCACAAGAGCGCGGCGGAACCGAAGCTCGAACCCATTGAGGTCATGAAAGGTGACAAGATCGATTTCGTCGTTGATTTTCGAGCGAACCTGAACAGCGACGATTTTGCTTGGGCGCCAATTATTAAAGTTGCGGGACCGCACACTGGCGCGGATTACGCCACGGAATGGAGCGCGAAAAAAGAATTCAGCGGTCCGCCTCCGCAACCTCCCAAGCCGCTCAATGCCTGGGAACAGTTTGCTCAGGTCTTGCTTTTATCAAACGAATTCATGTTCGTTGATTAAAGGCAGGACAGGCGTCTCGCCTGTCCGCGGTTGCATTGTAATACTCTTTCAAGAGTGATCGCGAACTGCGGCGAGACAGGCGAGACGCCTGTCCTGCCCGTTCAATGGCGTTGCGGCATGGTCCCGACAATTTCCGTTGAATTATCAGAACCTAGGCCTATCGTGCTTTCGATGAATGTTGTATCCTCATCTTCCTCGGGCCGCTCGAAATCGTCCGGCATTTCTCTTGTTCACCGGTCCTTTTTCGGCTTCACGCTGATCGAGCTTCTGGTCGTCATCGCCATCATCGCGGTGCTCGCCGGAATGCTTCTTCCAGCGCTTTCGCAGGCCAAAGAAAAAGCGAAGCAATCAAGCTCCCTCAACAATCTTCGACAGATCGGCATTTCCCTCTTTCTTTATTCCGATGACTTTTCAGATCGCCTTCCGCCGCCCGAATTTGATCCCGCCCGAATTCCCGGTTCTAATCCCTGGCCCGGCTATTTGATGTATTGGGATCCTGGCCGACAAAACCAGCCTGCTCGGTCACAGGCCGCCGTCGGGGTTGGTTACCTTCATAGCCTTGGTTATCTCAAGGATCCGGGAACGTGGTAATGTCCGAGTTTGAAGCACGCTCCAGGGCTTCGGGTGGTATTCGAGAACAAATACTTCGAAAGCGCCAAAGTTCCCTGGCGGATGCACTCCGTGGACGGTCAAGTCAACACGACCTACACCTGCTTTTCGCAAACAGACGTGCCCTCCATTAGGCCGGCCGAAGCCGCCAAAGGCTGGACTCAAGTGGCGTCAAAACAATCGCAGTTGAGCGCGCCACGATCGATCATGACGGACCTGATCTACACCTGGGGAACATTGGCCCATACGAGTGGGAAAAATCCGTATGGAGTGAACGTGCTGTGGGGAGACGGCCATATCAATTTCTGCACTATCAAAGCCGCATTTGATAGGAAGCTGTGGGGTGCCACCGGCGCTAATCCCACGAGCCAGACACCTGGCGACAACGCGTCGAGCTGGCGGACAATTGTCTCCTTCTTGCGGCCTTAAGCGTTCCAGACCGATTAATCGGAGCGCAGCGTTTACGCTGTAGAAACGGGAAATTCCGAGGCGGTCTCGAATCAAGTTCAAACGCGTTCGTGTGTACGCGCGCTTCTGCAAGCGTAAACGCTGCGCTCCTACTATAGCTAGCGCGCCAGCAAGGCTACCGATAGCGGGGATCAAAATAGATGCGGTTGAGAGTATTTCGACCGCTCAGGATTTCAGTCATTTTGTTCCGGGTAATGCTCTCGACGCGCCCATCGACAAATCCGGTGTTTACATCCCCATTGTGCGCGAAGAAGGCGCTTGTCTTTGCATTGGTGCGCGGAATTACGCTTGCGTTGTGCATGGTTTCGGGAACTTCCTGGATGAGACAAACCTTCTGCGCCGGCGTGATGATCGTCGTCGTTTGAATGCCACGCGCGGCGCCGATTCGATTCTCCGTCAAGCTCGCACGGGCATCCATCCACCCATTCATGCTGTAATTCACGCGCAGCGCCCGGCCGAGCGGGCCTGTGCTCGGACATTGATACGCCGGAAATGCGTTGGTGAACCCCTCGCTATAGGGAAGCACTCGCGGCAAGCTCATGACACAGGTGAAAATTGAGCCTGATTCCGCGTGATGACCAAAGCCAGGCAACGCCCAGATCCGGCGATCGGTCGTGTGTTCCGAGGGCTGCCCACCGAAGACCCAGTCTGGCAAATACTGGGGATCAGCGTTAGCGCGAGCGACATCTCCAGGCCAAGGAAGGTGCTCGTTGTTTTCATCCGCGTACAACAGCATCCCGAGTGACAATTGCCGAAGATTATCTTTGCACGTCATCGAGCGCCCGCTCTCTTTGGCCTTGGGTAAAGCCGGCAGCACTGTCGCGGCCAGGATCGCCAGGATCGCGATAACGACAAGCAACTCAACAAGCGTGAAAGCGGAAATGGTTCGTCGCTTCTGGAGCGGCGTGAGCGGCATGACTCGTATGCGTCCTTCGAACGGAGCAAGGTAGGAGTAAAAGAAAGTCTGCTTTGGAACAAGTGTGCTTCTGACTGCACACCTCAATTCGGCCGCGCAGACTCAAAATCTGCGCTGCGCTAAACACGTTGGACGTGTTCGACGCCTGTCCTGCGCTTTTGCGCTCGACTCGGACGCAGCGAGCTGTAGCAAATCATTCCGTGCGCATTTGCGTGATCTTCAATCCGTGTGCGAAAGGCGAGAAAGCAAAACGGTTTCGCGACCAATTAGCAACTATCGCTTCGCACTCCGCGATCAAGCCAACGCTTGCGCCTGGAGGCGGCCGCTTTCTCGCAGCCGAGGCCGTGCGAGAAGGCTTTGACACAATTGTTGCAGCCGGAGGCGATGGCACACTAAATGAAGCGCTAAATGGCATCGCGGACGAACCCGAAGCACTCGCCGATGTCCGGCTCGCAGTGTTGCCGGTCGGCACGGTGAATGTTTTCGCGCGTGAAATAGGGATGCCCCTCAAGTTGACGGCTGCCTGGGAAACCATCCTGCGCGGTCGCGAGACTTCCATTGATCTGCCCCAAATGCAATTCAGCGCCGAAGGCCAAGCATGCCAGCGTCATTTCATCCAGATGGCCGGGGCCGGTTTGGACGCACAAGCGATTGCCTTAGTCGATTGGAAGTTGAAACGGAGTATCGGTCAGTTCGCTTACATGATCGCGGGATTGAAAGCTATGCGTGGCAAACTCACAGCCATTCGAGTTAGCCATGGCTCGACCAGCGCTTCCGGTGAATTGGTTCTCTTGGGCAACGGCCGATATTACGGCGGCGAATTGCCAGTTTTTCACCGCGCTAGCTACCGCGATGGTTTGCTGGACATTTGCGTTTTCCCGAAGGTGAATTGGTTTGTGCTCGCCCGATACTTTTGGGGGTTCCTCTCGCAACGCCTGTTCAAGCCGGGCAACGACCCTTATTTCCAGGCGCCGTCAGTCAATCTCGAAAGCGACTCTGCGGCGCGGTTCGAGTTGGACGGCGAGAATGTCGGACATTTGCCCGCGACCTGCTCCATCCAACGCCAGGGCTTAAGGATAATAATCCCATAAATGACCCCGACTCCATCATTTGCATCTGCAAGGAGAGGCGCGATTACACCTGTCGGTCAGGGAGCGCAGCGTTTACGCTGCAGAATGTGGAATTGTCGGACGGCTCGAAACTTTTCGGAACGTTTCGACTCTGCGAAACGTTTCTGCGGCGTAAACGCGCGTAAACGCTGCGGTCCCGCTTGACCGACGGTTTCAATCGCGCCCTGCCAGGTGCTCTTAATGGGCAACGAAATTTTTCTTTGACAGGCTTGCGCTTTGGGGCTGCTATTCGCCAAAACTCACATTGACTTATGCCATCAATCTCTCATCTGATCCGCACCGCGTGCATTAGCCTGGCCGTATCGACTGCTGCCACTCTTTCGGCAGAAGTGAGCATTCCGGAAACACATAAGATCGGCGGTTTCGCGCTTGGCACGCAGGCTTACACGTTCCATCGGTTCACCGCTTTTGAAGCGATCGAAAAAACCGCGCAAGCCGGCGGCCGTTGCATCGAGTTTTATCCGGGCCAGAAACTGAGTTCGGAAGAACCGAACGTGCAGCTGCACCATAACGCGACGGACGAAGTGATCGACAAGATCAAAGCCAAGTTGAAGAAGCATGACATTCTCGCCGTGAATTATGGAGTCGTTGGCCTGCCGAACGATGAAAAAGAATGCCGCAAAGTCTTCGAGTTTGCGAAAAAGCTCGGATTACGGGCCGTGACGTCAGAAGCCAAAGCTGACGCTATGGATCTGATCGAAAAACTGGTCAAGGAATACGATATCATGATGGCCATTCACAATCATCCGCCGCGTCCGAGGGATCCAAATTACAAGCATTGGGACCCGAATTATATTTTGTCGCTCGTGAAAGGACGCGACCGCCGTCTCGGATCATGCGCTGATACGGGGCATTTCGTTCGCGCCGGGATCAAACCCGTGGACGCGCTCAAGATTCTGGAGGGGCGAGTCATCAGCACGCACTTGAAGGATGTGGCGCCGTTTGCTCCGACCGGGCACGACGCGCCGTTCGGCACGGGAACATCGGATATCCCTGGAATCCTGGAGGAGCTAAAGCGCCAAAACTTTCAGGGAAACGTTTCGATCGAATACGAATACAACCTCGAACATTCAGTGCCTGACGTCGCGCAATGCGTCGGATTCGTCCGCGGTTACACCGCGGCGAGACGGTAAGGCAGGCCTTCTCGCGCAGTAGGACAGGCGTCTCGCCTGTCTGGGACCTTTCAGGTTTCGCCAAGACAGGCGAGACGCCTGTCCTACCCATCAGCAAGTCCGTCTTACCGCGGTGGCGGCGGCAGCGCGACGGCTTCCACGTGGAAGACTTGATGAATCAGATTTGTGTAAGACGTGAACCACTCCGTTTGCGGGAATTTGCCTGGAATGGTCGTCACTAAGCTCGCTGGCCTCCCGGGTTCCAGTCCAGTTGAAATCTCGTAAACTAGGTTCGTTGTGCTTGGCCAACTCAACCGCACCAAGTGATCGTTCCAGACCGAGATATCCATTCCGAACAGCGAAGTGAACGTCCGCGGATTTGTCCGCATCACCTGTTCGCGCGCGTTGGAAAAACCATCCTGATCGGGATCATCCTGTGGGCCGAAGTTCAATCCATTCAAGAAATTCGTTTCCCACGTGTCGTCAAGCCCATCCGCATCCCGGTCTTGAATCGGCACACCTTTGATGATCAGGCGAACATCTTTGACCCGACCGGTTCCTTTAGCACCCAAGTCGCTGACTTCCACTCTCCAAGTTCCGGCGCTGCTCTCGTAAAAGTGCTGCGTTGAATAGTACGTCCAGTCAATGGGGCCGGCCAAGTCATCGTCATTCTTACTCTGCAAGATGCTGCGCGTTCCTTGAGGAGAAACCAGTGTGATCCGAACGTCACCACGGACCGTGTGATCGGTGTCAATTCGCACAGCGACATGTTCGCAAACGAGCGTTTCTCTGACCGTGAACGCATAGCTTGCGGTGTTCAGTTGGAGTTGTGCGCGGGCACTTCGATTCGTTTGCAAGAAGTCCCGCAAGGCCTCGCCATCCTGTTGACTGATAAACACCGCCGGAATCGGAACAAACTCGGTGCCTGCCATAACGTGAACTCGTTCTGTCAAATCTTGGTTGTTGTAAACAATGGCGAACGGCGCGCCGGACACTCCCGCTAAGGAAAGCTTCTCGCAGAAGAAATTGACGCCGCGCTGAATCAGTGCGGCCCGTCCAGTCAAATTACCGAACGTGCTGTCTCTGGCCAGTCCGATGTCAACCAAAGGAAGCGACGCAGTAGGGGAATCAGGAAATGGCCCAGTGCTCGGCGAAGCTATGATCGAACGCAACCGGGCAGGCACATTGGTTCCGCGGACCACAACCCTCAAGCCTTCATCGGGAATAGCCACTGAATTCGTCAATTCGTACACCACGTTGGTCAACGGCGGACGATTCACCCATTTTCGAGCCAAAGTGACGGCCAACCCGGCGTCGGGCACGCCAAACCCAAGGTTATGGCTCACACGAAATCCTGCGCCATTGAGTCGGATGTCCGGATCGTCCAAATAAAAGTGTCGTGCGGAGTGAATGAGAATTTGCTGGAGGTCGCGATAAGTAAGATTCGTGTTAGCTCCGAGAATTAAGGCCGCGACGCCAGATATCAGCGGTGTTGCCGCGGAAGTGCCGCTAAAGCCGGTATCTCCAAAACCGTAGTTGGCAAGATCGTTTGTGTAGGAATTAAAATTAAAACCGCTTAAGCCTTGCCGATCCGTTGTCATTAAATTGGGGGAGTTGGCCAGGCATGGATTGACGTCATCATGCTCATCCCCACTCGGCGCCGCCACCAACAAACAAGCGCCAGGATTGCTGTATCTCGCCACGCGCCCGTCCAGCCGGACGGCGCCGACTGCAATGACTCGAGGATCGGAAGCATAGCTGTCATCATTCACATTTTGAGATTTCATGCGGAAGTTGCCGGCTGCTCGAACGATCACTGTTCCCCTGCCAGCTCTGCCAAACGTCACGGCATTGGAAATCCCGAGATTCTCAATCGAGCTTAAGCGCACCTGTTCATTCCCATCTCCCTTGCCCCAACTATGGTTCTGCACATGAACGATGTTCGATTGATACTGGAACATATCCATCAATTGCTCCTCGCTGAGCGGCAATCGATCCATTTCGTTAAAGAGAACCCAGCTCGCCAGCCGCGCCATCGGAGCGACACCCGAAATGCCAATCTTGTTGTTTGAAGTAGCGGCCGCCAGACCAGCAACTGCCGTCCCGTGACTGGATAATGCGCCGGCTGGAGCGCCGTTCTTTTCCGAACGGCAAAAGTTGTAATGAGGCGCCCCTTGTGTCCGCGCAATCAAGTCAGGGTGATCCAGTTCAATGCCATCGTCGGCAATCGCGATCGTAACGCGTTGCCCACGGGTGACGCTCCAAGCGCCGCGGACATTGAGGTCCACTCCCAGAGGCGTGCCGTTCGGCGATCTATTCTCCAAATACGGCTGCCATTCGGAGTTTGGAAGATCGTCCTGATAAAAGTAAGGATCGTTTGGCCGCGGCGCATAAGTGCCGAACAGCTTGATCGGTCGTCGCGCAATTGGATAACACGCCTCGACGCGAGGATCGGTGGCAAGCGACGCGGCTTCCTCCAATGCTGTCCAGGCATCCAGCGCTTCAAGGATGACCATGGTATCAGTTAAAGTCCGGGAGAGTTCGAGCCGCCGCCCCTGAATGACAGCCGCCAAGTCTTCGGCGGCCTTTAGTTCGAGAACGATCCGATTACCCAATTCGATTGAATTGGCCGAACCATTTTCCGGCCAGGCCGCAAGCCACGAGCTTTGGACATTCTTTTTGGTGCTCAGCGCCGAAATCTGAGGTTTTTCGACTCGGTAGGCTGCCAGTCTCGGTTCACGAAATTCGAAGCGTACAGTGTCGGGGGTCGAGCGCGTTTGAGCTAACGCAGGCACAATGCTAACCACGATTCCCACGAATATGACAACAAACTGCATCAACGACGCAGCAATACAGCAGGTTGCATTCCCACGACGAGACCAAATTTGGACGAGCTTAACGCAACTACATGTGCATGGGCGTCTATGGCGCTAGCTTTGGAATTTTGGCGGTTGCAACGCATATCCTTGATTTAGTACCCAGTGCCTGTTCACGGTACAGCTGTTTGCAATTGCCTCAGTGACAAATACCTTCGCCAATTCTACAGCGCGCGGCAGCTTAAAGCCCCGTGCTACGTACGCCGTGATAGCGGCTGAATAGGTACACCCAGTGCCATGCGTGGAAATCCCGCGGACGAAGGGCGCTCTAAGCATCAGTTCCGTGCGACCGTCAAAAAAAATGTCAATCGCCTCATCGCCCTGCAGGTGGCCTCCTTTGACCAAAACCGCGCAACTGTAACGTGAACGGAGCCGCCGAGCAGCCGTTCGAAGGTCTTCCGGAGCCCTAATCTTGATATCAGTAAAGATCTCCGTTTCGTCGAGATTCGGAGTAACCAAGGTTGCTAGGGGAAGCAGACGGTCTTGTAAGGTTTTGATAGCTCCTTGTCGCAGCAGACACGCACCGCTTGTCGCCACCATAACCGGATCAACAATAAGCGGCGGCCGTCCCTTCTGGCCGAAAAAATCAATAACCATCTCAATGATCTCCTTCGAGAGCAGCATGCCGGTTTTAACGGCGGCTGGGTGGAGCTCCCCAAAAACTGCTTCGATCTGTTGTCGAACCATTGCGGCTTGGCATGCCTGGATTCCGATCACGCCTTTCGGATTTTGGGCAGTCACGCAGGTTATCGCGCATGTGCCATGAACACCCAACGCGCCAAAGGTCTTCAAATCAGCCTGAATGCCTGCGCCGCCTCCACTGTCCGATCCTGCGATCGTAAGGGCAACCGGTAGCTTTTTATGTTTCCGCACACCAGGATGGTATCCGATCCCTTCCGCGAAAGATAGAAGCTATCTTGCAGTATCTTGTGTATCTTGCCTGCAACCTGAGCTTTCGCAAACCCTTGTATTCCCTCAACAGGGGGCAAGCATCGTTTTGAACGTTGAACTTTAGACGTTGACCTCCATATTTCCGAAATGGACAGAGACAAAGTGGCGGAAATCCTGGTGGAGATTGGCATCTTGCTGGAATTGAAGGGGGAGAACCCATTTAAGACCCGCGCCTATTCGAATGCGGCCCGAGCGTTGGAAACATTAGATGAGCCGCTCCAAACCCTCATTGCCGAAAACCGGCTCGGTCAAATCCGCGGGATTGGTGATGCTCTCCAGAAAAAGATCTGCGAGTTGGTGACGTCTGGCCGTTTGCCCTATTACGAGGAATTGAAGGCTTCCTTTCCTGCTGGATTGATGGCGCTGCTACAGGTTCCAGGTTTGGGTCCGAAGAAGGTGAAAGTGCTCTATGAGAAACTTGGCGTCGCATCCATGGAACAGCTCGAACAGGTTTGCCGCGAAGGCAAGGTGGCTCTGTTGGCCGGGTTTGGCGAGAAAACCCAAAACAACATTCTTGAAGGAATCAAGTTCCGCAGTACAACCGCGACCCGGCATTACCTTTTCAGAGCTCTGGCGCTCGCTGACCCGATCCTTGACAGCTTGCGTGCTCATCCCGATGTGATTCGCTGCAGCACCGCGGGAAGTGTTCGACGCTGCAAGGAGGTAATTGGCGACATTGACTTTCTCGTCTCTTCGCAAAAACCCGCCGAGGTCATCGACTTTTTCACGCGCTTGCCCGGTGTGACCAGCGTCAATGCTCAAGGCGACACGAAAGCCAGCGTCATTCTCGAAGGCGGCATCCAAGCGGACTTGCGTGTCGTGAGCGACAAGGAATTTCCCTTTGCCTTGGCCTATTTCACCGGGAGCAAAGAGCACAACATTGTAATGCGCCAGAGAGCCATCCAGCGTGGGTTGCGCTTGAATGAATATGGCCTCTTCCGTTCTTCGGAAGAAACCCGCGATCCTCAGTTGCTCGTGCCGTGCGCCACGGAAGACGACATTTTTCGCGAGCTCGGCTTGGCCCCGATTCCGCCGGAATTGCGGGAAGAGATCGGCGAATTCGCCGCCGCCGAGCGTGACGAAATCCCGCGTCTGCTCGAATGGACCGATTTGCGAGGCTCATTGCACAATCACTCCAACTGGAGCGATGGACGAAACACACTTGCGGAAATTGCCACCTACATGCAGGAACTCGGCTGTTCTTATTGGGCGATCACCGATCATTCGAAATCTTCATTTCAGGCGAACGGTCTTCAACCCGAAAGGTTGCGCAGCCAGCTCGAAGAGATTCGTCGCTTGAACCAGCGCTTGGAAGATGAAGGAACCGACTTTCGATTATTGACCGGCTCTGAAGTCGATATCTTGAACGAAGGGAAACTCGATTTTGAAAATGATCTGCTCGCGGAATTAGAGGTTGTCGTCGCGAGCATTCATCACGGGTTCTCGCAAAACGAATCCGAAATGACCAAGCGTCTGATTCGCGCCGCTGAAAATCCGTGCGTTCATATCCTCGGCCATATGACCGGCCGCCTCCTTCTCGAGCGCGAAGGATACAAAGTGGACCAACCTGCCGTGATCGACGCCTGCGCGGCCACTGGCACCTGGATCGAACTGAATGCAAGCCCGCTGCGCTTCGACATGGATTGGCGGCTATGGGCGTACGCCAAAAGCAAAGGCGTCAAATGCGTGATCAACTGCGATGCGCACCGGGTCGAACACGCGGGCTTTCTTAGGCTCGGCGCCGGCATCGCGCGCAAGGCTTGGCTCACTAAAGCTGATGTGATCAATACGCTTCCTTTGCCAGCCTTGCGGCAAGAATTGCAACGGAAACGTTCGCGATAACTGTAACGCCGTCGCAGCGGCGCGTGTGAACGCACTGAGCCGGAATGTTTCACACTCCGATGCCTTCATCTCATTAGCAGGTTGGCTTCAGCCCGGTGACACGAGCACAGGCTCCTAGAAACCGCAGTTGTGACCACGAAAAACACGAAATAAGAGAAGATTGCAAAGACAAGGGAATTCACCCGCTGAGTGAAATCAACTGCTAACTGAAGCCTTTTTTTCGTGTATTTGGTGTTTTTCGTGGTTTGAATCGCTGCGCTTAGGTTGAAACGGTTGGACCGTCGGACCCTGCGGAATCCACCGGCCTGAAAGCCACGGTGCTAATGAGAGGTTAATCTGGCTGGGAAATATCCAGGGCAGAAACGTTCCCGATGCCTTTCACGCCAAGATCTCCTTGACCACTTCGCCATGAACATCGGTCAAGCGAAAATCTCGGCCGCTATAACGATAGGTCAGCCGTTCGTGGTCGAGTCCCAACAAGTGCAGCACGGTGGCGTGCAGATCATGCACATGGACTTTGCCGGCGATAGCGCGGTGCCCGTATTCGTCCGTCTCGCCGTGAGCTATCCCGCCGCGCACACCGCCTCCAGCCATCCAAATCGTGAATCCTTGAGGATTGTGATCGCGACCATCCTCGCCTTCCGCGAACGGGGTGCGCCCAAACTCGGCGCCCCAGATAACGAGTGTATCATTCAGGAGTCCTCTGCCCTTGAGGTCCTTCAATAACCCGGCAATGGGTCGATCGCTCGCGCGAGCGATCTTATTGTGACCAGTGACGAGCTCCTTGTGTTGGTCCCACTTGTACCCGGTCGAAACCTGGATGTAGCGCACGCCAGCTTCGGCGAATCGGCGCGCGAGCAAACATTGCCTGCCAAAATCATCCGTCTCCTCCTGGCCGATGCCGTAAAGTCTTTTTGTGGCCGGTGATTCGTCATCCAGTTTCATCAAGGCTGGCGCTTCGGACTGCATGCGGAACGCCAGCTCGAAAGACTCAATCAAGCCTTCGATGTTTTGATCGTGCCGCGCACCAGCCAAGTGCTCGCGATTGAAGTCTTGAATTAGGTCAAGTTGCCGTCGTTGTCGCGCCAGCGACAGGCCCTGGTCTTTCGCGAATGGAATCTCGGCCTGTGTAAACGGAACGTCCACAGCCCCGATGGCCGTTCCTTGATAGGCCGCGGGCAGAAAAGCGCTCGAGTAATTCTGAACCCCTCCGTGCGCGCGCGGTGGGCAAATCGTGACGAACCCCGGAAGATCTTCGTTTTCCGAACCAAGTCCGTACGTGACCCAGGAACCAACGGAAGGACGGACCAGATTCGAAGCGCCGGTGTGCATCCGAAGCGTCGCTTCACCATGCGCCTGGCCTTCGGTGTGCATGCTCCGAATCACGCAAAGGTCATCCGCGCACGTTGCGATTTCAGGCAGCAACTCAGAAACCCACAGCCCCGACGCGCCGCGTTGGCGGAACGGCCAGGGAGAACCGAGCAACGGCGGAACCTTCTTGGCTCGGTCGTCGCCAAACGCCTTTGGCTGCGGGAAGGGACATGGTTGTCCGCTTTCGCGATTGAGCCGCGGTTTATAGTCGAACGTATCGACCTGGCTTGGACCGCCGTGCATGAATAGGAAAATGACGCGCTTCGCCCGCGCCCGATGATGAGGCGCTTTCGGCGCAAGCGGGCTTGACGCCTTTGACTCGGATCTTGATTCGGCGCAAAGACCGGCGAAAGCAAGATAACCAAACCCGCACGCCGCCCGCTTCAACAACGTGCGGCGATCGAGGCGGACAGGTTGTTGATGTCCCCAAATGTTGTTTAGGTTCATGGGGAGCATCGATTTCTTTTTAACACGCATTGGGTTCGTGAACTTGGCAGGACAGCGCGTCCCGCCTGTCCTGCTTTTGGTGTCGGCAAATGCTGGACAGGCGGGACGCCTGTCCTACGACGTCGGTTCATGGAGTCACTATCCACTTGCGCATGCGTCGGATTCGTGAATCGTAAGGAGCGCGGACAGCCTTGTCCGCGCATCCTCGGCAGGTTGCTTGAACCGTGCGGATAAGGCTGTCCGCGCTCCGTAACATTCATGGAAAACCATTCTTTCAAGCTCAATCTAAATACAGGAACGGTGAACTGCACATCAGCGCTTGGCAGAGATTTGCTAAAGCAGCGTCTTTAGACGGTAGTGGCTCTTTATCACCGGAACCGTCAGGATCAGCTTCAGCGAGATAATTGAGGGAAAACTGTATCTCACCTGGCGTCGGTGGTCGACCGAGGATTTCGCGGCAGGCCGCCTGGACAAACTCCCTCTCATTGCGATAGCCCGCTCGCTTCAACAATCTTTCGGCCAGAAGTCGCGCCGAATCGCGCACCAATTGGCTATTCAGCAAAAAGAGCGACTGCGGCGCCACGATCGTTTGGTTTCTGCGTCCGGACACGGTCTGCGGGTCGGCGAAGTCAAGGAGCTGAAACTCGGCCCGGAGATCATTTCGAATGACGGGCAAATAAACGCTGCGCCGGACGCTCGGAAAAGGCTTGCGGGGTTTGTCGCCAACACCGGTCGCTTGATCGGGCAGATTAGCCACCACCGATTCCGCCGGAGAAACATCGAGCTGGCCGCTAATTGCCAGCACGCTATCACGCAGCGCTTCGACTTCCAGACGGCGCCGGTTCATCCGCCAGAGCAGTCGATTCTCAGGATCAACACGATAGGCGTCTTCATTGTGTTCCGAACTCAATTGATACACCCGGCTCAACACGATCTCGCGAATCAGCTTCTTGCACGACCAATTCATGGCGATGAATTCTGACGCCAGATAATCCAGCAGTTCGGGATGCGAGGGCCGTTCCCCTTGCCGTCCAAAGTCGTCCACAGTGCGCACCAATCCCACGCCAAAGAGCTGATGCCAAATCCGATTCACCATGACTCGTGCCGTCAGAGGGTTTCGGGGATCGGCCAGCCATTCCGCTAATTCCAAGCGGCCGCTTTGGGCCGCGGAAAAGCTTGCAGGCCGTCCGTAGTTTGCGACTTGAACGAAACCGCGCGGTACAACTTGGCCTGGCCGATGCATGTCGCCACGCTCGAGAATTCTGGCGTCACCAATCGCCTCGCGATCGCACACGGCCATGGCCAGCGGCGGTTTGGGCGGCGGCTTCTCGGAGAGCTGCTTGATCTCAGCGGCAAGCGATTTTAGATTTTGCTCGAGCTCCGAAATCTTTGTTGCATTCTCATTAGCGGCAGCCAGCGGTTGAACGGCAGATGTTACAGCCGCGTTTTCCTTTTCAACGTTCTTTTTGAGGCTCGCTAAGTCGGATTTTGATTGCTCCTGTTTTTTCTTTAGGCCGTCGAGTTTGTCGTCGTAGCCTTTCCAGTCGCGGTAAAGTGTTTCGCCGTCCTGGCCAAGCGGACGCAAGTTCCAACCGGAGAGGTCGCGCCGGTGCAGCAGGTTGCCATGGACCGTTTCTGTGCTGCCAAAAATTCCAGCCAGCGCGTAGTAGTCCCTCGCAGGCACCGGATCGAACTTATGATCGTGACAACGAGCGCAACCGAGCGAGAGACCGAGAAATGCCTTGCCAACCGTATCGATTTGTTCATCGACAACGTCCATGCGCAGTTGTTCCTTGTCGTCGTCGCCGATGACTTTCGGACCGAGCACCAGAAAGCCGGTGGCGGTGATCTGTTCGTCACGTTGTTTTTGATTGGCGCTGGGAAGCAGGTCGCCCGCGAGTTGCTCGCGCACAAATTGGTCGAACGGTTTGTCTTTGTTAAAAGCATCGATCACGTAGTTACGGAATCGCCAGGCGTCGTAATAGGTGAAATTCTCGTCCGACCCGTTGGAGTCCGCATAACGGGCAACGTCCAGCCAATGGCGGCCCCAACGTTCGCCAAAGGCCTTGGAACCGAGCAATCGATCTGCGACGTGCTCGACGGCCAATGGTGAGCTGTCGGCTTCAAAAGTTTCCATTTCTTCCAAGGTGGGCGGCAAGCCAGTGAGGTGAAAGGTGAGGCGGCGCAGCAGGGTCGGTCTGCTGGCGTCGCGCGACGGCGCCAGGCGCTTCTCTTCCAATTTGGCGAGGATGAAGCGGTCGATCCCACGGCGTGGCCAGTCCAGACTTTTTACTTCAGGCAGCACGACTCCTCTGATCGGCTGAAAGGACCAAAACTTCCCCTCCTTGTCCTCGGTGTCCGACGTCACATCGGCGCCGAAGCTAAAGGAGACGAGCATCGAGGCGAGAACCAGAATGCGATGGCCCGTGCGTTTGAACATAGATAATACTAAAAGCCGTGTTCCTCGAATCCTGCGTTTGCTTGCCAGCGTTCTTGGTATTCTCGGTTGCATACAATAACGCGGGCTAGAGCAGAACGCGACAAAGAAATCCTACGCTTGATACTCAGGATACTCGGGGTTCGAACACTATGCTGGGGCAGAAACAGGCGTACGAATTGGGCGAACTCGGCGAGCGCGCCAAGCCAGCCGTTCCCTTTGGTGCAAGCAATGACTAACAGCGATCGGCTTCTCAGAATTCAAATCATCACGATGATGGAAAAATCGACGCTTCGGTCGCTGCGGACTTGAGGACGAAGGGCTGTCACCGCTAAGCCCACGTCTGCTTTTCCACTTGCTCCGTTTGTTCGCCAGAATCTATTCTGCCCCCGAAAATCAATTCCCATCTTCGAATCGCTGAATTATGAAATGGTTCCTTTTTCTTCTGATGGCCGCAGTTGCCTCCGAGGTGCTCGCGCAAGCCCAAGCTCCGGCTCAGCCAAATCAACCCCAGGCCGCTCAAGGCCGAGGACGAGACGGCGGCCGCGATCCCAAGATGGATGCGTACTACAAGCTAGGCCCCGACTCTATGTCTCATACTAATGTGCCGAAGGGCCGCTTTGATGGACCGAAGACGCTGCCCAGCGAAGTGTTCCCTGGAACACAGCACACGTATTGGGTGTACGTCCCGGCGCAGTATGATCCTTCGCAGCCGGCCGCGCTCATGATCTTCAACGATGGCCAGGCATTCAAGCACGAGCCCGGTGATGTTCAGGCGCACCACGTGTTGGACAACTTGATTTATCGGCGCGAAATTCCGGTCATGCTTGGTGTGTTCATCAACCCAGGCCGCCGGGCCGATCAACCGGAGCCGACTCCGCAGGATTGGGGTGATCGCAACACAAATCGCCCCGATGAATACAACGCTCTCAACGACAAATATCCGCGTGTCATCGTCGATGAATTGCTTCCGGTGCTTTACAGGGATTACAACATCTCACGCGATCCGGAGATGCGCGGGATTGGCGGTTCCAGTTCCGGCGGGATTGCCGCGTTTACGGTAGCGTGGCATCGGCCCGGCCATTTCCGCAAGGTGTTCACGTTCGTCGGCAGCTTCGTGAATCTTGGCAATCGCGGTGGGCATACCTATCCGGACATTGTCCTGCAAAACGACAAAAAGCCGATCCGCATTTTTCTTCAGGACGGCCGAAACGACAATCGCGGGGCAAGCCGTGGCGGCAATGATCCCCACAGCAACGATTGGTTCTATCAAAACGTGCGATTGGCGGATGCGCTGACCAAGAAGGGTTACGATGTAAATTACACGTGGGGTATTGGCAACCACGGCCAGAAACAAGGCGGCGCGATCTTCCCCAGCATCATGCGCTGGCTTTGGCGCGATGCGCAGAAAGTCTCCACCGACCGGAGCGACACAGTCGAACGCTCGTTCCGCGGTCCCGTGGAGTCGCCCGCGAGTTCAGCTGGAGCGTCCGAAAAATGAGGCATTTGTTCGGCGTAACGCAAACTGCTCAGTCCATCAGTGTCGCTGCGGACAAGAATGTCCGCGCTCGATTTTGGTTGCGGCTGCGTCCGCGTCGTTCATGGTCATCGAAGGGTTTACGACGTTTTATCACGAACCTTTGTCTCTGGTGCGTTATCGGCAGCACTCTTAGACATACTTTCTGTGCAGAATCGCCGAGAGCCAAGGGGCAACAGCCGCCGGCGGGCCATGACCTCTTTTCGGGAACGAATTTCATTCGCATTCGCATCGAGATTTCACCTGCGGGGTTGATCGCCCTCAGGGACACCGACGCGCGAAATCGCCAAGATAGGCCCGTTGTCAAAGCCACCGTTCGCGAAAGCGACCGGCTGTTCACCAATGTAGCCGTTCGTCTGAAAGGCTGGGTCGGAAGCTTTCGTTCTATTGATGATACGCCGAGTTTTACGCTCAATTTCGACAAGTTTGTTCCCGGCCAGAGCTTTCACGATTTGGCCAAAATCTCGCTCAACAATTCCGTCCAGGATCGATCGTTCCTTTCGGAGAAAATCTGCCGGGAGATGTTCGAGGCAGCGGGTGTGCCGGCGGCAAGATCAGGATACGCGAAAGTTGAGCTCAATGGCCAAGACCTCGGCCTGTACGTCCTGACGGAAGGCTTCAATAAACAATTCCTGAAACGTTACTTCAAGAATCCGGATGGCAATCTGTACGAAAGTCATTTCAAGCAAGACGTCACGGACCCGCTGGCTGTCAATTCCGGCGATCGTCCTGACGATCATTCTGGATTGAGGGCGTTGGCCGAGGCCGTGTCCGAACCGCACCCCGCCAAAAGGCTGGCGCGTTTGGACGGGACACTTGATCTGGATCGTTTTCTTTCCCTGATGGCGATGGAGGTGATCATGGCCCACTGGGATGGATATTTGATGAACCGAAACAACTTTCGTGTCTTCCATGATTTGGGTTCAAACAAGATGATCTTTATCCCTCACGGGATGGATCAAACTTTCGGCGCTCGCCGGCGGCGTTCGCCAAACTCGATCCTTCCACCAATGCGCGGGATGGTTGCCAACGCTGTCATTGAGACCCCAGAAGGAAGAAGGCGGTATCTGGAGAGAGTCTCGGTGCTTTACACCAATGTTTTCAAGGTTGATGAGATCTTGAAACGCATCGATCAATTGGAGGCTGTCATCCAACCGGCGCTCGCCCAATCTCGCTCTGATTTTCCAGATTACCACGAACGAGCCGTCCAGCGCTTTCGCGAGAGCGTTATCGAGCGTCATGAATTTCTTCAGCGCGAGCTTGCGACCCAGCGCTAGCTCTGCGGCAAGACCTCCTGGTAAATGGGCGCGAGCGAATGAAATATTGAAGGGACAGAGATCCCTAGACAGATTCTAGCAGCTAGCTAGGCGCCGGTTCTTGCGCGTGAGGCAGGCGTGCGCGCGCGCATGCTGGCGGCGCCGGCAGCCAACAAAAAGCTTGCGCGCAGCGTTCCGCCTGTTTTCGTGTGCGCATGTTTTGCTGTTTCTCGCGGATTGGTCGTGCGCTGGCAGCGAAGATGCGGGCCAACTTCGGCATGTCTGGCGCCTCACGAAGTTCAAGCCGCATCTTGATAGGCGCGGCTGCAGCGATGGTCCCTTTGGCCTTGGACCCTCCCGTCCGCGCGGCTGAACCTTCCCTTGCCGCGCAGGACCTGCCGCGAATTCCCGCAACTGAGCCTAGCCAGGCGCCGAGCACGTTTCGGGTCAGGCGCGGCTTCCAGCTCGAACTGGTGGGCGCCGAGCCGTTGGTCGCCGATCCCATCGCGATGGCATTCGACGAAAATGGGCGGCTCTACGTCGTTGAGATGCGCGATTACTCCGAACGGCGCGATGAGCGGTTAGGCACGGTTCGGCTGCTCGAAGACACCGACGCCGATGGCCGCTTCGACAAAAGCAGCGTGTTTGTGAAGGACTTGCCGTGGCCGACAGCAGTGATTTGTTATGATGGCGGCGTATTCGTTGGCGCGACTCCTGACATCTACTTCTGCAAGGATACCAATAGCGATGGGGCGGCCGATGTGCGAGAAGTCGTGTTCACTGGATTTGGGACGCAAGTCGAACGGCTCAATGTGCAACAGCTTCTCAACAGTTTCAACTGGGGTCTCGACAATCGAATTCACGGCGCGACGGCGGCTAACGGCGGGAAGGTCACCTCGCCCAAGCATCCGGCTCGCAAGCCCGTCGATCTGCGCGGGCGCGATTTCTCTTTCGACCCGCGGACGCTTGAGCTCCGGCCGGAAAGTGGCGGCGGCCAGCACGGCCTCAGCTTCGACGATCAAGGCCGCAAATTCGTCTGCAGCAACAGCGCGCATATTCAGATGCTGATGTATGAAGATGCGTACGCAGGACGAAATCCTTTCTATTCGATGCCCAATCCGCTCGTGAATATCGCCGCGGACGGCCCGGCCGCGGAAGTGTTTCGCCTTAGCCCCGACGAACCGTGGCGTGTCATTCGAACGAAATGGCGCGTTGCCGGGTTGGTGTCCGGTCCCATCGAAGGCGGCGGGAGGCCTTCCGGTTATTTCACCGGCGCGACCGGAGTGACAATCTATCGCGGCAATGCGTGGCCGGAAGAATATCGCGGGGACGCCTTCATCGCCGACTGCGGAAGCAATTTAATTCACCGGAAGAAACTCTTTCCTGATGGAGTTGGCCTCATCGCAAAGCGAGATGAAGATGAATTGAAATCGGAGTTCGTCGCTTCCGCCGACAATTGGTTTCGCCCTGTGCAATTCGCGAACGCGCCGGATGGGACGCTTTACGTTGCCGATATGTACCGCGAAGTGATTGAACATCCGTGGTCACTGCCGCCGTCAATCAAACAGCATTTGGATTTGAACAGCGGCAATGATCGCGGGCGCATTTACCGCATTGTGCCGGACGGTTTCAAGCAACCCAAACTTCCCAGGCTGAGCGCAGCGAGCACCCTCGAATTGGTCCGGACGCTCGAGCATCCCAACGGCTGGCACCGTGATGCGGCGGCGCGGTTGCTTTACGAGCGTCAGGATCAGGCGGCAATCGCGCCTCTGGAACAGTTGCTGGCATCGGCAAACGGTCTGGCGCGCATGCACGGCCTTTACGCGCTCGATGCTTTGCGCGCCCTGAAGGTGGAGCATCTCGTCGATGCGCTCTCCAGTCCGGCGGCGGTGACGCGCCAGCATGCGATTCGTTTGAGTCAAAGTTTTCTCGGCCAGAGCCCGCCGGCTGCGAAACTGATGCAAAAACTTCTTTCGCTTGTGATCGATCCAGACATTGGAGTGCGCTATCAACTCGCCTTCGTCCTCGGGGAAATCAAACAATTCGAGAAAGGGCCGCCTGGCCTGGGCGTATTGCTGAAGCAGGACTATTCCGATCCTTGGATGCGCGCGGCGATTCTGAACTCCCTCGGCGCCGGCGCCAATTACATGTTCTTTGTTGGCGCGATCCCTCCGCTCGGACCAATCGAAATGCAGACCTCTCCGGCAATGCAGGAGTTCTTTTCACAAATTGTGGGCCTGATCGCGGCAGGAAAGAAGACAAACGATCTTGCGCTCACGGTTTCCTATCTCGCGGGTTCTTTTAACCGCAACGAGAAGTTTCTGCTGGCGCGCGCGGTCTTCGATGGGATGCGTCGTTCTGGGATGCTGATAGCGCACTTGGATAGCCAAACACAATCGAAACTGAAACAGACGGAGCGTGAAGCCGTTGAGTCCGCGGCCGACGAGAATGAACCGGAGCATCAACGTATCGTGGCGATTGATCTTTTGGGAGTTATGGATTGGAAGAGCGCCCGCCAAACTCTTTCATCGCTGCTCGGAGTGAATCAACCTCAGCCGGTCCAGCAAGCAGCCATCACCGCCCTGCGGCGCTTCAAAGAGCCGGAAGCGGCGGCGGCCTTGGTGAAGAGCTGGCCTCAGTTGACGCCGCGTTTTCGAAGCGAAGCGCTCGCGGCGTTAATTTCCCGGCCGCAGCAAATTCCGGAATTGCTCGCCGGCGTCGAGCGCAACATCGTCCCGGCCGCGGAATTTTCGCCGGCCCAAGTTCAGCTTTTGCGATCCCACCGCGAACCGAACATTCAGGAACATGCGCAGAAGCTCTTTGCCCAAAAGTCTGCTTCCGATCGAGATGGAGTGCTGAAGCAATTTCTTCCGGCGCTCGAACTTCGCGCTGAAGCCGCGCGCGGCAGGAAAATCTACGTGGAGCGCTGTTCGTCCTGCCATCGATTGGGGCAGGAGGGACACGCGGTCGGACCAGATCTGGCCAGCGTCAAATCGAGCGGAAAAGAGAAGCTGCTGACGAGCATCATCGATCCGAATCGCGAAGTGCCGCCAAACTACGTGAATTATCTTGTGGCAACCAAAGACGGCGAAAGCTTGCTTGGCCTGATTGCAAATGAGAATGCGACCAGCGTGACGTTGCGCCAGGCCTTTGGTGTTGAGAATGTCATCCTGCGTTCGAGAATTCAGAAACTTCAAAGTTCGAGCCAATCGATGATGCCCGAAGGCTTGGAAGCGTCCTTAAGTCCGCAAGAGATGGCGGATCTGTTGGAGTTTATTGCCGCTGGAGTGCAATAGAATCGTTTAGTCTGAATGTTTTGTTTGGGCAATTGCCGGCAAAGGGATTATCGTGGATGCATGCTGCGGGATGATCTTTTCGAGACTGCGCCTCGGCCGTTGAAAGCCGACACCCCGCGGGTGAGCCGCCAGCCATCTCTACAAGCGCCTCTCGCAGCGCGCATGCGGCCTCGCACGCTCGAAGAATACGTCGGCCAATCTCACATTTTGGGTCTCCGCCAACTGCTGCGCCGAGCCATTGAAGCGGACCGTATTCAATCACTGATCTTTTACGGACCGCCCGGAACCGGAAAAACCTCGCTCGCTCAGATCATTGCCAATCAGACGAACAACAGATTTGAACGTCTGAGCGGCGCGGAGTCGAACGTGGCGGACATGCGGCGCGTTTTATCGGCGGCGGCGAATCGGTTGGAGAACACCGGGCAACCGACCATTTTGTTCATCGACGAAATTCATCGCTTCAACAAAGCCCAGCAAGATGTCTTGCTGCCGGACGTCGAGAGCGGCGTGATCCGACTCATCGGAGCAACAACACACAACCCGTTTTTCTTCGTCAACTCGCCGCTGGTATCGCGTTCGCAGATTTTTGAACTGCGTCCGCTCGCAGAAGCCGAGCTGTTGGAATTGATGAAACGGGCGCTGGCAGATTCCGAACGCGGCCTCGGTCACCTCAAAATTCACGCAACCGCGGAAGCTCTGGCGCACTTGGCCAGGATCGCCGATGGCGACGGACGAAAAGCGCTTAATTCACTCGAAGTCGCGGCGCTTACGACGGCGCCTGATTCCGAGGGCGTCGTTCGCATCGATTTGTCAATCGCGGAACAGAGCATTCAAAAGAAAGCAGTTGTCTACGACGGCGACGGCGATGCGCATTACGATACAATTTCCGCTTTCATCAAATCAATGCGCGGAAGCGATCCGGATGCGGCGTTGTACTGGCTCGCGAAAATGATCCATGCTGGCGAGGACCCGCGCTTCATTGCGCGCCGGATCGTGATTTGCGCGGCCGAAGATGTTGGTCTTGCCGACCCAATGGCATTGATGGTCGCCAACGCAGCCCATCAGGCCGCCGAATTCATCGGCTGGCCGGAAGCCCGCATACCTTTGGCTGAAGCGACGATCTACATTGCCACTGCTCCCAAGAGCAACAGCAGTTACACCGCGATTGACTCCGCGTTGGAAGACGTTCGCGCGGGGCGAACCTTGCCGGTCCCCGAACATTTGCGGGACACACATTATCCGGGCGCCAAGCGACTGGGCCACGGCCAGGGCTATCAATACGCCCACGATCATCCAGATCATTTCGTCGCCCAAGATTACCTCGGCGCGGCGAAGCGATATTATGAGCCGACGGACCAAGGGACCGAGAAAGCTATCAAGGAACGCCTAGAAAGATGGCGCACCTTGTCAGCCCAAGCCAAGAGGGCCTAGCGAAAGCTATGTCATTGAATGAGCTAACCGGCGTACGCGACCGCAAGACGGCGATTCGCGACGAGGTTCGTGGCCAGTTGAAAGCGATTGCATCGCCAGTGCGTTCGGCTGCCTCGAATCAAGCTTGCCAACTATTGCGGCAACAGAAGATTTGGCAAAACGCCCGGGCCATCCTCTTTTATGCGCCGCTTTCGGACGAGCTGGATCTTTCGCCTTTGTGGAAAGAGTGTCTTGAACAAGGGAAAACTGTTGCGCTGCCCCGCTTCGCGGCCGAACAGAATGCCTATGTGCCGTGCCGCGTCGATCATTTCAAGCAACCAATGGCGCGCGGCCGTTTTGGGGTTTTGGAACCGGACGGTGATTCACCCCGTTTGCCATCAAACCAACTAGACTTGATCTTAGTACCTGGAGTAGCATTTGACATGAGTGGACGACGGGTTGGCCGGGGCAGAGGCTTTTACGACCGCCTTTTGCGCGATATTCGAGGCGCCAAGTGCGGTGTCGGTTTTGACGAACAGATCAGGGCCGAGATACCGGTCGAACCGCATGATATATGTTTGAATTATCTTTTGACGCCGACGAGATGGTTAGATGTGAGCCTGATGGGGCTTTGAGATGATCTCTTGGCTGGAACACTCGCTTTCGGAAGGAGCTGTCCTTCTGCTGACTGGCGCTTTGCTGGGTTACTGGTTGTTTCGTTGGCGAGAGACCCATCTGCGCGCGGCGATTAAGCTGAGCGAAGAAGCCATTTTGGAAGACGCGCGGCGCGAGGCGGAGACGATCACCCGCGAATGCCGTCTGGCGGCCAATGAAGAAGCTCTGAAGTTGCGCGAGCAAGGCGAAAAGGCGCTCGCGGCGCGCCGGCGCGAACTGGCTGACCTCGAACATCGCGTCGCTCAACGCGAAGCGCTCATCAACGGCCAGTTGGAAGGGTTGGTGAATCAGGAGAAGAATCTGCGCGAGCGCCAGTTAGAATTCCAAAAGGGCCAAGCCGATCTTCAGGGAGCCCAGAAGGAATTGGCTCAATTGATCACGCTTCGGAAGGAACAGTTGCAGAGGCTTTCACATCTGAGCGAAACCGAAGCCCGCACTTTGTTCCTCAAGGAAATTGAAGAGGAATGCCTGGGCGATGCTGGTGACTTGTCTCGCCACATCATGGAATCGGCTAAAACCAAAACGGAAGAGCAAGCCAGGCGGATCATTAGCTTAGCCATCCAGCGCTACGCAGGAGCGCACACGTTTGAAACAACCACAGCCACGGTTGCTTTGCAGGGCGATGAGATCAAAGGACGCATTATCGGGCGCGAAGGACGGAACATACGCGCTTTCGAGGCTGCGACCGGCATCACTGTCCTGATTGATGATACTCCAAACGCAGTCGTGCTTTCGGGTTTCGATCCAGTGCGACGCGAGATCGCGCGTGAATCGATGCAGCGATTGATCACCGATGGACGGATTCATCCGACGCGCATTGAAGAAGTGGTGGCCAAGGTCTCTCAGGAGATGGACGAAGCCATTGTCCGGGCGGGCGAGGAAGCTCTTTACAAATTGGGCCTCACATCGATGCATGTCGAAGTGGTAAAGCTGATGGGCCGCCTCCGCTTCCGCCATAGTTTTTCCCAGAACATCCTCGATCATTCTATTGAAGTTGCCCAATTGACAGGTTTAATGGCGTCTGAACTTGGCTTGGATGTGCTGGCCGCCAAACGCGCCGGCCTCCTGCACGACATTGGCAAAGCGATCAATCACGAAGTGGAAGGTTCGCACGCCATTATTGGCGCTGACTTTATCAAACGTTATGGCGAGTCCGAAGAGGTAGTGAACGGTGTCGCCTCGCATCACGATGAAGTGCCTCACACAAACCTTTTCGGGATTCTGGTGAGCGCCGCCGACGCCATCAGCGCGTCACGTCCCGGCGCGAGGTCCGAAACGATGGCTACTTACATCAAGCGCTTGGAAAACCTTGAACGGATCGGCCTGTCATTTCCGGGCGTGGACAAATGCTTTGCGGTGCAGGCTGGACGTGAGTTGCGAGTCGTGGTTCACCCCAATCAGGTCAACGATGAGCAAGCCTCGGCCTTGGCGCGAAATCTAGCACGAAAGATCGAAGACGAACTGCAGTACCCCGGACAGATTCGTGTTACGGTCGTTCGCGAAACTCGATGCATCGAGTTCGCGAAGTGAAATGAAATGAAATGGTGAAGCGGACTGAAACAGTAGGGAACAGAGAGAACGGAGCTGAAGTCGAATTTAAGCCTGAGTCTCTCAGTGTTCTCCGCCCTCTTGTTGAAGACACCCTGGAGCTTACCGGCCTTCCATCATCGAGGACGGCAATCCATGCTCCCAACTTCGGGGTGCATTCCACGGGCGATCGGAAAGCGTGTCAGACCTTCTGCTGGCGCAACCGGAAGCAAACTCCGCTAACAAAACCAGCAGAACGAAAAGGCCGGCTTTAAGAGGAAGACGACGGAAAGACATGGTTACTGAGTGATGACCATGTCGCCCTCCAGGACTTCCTCCTGCTTCCAGTCGGGAAGGATGTTGGCGATGCTGCGATTGGGTTCCACTTTCGTGATCTGAACTTTTCCAACAAACTTGCCGTCCCGATTCACAAGCATCTTGGCGCGTTCCACGACCTGTTGCGTGCTGCCGATGTCGAGGACGACAAAGTCGTATTTCGGATCGACAGCCAGGACTTTGCCTTTGAGACCAGCGGGCAGCGGAATATCAACTTCCTTGTCTCCAGTATAGCGGCTTAAATCAGCTCGAAGTTGGTTGTTGCTTTGCAGAAGGATCTTGTTTTCGGCGACAAAGGCATCGCGTTCTTTCCTGGTGTTCGTTAACTCGCTCTGTAGCTTCTTGAGCTCTTCCGGCTTGATTCCCAACAGCTTGAACCCGGCGAGCTCCTGCTGGACATCTCTCAAGATGCCTCTTTCTCGATTCAGTTCTTCGTCCAGTCGCGTTGTTGTCTTCTGCTGCTCCGTCAGTTGGATCTTCGTTTCCTGAAAGGCGGCCATGGTATCGTTCAACTGCGTCGTTACTTTGGTCGCATCTTCCTTCGCTTTCTTTGCGTCCGCCTGAGCTTTTCGTTGCGCGTCTTCCGCCGTTCGCTGAGCTCCCAACGCGGTATCTCGCTCCGAGGTCAAATTCGTAATTCTTTCCGAGACCTTAAAATGACTGAAATAGATTGCCGCTAATCCGGCCAGAATCGCCACCACTAAGCTAAGTCGTAATAACATGTGCCTAAATTTATACGGTTAAAACTGAAGCTACACTAGACATTAAGATTCTGAGTGTCAACGTGTCTTTCGACAGTAATACCGCCATTTTGACCGAAGCGGAGCTGTTCCGTTACGATTAATAATAATGCCCGAAAGGAAATTGGGAACGGAGTGGAGTCTAATGCCTTTCGGTAATTCAAAGCCGTGTGGCAAATATCTGCCCCGGAGGGACTGCATGAGAATAGCCTGGCGTTTCAACGCCAGGAACCGGATCGTCAAGGGATCGAGTCCTGAAAGGGACGGCTGAAATGCAATTGAGAAAGGAGCGTTTCAACCGTCCCTTCGGGACTTGCGTCTCGGGCGATTCGGTTCCCGGCGTTGAAACGCGTTAAAACGCCGGGCTATTCTCGTGCAGTCCCTCCGGGACAAATGCTCTTTCAATTACCCGAAGACATCAGAGCGGAATCCGTCCTTGCCAAGTGTGCGCTTTGCACTATGCCAAAACTTAGACTGACCATCTCGGTGCGCGAACTTGTCGAGTTCATCCTCCGGACCGGCAATCTGGGTGGCTCCGGCAGATTTGTGAGCACTGGACGGGCTTTGGCTGGGACGCGCGGGCATCAGCGCCTGCAACGGTTGCGCCCGGCGGATTGTGAGACAGAAGTTCCTGTCTCCTATCAGGACGAAACGCCAGAATTCATTTTTACGCTGCGGGGACGTATCGACGTGGTGCGCCGCTCCCCTGAAAGCCTCTTCATAGAAGAAATTAAAACGACTATGGGCCGGGTCTCCGAGGCGGATCCCATGCATTGGGCACAAGCTAAGATTTACGCCGCCATTTATTTGCAGACGCATTCCTGCGAACGTGTTGGCATTCAAATCACCTATCTTGATTTGGAATCGAACGAGCTGAACGAGTATCAGGAATCCTTTCGCGCCGTCGACCTGCGGAACTTCTTCAACGAGGTCATGGTCCAATATCTCGATTGGATAACTGATTATGTTCAGTGGCGCTCATGCCGCGACCGCTCGATTGTGTCAATGGCGTTTCCGTTTCAGCAATATCGCAAGGGCCAGCGCGAACTATGCGAGGCTGTTTATCGCGTTCTCACTCATGGCGGCAATCTATTCGCTGAAGCGCCAACTGGCATTGGCAAGACAGTTTCGGTCCTTTATCCCGCGCTGAAAGCTTTAAGCGCGGCCTCTGTGACAACCATCTTCTATCTCACGGCCAAGACCATAGGCCGGACCGTTGCCGGGCAAGCGATCGAGGAGTTGCGTCGTGCGGGATTGCGCCTGAGATCGCTCACGCTGACGGCGCGTGAAAAAATCTGCTTCAACAACGGCCAGCCTTGCGACGTTCAGACTTGTCCGTTTGCGATCGGTTATTACGACCGCGTTAAGCCAGCGATGAAAGCCGCTCTGGCACGCGAAACCATCACGCGGCCGATTATCGAGGAAGTCGCGCGGGCGTTTCAGGTTTGTCCTTTTGAATTGTCTCTCGATCTTTCCATTTGGGTGGACGCGATTATCTGCGATTACAACTACGTCTTTGATCCTCGGGTTCAACTGAAACATTTCTTTGCCGAAGACCAGACGTATCCTGGCCGCAGTCGAACCGTTGCACGGATCACAGAACTGCCCGAGCTTGTCAAAGATTCACAAAACTCAACATTCAGCACGCGTGCGACCGCGTCATCGGCTTTCGAAGAGAGGTCCCAATCTGCAAATCATCTGAATCGGGCAACCGCCAACAATTATGCGCTGCTCATCGATGAGGCCCATAATCTGGTGGATCGCGCCCGCGAAATGTTCTCAGCCGACCTGCGTCAATCGGAGATCGTCGAACTCTGCCGTCTCTTGCGGGACGACGTTCCGGCCTGTGCGTACGCGCTTCGTCAAGTGAACAAAGAACTCCTGGCTTGGGGCAAACGAGGCATTGACGAGACCTGTGACAACGCGCCGAGTTCGTTTGTTCTGCGCGAATGTCCCAGCGCGCTTGTTTCCTCGCTTCAAATCTTTCTTGAGCACGCTGAACTGTGGTTGGCTCAGAACAGGCCTGCTCTCTTTCGCGACGTTTTATTGGAACTCTATTTTAAGACGGTGCGTTTTGTCCGAACGGCTGATCTATTCGACGAGCGTTTTGTTGCTATTTTCGACCACGATTTGGGGAAGCCGCGTCTTCGGCTGTTTTGCCTGGACGCATCCGCTTTGATTCGGAAGACGCTAGGGCAGGGGAGGGGCATCTTTTTTTCGGCGACCCTGTCACCGCTGGATTACTTCCGGGAAGTGTTGGGGGGATCTCGCGAGGACTCGACGCTGCGGTTGGCTTCGCCCTTTCCCGGCGAACATCTCGGCGTGCTGGTTGCGGATCGAATTGCCACGAATTTTAAGGCACGAGAAGCGACCTATGATCACGTGGCGTGCGCGATTGCGGGTCTCGTCGAACCGAAGCGGGGCAATTATCTGGCATACTTTCCATCCTACAAATATCTCGATCAGGTAATGGAAAGGTTTCGGTCTCTAGCCCCGGAAGTGAAGACGATCGCGCAGAGGCCAAGTATGACGGAAGAGGAGCGGGCTGGGTTCCTTAAAGTTTTTCAGACCGAGCATCCAGAAGGATTGGTTGGCTTCGCGGTTATGGGAGGCATTTTTGGCGAAGGGATCGATCTGGCAGGCGACCGGCTTATTGGCGCAATAGTTGTGGGCGTTGGCTTGCCGCAGATTTGTTTGGAGCGCGATTTGATTCGCGGTTACTTCGAGGAAAAGAGAGGGGCTGGATTCGACTACGCCTATACGTTTCCAGGAATGAACCGTGTGCTCCAGGCAGCCGGAAGAGTCATTCGTTCTGAAACGGACCGCGGTGTGGTCTTGCTCATCGATTCGCGTTTTGCGCAAACACGTTACCGTGAATTATTTCCATCGTGGTGGAATCCGACTTCGATTCAAAGGGCCGAATGCATCTCGAAGGCTATTCGAAAGTTCTGGAACGAGTAGGACAGGTGCGTCCCGCCTGTCCGCAACTAAGGCACCGACACAATGAGTGAGGCCGAACCCTCGTTGCCGGCGTTATCTTTGGCCTTCACGGTAACGTTGATTTGACGTGGCAGCATCTCCTTTCCTTTGCTCTTAATCTTGAGGTGGACCGTGAAGCTGTAGGCTCCATCGGCGTTGATCTTGAAGTCGCCTTTCGAAATCTCGTTATCGTCCACGACTGTGTAAGTTCCGCTTGTTCGGTCTGCTCCCAAGCCCACGTCCTTCACTTGCCCGGTCACATCTACCTTCACGTTCGCTGATGGGACAGCGCTGGCCTGGGCGCAGGGAAGGATGAGCCCCGGGAATCCAGCGCGCACCGGTGTAGCCCGGCGGCGGGGCATCGGCCGTGCCCCTTGGCGGCACGCGGCCTGGTCCGCTGGCCACCCGTGGAGGCCGCGGGCGGACAAACCTGGTCGGTCGTTTGAGTTTTGCGGCCAAAGAGCAGGTGCCGCAGCTTGCTTAAGTTGTCGCGGTCCAATGTGACGGCGATCTGACAGAAGGTTTCGATCCACCGATAATCCTCGACGTTGACTTGCGCGCGCATTCGGCCCAGGAACCCCTCCCGTTGCTCCGGACTCATGAGGATCTCCTCTAAGCGGTCCGCGTTCATGCAGGAGCCAGCAAGCGCTGACGAAAGTCTCGCCCCAGCGGATAGACCCACAGCGCTTTGAGCGATGTGTTCTTTTGTTTGGTCCGAGATTTGGTTCCTCGACCACGGGAAAAGCCCAAGCACCGCCAGTTGGCCGCCCGGTAACAGGTGCCTTCGAATCGCTCGCTATCCACGAAGCTTTCCAACAGCCAGATCCGATGCGCATAAAGCTCCTGCCAGTCGGCGCTGATCTGTCGAGCCATGCGCGCCAACAGGTGGCTGGCCAGGTGCGGCACTTTCACCCACGGAACGATCAGGTAGCGACTGTTGTAGGCGATCCAATGCAGATGATGAGCGTAGGTCCAGTGAGACGCGCCCACCAAGTCGTCACGCAACTTGAGCTTCAGTGGGCCACTATTCCAAGCCACGCAGGCAATCGGCCGCCCTTGGGCCAAGACCAAATACTTCAGATGCTCACCGACCGGACGGCTGTAGCCCAGGTAGTGATAACGATGGAGCAGATGGGCAAAGACCTTTTCGCCTTCGGCCCGTCGAACCAGCCGCAGCTCCAGTGGCCCCAACTGCTCCAACGACATCTCGATGGGCGTGGTGTCGATGGACGGGACCTCGACCACGCGTCGGTGGGCCATGGCGTTATTGGGCGGGGACTGGCGTTTGGCCGGCAGTTCAATGTGTCCGGCCCGATGCAGCGCGAGCATTAATCCTCGGCAAACCAGCAGGTTTGCCCTCCCTATCCGGAAATCTGTTTCGAGAGAAAGTATAAGCTCGCAAAGCTCGACTCATCGAACGACGCTCTTCGCTTGTGCAACTCCATTCGCGCATCTTCATTGGGCTCCTGATTGGCTTGGCTTCCGGCTTGGCGGTTAACGCTCTCCTCGGGGGACAACATCGAGCCGTGGAGTGGTTGACGCGCCATCTGACGGATCCTATTGGGCAGATTTTTCTGCGGTTGCTGCTGATGGTTGTAGTTCCGCTGGTTGTTTCCTCTCTAATTGTCGGTGTGGCTGGGATAGGAGATGTTCGCAAGTTAGGCCGAATTGGCCTCAAAGCTTTCGCGTATTGTTTGGTCATTTCCGGCATTTCAGTCTTGATCGGCTTGATCCTGGCCAATGTCATTCAACCCGGAAAGCGCATGGATCCAGCCATCGCGCAACAGATGCAGCAGCGTTACGGCACCGATGCTTCCAAGCGAGTCGATGAAGCTAAAGCGACGCGCGTCAGCGACTCGCCCCTGATGCAAGTCGTGAAAACCTTGGCGCCATCCAATCCCTTTGCGGCGATTGCGGCTGAGACGCCGAACATGCTTCACCTCATGTTCTTCGCCGTCGCGATCGGTGTGGCTATCACGCTGGTTCCATCAGAGAAATCAGCGGCGCTGTTAAGCGGCATCGACGGTCTTTACGCAGTTTCGGTCAAGATCATCGATCTCGTGATGCAATTTGCGCCCGTGGCCGTCGCTTGTTTGCTTTTCAGCAACATGGCGCGTTTCGGCCTGGACCTGCTGCAAGCGCTCGGATGGTTCATTGTGACGGTTTTGCTCGGTTTGAGTTTGCATATGTTCGGTGTCTATTCGCTGGCGGTCCGGCTGATGTCAGGCATCTCGCCACGAGAATTCTTCCGGCGGATCAGGACGGTGATGATGACGGCCTTTTCAACTTCGTCGTCGAACGCAACTTTGCCGACAACGCTGCGGGTCTCCGAGGAAAACCTCGGCGTGCCGCGCGAGATTGGGAATTTTGTTCTGACGCTGGGCGCAACGGCCAATCAGAATGGGACTGCTCTCTACGAAGGCGTGACCGTTTTGTTTCTCGCGCAGTTGGCCGGGGTGGACCTTTCCTTCGGCCAACAGTTGATGGTCGCTTACTTGGCGATCTTGGGGAGCATCGGAACAGCTGGAATTCCATCAGGTTCAATTCCATTTATTCTGCTGGTATTAGTTACGATTAATGTCAACCCCGCATTGATCGCCATTATTCTGGGAGTCGATCGTATTCTCGACATGTGTCGAACCGCCCTCAATGTGACGGGCGATTTGACCGCGGCGACCTACGTCGCTAGATCGGAGGGGCATCGATTGTTGGAAGAGAAGCGATAACGTCGGCACTGAGGCAGATGATGTAGCTCGCAACTTCTGAAACCGATGCCCTCACGGAAGCTTGATCTGCTTCGGGAATTGAGGACAGATTCTCGATGCGTTTAGCGCCCGGACTGCTTCCGGCAGATAGAACCTCATCGAACCCGTTCCTGAGCATAGCCAGACCTCGTGTGCCCCAGCGTCAAAGTAAAGAGACCTCTTCTCTCGCATCTCTGCTTCCGTGTTGTCAGGAGATAGAATCTCCACGCAGATTTCCGGAGATCGCAGAAAGCAAGAACTGTCGGCCAATTCCCGCACGCACTTTGGTGATGCCCAGGCCACGTCGGCAGCCTTAACGCCATCAGCCGTGGAAATAGGGCATTCCGTGATGGTTCTGCCTCGCTTCATTAGAGTTCGCAATAAATACGCGACCTCAGATTGATAACTTCCATGACTTGCAGCGGGGGGAGGGCTCATGATGATATGACCGTGACGATCCGTTTCAATGCGGCCTTCGAACTTGGTCAGTTCAGGGTCAGTCAAAAGTTCGGCCCAACGGCGCAAATTAAAATCCGTCTGTGTCGATTGTAGCGGCAGTTCAATCGTCAGTGTTGCCATACGGCAATACCGTAATAGTTCAACGCGCAACGCGTCAATAGATGCGATACTATCCTAGGCCTGCAACAAGCGTGATTATTTGGCTTGAAAAAACGAAAAAGCTCGAAATGCCCGTAAATATTGGTTGAAATGCAATTGTTCAAAGAAAGCAACCAACCAACAAAAGGTCATTTCGAGTGAGCAGAACTTACCGCAAAATTCTCCGCAATCGCAAGGCTAGAATCCAACGGCGTTTGGCCCCC
>Ga0194121_10000656_pt1 | contig 60496 bp, 60 predicted proteins | sample TA2MahCa50mmetaG_FD_148609 | JGI IMG/M metagenome (GOLD analysis project Ga0194121, IMG submission 148609) | Freshwater microbial communities from Lake Tanganyika, Tanzania - TA2015020 Mahale Deep Cast 50m | ecosystem: Environmental > Aquatic > Freshwater > Lake | place: Tanzania: Lake...
AATTATGGCTCTCAATGTTTATCCTTTAACGAATTCAAAAATCTATCTCTAATTTCTATTGTATCTAGTGCAACTCTTTTGCTTACAAAACTGCTACGTTGAATCTTCATTACAATCATAATTGGTCCTGGCATTTTTTTAATTTGATTTAAAATTTTTTTTAATCTGTTTTGTGTGCTTGCCTGAAACACTTTATAATTTGCTGATTTTGCAAGTTTTTTAATAGAAACGTATTGAGTTTGTGTTGGTTGGCCACCAGTAGATTCGTGAATTTCGTTATCAAATACCACATGTATTAAATTTTTTGGTTTTAAGGAACCAATAGTTGTTAAAGAACCTAAGTTCATTAAAATATTTCCATCTCCATCAAACACAAAAATTCTTTTTTTTGGATTCTTTATTGCAACACCTAAGGCAATTGAAGATGATAGTCCCATAGAACCAATCATATAGAAATTCTTATGTTTATCATTTACATCAAATAAATCTCTACTTATGTATCCATTCGCAGCTACAATTACATTATTTTCTATTTCAGAAGAAATAATTCCAATAGCTTGTTTTCTAATCATAAAAAATTCTTCTTATAACTAAAGCACATGATTGATTTTGTTTTACTTTTTTAATTGCCCAATCACAACAATATTTCCAATTATCGTCCGTTACAAGCTTAGATTGAAGTTCTAGTATTCTTAAAATATGTGGTTGAATTTTACCAATTCTTGCGTGTTCGGGAGCATCTTTTTTTAGGTAACCTCTCCAGCCGATAAGAAAAATCAGTGGAATTTCATATAATTGTACTAGTGATGTAATTGTACTGATTGAATTTGCAAATCCAGCATTCTGCATAAAAACTAATGATAAACTTCCTGACAAATACATGCCTACAGCAATACCAATTGCCTCGTCTTCTCGAGTTGTTATCAAAATTTTTTTCTTTTTGATACCATGATCAATAAAATGTTTCATTGTAGAATCTGGAACTCCAATATAATTTTCGATTTTTTTAGTTAGTAAATAATCAAACATTCTTTCTTGTGAAATTTTTTTCAATTAATATAACCTAATTTCTTTAGTTTTTCTTCCAACTCTTTCTCTTGTGTTTTTATATTATACATTTCTTGTAAGTCAAAAATATCGTCCATAGAAGACATTTTCTCTTGTATTTCACTCATACTGTTTACAGTAATCAGTTCCTTAAGTAGTCGTGAGATTGCTGCATGTGACGCTCTCAAAGTTTGGTTTGCATAAATTACCATTTTTATTTTGTGATTAATTAAATCATCAATTTTTACTGAATGATATGTAGTAGGAATTACAACTAGTGGCACGTTTCCTTTCCATAAATCTGCAAATTCAAAAATTTCTTCTGGAGTAATTTTCTTTGAATGAATTAGTATTGCATCTGCACCTGCTTTTTCATATGCATGTGCTCTTTTGAGAGCTTGATCCATTCCAATTCCTGAAATTAATGCTTCAACACGTGCTATTATTGTAAATGCATTATTTTGTTTTGCCTCTTTTGCAGCTAAAAGTTTTGCAACAAATTCTTTTTCAGATAATAACTGATTATTACCGTCTTTTAGTAGACTATTTTGTTTTGGAAAGGTTTTGTCTTCTATACATATTCCAGCAATACCTGCATTTTCATATTTTTTTACCATATGTCGAACATTATTTGCGTCTCCGTATCCTGTATCACAATCAGCAATAACTGGAATTTTACAAGTTTGTGTCATGTTGGAAGCTGCGTCAAAAAATTCAGTCATAGTCAAAATACTTGCATCTGGTACAGCGTGGATTGCAGATATTGCAAAACTACCCGCCCAAACCGCATCGAAACCATAAAACTCAACAAGTTTAGCTGACATTGAATCAAAGGCGCCACAAACTTTGACAATGGGTTTTGATTCTAATTTTTCCCTTAGAATTTCTGATTTTAACATATGTTTGATTCCATAAACTAGATTATTTGTACGTTTAAAAAACGTTCCAATACTACATTTGTTTATGTTTACAATTAAACAACCTTCTACTATAATCTTCGGAAAATATTCTGCAAGAAATTATTCATTTCCACAAAATTGTTTAGTGATAACTTCACAGGGTGCAAAACAACGAGGGTGGTTAGAGTATGCTGGAATAAATGATTATTATATCTTTGATAAAGTGGAACCTAATCCTTCTTTTGAAACAACTGAAAAAATTATTTCAGAGTTTAGCAATTCAAATTTTTCCCACATTATAGGACTTGGAGGCGGTAGTACTTTGGATGTTGCAAAATTCGTTGGATATAAAATGAAAAAAATAAAAATCATGATTCCTACTACTTTTGGAAGTGGCAGCGAAGTTACACGCATAGCTGTATTAAAAATAAATAATCAAAAAAAAAGCTTTCATGATGATGGGCTTTTTGCTGACATAACAATAAGTGATCCTTATTTTATCGAAAAATCCCCTTTTAGTGTAATCAAAAATTCAGCAATTGATGCATGTGCCCAATGCAGTGAAGCATATGACAGTAAAACTAGTAATGTATACACTAAATTCCTTTGCCAGAAAGCATTTGATGTTTTAGAAGAATGTGTTTTAAATGAAGATTATTCTAAACTTCCCTTAGGTTCATTATATGGAGGTTTAGGATTTGGAAACGCTTCAACAACATTAGGTCATGCATTATCATACGTTTTTTCAAATGAAGGAATTGCACATGGACATGCTTTAGCATTTACTACCACCATTGCACATAAATTTAATGGCTCTCCTTTCTACCATAGATTTCTAAAAATAGTAAAAAAATTAAATTTTGAAAATATATATTTAAACCAAAATTTAGAAAAAGCGACTGAATTAATTTTGACCGATCGAAAACATTTGGATAATAATCCAAAGAAAGTAACCAAGGAAGATCTGGTATTTTTATTAGATGTTATTAATTCAAATAAAACATTTGAATCTTTTTAATCCTAAAATTAAAATTCCAAACCTACAAAATGAACTACTAAGTTTTTATTAATAATGGAACTTTTTCGAATAAAATAGATGCAGAATTGCTAAAAAACCGTACTTGTTGCATCAAGGCCATTATCTAACTCAGTAAAGAAATTATTATGTTATGAATTACCTGGATTTACGAAAGAACCATTTAGACCTAACACACATGTAGACATCACAAAAGAAATATCAGTAAAAATCAAATCTTTTAAAATTTACAAAAATGAAGTAATGAAATTTCCTCATCCAAGATCCGTAGAAGCAATAGAAAATCTTGCAATACAACGTGGAATTGAATGTGGTTTAAAACGAGCTGAAGCTTTTCAATTAATAAAAAATATCAACGATTAAATTATTTTTTCATTAAAATAATGATAGATCCGGTTTAAAAATCGCTCTATGATATAACTGAATAATATTTGATAGTGATCTTGATATATCTCAAGAAAAAATTATGCGTGTGGGAAAAAACGTTGGTTTTAGAACATGGTTCTATTTTAGGAATGGATGGTCAACTTATTTTGCATTCATTTTTGCAGCTGTAAACACTTTAACCGTTACTTATTATCTAGCAATAGAAAAAGCTCCAACACTAAGTATTTTTTTCCCTTCTTTCATACATTATGTTATAATTACGACCTTGATAGGTATTCCTCTACTTGTAATAGTTGGTTATTTACATTATAAACGAACTTCTGCAAGAAAGGCAGAAGTTGACATAGGATATGAAACTAATCCTTATGGTGCGAGAACTATGGTTAACAGTGAAATCTCTCTTAATATTAATCTGGAATTATTAACATTACTAACAAGTTTGTTAAAGGGTGAAAAATTATCGCAAGAAAAAATTGATCGAATTCAGAAAATGCACGAAAGATTTGTTGAATTTAATAACAAACGTACATTCAAAAACAGAATGGATCTAAACTTTTTTGTTAATGCAGATAAAAAACACGATTATGATTACTAACATATAATAGCCTATAAAAAATGCAATTTTATTAAAATGACTGATTCATCTGCAGATAAAATGCTATATGAATTTAATGCTAATAAGTCAAGTAGGTATAGATTACAGTTAAAACAAAAGTAATTTTACTAGAGGGGTGATTTCAATATTAAAACTATGTACAGAGTATGAACTTATCCATACATTATCAACAAGAACGAAACTACGATTGTGGCTGTTATCACATCCAGAATTAAATTTTTATAAATTCTCAATAAATAATTCATTTCGTATACTAACTTCATATTTTCGGCAAATGCCAGATTTTATAATAATAGGCAGTACTAAATCTGGTACAACTTCTCTATCAGGTTATTTTCGCCAACATCCAAATCTAAGTATAATCACTAATGTACACTTTTTTGAATATATTTTAACTAATAATCTTAGATGGTACAAATCGCACTTTCCAACAAATCTTCAGCGTTATTATGTAAAATTAAAAACTGGGCAAAACCATGTATCAGGCGAAGATACCGCAACTTATTTGTTTCATCCGCTAGTTCCAGAAAGAATAAAAAAAACAATACCACACGTAAAATTAATAATTATTTTGAGAAATCCTGTAGATCGAGCATATTCAAACCATCAACATCAAGTTAGAGAGGGTTTAGAAATTAGAACGTTTGAGGACGCAATAAAATCAGAGTTAAAAAGAATGGAATTAATTGAAGATAATAAAGAAATTAAAATTAATAATTCAGATTTTGATAATGCTACAATTTTCTCATATTTGCGCCATGGAATTTATGTAGATAGGATAAAAATTTGGATGACTTTATTTGGTAAAAACCAGTTTTTAATTTTAAATACTGAGGAGTTAGCTGAAAATACTGACAAAACGTTAAACAAGATATTTGAATTTCTAGATGTGCCACATTACAAAATACCTGATCTAAGAAGACGAAATGTAGGAAAATATGAAAAAATGCAAGAATCTACACGTGAATTCCTGATTAATTTTTACAAACCTCATAATCAAAGATTATACAAATTTTTAAACAGAAGATTTGATTGGGATAAATAAATTATTTATTGAATTGCCTGTATAGTGATATTATTTTTTCATGGATAAGACCATTAGAAACCAGAATTCCACTAGCATGTTGCACATCTTCTGTGTTGTATATTATTTCTTTTCCTAACATATCTGTAATTTTCCCTCCAGCTTCTTTGATTAAACAGTATGATGCACATGTATCCCAATGTTTTATTTTACTTGTAGTAGTGAAATAAAGATCAGCTGAACCAGATGCAACATCAATCACTTTTAATGAGCTACCTCTATGTATCTGACGTTTAATTTTTAGAAATCTAAGAAATTTTTTTTCATTATCTGACAGGTGATGTCTACTACATGTAACTCTGCATTCTTCTAATTGAGAATTATTACTAGTAGATAGTTTCGACCATTTTCCATTAAATAGTTGAAAAGAACCTTTGTTCTGTTGTGCCACATACAGAATTTGCTTCACAGGCCAATAAATTATACCAATAACCGGAACATGATTAGTCACTAATCCAATCATTACAGTGAATTCACCAGTCTTATTTACAAAGTCTGATGTACCATCAAGCGGATCGATTATCCAGACTTTTTTATTAGATAATCTTTTTTTATTATCTTTACTCTCTTCTGATAAAATAGGATAATTGTACTGAGATACTATATTTTGAATAATGTTATTACTTATAATATCAGCTTCTGTAATTGGTTCTTTATCAAATTTGAATTTAGATTTGAATCCTTTTTTGTATATTTTCATTATTACATGCCCAGCCTTTAATGCGGCATCAATTGCAAGTGATAATTCTGGTAATGGATCGTGAAATGGAATAGTGTATGACATGGTTTTATTTTATTTATTTACATTTTTTACATGATCTAGAATAATCCTTACACTCTCTTTAAGCGATAATTTTTCTGTATCTACAACAATTTCAGGTTTTTTGGGAATCTGATAGCGGTTGTCTAGTCCTAAAAAATTTTTAAGCAAACCCATTCTAGCTTTTTTATACATTCCCTTTGTATCACGCTTTTCACAAATATTTTGTGGGCATTTTAAATAAACTTCAATAAACTTATTATTAATAATTTTTCGTGCATCTTCTCTATTTTTATGATAAGGACTTACCAGGCTAACACAAACTGGTACATTATGAGTTGAAAGTAATTTTGCAATGTGAGCAATTCTTTTATTATTTTCAATAATGCCATTTTTTGAAAAATCAGTAACAGAAAACCACTGTCTAATCTCATCTCCATCTAGGATCGCAAGATTTGATATATGCTTAGTTAGCTCTTTTGCGATGGTAGATTTACCTGAACAAGGTAGCCCAGTTAACCAAATTACAAAAACCAATAAAATATTTTTTTTTGATGTTTATTTATTCTTACGTATAGTACTTGTTACAAATTAATTAATTCAATTTACTAATATTTGTTACATTTAGTAAAGTTAGTATATGCTCTATATTAGCAGAAAACAAAAATGGAAATAGACGATAATGCAATCTTCTGGTTAGACCATAAAAATGGTAAAAAACTGACAACCAAAAACTTGATCAAAGGAAACAGATTTCATAAAGATAACATATTGCAAAAAAGCCAACATGAATTTAGAATATGGAATCCTTATACGAGCAAACTTGCAGCTGCTATCATAAACGGTTTAGAAATTCTCCCTATCATGAAAAATTCAAAAGTACTTTATATAGCTCCTTATAATGATGTTACAGTAACTCATCTTTCTGATATAGTTGGTTTTAATGGGCAAATTGTTTTTATGACAAATTTAAATAAAAAATCTAAATTTTTGAATAAATCATTAGCTACCAGAAAAAACATAAAAACAATCGACTTAAGCAACAATAATTTAGACATCGAAGTTGATGTTGCATATGTTGATCTTGTAAATTCGGAAGAAATTGAAGAGGTCATATGTCTTTGTAAACGATGTGTAAAAAGTGATGCCTACCGATTTCTTTGCTTAAAAACTGCTTTGATAAAAAATATCAATCCAAAAGAAACAGTCATACAAAATAGAAAAAAAATTGAAGAAAATTTTGAAATACTTCAAGAGATTAATCTAACTGCTTTTTTTGAAAATTATAGTATCGTCTTTGGAAAATACTAGATTATTAATTTTACATCATCAACAAACATTGTAATTCACATCAAATTTTGTTAAGATATAGCCAAATTCCTTATCAATGAAATAATTTACGTTAACTACCCTCCAATGAATAATTCAATTTGTTAATTTAGTCATTATTAGCTTTCTACTAGCATTTCATATAATTTCCTAATCAAACATTACAATAATTATATATTCAGTAGCACTCTAGTAATAGAATCAATATTTCTCGATACTTTTGAAAGTAAATACCAAACAATTAATCATACAAAATTAGCTCAATCGTTGATGAACGAACAGAATATCGCCATTAGTAGATAGCAATTTTATTTCTTGCATATTTTTAGTATTCTCTGATCGTCTTGTATTGGTACAAGTGGTGGGTATCCAAATTCTTGGCGTGAACCAATATCCTGAACGGTCAATCCATAAGAAGATGCCATTTCCTTATAGAAATCCAGTGACCGTGACACGACTGGAAAGCCTTGCCAGCTATCATCATACTTCCGATTTCCAATATTTACAGTAGCATAAAATTTGCCTTGCTTATTTAAATGACTACTTACAAACGCAAAACAATCTTCCAAGATCTCATTCTTCATATGTATTAGAACAGAGTACGCCCACATATAGTTGAATTTTCTCTCAATATGGACTAATGAAATATCTTCCACTAAAAGCACTGGTTCTTTATCTATAAGTTTTGATTCAAGAAGTTCTTTCCTACCTTCTTCCAGAACATCCGGTCGTATTTCTATACCATAATAATGACGCTTTTCTAAATACCTGATGATAGGTATGCCGCCCCTCAACGTCCCACACCCAATATCCAGTAAATAATCTTCTGGCATCAATCCCATTTCTTTTAAAAATTTAATTTGGAAGTCTCTTGTCATTCTCCATATTTCAGGTGTTCCAACAAGGGCATGCCGTTTTTGTTTAGGATCTATGAACGAACCTACCTTTTGCTGAATCCACCTAGATGTGTTTTTTATTATTCTATTATTCATAATTATTTAGATGATATACAGCTTTTAATTTTTTCTAAAATCTAAGACGGTCAGTTGAGAGAGATATAATGTTGAGTTGAATTGTAATCAGTCTAAAATACTTCTTATTAACTGAAACGCCTCTGCATGCTTTAAACCACATTCAATTCCACGTTGTATTGCAAGATTTTCTATTGCTTCTACGGATCTTGGATGAGGAAATTTCATTACTTCATTTTTGTAAATTTTAAAAGATTTGATTTTTACTGATATTTCTTTTGTGATGTCTACATATGTGTTAGGTCTAAATGGTTCTTTCGTAAATCCAGGTAATTCATAACATAATAATTTCTTTACTGAGTTAGATAATGGCCTTGATGCAACAAGGGTAGATTCAAACACTCGTTTATGATCACTATTTAAATCATGATAAGGAGAAGTATACACAATTTTTGGTTTAAATTTTCTAATGATTTTTTCAATCTCCACATTAATTTCTAAATGAGGTACTTCAAGCAATTTCTGATCTGGAAAATTTAAAAATTTAAAATCTGAAATTCCAAGTGTTGTACCTGCTTTTATACAATGTTCTCTTCTAATTTTTATCATTTTCTTATCATTATATTGAGCTGACACTCCCTCTGAAACTACACACAAATGGATTTTGTTGTTTTTACTTAGTTTATGAATAGTTGCCCCCATTCCTAATACTTCATCATCAGGATGGGCAACAATGACTAGAATATTCATTCTTTGTGTTCGGTTTGGGAGGTTAATAATAATTATTAATTATAGCTATATTGAATATTACAAAAATTAAATTGTCAGCAGTTATAGATATAATAAATCATATAATTGATACAATTAGATTATGAATACTTGGAAGATACCACTATACAAAGTTTTTACTGATGATGAAGATGTAGCGCTAGTAAATAAAGTCATTAAACGAGGTAGTGATTGGGCAATAGGACCTGAAATAGAAGAGTTTGAAAATATAATTAAAAAAATAACTGGTTCTAATTATTGCGTTGCCGTAAATTCTGGCACTTCAGCATTACACGCCACTCTCTTAGCATATGAGTTAGGTGAAGGAAACGAAATAATTATACCATCATTTTCATTTATTTCAACTGCAAATTCTGTTCTTTTTGTTAATGCAACACCTGTTTTTGCCGATATTGAAGAAAAACACTTTGGATTGGATCCTAAACAAATTCCACAAAAAATTAACAGAAAAACTAAAGCTGTTATGCCTATGGATTATAGTGGACAATCATGTGAAATATTTGAAATTAAAAAAATTACTCATGATAATGAGCTTATATTAATTGAAGATGCTGCAGAAGGGTTAGGCGCTTCGATTAAAGGAAAAAAAGTCGGATCTGTATCTGATGCAGCAATTTTTAGTTTTACAGGTAACAAAGTATTGACTACAGGAGAAGGAGGAGCGATTATAACAAACTCTCACGAGATTTATGAAAAATTGAAATTAATACGGTCTCATGGAAGACTAGATGAAATAAATTATTTTGAAAATCCGTCTTTTCCTAATTATGTTGGTGTTGGCTATAATTGGAGAATGTCATCAATAACAGCTGCGCTGGGAATTGCTCAATTAAATAAGATAGATAAAATAATTAAATTAAGACAAGATAATGCAAAATTTTTATCTTCAAGGTTATCAAAACATCCTGAAATCACTGTTCCAAATTCTGATGTTAATTATGAACATATTTTTCAAATGTATACTATTAGACTTCAAGATAAAATTATTCGTGATTCATTACAAAATTTTCTATTAGGTAAACGTATCTTTTGTAAAGTATATTTTAATCCAATTCATCTAACCGACTTTTATAAGAATAAATTTGGTACTTCATATGGATCATTATCTGTAACCGAGAGAGTGTCAGAGCAGGTTTTAACATTACCTCTTTATCCTAATATGACTGCTGAAGAAAAAGAATTTTTAGTTGCTAGTATAGATGAATTTTTTGAATCTTATAACGAAATAGATCATAGAACATAAATGTTCTTTTGCTTTATGTTTAATCTAGTAAAATAATCTCTTTAGTAATTCTTCGGTTTCTTTTTTACTTAATAAAATTTCGTAATTGCTATATCTTTTATTTTTGTAATCTTTTATTTTTCCACTCTTCAAAACTTCACTGATCTCTTTTACTCCATCCTCTATTGTTTTTGATGGTTTAAAACCCATCTGCTTTATTTTGTCAGCAGAAACTTTGTAATTTCTTTCATCTTCAACCTCAGGAGAAATATCAATTTCACAATCAATCATTTTTTTAATACGTTGAGCTGCTTCAATTATTGTGAAATTTTCTGAAATAATATTATAGGTACCAGTAAGATTCTTTTCTAGACCAAAAATGATTGCCTCTGCTGCATCATCAACATGTAAGAAGGGCCTATTTTGATTTCCGCCAAATACTGTAATTTTCTTATCTATTAGTGCCTGTGCAATGAAGAGATTTATCACCAAATCAAATCTCATTCTTGGAGAATATCCAAATAATGTTCCAAATCTGAATATAGTTGGTGATCTGTTTAACCAATTTGCTGCTTTTTCTGAGAGATATTTTTGTGTAGCATAAAAATCCATGGGAGAAAGGCGTGATTTTTCTGTGATCATGGTATTAGGTTGACTGCCGTAAACTGAGCAAGTACTTGCAAAAATATATGTGCCAATATCATGAAGCTGACAAAGTTCAGCTATGTTTTTAGTAGCTAAATAATTAATTTCTTCACTAGCGATAGGATCAATACTAGAAGCTGGTTTTCCAACAATTGATGCTAGATGAACTACCGCATCAACATTCTGCATAGCTGCCACAGTAGGTACTAGATTTCTTATGTCTTCTTGTATTAGTTCAAAATTCTGGTTATCTAGTAAGTCCTGTATAGATTCTTTTCCATACCAGAAAGCGTCTAATACTCTAACTTCATATCCTTTAGAAAGTAATTTACGAGATAGAATAGAACCTAGATAACCTGCACCTCCAGTAACAAGAATTTTCAATTAATGTTCAGGTTAAGGAAAATTTTTGCTTATATAAATGAAAAACTAAATTCTGGTTTGAGTATTATATAGTTCCACTTTTCATATCTCACAATATGATAGAAAATAAACGAAGGGAATTGGAAAAAAATAAGTTTTGGTTTAAAAATAAAAGAGTTAAAACTATTTTTAAACCACGTATAAAAGAAATAGTTACTATTTTAGAACATAAAGGTATTAAATTTGAAACTTTGAACGCACTTGAAATGTTTGGGAGAGCTGGAGATTGGGTTACTACGTTATATGGGGATAAAGTAAGATCATTGGAAGTTTGGGAAATAGACAAAAAATGGGAAAGGAAATTAAGAAAAAATTTACCCTATGCTACAATAAGGATTTTGGATTCTATTTATACTGTTAAACAAAACAAAAATCTTCCCAAGTTTGATTTAATTGTAATAGATAATCCAATGAATGTGTATGGGCCAAAAAACAATCCAACTAAGTACTGTGAACATTTTGATATAATAAAATATGTTGGAAATCTAATTGATAATGAAGCAATTATAATCTTTAATGTGAATAAAAAACCGTTTAATTATGAGAAATCACGATTATGGAAAAAACGTCGTGAATGTTTCTATGGTGCAATAGACGCTAGCAATATTAGTTTAGAATTTCTTTTTAATTTCTATAAGGAGTTGTTTTCTAATATTGGATTTACAACTAAATTTCATCTGAACATAGAACGTCATATGCCACACCTTGATTATTTTGTTTATAAGCTCAAGAGGATGAAAAAGACAAAAACAATTGATGCAAGAGATTGGATTTCACTTTATAATTTATATAAGTATAAACGATGAATGAAAACTTGAAATTTGAAGTATTTAACAAATTTTTAATAGATATAAAATTGAATCAATAATTTTATTATCCAAATTGTTTCACGAATTTATGATTAAATATTATTACATCAGATAGAATTTTTTTAATTTTATCTTCTTTTAAGTTGGTATATGCTTTAATTGCTCGTAAAGCCTCATCATATGTAACATCACCCGTTAAACCTAATAAATAAAATACTGATTCTCTAGAATTCATTTAATAATAATCTACAATTGAATATAATAACTAATTGTTTTCAAATATGTTAATAACAGAGTTCTTGGACAGTATGGAATTAAATATATTCTTTAGATAGGTCCTCTAATGTATCTATGACATGTATTGGATGTGGAAATTCTTCTTTGATTTTGTATACAAAAAAATCACGAATGAATTTGCCGATATATTTGTGTAAAGTTTGCAATCTTTACATTTCTGGTAATTCAGAAACAGAAATAAGTTCCACCATTAAATGTGAATACAATTCTCCTCTAAAAGAAAATTTAAAAAAAATAATTGACAATGATTTTAATACAAGTAGAGGAGAATATATTAAAAATCATTCGAAATCACAATACAGATGGTGTGAACCACATTATAATAGAATGAAAGATTTCCTAGAAATTGGTGCTGGAGCTGGTTGGGCTCTGAGAATGTTTGAAAAACAGGGTTTTAATGTAATTGGCATTGATCTCAACCATAATTGTGTTGAGTTTATTAATAAAAAATTAAAGAATGGAAAATGCATCTACGGTTTTTGGGAAGACATACAATTTGATCAAAAATTCGATATTATTTGGGTTAATCATGTCTTTGAACATGTAATCAATCCTGACTTTTTTTTAAAAAAGTGTTACCAGTATTTACATGATGATGGTTTTATTTTTATTGCGGTACCTAATTGTGAAAATCCAAAAATATTAAGAGATTCAATTAGTGAAAATACTTCAACTTTTCATTATTCAAGAAATGCCTTAGAAAAAATAGCAAGTAACACAGGTTTTAGAATAGTAAAATTTGCTTATATGAGAGAATTATACAAGTTTGAAGGTGGTTTCCACAGAAGATTAGAAAAATATGCCAAATTTATTAATCAAAGATTTTGCCCATATTATCCTTTTAAAAACGCAAGATCAAGAAATGGGATTGAAATGAGATTACTGTTAAAAAAAATTATAATGTAATTGTTGTAATTATAATGATGGTCTTGACAAATAAAATTTAAACTTGATGGACTTAGATATTTAACAAATTGAAAAATTTATGAATTCAATTCATAATAAAACATATTAAACAATTACTATTTTTTTGAATGAAGATTGACCATCAAAGTTCTGGCTATAGGTGATGTTGGAAATATACTTCAAACAATTAGAAAATTTACGAAAAAATCTGAAATTTACATAATTAACTTTTACAAAGATGGAGCAGGGATCTATACGTACTCTGAGTATGAAGAAATATTTCCAAATTACAAGGTTTCTGATCATGTAAAAAGGATCAACGAGATAAAACATGGTTTTGATATTTGTATAACAATGGGTATTGGTGAAAGAATTGCATATTTAGCTGATTTAAATTATGTAGTTTTTTATGTTGGCAGAGATATAGATACTCCTCGTTTTATTAAAAACTCAAAAGAAATTTTTTACAAAGAACCATATCGTAAATTAAATTTTCTTGAAAGATGGTTTTATAAAAATGCTTTTAAAAATGCAAGAGCTCACCTTGCATATGCATGGGTTTATGAATACTTAAAAAAATACACAGAAAATGGTATAAAACTTGACATGGTACCAGTTGATCCAACTGTTTTTAATACAGATGTAAAACCAATAGAAGGAGAGAAAAAGAAATTTACATTTTTTAGTCCTCAAAGAATGGGATTGCCTAAAGGAACAGATCTAATCTGGAAAGCATTACCACTTTGTAAATCAGATTTTGAGATTATTCAAGTTGATTGGTTTGAAGTTGCAACAGAAGAAGAATTAAAGATTAAAGAAGAATTGCTGCGAACAAAACCACCACAAGTAAAACTTATTCCAATGATTAATAGAAATGATATGCCAAAGTATTACAAATATGCTGATGCAGTTTTAGGTAATATGCGGATAGGAACATATGCACTTATTGAACTCGAGGCTGTAACTTGTAAAAAACCAGTTATTATGTACACTGATCCAAAAATGAAAATAGTTGTTAATGGAAAAGAAGTTAAATCTCCATTTTTACCCATTGTTAATGATCCAAAAACAATAGCTGAAACTATTGATAAAGTTGTTGTGTTAGAAGATTTTAGAAACAAATTATTAGAAGAAGAATACAAATTTGTTCAAGAAATCTCAAGTGCAGAAAAAGTTGCTGAATGGTGGGACGCATTCCTTGAACAAATGGTGAAAAAACACAAGACTATTACTAAAAATACTTCACAGATACGTCTAAAGTTCAGATTATGGTTCTTTTTAATAGTTAATAGATTGTACTGGGAAAAAATAAAGAAGGTTATCCAATACTATAAGACTCATAAGTTTGTAATAAAACATAAGTAGTAATTGATAAGTTTCAAATATATAAGATGTATCAAGCGAGAAAAAATAAAATCTCTATAAAAAAAATAGCTAAATTTTTAAAAATTAGGTATACTGGAAAAGATTTCTATGTAGAATCTATAAGCTCTCTTAATAACATTAAAAATAATTCAATATTGTTTTATTCCGATTTAGGATTTGTTCAATTTAAAATAAAAGATAATGTCCAGTATGATCTAAAAAAATTAAAAAAATTTAAAAATGTTGCTCTTATAGCTGAAAGTAAAATTAGAAAAAAAATCAATGTGCCAATTCTTATTTCTAAACATCCAAGATTTGATTTTTATCGTGTGGTGATGGAGTTTTTTTCAAATGATGAGTTTAGGAGAGGTATTCATAAAAGTGCTGTTATTGAAAAAAATTCCATTATTGGAAAGGATGTCTATATAGGTGCACATTGTTATATAGGAAATGACGTCCGAATTGGAAATAACACTAAGATACTTCATAACACCTGCATCTATGGTAAAACAGAAATTGGTTCAAACTCAATAATAAAATCTAACACCACTATAGGTAGTGAAGGATTTGAATTTAGTTATACTGGTGATGAACTTTCTCATTTTCCCCATATAGGTTCTGTTATAATTGGAAACAATGTTTGGATTGGTTCAAATTGTGCTATCGAAAAATCTGAGATAGATAAAACTATCATAGAAGATCACGTCAAAATTGATGATCTTGTTCAAATTGGTCATAATGCAAAAATCAAAAAATTTACCCAGATTGCTGCAAGTAGTGTTGTTGGTAGCAAAACGAAAATCGGAAGAGGGTGTTGGATTGCTCCAAATTCAGTTATAGATACAGGCTGCGAAATTGGAGGCAATTGCTTTGTTGGTACGTCAAGTTTAGTTAGATCAAATTTTCCAAAAAATTCTGTCATAGTTGGATCTCCTGCTAAATTTTTAAGAAAAACTGTTTAAATCTCATACTACAAATAAAAAATTGGAAACCAAACTATGAATTCAATAACGAAGATTTTTGATGAAACAATAAAAACTGAGCACAGGGTAATTACAGAAGAAAAATCTAAATTAATTTTAAAAAAATACAAAATTTCTGTGCCAAAGCATTCCTTGGTGACTTCCTCTCAGCAAGCTATGCAAGTTGCAAAAAAGTTAGGTTTTCCTTTGGTAATGAAAGTGGTATCTCCACAAATTCTACACAAAACTGATGTCGGTGGAGTTAAAATCGGAATTGCTAGTATTGATAATGTAAAAAATACATTCGATGACATGTATAGGAATTTTTCCAAAAAAAGAGGCATTAGCATAAAAGGAATTTTGCTTGAAAAGATGGTTCCAAAGGGATTAGAATTAATTGTCGGCATACAAAACGATCCACAATTTGGTCCAGTAATTATGGTAGGATTAGGAGGCATTCTTACTGAGGTTTTTAAAGATGTTGCATTTAGAATGCTTCCAATTACTACGTCAGATGCAAAATCAATGTTAAATGAATTAAAAGGTTCAAAATTACTAAGAGGGATCCGCGGAAATAAACCAGTTAATGTTAATATCATTGCGAAGGCACTTGTTCAGATTGGAAAGTTAGGCGTTGATTATGTTGATTACATTAGTAGTATAGACTTTAATCCACTTGTAATCTACTCTAAATCATACAATGTTGTAGATGCAAAAATCATTCTGAATTCTCAAATTAAAAATAATTCAATCTCAAAAGCAAAGCCCAACATAAATTTCATGGAACAATTCTTTATCCCAAAATCTATTGCTGTGATCGGAGCTTCTGCCAAATCAGGAAAGGTTGGTAATTTGGTCTTAGATAGTCTAACAAAACATGGTTATCATGGTAAAGTCTATCCAATAAATCCAAAAGAAGAAACGATCTTTGGAATCAAATGTTATCCATCATTAGATATAATTAAAGAAAAAATTGATGTTGTTATTGTTTGTGTTGATCTTTCTGTAATTATTCAAATTATGAAGTCATGTGCAAAAAAAGATATTCATAATGTTATAGTGATTTCAGGTAACGGCAAAGAGCTTGGTGGTAATAGGGCTGCTATAGAAACTGAAATCAAATGCTTATCATTAAAAAATAAAATTCGAGTTATTGGTCCAAATTGTATAGGAGTATTTAATGCTGCAAATCGTCTTGATTGTACGTTCTTTGATCAAACAAGAATGATCCGATCTAGATTAGGAAATGTTGCATTCCTTTCGCAAAGCGGTACAATAGGTATAAGCATGCTTGAATCAGCTGATTCATTCGGTCTTTCAAAAATGATTAGCTACGGAAATAGAGTTGATGTTGATGAGGCTGATTTGATTTGGTATCTTGCAAACGATCCACAAACTAAAGTTATTTGCCTTTACGTGGAAGGATTGGGGGATGGACGAAAATTTATCAATACTGCAAAGAGAGTCATGAAAGAAAAGAAGAAGCCAATAATTATTTGGAAAACTGGTCGAAGTGTAGCTGGCGCAAAACAGGCAGCTTCACATACTGGCTCTCTGGCTGGTTCCAACGAAATTGTCCTAGATATGTTTAAGCAAGCTGGAATGGTTTCAGTGGATAGTTATCAAGAACTAGTGGGAGTAGCCAAAGCATTGGCATTGCAACCCCTTGCAAATGGCAATCGTGTGGCAATTTGTAGTAATGGTGCAGGCCCCATAGTGGCAACTGTTGATCATTTTGAAAGAGCGAATCTATCTATTGCAAACATATCTACATCAATTCTTAAAAGGATTAAAGGACGTTTTTCTTCAACTTATGTTATTGGAAAAAAAGGAAATCCGATAGATATTACTGGTGGAGCTAATGCCGAGGATTACAAATTCATAATACAACAGTTTTATGATGAAAAAAATGTAAATGTTGTTATGCCATGGTTTGTCTTCCAAGATGAACCGCTTGATGAGGTAATCATTGATTACCTTGATAAATTTTCCAAGAAACGAATCAAACCTTTGCTGGTTGGTTGTAATGGTGGACCGTACACACAGAAAATTTCTAGATTAATTGAAGAGAGAGGAATACCAGTTTATGATGATCTACGTACATGGGTAGCAGCTGCATCTGCATTAGCTCAATGTGGGCATATCAGAGATTCCAGATAACCTTAATCTCAGTGCATTTCTTTGGTTTAAATGGAATAAGAGCTATCGATTTATTCTATTTATAGGAATAGAAAAATAATGTTCTATAGTACGCTTTTTTTGAGATGTGTCCTGATTGTTATCATCATCACTTCCATCAGGATACCAAACTCTCAAAAAGCCATTTCCGTCCACGAAAGCAGATTTAGGAAGTTGCCAAGAGGGATTTCTATATCTGAAATCCTCTATAGTATAATGTGATTGAATCAGGATCTCGTTATTGTCATTACGTTCTAAAATAGTTCCATGATATAATGTAATTTTTCCCAAATCAGTCATCAAAGTAAACATGGGTTTGGCACGGCCTGAAACACCGCCAGAATTCGTTATTTGAGATGCTAACTCTAAGCCTCTTTGAACAGATGTCCTATGATGAGACATGCCTTGCATTGGTATACAATGGAATAGATAATGAGATTCGATTCCTAAATATCTAAACATATCATATAATTTGTTAAGGACATCAACATCATCATTAACTCCTTTCAATAAAACTGATTGATCATAAATCTTGAAAGCGGCCTTGTAAAGATCAGTATAAGCTTTTTTGGCTTCTACGGTGAGCTCTGATGGGTGATTTACATTTGTCCCAATTTCTAATCTAGCGGGCGCAGCAGATTTCAGTATACTAATCAACTCGGGATTTACTCGTGATGGATCTTGGACAGGCACTCTGGTACCAATACGAAATATTTCTATGTTTGGTGCATATTTGTTCACTTCTGAAAAAATAAATTCCAGACGTTTAGGTACCATAAATGCGTCTCCTCCAGTAATAAGAATTTCTTTAAGATCATCTCGTACTTCATTGCTTCCACAATACTTGGCAAAATTTGTTATCTCATCTTCTGTAAGAGAAAAAACTGGATACTGTCCTCTTAAACACCAACGACAGTGAGCCGCACAAACCATTGTAGGTTCAAGTAGAATTGTTCGGCGATACAGTCTTTCAACACCTCTCAAAGGCTTGCCCTCGTAATAGACATGTATTTCCGATTGATAATGTCTCAGGCGTTCTGAATGATCAATTTCTTTTTCTTTTGTAGACTTGATATACTGTTTTTGTAATGCCTTAAATTGTTCTGACTCTTGGCCGAATTCATTAGCATATTCTTCTAGTTTTCGTTTTAGGTATGGGGTTAGCTTTTCAGCGAAATTTGAATTTTTTGCACCGGCCACTTTTTACCACTTGATCACATTAATACACTTCCTTTTTTAAAGTATGCTCTATAAAGATCCTATTGTTAATGATTCTTATGATTATTGTACATATCGTTTTCTGTTCTACTTGATACTTTACATATTTTTAGTTAATAATACAATAATTTCTTCAATTCAACGAAACAAGAGATGCTTTGATTGATTGTGAATTTAGTAAGAGTTTTGTTAAGGAAACAAGATAATTTAGATATTAATGTTGAAAAAATAAAAGGAAAGATATTGACATATCTTATAAACTGATAAATCCAAAAATTAGGCAAAAATTTGATATAAGTAATAAAGGTCATTAATCAAAATAGATGTGTTGAAATTATTAATAGCTGTGGATAAGTCAAGATTTTTTTATTTAAGACAGTTTGGTGATGTATTAAAAAATTATAATTTTGAATACAAGTTAATTAACGATCTTGACATATATGATCAAACTAATTTATCGAACAAATATTTCAAATGGATAAAGATCCCAAAAAAATTTCAAGATATTATACAGGAGTTTAAACCAGATATTGTTTTTACAGAACGTGTTAGCCATTTCAGTTCTCTAGTTCTAAAATCTAATATTCCATTAATCATTTTTCTAAGAGGAAATTATTGGATGGAAGTAAAATTAGGAGTAGCAACCATTTACAAATCAAAAAATAAATGGATGGAAGTTTGGTTAAAACAGAGAATCGCTCATAAATGTTTCAAGGAATCTACTTTGATTTTGCCAATTTGTAAATATCTTGAAAAAATAGTAAAAGAACACTATCCTGACAAACCAACAGAGGTATTATACCAAGGAATTGATCCTAAGGATTGGTATCCACAAAAAGGTATGAGTCTAAAACACCCTTGTGTTGGTTTATTACAAGATGCAAAAATATGGGAAAAAACCAAAGAAATGACAACGCTTACTAAAGTAATGGAGGCAATGCCCGATGTTACATTTTATTGGGCTGGAGATGGTCCATATAGAGATAAAGTGCTACCAGTTTTGGAAAAATACGATAATTTCAAATGGCTTGGTTCATTACAGTATCCTGAGCAAGTAAGACAGTTTCTTACAGAGATTGATGTCTATGCACTGGTTAGCGGAATTGATATGTCACCGCTTACAATCTTAGAAGCCTCCCTGATGGAAAAACCTGTAATTGCAACAAATGTTGGGGGCATTCCTGAGCTAATACAAGATGGCAAGACAGGGTTTCTAGTAGAAAAAGGAGATCATAATGACTTGATTGGGAAGATTACTTCACTTATTAATAATAAACAAAAATCTAGAGAAATATCTTTATCGGGATATAATTTCGTTAAAGAACATTTTACTTGGGATATAGTGGCAAATAATTTTGTAAAAATCATAAGAACTCATATCTAAACTAATAATTCTTATGAATGGTATATCTTATATGCATAACAAATATGTCTCATAAGACAATTGACTAAAATACTAATTGGTGGTTCTCCATCAAAATTTTTTCATTTGAAAGAATTTTGTAGTTCTCTAAACAAATTTGATGTTAGTTGTAAATTAGTTCTAGATTCTGATATTTATGATGGTTTTCCAAGTAGAAAAATTCGTAATTGGTTTCAGTCTCGTCATAAATTCAATAAACTAATTGAAGAATTCAAACCTCATGTAATATTTATTGATAGACAGAGACATTTTGGTTTAGCTGCATTAAAAACCAATATTCCATTATTTATCCATCTTCGAGGTAATTATTGGGATGAAATTGAAATGGCAAAAATGACACTCTATAAATCTCCTCCAAAACGTATTGCGATAAAAGAATGGAAAAAAATTGGAGATGAATGTTTTAACGGTGCAAAAGTTATACTGCCAATTTGTAAATATCTTGAAAAAATAGTAAAAGAACACTATCCTGACAAACCAACAGAGGTATTATACCAAGGAATTGATCCTAAGGATTGGTATCCACAAAAAGGTATGAGTCTAAAACACCCTTGTGTTGGTTTATTACAAGATGCAAAAATATGGGAAAAAACCAAAGAAATGACAACGCTTACTAAAGTAATGGAGGCAATGCCCGATGTTACATTTTATTGGGCTGGAGATGGTCCATATAGAGATAAAGTGCTACCAGTTTTGGAAAAATACGATAATTTCAAATGGCTTGGTTCATTACAGTATCCTGAGCAAGTAAGACAGTTTCTTACAGAGATTGATGTCTATGCACTGGTTAGCGGAATTGATATGTCACCGCTTACAATCTTAGAAGCCTCCCTGATGGAAAAACCTGTAATTGCAACAAATGTTGGGGGCATTCCTGAGCTAATACAAGATGGCAAGACAGGGTTTCTAGTAGAAAAAGGAGATCATAATGACTTGATTGGGAAGATCAGAGTGCTAGTAAATAATGAGGATAAGCGAAAATACATGGGAACTATAGGTCGTATATTTACAGAGACAAACTTTAAGTGGGATGTTATTGCAAAAAGATTTTCAAATATTTTTTCTTCTTATATAGATGAAAACTAGTTCATAAATTCACATGTCAAGTAAGTCATCGGACTTCATTTCATTTGAAATAAACAATCTATACCAAACCTCAAATGCAAGTAAACCCAAAAATTTGTTAACAATCCTTACATCTAGTTCAGTATTTGCCAAATGTTTTGAAATCCATTCAGAGTTTATCCATCCTTCTTTTGCTATCCTTGCATCTGTAAGGTAATATTTGCATAATTTGTAACCATAATTCTTCCAAAGATTAGCGGTATCTACTGAAAATCCTTGTTTTTGTTGAGTAACAAGTTTGTCTACATTAAATTGTTGTAACATTTTTCGTAAAACTAGTTTTCCTGAGTTAGTACGAGAATCATATTTTAGTTCCTTTGGTAGATGAGTGGCAATTGATATTAGTTCAGAAGATAAAAGTGGTGCAATATTGTTAATTTTAAAATAATTATGAATGATATTATAAAGTGGTAACATGTTATGAAGAAGTTTACCGTTATAATCCGCTAGAAAAACTTGAATCAGAGGATGAAGATCATTTGTGAAATATTCTTTTAGAACTAAGTGAATCTCTTCCCACGAAAAATCCATTTTTTTATCAAATAATTTTTCTTGATCTTGTACCCAATCTCTTTCGTGACATTCTAAATATGCTAAAACTCTATCCTGCACAGATGAATTATGGTTAACCGATGATAAGAATTTTTGATATCTGAATGTATAACCTCCAAATAATTCGTCGCCACCATCACCCGACAGTAGTAAATTTGATAATGATTTTGATTTTTTAACTACATAATACCAATGTAAATCCCAAAATGGTTGTTTAACAATACTAATTGCTTTTGGTAATTCACGCAGGAAATTATCTAGATACAAAATGTGATGATTTGTTTCAAATTTTTCTGAAATTTTTTTTGCTGCTGGAGATTCATCTACACTGTCTGCAAAAGTTACAGATATTGATTCTATATTTAGAGATGGAAATTCTTTTCGTAAAATTGCTGTAATAAGTGTGGAATCAACTCCGGAGCTAAGTGATAAGGCCACTTTTGATTGGTTAATGTTATTTTTTAATGTATTAGAGATTATTTGTTCAATTTTTATTAAAAGATTTTCTGGGGGGGTTTTTTCTACAAAATATTTCCAATCCAGTTTTGGAAGAATAGATTTTAGATTGGGGTTATATCGTAAAGTAAGAATATGTTTTATTTCGCTAGGAATAATTTGTGATATTGTTATAGACCGCCACGTCCTATTCCTCTAAAAATTATGCCAGCTTTTTTTGCTGCATGAGCATCTATCATACCTCTAGTGTCAACAATTACAGGAGAAGTCATTTTTTCTACAAATAAAGTAGGATCTATGTTATGAAATTCTTTATGTGCAGTGATGATAACAGCAGCGTCTGTATTGGTTATAGAATCAAGAAAATTATCTTCTGTTTTATGAGAAAAAATATTTTCAGATTTAAAGTATGGATCATAAATCTTGATTTTGGCGTTTACTGTTTCTAATTTCTTTATTATCTGGTAGATTGGCGATAGTTGAATATCTTTTACATTAGGTTTGTATGAAGCACCAAGCAATCCAATTGTGCTTCCTTTTATTGACTTACCTATTTCATTTAATGCGTCAGAGAGTAGATCTATTACGTGTTCTGGCATTGATTCATTTATTTGGCGTGCGTTTTCAATTATTTTTAATGTTATAGAATCGTTAAATTTTTTAGCCGAGTTTAACATCTGGTATGAATTAACTGGTAAGCATGGTCCTCCAACACCGGCACCTGGATAATGTACTTGAAAATTATATTTTTTACTAGCTGCCTGTAAAACTGTCATTATATCTATGTCTAATTTTTCAAATAAGATTGCAAGTTCATTGATAAATGCAATATTTACATCGCGAAAAACATTAGTTGTTAGTTTTACTGCGTTCGCGGTTCTACAATTAGGCATTTTTACGATTTCAACATTAAATACATGTTTGTAAATTTCTGAAACTATTTCGGTAGTGATTTTATCTATTGCTCCAATTACTCTAGGTAATTTTTTAAAATCATCTAATATCTCGCCAGGATTAGCTGTTTCGGGACAAGCAGCTACTGAAAAATCCATACCACATTTTATTCGTGAACCATCTCCTTCAATTAGTGGAGTCAATTCATTTTCTACAAAGCCAGGTTCCACTGTACTTTCTACTACTATCACAGTACCAGATTTTATGAAATTATTTAAGGATCTAGCTACAGTAAGAAGCGCCGAGTAATCTGGGATATTCTTATCGTCCATAGGAGTTGGTAAAGACAATATTATGAGTTCGGATTTAGATAATGCTTGTTGTATATCTTTTGTTGCATTTAGTTTTTTATTTTTTCTAACGTTATCAAATATAGTATCAAATCCAGGTTCGTCTTTTAGAGGATATCTTCCTGTGTTAATCATCTCGATCAGCTTATCATTAACATCAACACCTGTTGTCTCTAGACCATAATTTGCAAATGATAGCGCAGTTGGCAGTCCAATTCTACCTATTCCAACCACACAGACGTGAATGTTTTTTGATGCTAGTGATTGTCTAGTATTTTCCACATTAGATAACATAGATGATTTTATACCCAATTTCTTCTCCTAATAGTTTCTTTTTACTAACAAATGCGTTGCGTATAATTGAATTTATATAAATTGTGTCAGATTGGTTTCCAAAACTTAAAGATGTCATAAATTGTGCGTATTTTATGAATCTAATTGTTACAGGCGGAGCAGGATTTGTTGGAAATCATTTAGTAAAATATCTAGTCAAAAAAGGACATAATGTTACCGTAATAGATAATCTACATAAAGGCAAAAAAGAAAATTTAGAAGATGTTTTTGATAAAATTGAATTTTTTAAAATTGATATTCGTAACTGTGATGTATTAAGAAATTATTTAAAAAACGCTGACGGTGTATTCCATGAAGCTGCACTTACTGCCGTCCCAGAGTCATTTTTAATGCCACAAGAATACTGTGATGTTAATGTACGCGGTACTGAAAATATTCTTAAATTAGCAAAAGAATTTGGTTTCAAATTAGTATATGCTAGTAGTTCTAGTGTTTACGGAGATACAACAAAAATTCCAATCAAAGAGGATTTTGGACGAAAACCAATTAATCCATATGGTCAAACAAAATTAGAATGTGAATTTCTTGCTGAAAAATATTCAAAGATTGGAGTCAAAGTTATTGGATTACGATACTTTAACATTTTTGGAGCAGGACAAACTGGTTCCTATGCTGGTGTAATTACTAAATTCATGCAAAATCTTGATGAGAAAAAACCTTTGATTATAAATGGAGACGGTACACAGGTAAGAGATTTTGTATATGTTGAAGATGTAGCAAGAGCAAATCTTGTAGCAATGGAAAGTAAAGTTGATAGTGGGTTTTTTAATATTGGAACAGGTATAGCTACATCCATCAAGGAATTAGCTCAAATTATGATTGAACTATCACATTCGCCAGTTGATTTAATCTTTTCAGAACCGCTGAAAGGCGATATTAAAAAAAGCCAAGCATATACTAAGCTGACTGAAAAAGTATTAGGTTGGAAATTCACAGTGGATTTAAAATCTGGTTTGCAAGAAATAATGTCAAAATAACTTAATTCAAAACTTCTTCATAAAATTTAATATATTTAGGAAAAACAACATCCCACGTCATATTTTTTATTACAAAATCAAAAGCAGCATTAGCAAGGTTTTGTGAAAATTCCTTATCTTCCAATAATTGATTTATTGCATTACCAAGTTTAGTTGGATCGTTTGATGGAACAAGTATTCCTGTAACCTCGTTTGTTATTAATTCTGGAATACCTCCAACGTTTGTGCCTACTACTGGAACATGAAGGTAAAATGCTTCTTTAACAGTTGTAGGCAAGCTTTCTATTCTAGATGGAACCACTACTACACTAGATGCTTTCATAGTTTTCATAGCATCTTCCCATGATACATTAGTACAATAAACTACTTTTCCGTTGATTTGTGATTCTATATTCTTTAGTATATCAATGCCTTTTTCGTAGCTATTCCGTCCAACATATACAACTTGTTTTTCTACTTTTTTGACATCTGGAATTTTTAAAAATTTGCTTACATCTAATGGTGATGGCAAATATTCAAAGTCTAATCCTAACTTTTCTTTGTATGCTTTTTGTGTTGCTTTTGAATCAGTAGTTAGTTTATCTGGCCATTTTAAAACATTTGATTCTGTTACAGTTGCTATTGTGCTAATTGCGCTTGAATGAAGTGCATTAACTTGTTCTCCATAAACACCATGAACTGATAGAATTTTCTTTTTTCCTTTTACAAAACGCATTGCAAAAGCTGAGGGAATGTTAAACGCATGTACAATATCATAGTTATCTCTACTAAATAATCCCTTTAGAGAGCTAAGAATAGCAAAACTTGGATTTTTTAAATTTTTGATTGGGATGTGTGGAGTATGCATCATTTTTACCTCAAATCCATATTCAATGAGCTTACTGGCAAGCATTGCAGCATGACCGCCAATGCCGCCAGAATATCTAGGTGAAATGAAAAGTAATTTCAATACTCAAAAATGAATTCTGTTCTTTTAAGGTCTTAGATTAAATGATTTTTATAATATTTACATCAATGCTTGTTGTGCTTCGTGCATCATCTGGCTTTTTGCACAGCCAACTGCTAATTCGTCACCAGCACCTCTTCGCATTAGACCTCTGTAGAGGCCGTCTTCTAGTTTGACGCCTTCTCTTTGTTCCCATTCTTCAACGGTGATAGAATATTTCTTTTGAATTCTGTCTCTGTACCATTCTGGAATTACATTGAATGCACAGAATGGGATGATTCTAAGATCTGGTGTGACATAGTGAATATCACATCTTTGTAGTCTTTCAAGGTCTTCATTATATTTATCTTGGAAGTGCATCATGCCAAGGAATAGTCCTTTAACATGCCATGAACCTACCGCATCAAATGATCTTTTCATCAATATGTTTCCAAACATTTTTGCTAAATCTAGTCCTGCAGGCTGTTTTTTCTTATCAACAAAACTAGAGAGTTTTCTTACAACTTCAAGCATTGTAAAGTATTTGTTTTTACCAGAACGAATTTCTTCTGCTTTATCTTCAAAGAGCTCTAGCATTCCTTGAATATCACAGAATCGTGGCATTGGAACAAGCTCCTTTGTTTCTTCGTCTTGGAATACATATGTTCCTGCACCACATGCAAAATGAATTGACAATTCATACTTTGGTTTACTTGAAAATGCTTCAATTACATTAGTCAATGGCATACAGCTTGGAACTGGGAACCAGTCATCTACTGTAACTTGACCCCTTGTTTGTTCTTCTATTCTTTGAATACAATCAGGAATTGTAATTCTATATTTTTCACGCTCTGTTTTACCCATTCTACCAGTCAGAGAAACTGGTTGAAAGTTTACTGCATGTACAACATCCATGTTCTTTTGAGCATATCGAATAATTCCACCTAGTTCGTGGTCATTAATTGATTTGATAACGGTTGGTACAAAAACTACTGTTGTGCCTGTCTTTCTGCAACTATCAAGTGCATAAGGAATTTCCCAGTGATTCTTTGGATTTGTTCTTGGTGTTACACCGTCAAAGCTTAGGTATAGATTATTACAACCCGCGAGTCTTACCTCACGTGCAGCTTCTGGATCCATTGCATGTCTAATACCATTTGTATTCATTTGAACGTGATCAACTCCTTCTTCTTTCATTATTTTGATGATTTTGGTAATGTCTTCTCTTAGCATTGGTTCACCACCCGTGATCTGCATGGAGTTTCCTGGAATCGGTCTTTCGGCTTTTAGTGTCTTCATCATTGCTCTGACTTGGTCAAGTGATGGCTCATACATGTAAGCACCTTCTAGTCCTTTCTTAACATAGAAGAAACAGTACCAACATGTAAGATCACATCTATTTGTGACTATCATATTTGCAAGACCGCTATGAGACAAGTGGTTAGAACACAATCCACAGTTATTAGGACATGAACATTTGTCAACCATCATAACATTTGGGGCATGTGCGCCTTTTCCATCTGCCCAATAAGTGCTAAATTTCTTGTACATCTCATATGAGCCAAAGTAAAGCTCTTCACATTCGCCATGGGTTGGGCAGGTCTTTGTCATGTAGACTCTGCTGTCTCTTTCAAAGACTTCTGCGTCTAGGATCATGTTACAATCTGGGCAAATACTTTGAGTAAACCTAATAGTTGATTTCTTGCCTACCTTCTTTGTAGATTGATTAGCAATCTGAATTAGTGCCATTCCTAATAGTTGGCACTTTGAAAATAGTATTTAATAGATTTCATACTTGCCCCCGTTGTATTCAGTAGAGATATTCGTATGGGGTTTAAATATCAAAAAGCGTCGAGTTAGATCGCATGAGTATTTCTGATAAGACACGAAAGGCTCTAGAACAAGTAGGGCTTACTAGTTATGAAATCAGAACTTTTACTTCGTTACTGAAATCAGGCGAGCTTACTGCATCTGATCTAAGTCAGAAATCAGGCGTGCCATACTCAAAAATTTATGAGGTTTTGGGGGACTTGGAAGAAAAAGGATGGATAGGTTCTGATGATTCAAGACCTACCAAATATTTTGCCAAATCACCTACAACTGGTCTTGAAGCTACTAAGCAAAAAGCAGATACAGAGTTTAAAGAGAATCAGAATGTTATTTTAAACGAACTTGTTCCTCTATATGAAAAAAGTGGTTCTAGTGAACGGCCTGATATATGGGTTTTATCAGGTGCCGTCAATATTGTTGCAAAAATTCTAGAAATAATAGAATCTTGTAGAAATGAGGTCCTTATCGCAGTTCCAAAGGCTAGCGAGGAGTTAGTTAAGCAGGCATTACCAAAGCTTCGCTCTCTTCATGATAGAGGAATTGATGTTACAATATTAACATCAGATAAGATAGACAGCGATTCTTTAACTGCAATTTCAAGAGTGGCAAAGGTAAAACTGAAAAAAGGATTGTTTGGCGGCGGGATAATTTCTGATAAACGTTATGTGGTCATATTACTTGGACCAGAAATTGGTGATTCATCTTCTTTTGATATGGTTGCAATTTGGGCTGATCATGCAGGTCTTGCAGGATTTGCAAGAGAATATTTTGAATACTTATTAAAAGATTCAAAGGAGGCATAATATGGATACATTAAATGAAGAGGTCTTATTCGTAGGAACCGCAGAAGCAGAACATGTAGAAATGTATCTAAAAGCAATTTGGCATATTAAAGAAAGAGGGGAGCCTGTAAAAATTAGTACCATTGCAAAAATGCTAAACGTGCGACAACCAAGTGTTGTACAAATGCTAAAAAAACTGAATGAGAAAAATCTTGTAAATTACAACAAAGCTGGAGTAGAATTAACAGAAGAAGGAGAAAGAATTGGATCTAGCATGATGAGAAATAGTAGACTTTTGGAAGTTTTAATGGATAGCGCATTAAAAGTGGAAATAGATGAAGAAATGGTTTGCGGTATAGAACACCACATGAATAAACAATTCACTGATGCTCTTTGTACAATGCTAAAACATCCAAGAAAATGTCCACATGAACATGACATTCCTCGTGGAAATTGCTGTAATAATTAAATCATAATAAAATGTTGGTAATAACATGACGTGTTTTTGTGGCTGTGAAACTTATGAAAATGACCCAAATGGTTTCAAAGTTGCATGTACTAAATGTGGTCATGGTCCTCAAAATCATGATAATGAATTCAGAAATACATCAAGAAAAACAGATTGAGTTATTCCAAAAATTAAATTTATTTTATAGTGCAAAATTTAAAGAGCAGGCTCAGAACTCAAGATCCACATCATTAAATCAAATGGATAGAATCATCAACGCCTGCAGCACAAACTTCACAAAAATAGTAATTGAGTCTTTCACGAAGCTTGATAAATAAGCGAGACCTATCGATCACAAATGGTCACTATAGATACACCCGCGTCACTTGAAAGTTTTAGGCGATTTATAATAGCAAGCACATGTAGTTCATTTACACCTAGTAGTTATTTGGAAGATTACGAGGTTTTCCCAGAAAGAGACGATGAGCACGGTTCAATTTATGTAGAAGCTGCAGATAAAGTAACTTTAAAAAAAATTCGTGAAATAACTTTTGTAAATGCTAGAGATGTTTTAGGAATAATCTATAATTCAAAAAGTGGTAATACTCGTTTAAAATGGAGACAGATTAGACGGCATGGTGGTAAAGTTACTGGTGAAGCATCACCAAATTCGCTTGTTAATCTTGCTGAAAGCTGCGTCATAACAATGGAATGGGTAGAAAATTACTTACGAAAAAAGAATGAAGAAAATAAAACTAAAGTTAATGAAATAACAAGCTAACACTCTTTTCTCTTTTTTAAAATTATGATTTTAACGTGATTACCAAAATTTTAGACCAACATTCAATTGCGCTAATACCTGAAGAACCAGATGATCTCATAATTCTACGCCGGATAATTAAAAAAGGAGATAGAATTGTTGGCGATACTACTAGAATCATCAAACTTGAAAAGGATTATTCAAGACCTGATAAAGGAGAGCGAATTAGAATAAGAATAGGACTAGATGTAGAAAAGGTATCATTGGATAATGTTTTGGATAGACTGCGTATACATGGCATAATTGTCGAATCAAATAATGAATCTGTTCCAAAAGGATCCCATCATTCTTTTATGATAACGATGAATGAAAGCTTCAAGCTAATTAAAAAACAATGGATGCCAATAGAAAAAAAATTACTACAAACAGATAATCAAAATATTGGATTCTTACTCGTTGCGTTAGATACTAGTATATGTGGTATTGGAAGATTAAAAGGAACACATTTACAAATTATGCCAAATATTTACTCAGGATCGAGTGGAAAACAATACAAATCTGATTTTAATATAGAGCGATTTTTTGAAAGTATTCAAAAAGCTATTGTGTCTTTATTAAATAAAGGAGATCAAATTATAATTTTTGGACCAGGCGAGACAAAAAAAAGATTTAGTAATTTTCTACAAAAAACATCAATTGGTAATGAATACAAAAATCAAGTTATAGATGGAATAGATTCTGGAGGCGAGGATGGACTGTACACATTTACAAAATCACAATCAATGAAAGAGATAATGTCTGATAGCAAACTTGGCAAAGTTTTGTCTATTATTGATGAAATAATGCTTAGAGCTAACAAAAAAAGCAGAAAATTCACGATGGGGTTTGATGAGACACTAAAAGCTAGTCAATATGGTGCCATAGAATCTCTTGTATTTTCTGAGAAGATCATACAAACTGAAGATGAAGAAAAAGTAATCGAATTACTAAATGATGTAGAAGGTAAGGGAGCTAAGGTATACGGTGTGGATTCAACTACTGATGCAGGTTTGAGGATTTCTGGTCTAGGTGGCATTGTATCTATCTTAAGATTTGCTTTAGAATACTAGTTTGTTGAATCAATTAACCATTTCAGATATGAACTATTTAGAGAACTGATTGTGATCTCAGCTATCTCTGGAACCTCGTATGGATGTGTTTTTCTTATCTCAGTTTTTAATTTTTTAATATTTTTTTTGGTTGTTTTAAAAATAGCAAGATATTCTGAAGTATTAGTGATTTTTTTCTTCCAGCTATAAACTGAGCTAATTCTAACAAAATTAACACATGCTACAGTTTGTCTTTTTACTAGTATATTTGCGATTTTTGTGATTGATTTTTTGTCGGGATATGTTGAAATTATTACTACAGGTTTCACAGTAACTGATAAATGTACGTGATTAAAAAAAGTAGCAATTAATTTGGAACTTGATTTTATATCAGATAATTCGATTATTTATGTACTAATAGCATGGGTTATCATTGTTTTAATAGCAAAAGGTTTAAAATTAGATAAGCGTGGTTTCGAGATAAAACCATATAGTTTAACATACAAAAATTATCAGGTACAATCTGCTCTAACAAAGATGTTAAGCAGGACTCGTAGAGGAGTTCGCATATTTGCAGATGTAAGTGTTGTTGCCGGTTTTTTGATGATGGGATTTGCCTTTTGGTTCTTGCTTTCTAATGTATCTAATTTTTTTGTAAAACCGACGGAATTTGCACAATTAACTGTATTAATACCAGGAGTTACCTTGACATCATCTACAGCTATTGCTTATTTTTTATTATCAATACCAATAGTTTTGGTAATCCATGAGGGTGCACATGGTATTGTTGCTACTCTAGAAAAAATAAAGATCAAAACAGGTGGTTTTGCAATTTTTATTGCAATGTTTGCAGGATTTGTCGAACCTGATGAGGAAGAATTTAACAAAGCAAAAAGAATTTCAAAGCTTAGAGTAATTGGTGCCGGAGCTACTTCAAATGTAATTTTTTCATTTGCGCTTGGGGCAATTTTACTTACTAATCCAGTTTTCGCAATTATAGTACCAGAGCCGTTTTTAGGTTGGTTTTATGAATCACCGGAAGGAGTTCTAGTTTTATCTATAATTCAAGGAAGTGGAGCTGAAAAAGCAGGACTGGAGCCAAATGATATCATTACAGCTATAAATGACATTTCTGTTGTAACTCCGCTTGATTTTCAAAAAATTGAGTTGAATCCAAGAGAAACTGTTACTGTGACAGTTCTTAGAGAAGAAAAAGAATTGCAATTTCCAGTAATAGTTACTCCCTCTCCTGATGATCCTGAAAAAGGATTAATTGGTATAATGAGAGATAATTCCTTTGCATACAAACCACGATACAACATAATAGAATGGAACAATCCACAGCTTTCAATGTTTTTACTTTGGTTATGGATGATTTCCTTTTTTATAGGAATAATCAACATGTTGCCACTTCCAATACTTGATGGAGGCAAGTTCATTCATAGTATTATTGAAAAAAGGATTTCAGAAAAATCTGTTAATGGATTCATGTGGGGCATTTACGCTTTCACCTTTGTGTTGTTTGGATTAAACATTGCCTTATCTTATATGAAATCTGGCTGGTTTACAATCTAAAAATTAATTATAGTCTATTTAAAAAAACAAGCATGAAGTGTAATAAATGTCAAAATGATGCAGTTTTTTCAAGAAAGTATTCAGGAGAAGAGCTGTGCTCACCATGTTTTTCAAATTCCATTCTTAGGAAAACTGCAAAAACCATTTCAAAATTCAATATGATAAGAAACAATGAACTTGTTTGCGTGGCAGTATCTGGGGGCAAGGATTCACTTGCCTTGTTACACATACTTGATAATATGTCTAAGAGTCATAATTTTAGAATAAAAGTTGTAACAATAGATGAGGGAATACCAACATACCGAAATGAAGCATTAGAGATAGTCAAAAAATTTTGTTCAAAACTAAATGTAGATTATTCTGCATATTCCTATAATGATTTATTTAGCATTACACTTGATGAGGCCATCCATGTGAGAGAAAACGAAAAAATTTCTTCCTGTTCTATCTGTGGAACATTAAGACGGCGATCCCTAGACTATGCAGCAAAGGATATTGGTGCAGATGTAATAGCTACTGCTCATAATCTTGACGATACACTTCAAACATTTCTCATCAATATGCTTTCTGGCGATATCAAAAAAATTGGATGGATGGATCCAGACACATCAAATAGTACTGTCAGAAAAATAAAGCCGTTTTGTGAGATTTATGAATCAGAGATTGTATTTTACGCTTTTACTAATGAGATTCCTTTTCAATCAGAGCAATGTCCACACATGAATGAAGGAATACGAACTGAAATTCGTGAATTTCTCAATTCTTTAGAAAATCAGCATTTTGGGATTAAAAATAATTTGTATAAATCAATTCTTAGAGTATCACAAATTGTTAAAGATTCAAACTCTAACCAAAAACAACTCTGTATGAATTGTGGTAGCGAATGTACTGGAAAGATTTGTTCTGTGTGTAACCTGATTTTAATGCTAAAAGAAAAACAAACCTAATGCAAATATAACATTTAGGTTAACAATACTATGGTAGTAGGTAGGATCGGGGCGCTAGCCGTGCCCTATTCTGAAACCGGCTATATGCAGAGATCAGTAACTGCTGGGTAAATCTCTAGACAGATAGTACTCGCTTAGTAGGCTGAAATGAAATCACGCCGAGGCGGGTGGATGTAGGACTGGGATTGTCCGAAGGGATGATTCCCAAGACCCAACCATCGAAAGGGATGAGGTCCGGGAGGGAGCAATCCTAAGGTGGAACATTCACGCTTCCTCGTCAACGTGGCGGATCTTGCTTACTTTGAAATGTGGCTACCAGTCTAGAGTGGAACTAACAGAGCTACTACCTAAATAACTTGTATAGTATAATTTGAATAATTTGATATCATTTGGTAAAAAAAGAAGTTATGAGGATTTTAAAAGACAGTTATCGCCAGTGATGCTTCCTCTCTTTGATTCACTTAGGAACTTTTGTTTCTTGTTGGGAAAAAATGTTGTGGAAGATATACGTATGCATAGAATTGTATTTTGTAAATCAATCATATTTAGATGGTTTGTAGACATAGAACCACAAGAAGAATCAATCAAAATAAAAATACAAAAAAACAGAAAGGAACTTCAAGAAATTTTACTGATTAAAACCAATAAAGATGTTGAACATGCAAAAGAGTTAATTCAAGATGCCTATAATTCAATTCATTAATACAAAACTTCAAACTTTGAAAATTCTCCTTTATATTTTTCATTTCTAATTTCAACGTCTTCTACTCTTGCGTTAGCTGGACCTGCATGACACCATTCAACTAAGGAACTGACGTTGACATCTTCACCTTCTAGAATGGCTTCAACTCTTCCATCTTTAAGGTTTCTTACCCATCCAAAAACATTTTTCTTTTTTGCCATAACTTTTAGGGCTTGTCTAAAAAAAACGCCTTGTACCTTTCCTTTTACAAAAAGATGTACCTTTTGTTTTGACAATTAAAAATTTGAATTGATTTGTTGTTAATCAAGTTTAGGTTAAAGGCTAACTAGTTCTTTCTTTTATTCTTGCTCTACCAGTTTTTCTTGCAGCTATGCTTCCTACTTTGGCGCCAGGTGGGGTATTTCGTGCAACTGTAGAGCTCTGACCAACATGTTGATGTCTTCCACCACCATGTGGATGGACATATGCGGCCTGAGCTACGCCTCTTACGATTGGGTATTTTCTTCCCTTAGTTCTGAATTTTCTCCATTTCGTACCAGCCCTCATTAAAGGCCTTTCTGTTGTACCTCCTCCCGCTAGTGTACCTATCATAGCTCTATTTTTTGGATTAAGTGTTGTGAATTTACCAGAGGGAAGTTTCACGGTAACACCGTCGGCTCCATGTGAAAACACGGTAGCATAATTTCCCGCTGACTTGGAAATTGCTCCACCATCTCCAAAGTGTTTTTCTAAATTACATACAATTGTTCCATCTGGTATATTTTGAATACTGATTATATTTCCATTAGCGATCTCTGCATTAAGACCGATTTGAATTTTAGAACCGACTTTCGTACCAATAACTGCTGGCATATAACATATTGAACCATTTTCAAATCTAACCTTAGCCAGCGGAGCTTCTCTACCACGTTCATGAACTAGATCTATTATTTTTCCCTCATGTTGTTCTGATAACGCAAATGATGGGTATTTTGCTGGTGCCAATTTTCCAATAGTAGTAGCTCTAAATTGCCTGCCTCCACGGCCACGTCGTCTAACTAATGGTCTTTTACCCAAGTTGATGGGTTGTATTTTGATGGCGATTTTAAGCTTATGATTGATTATACAGTTTTTTTAAAATTCTAACGCCAAAGATATAAAACATAGATGGAGAAAATTTAGCTATGAGCCAGAATGTTCTTACACTCAAAGTCTTGGAAGCGTATACTAGAGATGTTGGAAGAGGAGTAGCTAGAATCGATTATGATTCTATGGATGCATTAAATGCCTCAACTGGCGATGTTATAGAAATTAAAGGTAAGAGAAGGACCGTTGCAAAATGTTTACCACTTTATCCATCAGATGAAGGCAAGGGAATCATAAGAATAGATGGGCTAGGGCGAAATAATTCAGGTATTGCAATAGGTGATACCATAACTGTCAGAAAGATAAAAGCGGTTGCAGCTGAAAAAGTAGTAGTCGCACCACTAGAAGCAATTCCTCCAATCGATGAAAGATATTTGGCAGATGCACTAGAAAGCGTACCATTAATCAAGGGGGATAATGTCATGGTGCCTTATTTTGGTGGAAGATTAACTTTTCAAGTAATTGGTGTAACGCCTGCAGCTGATGCAGTACTTGTTACACAAAAAACTGTATTTCATATAGCAGAAAAAGGAGAAACACTAAGAGGAGTACCACAAGTAACGTATGAGGATATTGGTGGACTAACTGATGAAATCAAAAAAGTTCGTGAAATGATTGAACTCCCACTTAGACATCCAGAAATTTTTGAAAAGTTGGGAATTGAGGCACCTAAAGGAGTTTTGTTATATGGGCCCCCAGGAACAGGTAAAACATTACTAGCAAAAGCAGTTGCTAATGAAAGTAATGCACACTTCATTAGTATATCAGGTCCAGAAATTATGAGTAAGTTTTATGGTGAGAGTGAAGCACGTTTAAGAGAAATTTTCAAAGAGGCTAGAGAAAAAGCACCATCAATAATTTTTGTTGATGAGATTGACTCTATTGCACCAAAACGAGAGGAAGTTACTGGTGAAGTAGAAAGACGTGTTGTTTCACAAATGCTTTCTTTGATGGATGGGCTTGAAGCAAGAGGAAAAGTAATTGTAATTTCAGCAACTAACAGACCAAACGCAATAGATCCTGCACTTAGAAGACCTGGACGATTTGATAGAGAGATCGAAATCAAAGTTCCTGACAAAAAAGGTAGAAAGGATATTTTGATGATTCATACTCGAAATATGCCACTATCAGATGATGTTGATATAGAAAAATATGCTTCAATTACACATGGTTACGTAGGAGCAGACTTGGAATACTTATGTAAAGAAGCAGCTATGAAGTGTATAAGAAGACTACTACCTGAATTGAATCTTGAAGAAGAAAAAATACCTCCTGAAACATTAGATAAGCTTATTGTTAAGGGTGAGGATTTCAACAAAGCTGCCATAGAAGTAACACCATCTGGAATGCGTGAAGTATTCATTGAAAACCCCGATGTAAAATGGGATGATGTAGGAGGATTAGCTGATGTTAAACGTGAACTACAAGAAGCAGTGGAATGGCCAATGAAATATCCAGCGTTATATGAAAAACTTGGACATAAGATGCCACGAGGAATATTATTACATGGTCCTAGTGGTACAGGTAAAACATTACTAGCAAAAGCAGTTGCTACAGAAAGCGAAGCAAACTTTGTTTCAGTAAGAGGGCCTGAGCTCTTATCAAAATGGGTTGGTGAATCAGAACGAGGTATTCGAGAAATATTCAGAAGAGCAAGACAGGCTTCACCATGTGTAATATTCTTTGATGAAGTGGATTCCATTGCTCCCATAAGAGGTGCTGGTGGCGAAACTGCAGTAACAGAGAGGGTAGTAAGTCAACTGTTAACTGAATTGGATGGTATGGAGAATTTACGTGGTGTGGTAGTTTTAGCAGCAACCAATAGAGCAGATATGATCGATCCTGCGTTATTAAGACCTGGACGATTTGATAAAATAATTCAGATTCCTCTACCTGACAAAGACAGTAGGAAAAGTATTTTGAAAATTAATTCAAGAAATATTCCTATAATAATGGAACCAACTGATCCAGATTTTGTAAATTTTGACAAACTTTCAGAAATGACTGATGGTATGAGTGGAGCAGATGTAGCTGCTATAGCAAATACTGCCGTTTCGCTAGTAATACATCATTATCTTGATAAGACTCCAGATGAAAAGGAGGTAGAAAAAACAGCGTCAAATGCTAAAGTTACTATGAAACACTTTGAAGAGGCAGTAAAGAAAGTACGCGATCAAAAAGACTTAAAGATTGGTCAAAAAGTAGTCGCTTCCTATTATAGGTAGTTTTAATACAATAATTAAGATAATTCACCTAAATGTCAGAGTATAGAGGCTATAGTGGCAAGTCTCTTACACTTTTGAAAGATTGTAAAGCAAAAGTAGGAGATACAGTTAAGATTGCAGGCGAGTTGACATATACTGGCATCTTGATGCCACGTTATGAATACAATGATGATGAACACATAGTATTGAAACTAAAAAATGGTTATAATGTTGGAATAAAAATTAATGAAATTAAAAAAATCGAGATCATTTCTTTAAATGAAATAAAAAAAGAGATTCCTCAATCACTGTCGAAAAATTCTTCGCTTCCCAAAGTTTTGCTTTTATCAACAGGCGGCACCATTGCAAGTAAGATCGATTATAGAACAGGAGGAGTGACTCCAGCATTAACAGCATCAGAACTTCATGATACTATTCCAGAACTATCTGAAATAGCGAATATCGATACTGAGGTATTATTTTCAGAATATTCGGAAAATTTACTACCGGAGCATTGGAAGAAAATTGCTGAAAAACTTGATTCATATGCAAAATCTGACTACAAGGGGATTATCATCGCACATGGGACAGATACGATGCAGTATACGGCTTCTTTTCTTTCCTTTGCATTAGCAGGCTTTCCCATTCCAATTGCACTAGTTGGATCACAACGGTCATCAGAACGACCTTCTTCAGATGCTGCTTTAAATTTAATTTCAGCCGTCAGATTTGTTGTGGAATGTAATGTTAGTGGCATATTTGTAGTCATGCATCATAATGAAAGTGATGAGCTCGTAGCGTGTCATCTAGGTACACGCGTGAGAAAGAACCATACAAGTAAAAGAAATGCTTTTCAGACAATAGGAGGAGATCCAGCTTTTCTTATTTTAGATAAAAAAATACAAAAAAATTTAGAGTATGAATATTTTACAAATAAAAATTATAGTCCGAAAATAAATTATGATACACACGTTGCTTTAGTAAAATATTATCCTGGTTATGATTCCAGATTACTTATGACAGTAATAGACCTAGGTTACAAAGCAATAATTTTTGAAGGCACAGGTCTTGGTCATATAGGAAAAACACTGTATGAAGGTGTAAAAAAGGCAAAAGAAAGAGGTTTGTTCTTAGGTATGACCTCCCAATGTATTGAGGGTAGAGTTAGAATGACGGTGTATGAAAGTGGTAGAGACCTTCTCAATCTTGGCATTATTTCACTGGACAATATGATTCCTGAAACTGCATTAGTGAAAGCCATGTGGGCACTTGGTAATACAAAAAATGTTGATGAAATGAAAAGTTTAATGTTGGAAAATATTGCGTCTGAAATAACAAATTAGGTTTTAATAGATTGTTAGAAATATGACAGAAATAAATTTAGACAAAATTGGTTTAAGAGTGGGTTTAGAAATTCATCAGCAATTATTAACTAATAAAAAGTTATTTTGTAATTGTAGGCCTTTAGAATCTGATGAATATACTATTAGATTTCCAAGAAAATTAAGAGCTACAAAAAGTGAGTTAGGAGAATATGATCCTGCTGCATTATTTGAGAATAGAAAATCAAAGACTATCATATACTATGCAAATCCTCAAAGTAGTTGTCTTGTTGAACATGACGATGAGCCTCCTCATGAAATCAACATGGATGCAATCAATATTGTGTTGATAATTGCCCATTCACTAAAATCTAGTATTTTTAGTGAGGTACACACTATGAGAAAGATTGTAGTAGATGGATCTAACACGTCTGGATTTCAAAGAACTATGCTTGTTGCCCAAGGTGGATCTCTTGATGTAGAAGGAAAACATATTGGGGTACAATCTTTGTATCTTGAAGAAGATGCTGCTAAACTCATTAAAGATAAAGAAACAGAGAGATCATACAGTTTGGATCGATTGGGAATTCCTCTTGTAGAAATAGCTCTAGAACCTGTTGAGGGGAGTCCATCTGAAATAAAAAAAATCGCACTTGCGTTAGGGAGATTATTGCGTATAACAAAGAAAGTAACGAGGGGGATTGGTTCAATACGACAAGATGTAAATATTTCAGTTATGGGCGGTGGAGTTGTAGAAATAAAGGGTGTACAGCAGTTAGATCAATTAGAAAAAATAATAGAATATGAAGCAAAAAGACAGCATGGTTTAATTTTAATATCTGAGAGGCTAAAAAATCTCAAACTTGAAAAAGTTTTGAAAAACGATATTTTTGGTGTTACTGAACTTTTCAGATCATGCAATTCAAAAATAATAAAAAAAGCAATAAGTGATGGTTCTGTCATCAAAGCTATTAGAATAAAGAATTTCGCTGGTTTGTTTTCATATGAACCCTATGAAGGGATTAGACTCGGAAAAGAATTGGGTCAGCTTGTTAGGTTTTATGGAATTGGTGGAATTTTTCATTCAGATGAATTACCAAATTATGGTATAGAGAATTCAGATATACAACGTTTACAGAAATTACTTGAAATTAGTTCCAATGATGGTTTTATCATCATTGCTGGAGAAGATTCAAAAATTGATTTTGCTATTGATTCTATAATCAAACGAATTCAAGATGCAAAAAATGGTGTGCCTGCAGAAACAAGAGGCACAACGCCTAGTGGTGAAACTGTATTTTTAAGACCACGTCCAGGAGCGGCAAGAATGTATCCTGAAACAGATATTCCTTCACTTGTTATAACTGATGACCAAATAAAACTTGCAAAATTTAACATTCCAAAGTCATGGGATGAATCACTACTTGATATTCAGAGTAAATACACCCTTAATGTTCAACTAGCGGAACAAATCTTTGATTCAGAATATCTTGAGTTATTTGAGAAAATTTGTTTAGACAAACGTAATTCACCAAATTTTGTTGCATCTATACTTTGTTCTACAATTACAAATCTTCAAAGACAGGGTTTGGACATATCATTACTAAAACCAGAAGATATTTTGAACTCTTTTGAATTGTTGGCAAATAACAAAATTACAAAAGAATCAATGGAAATAATTTTTGAATCTATAATGTCTAATAAGGCAAAATCAGTTGAGGAGGCAATTGAGAAAGCGGCAATCACTAGTTTGGATGAAACTAAACTAAGTATGATATTAGACAACATTATTCATGACAACGTAAAGATCATAATTCGTGATGGTGTTAGATCGATTGCACCTTTAATGGGAATTGCTATGAAAGAATTACGTGGTAAAGCATCTGGTGAACAAGTTAATCAATTATTAGAAAAAAAGATACAAACCCTTTTGTTGGATAAAAATAAGAATTAAAAATATTATCGAGATTGTTTTGTGTCTTGATTATTCTAATTTACGTCTGCCGGTTCCTCGTCCCATGCTTACATATCGTCCCTTAGTGTCAGCTTTCTTTGTTTCTTTGATGTCACTTAACTTTACTTTTCTGGTACCACGACCCATGGATACATATTCATTACCTGCGGCTTCTTTCTGCTTTCGTTGATATTCCTTGAAGCTTTCTCCTGACCAGTTTTCTTTTTCGTCATCTACTACTTTACGTGATGTTCCTCGTCCTCCTACTTTGACTACTTTACCCATGTATACATTAGAAATTACTATGGTTTAAAGTTGTTTATTATTATAAAATGCGGGAAGTGGGATTTGAACCCACGAACTCCTAGGAGATAAGGACCTGAACCTTACGCCGTTGACCAGGCTTGGCAACTCCCGCATCGTAGAATTTAGGATTCTAGAATAAGACTCTTTATTGATTAGAAAGATACAAAAACAAAACTTACCAAAATACACAGAATTGGAGTTTAGAGAGATTTATTGTAGTGATTGTAAGAAAGTTTTAGGAAGGTATAATGTAAAATACTATTCTGATGCAAAGATTGCAGAATTACTAAAAATCAGTCATGAATCACACATACGTGATGGACATAAAATAGACTTGAGAAAAACTAGAGATTAGTTTTCAAATGAAGATTTATGCTCTTTAATTATTTTTACTGCGTCCATTAATTTTTCTATTCTCTTAATGCGAGAATCGTGTATAGCTAGATTCCATGGTTGTGAATAAAGCAGTATATTTTTCCTCGAGTTTACGATCTTTTCAGCATTAATGGGTGAGTCGTCAATATAGATGTCGTAATCTAATTCTGCTTTTTTTGGACCTTCCTCAACTGATACATATTTGTGATATGCAATGTTTTGAGTTTTAAGCCAGTTTTTTACATACACATCAGTAGAATGCTCTCTTGCTGTAACAATATCAACCATACCTAAGTTTGCTAATTCGTATACAGTATTAGATAATTCATTTTCTGTTGGTGGAATTTTTTCCCACGACTTCCAACAAAATGATAACTCATCATCGAATTCATCTGGTTTTATATCAAATTTTTTCCAAAAATCCCACTCTGTGATTTCATTTTTTGTGATGGTTCTTCTTCTAGTATTGCTATAATGTAACCATGATTTTATGACATCGGCTAATACACCGTCAACATCTAATGCAATTTTCATTTAAGCAAAAATAATATCAAATCAGTCAAAAGTTTTTCGAAGTTCGTCTAATAGATTTTTTTGATGCTTGCTAAGTTTTTTAGGAATATTGACAACTAATCGCACATACTGATCTCCTCGTCCTCTACTGTGTTGGCGAGGCAATCCTTTTCCTTTTAACTTGATTATGGTATTTGGTTGACTTCCTTCTTCAACTTGAATTTTTTCTGTTCCTTCTAATGTAGGAATTTCAATAGTTGTACCAATTGCTGCGTCTATCATATTTATTGGAATATCATAGAAAATATCTATGCCATCCCTTTTGAATTTTGGATGTGGTTTAACTTGTACTCGTACAATTAAATCACCATTAATCCCACCTGAAATTGATTCACCTTCTCCTTGAATGGTATAATCTCCGGTTTCTATGCCAGGTGGAATGTCAAATTTGATGTTTTTGATGCCTCTGGTTTTTCCTTTTCCTTTACAACTCTGACATGGGTTTTGTATGATTTTTCCTTCTCCATTACATGATTTGCAGGGTTGAATAGTTACAAAAGTAGAAAATCCCATATTACGAGACATTCGGATTTGGCCGTTGCCGTTACACGTAGAGCAGGTTGTTTTTGATGTACCGGGTTTACATCCAGATCCTTTGCAGACTTCGCAATCCACATCCTTAGGTATCTCAATTTCCATTTTCTTGCCATGTAAGACATCTTCAAGTGTGATTGATGTCTCATATAGTAAATCTGCACCTTTTTGCCTTCCAAAGCCACCAAATCTTCCTCCTCTGCCAAATACAGTTTCGAAAATTGATTCAAATCCTCCAGATCTTCCAAATATATCACTGAAGATGTCACTGAAATCCCCTCTTGCACCTTGGAAGATGTCTTCAGTGCTGTATCTACCATCTACACCTGCATGACCGAATTGATCATAGATTTTCCTTTTTTCAGTGTCTGATAATACTGCATATGCTTCTGAAATTTCTTTAAAATGTTCTGCAGCTTCTGGTGATTTGTTTCTATCAGGATGAAATTTTAATGCTAGTTTTCGATACTGAGATTTAATTTCACTTTCTGGTGCGGATTTAGATACTCCTAATACTTCATAATAATCACGTTTGCTACTCATTTTAATACTCCTAGTATTAGATCGAAAGTATAAACTATCTAATTAAAGCCAACATCATATTACCTAATTCACAAACAAATTTGGTCAAGGATTCTATCCTCCACTTGTTTGCTGTTCTGCTCCACCTTGTTGATCTGTATCCGGTGGAGGTGTAACCTTCTTGTATAATTCGGTAGTTATTTCGTTAACTATTGCTTTCAGAGCATCTAGTTTTGGTTTTATTTGTTCTGCATCTTTATTGAGTACTTCCTTTAACTCTTTCATAGCATCAGTAATCTTGATTCCCTGTTCTTGTGAAATTTTGTCTTTTAGATCATGGTTAACTAGTTTTTCAGTGGTATAGATGAAACTTTCTGCTTCGTTTTTTAAGTCAATGTCTTCTTTTTTCTTCTTGTCTTGATCTGCAAATTTTTCTGCATCTTGTTTAAGTTTTTCAATTTCGTCTTTTGATAGTTTAGAACGAGATTCAATTGTTATTTTCGCTTCTTTTTTAGTTCCAAGATCTTTTGCAGTTACATTGATAATTCCATTAGCATCAATATCAAATTTAACTTCTATTTGTGGTACGCCTCTTGGAGCAGGTGGAATATCTGTCAGATTAAAGCTTCCAAGTGAAATACAATCAGCTGCCATAGGTCTTTCCCCTTGAACAACATGAATTGTAACTGCAGTTTGATTATCTGCTGCCGTTGTGAAAATTTTACTTTTTGATGTTGGAATTGTTGTGTTTCTTTCAATAAGTGGTTCACGAACACCACCTAATGTTTCAATTCCAAGCGTCAGAGGAGTAACATCAAGTAAAACTATGTCACTTGTGACATCACCTGCTATAATTCCCGCTTGAATTGCTGCACCTAATGCAACCGCTTCCATTGGATCAACACCTGCCTCTGGTTCTTTTCCAATTACAGATGCAACAAACTTTCTTACTAGCGGAATTCTAGTGGGTCCTCCGATCAATACAATTTTTGAAATATCCGATTTTGGAAGTTTTGCGTCTTCTAAAGCTTTTTCAACTGATGGTCTGCATTTTTCTACAATTGGGTTAATCAACTCTTCAAGTTTGGCCCTAGTTAATTGAATCTCTAAATTTTTTGGACCAGATGATTGGTCATGTGATATAAATGGTAAATTAATTTCAGTTTCCATAACAGAGGATAGTTCAATTTTCGCTTTTTCTGATGCTTCTCTAATTCTAGTCATTGCAATATTGTCTTTTGTTAGATCAATGCCAGTTTTTTTCCTAAAATCATTAACAACATAATCTATGATTACTTTATCCATGTCTGTTCCTCCAAGTTGTGTATCACCAGAAGTACTCATCACCTCAAATACTCCACCTCCCATTTCCATAATAGTAACATCAAGTGTCCCTCCTCCAAAATCAAACACGAGTATCTTCATGTCTTCTTTTGATTTATCTAATCCAAAAGCTAATGCTGCAGCAGTTGGTTCATTAATAATTCTTACAACATCTAATCCTGCTATTGTGCCTGCATCTTTTGTAGCTTGACGTTGATTATCGTCAAAATATGCAGGTACTGTGATAACTGCTTTTTCGATTTTTTCTCCAATAAATGCTTCAGAATCTCTTTTAATTTTTTGTAAAATAAATGCGGAGATCTGTTGTGGTTTATACTCTTTGTCTTGTATTTTGAAAACATGGTTTGTTCCCATCTTCCTTTTTGCTGCAATTACAGTATTGTCAGGGTTTGTAATGGCTTGTCGTCGTGCTGGTTCGCCTACTAAAAGTTCACCAGTTTTTGTAAATGCTACATAAGATGGAAAGGCTTTGCCTCCTATTGATGTGCCTTCAGCAGCTGGGATTATAGTTGGTTTGCCACCCATCATGACTGCAGCGGCAGAATTACTAGTGCCTAGATCAATTCCAATTATTTTAGCCATTTTCTTCACCGTCTAATTTTACAAATTTAGGTTTTTTTGATATTTCTACTATTGCTGGTCTAATTACCCTATTATGAGAAATATATCCCTTCCTGACTTCTTTTGTAATAGTATCTTCATCTACGGTCTCATCTTCTATTACTGATATTGCTTCATGTAAGTTCGGATTGAAAATTTCTCCGAGTGCACCCATAGGAACTATATTGTATTGTTCTAAGAGAGAATCCATATTTCTTAAGATCCCTTCTAAACCCTCAACATTTATTTTTTCATTGACTAGAACATTTTTTGCACGTACTAGATCATCATAAATTTGTAAAAAGTTCACCATAAATTTATCAATTTTTATATTAACACCATTTTCTATGTCTGATTTTGTTTTTCGTTCTAAATTCTGATAATCAGCTAGTGAACGCTTTAGTCGTTCTTCACAGATAGTTAGGCTTTGGCTGTTTTTTTCTAATAGTATTTTTAATTCGTCGATAGATAATTCGTGGGATTTTAGTTGAGGATCAGTTTCTAAATCTATTGAATCTTTGATTTTTTTTGTGGAATCTGTTTCAGATTGTTGTTCGTTTGATTCATCAAAATTAAGATCAACTGGAGTATTTTCATCATTGTTCATAATCTAACCAATCATCCTTTTCTGCTAAATTTTATCCTTATTATATGATCTCACACAATGGGTTTGTTTTTATAATTATGATTTCAGCGTCCTTTTTGTTTTTCTTTAGATTTTCAAAATCAAGTTTTGAACATGCCACAATTATTGTTGTTTTATCATTATGAAAAATGTCTAAGTTTAGGCCTTCATGTGTTTCTACGTCGCCTATGTAATCTCGCAATCTAGATATTAAATTTTGTAACATTTCTATCTTATCTCCTCTCATTTCATGTTGATCTATTGTCCAAGATAATACAATTTTTGTTCTACTAGCTTTAAGATCATTTTTTTTAAGCGTGGTTCGAATTTCGTCTATTAAACGCTTGATGTATCCATCTATTCCTTTTATGCTTCCATTAATAAGATACATGAGCGTATTTGCGCCTTCAAAAGAGGAACCTAATGATTTGAGATCATATAGTCCACTAACCATATCATCTAAGAAAAGATTTTGATACTCATCAGAAATAAGATCAGATTTAGTAGAATCTTGGGCTAATTTACAGACTTCAAGAACACTACATAATGCTGAAAATCTAGAAAGTGTGTTTATCGCATGAAAATGTTCTGCGGAGGGAATTGCTACAAATTTTTTTTCTTTTTTACCACTTGCTAATAAATCTGCAAGTTTGGAATCTTGTTTGCTATTATAGGAACCAATAACATTTGGAGGTTGAGTAATAAGATCAAGTGGATAATAAAAATATGAAATGGACTTTCCAGCCTCAAATCCTGTAACATGTTCTAATAAAGAGATATTTTCATTATTTCCACCAAAACCTGTAGGAAGATTGTTAATAACAGAACTTCTTTTTTTTAATGTTGAAGTAGCGTCTTTGAATTTGGAGTGAATTTCAGTTTTTGTATCTTGTCCTGTTTTTCGTATTCTTGGTGTAAAGAATAGATATTCTGCTTTGGAGATGGCTACATCTATTGGTTCCATTGAAAGTAATGGTTCGTCTTCTTTTAGGGAAGATACATTAGGGTATGTTTTTGCTATTTCTGCCTTTAGCGATATGGCGGAGGGGGTAGATTCGTCTATTATGTGAACATCTGCTCCTTTTATGGCCATTTGACATGCCAATGAGTATCCTTCTGTACTTAATCCGTAAAATACAACCTTTGTAGCACTCACTTCATCTGAGCTAGGAATTAAGACCAAGAAAAACTTATTGCACTTTCCATTTCAATCAAAATACTTGAAAATTTGGTTTGATATTCTTACTCCAAAGCAGCTTTTGTTTTTTGAACCTATGATAATTAGATTAAAGAAAGATCATACTGTGATATGTACATCTCGTAAATATAGAGAAGTAATGCATCTTGCAAAAATTCGAAGATTAAAAGTGATTATAGCTGGAAGGCATGGTGGAGCCGAAAAATATGGAAAACTAAATGCAAGTATTAGTAGAATGGATCGGCTTTCCAGAGTCATAAAAGAAATATCACCTGATATTTTGATTAGTTTTTGTTCGCCAGAAGCTGCAAGAATTGCATATGGATTTAATATAAAACACATTGCTTTCCAAGATTCTCCACATGCGGAAGCCGTTATGCGGCTAACTATACCACTTGTACAAAAATTATTAATTCCATGGATTATACCAAAAAAAGAATTTACTAAATTTGGAATTGATGAAAGAAACATTATTTCATATAAAGCAATTGATGCTGCAGTTATAGCAAAAAGAAAAATTAGTAAAAAATATTCATTGCCGTTAGACAATAGAAAAAAAACTATACTAATACGAGTTGAAGAAGAACAAGCTGCTTATTCATCAAAAAATGATCGTATTACCTCCATCATAAAAGCAATAAGTGAAGAGTTTAAAGACAGTAATATCATTGTGCTTGGTAGATATTCTTCTCAAATCAAATTTCTGAAAAAAAGATTTGGAGAAAAGATTACAATATTGAATAAAGTTGTTGATGGAAAGAAGCTATTGGATGATTGTAATGTTTTTGTTGGCTCTGGCGGAACTATGACTGCAGAAGCTGCATTATTAGGAATACCAACAATTTCTTATAATGCAGTACCAAATTTTATAGAGAAATATCTTGTTAGAAAAAGACTGGTAGTACGGGAAAACTCGCCTGTGCTTATGATTTCAATTATTAAACGATTTCTTAGTGGTGTAGATAAAAAAACAAAACTGAAAGCAAAAAAAATACTAACACAAATGGAAGATCCTTATCAAAAACTTGTTAAGATAATTAACTCTCTTTAGTTGAATAGTCACTCTTTCGTTTTTTATATTTAAAGCAACTTAAATAGAAAATAACATTAAGGGAATCAAAATTTAAGTCGTCGTCCGGAGCCCGGTAGAGGAAAAATTCCGCCGAGTGTAGTGGTCAAGCATAGGGGCCTTTGGAGCCCTTGACCCCAGTTCGAATCTGGGCCGGGCTACTTTTATCATTTAATTTAATTTTAATAATTAGAAATCTAATCTTGTCAATAGTCTTGTCGCAATTGAAAACAATCCTATTGCAAGTACAATCAAAACTATCATTTCAATTATTATAAAGTTAGAAAAAGTATCAAAAAATCCTGCTCTTATGACATCTACCAAATAGGTTAGTGGGTTAAGGTAAAAGGCTGTTGCTAGAGGTTCTGGCGTACCTGATACTGGGTAGAAGGCTGTACTTACAAACGCAAAAAACAAAAACACTGTATTGATGATCACGTTAAATCCTTCACTTGAACGAAGTCTTGTGGAAATTATTGATGCAATAGAACCAAATAATATTGAACCAAATATTGAGGCAAATATTAGAATTGGAATTGTAAATATGCTAAACTCAATTGAATCAAAAAAAATTGGATACCCAACAAATGCAATTATCGTAGCACTTAGTATGCCCACAATTCCTATTGTACAGATGTTACTTAGTATGTAATCAGTTCTGGTAAATGGACCTGCCATTATCTGCTCAAACATTCCGTGACGTCTATCATTCCAAATTATTATGCCGGAAATGAGAGTGCTATTCATGATGTTAAAGCCAATCATTCCTGTAGCCAGATATGTAGGATAATCAAGTGTGGTATTTTCAAATGGAACATCATCAATCAAAGAGGTATAAGCAAAACCAGCCACAAAAATATAGATTAATGGAAATATTATTTGCCATATCAAAAATCCTGGATTAAGTGATATCGTGATATTTCTATTTACGAGTCTAAGCACTGGATGCATTTGAATCATTAACTGCTTTAATGAAAATTTCTTCTAGATTTGTTGGAATCGCCGATAAATCTTCGATTATAACATTATTTTTGTTTAATAATTGTAAAACTTCCATCAATACAAGTTCAGATTTATTAGAATGAATTGTAATATTAGTGCCTGAATTAAAGTCAATTTTACAATCTTGTATACCTGCTAACAAATTAAACAAGTTTTGTTGGATTCCTGCAATGTGAATTTTTATGGTTTTTTCATTACCAAAGCGGTTTTTCAATTCATCTGGTGAATCTACAGCAATGATTTTTCCTTTATTGATGATAGCAATTTTGTCACACAAGTATTCTGCTTCTGTTAATACATGCGTCGTATAGAATATTGTTAGACCAGTTTTTACCTTGTTTTTTAAAAAATCTAATAATTTTCGCCTTGCAGAAGGATCTAAACCAATAGTTGGTTCATCTAAAAACAACAGTTCCATTTCATGCATAAATTCACGTGCAACCTGAACTCGCCTTCTTTGACCAATTGACAAGTCTTCGTTTTTCTTTTTTCGTATTTCTTGTAAATCAAAAGATTCAATCAATTCTTCAACTTTTTCTTTTCTTTGTTTTCGATCGACATTCCACATCATGCCATATTTTTCAAGTGACTTTTCAACAGTTAGTGTTGGTTCATAGCTAGGTTGTTGTAATACGACACCTATTCGATTTCTAACTTTTAATGGATGTTTTATTGCATCTGTTCCTAGAATTATTATTGAACCACTTGTTGGTTGAATAAGTGTTGTCAAAAGTTTTATTGTTGTAGATTTTCCTGCACCATTAGGGCCTAAAAATCCAAATACTTGTCCCGATTTAACATCTAAGTTAATTCCGTCAACTGCAACAACATCATCATATGACTTGGAAAGGGAATTGGTTGTTATGCAGGACACTATTCCATCACTAGCCTATCCACTAATTAGTTTAATGAAATTTTTATTAATGTAGTACATTAAGAGAATTCTAACTTGTCTGAATTTGATGCATTATTAGGTAAACTATTAGAACAAAAACCTGAACTTTCACGAAGTGATGTTGAAGAGAAAATAAAACAAAAAAAAGAAAAAATTGGTGCAGGTTATTTGACAGATCAGGGAGCACTTTTCCTAATTGCGTCTGATCTTGGAGTAATATTAGAACAGCCAGCTAAAGTTGAAATTGGAATAAGAGACCTGCATGTAGGAGCAAAGGAAGTAACCTTAGATACACGTATACTCAGTATTTCTCCTTCAAAACAATTTTCACGTAAAGATGGAACCACATTCTTTCTTAGAACTATGACTGTTTATGATATTGATTCTACTGCAAGTGTTAAACTTTGGGACGAAAAAGCCAATCTGCCAGTAATTAATAAGCTAAAACCAGGTGATCTAGTAAAAATAGTAAAGGCTTATGTTAAATCTGATCTAAATGGAGCTCCAACGCTAAACATAGGTTCAGGCTCGGACATAGAAGTAATCGATAAACAAACCAATATCCCGTCACTAGAATCAATAACTAAAGATGTAAGTTCGATAAAGGAAAATGAGAAAGACATTGTTGTCTCTGGAAATATAGATGGCAACATAAGCTTGATGGAATATACAAATTCCCAAGGGCAGCTACGAAAAGCGCTCAGATTTAGATTGAAAGGAAATGATAATAATTTTGTTAAAGTGGTTTTGTGGGGAAAAGATGAATCATCGTTACCAAAAATGATTCCTCCTAATGCAAAGGTTAGATTGCTAGGCATGAAAACAAAATCAGGAAACCAAGGTATCGAATTACATGGAAATGATGCAACTGTAATTGAAATAGAGGGCAAAAAAGAAACAGAACCTGTTGTTGCTAGGGTACTTTCAATTGCAAAAAATGAATCAGGTAATAATCTGGTTCTTGCTGTAGATAAAAATAAGAATATCTTCAAGATTTTTGATCAAGCTAATATTATTGGTTCCTATAATGAAATGGACATAATAGAATTAATGCCATCAAAAGTAATCGGAGATTCAGTTACACTAAACAAAGATTCTTTTGTTAGAAAAATTGAATCTGAAAAAAATATTCCTTCTTTGTCTGAGATTAGAACAAAAATTTCTGATATAAAACCTGATAATGAGTATTGTGTTGAAGCAATTATCTTAAAAGAACCACAAAGACGCCAAGTTCAAACAAAAAGTGGCGAGACTATTGCGTTATCTGAAATGTTTGTAGAAGACGATAGTAAACAAATTTGGATAAAGGGTTGGAGAAACTTATCTAGATTAATTGACAAATGTTCTTTAGGCGAAATTGTATCAATTACAGGAGTTAATGCTAAAAGTGGTTTAGAAGGAAGAATTGAGCTTTTTTTAACACAATTTTCGTCTATTAAAAAGAAAAACTAGTCCCAAAAACCTCTTGTCATAACATACTGCCTTTCTGCTTCGTAGATCTGCTTGTATAGAGTTTCTTCATCAATCATATTGCGTAAGATTCTGGCTCCAGTATCTGCTCCCACTCCAAAACCAGATAGAACTACAAAAGCCGTTTTACCAAAGTTTTCTATTAATGATGATACTTTCCATGCACGTTCAAATCTATGATTTTCCTCTTGAGAGATTTTCTTTCCTTGATGTTTTTTCTGTATAATTTTTTGTAGATCATAATCAGAATAAAATGTAGCGGTGATCTGCCTGCTTTTGCAATATGGGCATACTAATGTGTTCTTTATTTCATTAGTTTCAAGTACGCGTTCCCACTTGCCACATCTTGCGCAAATAACTCTATGTTTAGTTTTAAATAAACGAGACTTTACTAATTCAAGAATTCCTTTATTGATATTTGATGGAGAAGAATAATACTTTGTAGTGTGATCTAGTATAGGTTCAGCAAGCTTGGAAAATGTATCAACAGTATGCCATTTTATCTGAATTTCATTATTTTGTATTTTTTCCAAGATTTTTTTTGTACTTTCTAGATCATATTTATCATGAAATAACTCACGAAGTGCTTCTAATACAAGCGGAGTATTAGAATATCGCTCATAAAGAAATCTGGCTGATTTTCTATCGTAAATGGCGTCTCTGCCAACTGTGCCGAATTTTTTTGCAACACACCATGTTTTCCAGTTTATGTTATGAGTGCCACCAAGTGATGCAGTAACGATTGCATCAAGATCATATTGATCTTTTAAAACATCAAGCAGATTTTTTTCGGAAATTTTAGCTTTTGAAGATAATACTATTCTATATGCATCAGATCTTGATTCTACCATAAATCCTAATTTAGCTGACAACATCGAAGACAGTAATGTTGCTAAGGTAGCATTAATTTTAGTTCCAAAACATGCATGTATTACAATGCTTTGACTCTTAATAGACTCTATAGCAATTGTTTTTTCGTCTGGAATTGAATCAAAATTAAGATTTGTTATCGTTTTGTTTAGAAGTAAGATTAAACCATGCTTTACTTTTGTCCTAAATAGACCAACTTTTCTAGCAGTTTTGTAATCAACTGGAATGTTTTCTCCTTCCCAATATGGTACTGTTATTCCACCTGAATGAACCGGTTCTACGTTTATTGTAAGTGATTTTTCATCAACGTTAAGAATGCGCCATTGTGTACCTCTTAAAACAAAGACATTACCTGCGTCTCCGTAATCGCCTACAAACCTTTGATCAAGCGAACCTATAATTCTCTTGCCTATAACATCCAGAACTTTGAACTTGAGAATATCAGGTATTGTTGAAAGATTTTCAAAATAATATCTAAATGCGCGCCCCTTCTTCCAAAAAAGCATTTTTTCTCGATCAAAGAATAATAAATAATTAGAATCAAGCAATTCTAATACTCTAACAAAACTATCAATTGTCAGGTTTCTAAATGGGTAAGCGTTGGTAAAAGTTCTAAAGGCAAGATCTACTGGAATTTTGCCTATTTGTATAGCTAAACCAATTAAATGGTGAGCAAGTACATCAAGTGAACCTTCATGGATTTTTTGTTCTTCTATAGAACCTTCTTTAACTCTCTCAAGAATAGAATTTGCTTCAAATTCATCATCTGCGTTATTAGTTATGATTAGACCTTTAGCAGAAGAGTCTTTGTTGTGTCTACTTCGACCAATTCTTTGTATTAGTTTTGACACCTGTCGCGGAGACCCATAATGCACTACTAATTCAACTGATCCTATATCCAATCCTAATTCAAGAGAAGAGGTACATATCACGATACTTTGTTTTCCCTCTCTTAGAACACTTTCAGTTTCTTCTCTTACTTGACGAGAAAGAGAACCATGATGTAATTCAATATTTATTGTAGATTTTTCTTTTAAAATTGACGCGAGAAATTCTGCTTCTCCTCGCGTATTTGTAAATAAGAGTACTGGTGAATTTAGATCTAATTTTGTAATATATTCAATAATTGAATCTGCAACATCAGAAATTGTTCCATCGATGTATTTTATTTCCACATCATACTTTCTAATTGATGTGTCTTTGACGATTTTACATTTCCTTTTTGTTCCTACTACGAACTTTGCAGTTTCTTCAATATTACCTATTGTTGCAGATAAACCAACTCTTGTGATGTCAGATTTTGAGTTTAGCTGAAGCCGTTCAAGACTAAGCGAAAGTTGAGCTCCTCGCTCATTAGATAATAGTTCATGGACCTCATCAATTATAACCCATTCTAGTTCAGATAATGCATCTAGCATTTTTTTCTGTGTTAATAAGATTACAAGAGTTTCGGGGGTAGTGATTAGTACATCAGGTGGGACATTTGATATTTTTCGTCTAACTGACTGTGTTGTATCACCATGTCGAATTTCAATAGTTAAACCATCATTTTGTGCATATCGAGTTATTCTTCTAAATACATCTCTGTTTAAAGCTCGCAATGGAGTGATGTATAGTGCCTTTATCTTACCAGTCTTCTTTGATTTTTTTATTTCAGTAAATATTGGAATTACAGAACATTCGGTCTTTCCAGAACCTGTTGGTGCAATAACTAATGAATCGTGTTTTTGAAAAATTATAGGTACAGCTTTTTTTTGAATCTCTGTTAGTTGTTTGAAGCCTAATGAATGGAATTTATCCAATAAATATGGATCAAGTAGTTGGTTCTTCACTTTGTTTTGTTTTAGCACGCTCATAAACCATAACGCCCACTAATCCAAGAGCAAATAGTATTACTGAAATAATTGGAATGGAATCAAAAATTCCTGCCATAATTAGATTTGTTCTTTTTTGACAGTTAAATAGCTTTAAGACGCATCAGTAAGACCTTTAGCTGTTATGAAGTACGAAAATTCTTGCTTTTGAAGAAATGATGGTATTACTTCTCCCACGTATCTGTTACCGTTTTTTCTAAGCTTAATTTTCATATGTGTAAACATGCTGATGGATTTATCTAGATTTTCCACATCTAAATCATCTTTTTTTCGTATCATATTTGTTATAACAATTGGAATTTTATAACAAAAAGCTGTCAAGGATAATTCGTGCATATAATTCATAAACAAGATATTCTTTTCTAGAAAATTTTTCCCAGAAGAATATTCAAAGGAGAATAAATCAGTTATATTATCAACTACAATCAATGAAAAGTCTTCAATTTTTTTTATTTTAGAGAGATATTGTATTTGTTCTGATGTATTTGTTATTCTTCCTACCGTAACTTTATCAAGTAAATTAGGATTCATGTCTCGAAATTTCATAATTTCAAGCATTCTTTCAGGTCTAAATCCTCCGGTAGTGTCTTGAAAAAGAATTTTTCTACCATCTTGTAATGCGTTTACACAAATCTGCATAGCAAGCTGTGTTTTTCCAGTTGCGCTAGCTCCAAAAATATCTAAGATAATTCCTTCTTTAATACTTCCATTAAGAAAGTGATCTAATTTTTTGATACTAGTACAAATCATTGTTTTTATAATAATTCTCAAAAATTAAAAGAATTGTAATGAAAATATCTTTAGGCAAGGCTTTTATTCTGGATAGCAACGATGCATGACAAGTGAATGACATTGTCGCAGATAAGTTCTAAGAGACCATTAACTACACTTCAAAAAAGTACGAAAAAAACAGTAACTGTACGATTGAAAAATGAGGTCGAATATAAAGGAAAAATGGATAACGTTGATTCTTATATGAATTTGATAATGACTGACGCCGAAGAATTGCAACAAGGAAAAGTTCTTGCAAACTATGGAAGAGTTATTGTTAGAGGAAATAATGTATTATTCATAAAATTAGAAAATGAATTGTAACTAATCACACGTGTTTCTGATGACAAGATCGTATATTTTTACTTCAGAATCTGTAACCGAAGGCCATCCGGATAAGATATGTGATCAGATTTCTGACGCTTTTTTAGATGAATATTTAAGACAAGATCCTGATTCGCGTGTTGCGATTGAAACAATGGCTACGACAGATTTTGTGGCTGTTGTGGGAGAAGTAACATCCACTGCGAAATTTGATAAACAAGCACAGGAAGAGATCGTTAGAAAGACAATAAGAGAAATTGGTTACGATAATTCAGAATTATTGTTTGACGCAGGTTCTTGTGAAATCATGATAAGATTACATAACCAAAGCCCAAACATTAGTCAAGGCGTTTCTTCTGGAGAAGGGAAAGATCAGGGTGCTGGTGACCAAGGCCTTATGTTTGGTTATGCAACAAATGAAACACCAGAGCTAATGCCAATGCCTATAATTCTAGCTCATAAATTGACAAAAAAACTTGCAGAAGTAAGGAAAACTTTGGAATTACCTTGGGTAAGACCTGATGGAAAATCACAGGTTTCTGTAGAATATGTAGATGGTAAACCAAAAAGAATTGAGACCATAGTAATTTCTACTCAGCACGCACCAAATGTATCCAATGATGAAATATCAAATAAAATAATTGATAAAGTCATTAAACCAGTTTGTGGAAATTTATGGAATGATAAAATAAAAATTCACGTTAACCCAACAGGTAAATTTGAAATTGGTGGACCTCATGGTGATTCTGGTTTAACTGGAAGAAAGATAATTGTCGATACATATGGTGGTCAAGGAAGACACGGAGGAGGAGCATTTTCAGGTAAAGATCCGTCAAAGGTTGACAGATCTGCTTGTTACATGTGCAGATACATAGCAAAAAACATAGTTGCTGCAGGTCTTGCTGAAAAATGTGAAGTTCAAGTGGCTTATGCGATAGGTGTATCAGAACCGGTTTCTTTAATGGTCAATACTTTTGAAACTGGAAAGATTCCAGAAGAAGATATTGAAAATCTGGTTAGAAAACACTTTGATTTACGACCATCTGCTATCATAACGCATTTAAATCTCAAGAGACCGATTTACAAAAAAACTGCAGCGTATGGACATTTTGGTAGAAATGAGCCTGAATTTGAATGGGAAAAAACTAACAAAGCAGAATTATTAAGACGCGCTGCGGGATTGTAGTACCTCTAGATATGTTTTAAATTTCATTTTAGATAGTTTCTGTAATTTTTTATGATTTCCTATAAAATCTCCTACAAGTATATTCAAATCCTCTACTCCAAAAACGCTTTTCTGATTATGTAATGCATTATAATAAGCATTTTCAAGTTTAATTTTTTTAATTCTTGCTGATTTTTTATTTTTAAAGATTTTAACATATTTTTCAAAAGTTACTATTTGAGGGCCAACTAAGTCAATAACTTTATTCAAAAATTTTTTAGAAATTAAAGCTCTGTAAATTACTTCAGCAACATCGCTTATAGATATAGGTTGTAGATGATATGTACCAGAGCCAGGAATTATAATAGTTCCATTTTTAATTTGTCTAGTAAGGGATATCGAAAGTGGATCATTTTTGTCTATTATGTACGACGCTCGAAGTATTGTATAGTTTAATCCTGAATTAATAATCAGTTGTTCAGCTTTGTATTTTGAAATAAAATATGTAGATGTAGTATTTTTTGAAACTCCTAAACCACTGATAAAAATAAATTTTTTAATTTTGGCTTTTCTACAAAGAGTTATTGCGTTTTTTGTTAAATTAACATTAACATATTCATAATCTGTAGTATTTTGTTTTCCTGTTCCAATTAGATGAATAAATGCATGACATTTCTTTAGTTTTGAGATAGGAATATTTTTAGATAGATTAGGAGAAATTATCTTAGCTTCGAATTTATAATTTTGGAAATTTTTTCGTGTGATAGAAACTAGATTTACTTTCTTTTTATGGAGTAACTTTCTAAGATTTTTTCCTACAAATCCATTAGCGCCGCTAATGGCTACACATAATTTATTTGATTTTTCCATAAAAGTCATCTATAACTTTTAATTTTAAAGTTATTATTCTAAAGTTAAATGTCATATACTGCTTCCTACTATAAAATACTTGGTTTGCAAGATACTGCTTCGCTAAATGAAATTAAATATGCATACAGAATATTATCACTAAAATATCATCCAGATAAAAATAAGAATGATACTAGCACCTCCCAAAAATTCAAAGAAATAACAGAAGCTTATCAATTCCTTAAATTAGCGCAAAAAAATGAGAATCAAAAATCTAGTAAGAATATGGAATCAGCTCATGCAGAATTTTGGAATTATTATGATAAGAAGATAAATCATGAATTTTATTTTTATCAACAGAATTCAGAATTTATACATAGTTTTAGAAAAAATATGCAAGAATCTGTATCACATAATCAGGAAAAACCAATATCACAACGAGTAACTCACTTTATGCTTTATGGGGGCTTGGCACTAATGATGATTTGGATAATTTTGTATGAGGTTTTAAAATAGCCAAGAAGAGTTAAAACATAAAATTGAAAATTTCTTCTGTGATATCAGAAAAGCCAAAGGGTAAGCTTAGAACTGGCTATACAACAGGAACATGTGCTGCGGCATCATCAAAAGCATGTGTGTTAGCAATCATTAACCAAGAAAAAATAGAATCTGTCAATGTTAACCTGCCTAAAGGAAAGACAGTTACAGTTATAGTTCAAAGTTGTAAATTTAACAAAACCAGCTCAAAATGTTCTATAATTAAAGATGCTGGAGATGATCCTGATGTTACACATGGTGCAGAAATTTTTGTTGATTTATCTTTAACAGCTAATGTAAATCAGATTGAAATTGATGGTGGACAAGGAGTTGGCATAGTTACAAAACCTGGTTTAGGTTTAGAAATCGGAAAAGCTGCAATAAATCCTACTCCTAAAAAAATGATTATTGAAAACATAAGAAATGTGGCAGAAGAATTGCTTCAAAAAAATGGTATTAGAGTAATTATATCTGTTCCAAAGGGAAAAGAGTTAGCTGCTAAAACAGATAATCCTAGACTTGGTATTGTAGGAGGCATCTCAATTCTTGGTACAAGTGGTATAGTCATACCATATTCAACAGCATCATTTGCGGCATCAATTCGACAAAATTTGGATGTATCCATTGCAATGGGAAATAACATAGTTGTCCTTACAACTGGTGGTAGAAGTGAAGAATTTTCAAGAAATATAATTGACCTTCCAGATCATTGTTTTGTCCAGATGGGGGATTTTGCTGCGTATGCTATTCAACAGTGTGTAAAAAAAGGAATCAAGAAAGCCTATATTGCAGGTTTTATAGGAAAACTTGCAAAACTAGCAACTGGAGTTAAGCAAACTCATGTCAAAGGCTCTAAGGTTAATACAAATTTTCTAGCAGACGTAGCAGCAAAGTGCAATGCTAGTAAATCTGTAGTTGAGCAAATACATAAAGCAAATACAGCACGACATGTACAAGACATAGTAAAAGAAAATCATGTAGAGGGATTCTTTGATAAGATCTGTTTTGAGGTATATAGACAAATGAGAAAGCATTCAGAGAATAAAGTTCCCATCCAAGTTGTGTTATTTGATTTTGATGGTAAAGTATTGGCAAAATATGCTTAAGAGCATTGGAATTTTATTAAACCAATCTACATACTAGTGTTATGGAAAAGGTAGCTGTTCTTGCAATTACAAAAAATGGAGTAAAGATCGGTTTAAAATTAAAGGAACTTTTCAAATCATGGCAAATTTATGCACCAACAAAGTTCTCTAACAATGATAATAATGTAGAATGGTATTCTGATTCAACTACAAATAAAATTGTTGATCTTTTTAAGACGAATGACGCTATTGTCTGCATATTTTCATTGGGGGCTGTGATAAGGCTTATTTCTCCACATCTTAAGGATAAAAAAACCGATCCTGCCGTAATTGCAATAGATGACAAAACAAAGTTTGTCATAAGTGTTTTATCTGGTCATTTAGGTGGTGCAAATAAACTTACAGAGGAAATAGCAGAGAAACTTGGAGCTATACCTGTAGTTACTACAGCAGCTGATGTAAATCAAACCATTGCTGTAGATCTACTTGGCAGAGAGTTTGGTTGGCAAATAGAAGATGATTCTACTGTAACAAAAGTTAGTGCACACATGGTAAATGAAGAAAAAATTGGCATCTACCAAGATGCTGGAGAAAAAAATTGGTGGAATAAAGAATTACCATCTAATGTAACAATTTATTCTTCCATAGAGGATCTAGAAAAATCATCATCAAAAGGATATTTACTAATAACTGATAAAGTAGTTCAAGAATCAAGTATTCTTAAAAATGCTGTAATATACAGGCCTTTGACTCTGGTAGTTGGTATCGGCTTACATTGGGATACTTTGAAGGATACTATCAGAGAGGGTTTAGATTTTTGTTTTAAAAAATACAAACTAAGTGGGAAATCTATAGCTAAATTTGTTACATTAAAGAAAGAACGAGATGTTCAAGGACTAATTGAATTAGGAAAAGAAATGAAAGTGCCAATTGAATATTTTCAAAAAGAAGAGTTGGCTAAAATAACTATACCAAATCCATCTGAAACTGTATTGTCATTTGAAGGAACTTCAAGTGTTTCTGAGGCTGCTGCAATAAAGGGTTCAGGAGGTAAATTAGTAGTTGAAAAACAGAAATTTCCTCCCAATCTTACAATAGCTATTGCGAGGATTCTATATTGAAACGCGCATTATTACTAATTGATAGAGGTAGTAGAGAAAAAGAAGTCAGGGCTGAGCTTGATTTTATATGTAAAAAAGTAAAAGAAAAAGGAGATTATTTCTATGCAGATTATTGTTTTTTGGAAGTTATTCCGCCGTACATAAAAGACGGTGTAGAAAAATGCCTTACTAGTAAGATTGATGCTCTTACAATTGTTCCTTATTTTCTTTATCCAGGCAGGAAAGTCAAAGCTGCTGTAAATGATGCAATGAAATTTCAGTCAAAAACTAATGTAAAATTCATTATCTCAAAACCTATGAGCATGCATAAAACTATGATAGAATTAGTGGATAATAGAATCTCTACTGTTCTTGAAGAAAATAAAATTAAACTTGCAAAAAATGAAGTAGATGTTCTAATTATAGGACATGGAAGTAAGGATCCAAATGCACATTTAGCAATAAGATATGTAGTAAATGGTTTGGCATCTACATATAGAAATGTCAGTCATTGTTTTTTAGAAATTGAAGAGCCTACAATTGAGCAAGGAATTGATAAATGTAAAAGTAATAGTCCAAAAATTGTAGTAATAGTTTTTTATTTTCTTCATGAAGGTGCACATGTAAAAAGAGACATATATGAAGATCTTAATCCTGCTATTAAAAAATCA
>Ga0194121_10000659_pt1 | contig 60338 bp, 58 predicted proteins | sample TA2MahCa50mmetaG_FD_148609 | JGI IMG/M metagenome (GOLD analysis project Ga0194121, IMG submission 148609) | Freshwater microbial communities from Lake Tanganyika, Tanzania - TA2015020 Mahale Deep Cast 50m | ecosystem: Environmental > Aquatic > Freshwater > Lake | place: Tanzania: Lake...
GCTGACGAACGATCCATCCCGGAGCTCTGGGACAGAATCGGCGCCATCCTCGACACCTTCTCAGCGGCCGAATGCCAGAACTTCTTCAGTCATGCCGGTTATGCGTAATCTCAAACCCAAATGGCTCTAGAAGCACATCGTCGCCGAGTTCCAGGATGCGGCAATAGGTGTCATTGACCAGCCGCAGCCGGTCCTCGGCGTCGAACAGCGCGAAGCCGATCGGCAGCGCCTCGATGGCACGGTGCAGGAAGCGCTGTGCTTCTTCCACCCGCTGCTCCGCCAGCTTGGTGGCGGTCACGTTGGTGCCGGTGCCGCGATAGCCCAGAAACCGGCCGTCGGCATCGTGGATCGGCAAACCGGTCGAGCGGATCCAGACCGCGCGACCCGCGATGGTTGCCGGGAGACAAGGTCGCACCAGGGTTCGCGCGCCAGCCATAGTCGCCGCAACTCGACGTGGATCTCGGGCGCGATTTCGTCGCGCATCAGTTCCAGGCGATTGCGGCCGACATACCAGTCCGGCCCTGAGTTGCGCACTTCGGAAATGCCTTCCGATACCCAGACGAACCGGTCGCTCTCGTCGGTTTCCCAAAGCCAGTCGGTGCAGGCGTGGGCGAAGTCGCGGAAACGCTCCTCGCTGTGGTGCAGCGCCTGTTGCAGCCGTACCTGCTCGGTGGCGTCGGAACCGCTGCCGCGATAGCCCTTGAACCGGCCCTGCTGATCGAAGACCGGGATCGCGCTAAAGCGCACCCAACGGTCACCGTCCGGCCCGCGACGCACGATCAGCACGTTGCGCCACGGCTTTCGTGCCTCCTCGCAATCGATCAGTCGCTGCATGATGGCCGGGTCGGCGCCCGGCGGCTGAGGATCCCGACGACGCTTGCCGTAATGCCATTCCGGAGCGACTCCGACGACCCTCCGCACGTTCTCCGAGAACCAGGTGTAGCGGTGTTGCTCGTCGGTCTCCCACAGCCAGTCGGTGGAGGCCTCGGCGAAATCCTTGAACCGCTGCTCGCTCTCGCGCAGTGCCAGCTCCAGGCGCTTCTGCGCGGTGACGACGCGGCCGATGCCACGGTAGCCGCGGAAGCGGCCGGCCTCGTCGAAGATCGGCATGCCGCTTGTCTGCGTGTGCACGACCTCGCCGTCGGGCTGGCGCCGCCGCAGATCGACATCGCGCCAGGGTGCCCGCGCTTCCTGCAGCCCGCGAAGGACCGCCAGATCCTCGGGCAGCGCGTCCTGCGCCAGCACCTCCAAGCGCTGCTTGCCAAAATATTGTTCCGGCGTCGTGACGAGTTCGCGGACGCGGTCGGAGAACCAGACGTAGCGACCCTCTGCGTCGGTTTCCCACAGCCAGTCGCTGGCCATCTCGGCGAAATCGCGAAACCGCCGCTGGCTCGCCTCGAGCGCCTGCTCCAGCCGGCGTCGCCCGCTCACCTCGCGACCGACGCACACATAGCCGACCACCGCCCTGCCCGCTTCGAACAAGGCGCCAATCCGCCAGCGCAGGATGCGCCCGGCACCGCAAGCGGCCTTGCCTTCGCTGGTGAACTCGAATTCGGCGCATTGCGCCGTCAGTAGCCTCAGATGCCGCTCCAGTTCCGTCCAGAGCTGGGCTGGCAGCAGATCGCGGGCCGACTACCCGGCCGCTAGCGGTACAGCCAGGCCCAGCAGATCGGTGGCGGCCTTGTTGGCCAGCAGCAAGTTGCCAGCCCCGTCCAGCCGCAGCACGGCCTCGCTTTGCCCGGCCAAGGTCGAACGCAGCAGTTCGACTTCCGCCGCCAAGGCGGCGGCGCGGCCGCGCGGACGGCGGGCTTTCGCTCGCCCGCCATCGCGGGTGCGACCACGGCCGCCGCCGGTCGAGCTATCCATGCCTGGGTACCTTCGCGACAATAGCCCTTGGATTGTCCGACCAAATCGTTAACGCTCTCTGTCCGGCACAGGCGCCCTGGCGGGCGTTGGAGGCGGCAATGTCGGCGATCCGCAACATCCTGTTCGTGATGTGCGACCAGTTGCGCGCCGATTACCTCGGCTGCGCGGGCCACCCCAGCCTGGCGACGCCGAATATCGACGCGCTGGCCCGGCGCGGCGTGCGCTTCGCGCGGGCCTATTGCCAGTCGCCGGTCTGCGGCCCCTCGCGCATGTCGTTCTACACCGGCCGCTACATGTCCAGCCACGGCGCCACCTGGAACAACGTGCCCCTGTCCCTCGCCGAGTGGAACCTGGCCGACCACCTGCGAGCGACCGGCGTGCGGGTGGCGCTGGTCGGCAAGACCCATATGCGCGCCGATGCCACGGGCCTGGCCCGGCTGGATATCCCGGCGGACAGCCACGTCGGCCACTTTCTTGCCGAATGCGGCTTCGAGGCGATCGAACGCGACGATGGCTTGCACCCCGACCCGGGCGCCGATCCCGACCTCGCCTACAACCGCTACTTGCGGGAGCACGGCTATGCCGGGGCCAATCCCTGGCATGATCATGCCAACGCGGCGCAGGGTCCGGGCGGCGAGGTGCTGAGCGGTTGGTTGATGCGCCATGCCCGCCTGCCGGCGCGCGTTGCCGAGGCGCATTCCGAGACGCCCTACATGACCGGACGCGCCATCGATTTCATCCGGCAGATGGGCGAGTGGCCCTGGTGCTTGCATCTCAGCTACATCAAGCCGCACTGGCCCTACATGGCGCCGGCCCCCTATCACCGGCTGTATTCGGCCAACGAGGTGCTCTCCGCCAAGCGCCATCCCGGCGAGCGGGAGGCGCCGCATCCGGTGCTGGCCGCCTTCATGCGCCACGAGGACAGCCGCAACTTCCAGAGCGAGGAAGTACGGCACCACGTGATCCCGACCTATATGGGCCTGGTCAAGCAGATCGACGACCAGTTCGGCCGGCTCATGGCGGAACTCGCCGCCATGGGCCGGCTGGCCGATACGCTGATCGTGTTCACCAGCGATCACGGCGACTATCTGGGCGACCATTGGCTGGGCGAAAAGGAGTTGTTCCACGAGCCGAGCGCCCTGATCCCGCTCATCGTCAGCCATCCCGGCGGCGAAGCCGACGCGACCCGCGGCCGGGTGGACGACCGGCTGGTGGAAGCCATCGACCTGTTGCCGACCTTCGTCGAGGCGCTGGGCGGCAGTCCCGCCTGGCACCGCCTGGAGGGCCGCTCGCTGCTGCCGTTGCTCGAAGGGCGTGCCGTCACCTGGCGCGAGGCGGCGTTCAGCGAGGCCGACTATGCCTTCCGTCCCGCCCGCCTGGCGCTCGGTCTGGCGGCCAACGAGGCACGCGCCTACATGGTGCGCACCGAGCACTGGAAGTACGTGCTCTACGAACGGTTTCGCCCGCAACTGTTCGACCTGGCCGACGATCCCGACGAGTTGCGCGACCTGGGCGGCGATGCCGGCCATGCCCGCATTCGCGGCGAATTGCACGAGCGACTGTTCGAATGGCTGCGCGGACGACGGGTTCGCACGACGCTGTCGGACGACGAGGTGGCGCGCCGTACCGGCACGGCAAGGCAGCGCGGCATTCTGATCGGCGTCTGGTGAGCCCGCGATGCGCGAAGTGGCGATCCCCCGCGTCGGTCATCTGTCGAACGCGCCCGACGAGATGTTCCAGCACGAGCGCATCGCGCGTGGGCCGGGCATGGCGGAAACCAAGATCACGGCGCTGAAACGGGGCGCCCAATCCTCGGCCTTCTCGCTGCCCGAAAAGGCCGCCTTGCGCTTCACCGATGACGTGGTCGCGGATGTGCCGGCGGGCGACGCCGGCTTCGCCGCGGCGGCGCAGTTCCTCAGCCCGCGCCAACGGGTCGAGCGCAACCTGACCGTCGGCTATTGCATGCTGACCTGCCGATTGCTGGAATCCTTCGCAGTGACAATCGAGCCCGAAGGGGTGACCCAGGGCCGCAAGCTCAAGCGCTGAGGGTCGGGCCCGCCACCACGCCTTCGTCATGCAGCTTGCCGATGGCGCCGGTATCGAGGCCAAGCACTTCGGCCAATACCTGGTCGGTATGTTCGCCCAATTGCGGGGCCCGCACCGGCGCCTGGCGCGGACTGGCGGCAAAGTCGAGTGGCGAGCCGGGCACGCGGAAGCGGCCGATTCCGGGCTGCTCCAGGGGACTGAATAGCGGGCCGGCGGCGGCGGCGCGGACGTCCTCGGCCAGCAGTTGGGTAACGCTCTGGTAGGGACCAAAGGCTGCCCCCGATGCCCGCATCGCCCGGGCGATCTCGGCCAACGTGCGCTGCCGGCACCATGGCGCCAGCAGTCCGGCGATTTCCTCGCGCGCGGCGAAGCGGTCGCCTTCGCGGGCCAGGTCGAGGCCGAGCCTGCCGCCGAGCGCGTCGAACGCCTCTGCCAGGCCGGTCGCCGCCCGCAAACCCTGCCATTGCCGTTCGGTAATGGCGACCAGCATGACCCGGCGACCGTCCTTGGTGGGGAAGTCCCGGCCGAAGGCGCCGAACAGGTCGTTGCCATAGGCCGGCCGGTCGCGGCCCGAAAGCTCGGCCTCGGCGATGAAGCCCAGCGCCGCCAGCGCGCCCAGCGCCACGTCGGACAGCGCGACACCGACATACTGGCCCTGGCCGTCCCGTGCCCGCTTGCGCTCGGCTGCCAGCAGGCCGTTGACCGCGCTGAACCCGGTGGCGAGGTCCCAGGCGGGCAGCACATGGTTGACCGGCACCCGTCCGTCCCCGGTCATCAGCGGCAGACCCATGGCGGGGTTGATCGTGTAATCGACTTCCGAACTGCCGTCGCGGTTGCCCAGGATGTTGACCATGATCAGATCGGGCCGGCGCGCCCTCAGGCCGTCATAGGCCAGCCAGCCGCTGGGGGGGAAGTTGCTGAGAAAAATGCCGGCCTCAGGCCCCGGCGCGGCGATCAGGGCGGTTGCCAGTTCGCGTCCCGCCGGCTTGCGGATGTCGAGGGCGATCGACTGCTTGCCCTTGTTGAGGCCCGCCCAGTACAGGCTCTGGCCATCGGCCGTGACCGGCCAGCGCCGGAAATCGAGGCCGCCGCCAATGGGATCGAAGCGGATCACCCGTGCGCCCATCTGCGCCAGGGTCATGCCCGCGAGCGGCGCCGCCACGAACGCCGAACCCTCGATCACCCGCATTCCCGCCAGCATGCGGTTCATGTCGCCCTCCCCGATCGGTCATCGCCGGCGTGAAACTACGGCGCGCCCGGCCGGGAGGGAACCGGGCGCGCCGGCGAGCGGGCGGCGGCGGGGGAGGAGGACGCCAGCCGTCCGGACCCGGTCAGGCCCGCCAGAACGGCTTGCCGGCCTCGAAGACGGCCTGGCTGTCGCTGAGGCCGATGTCCTTCAGATCGCGGACCGAGAGCTGGGCCAGCGCTGCCCGATCGCGCTGCCGGCGCTGCCAGGTGGCGAGGGTCGCCAGCACCGCCAAGACCCCTTCGCGCAGCAGATCGACGGCGCTGGTCTCATGAGCAAACTTCAGGTCCTTCAGGGTCAGGTCGGTCATGGTTCATCTCCAGTGCGTTCGCTGGAGACAAATTTGACTGTTGACGTTCCCTATATCAAACGACTATATGTCCGACGATAAATGAGGTAATGTCATGCAACGACCACTGCCTTCATTGACCGGCCTGCGTGCGTTCGAGGCGGTGGCGAGGCTGGGCGGGGTGGCGCAGGCGGCCGCGCATCTGCGGGTGACACAAACCGCGATCAGCCATCAATTGTCGCGGTTGGAGGAACAGCTTGGCCTGCCGTTGTTCCGCCGACAGGGCCGAAAGCTCAAATTGACCCTGGCGGGCGAGGCCCTGTTCCCGCCCGCCCGGATCGCCTTCGAGCAGTTGAGGCGGGCGGTTGACCGGCTGCATGCGGTCGAGCGGCCGAACGTGCTGACCGTCTCGACCTTGCCGTCCTTCGCCACCAAGTGGCTGGTGCCCCGGCTTGCCGGCTTTCAGGCGCGTGCCCCGGAAGTCGACGCGCGCATCACCACCTCTTCGCACGCCGTCGACTTCGCCGCCGAGGAAGTGGACGTGGCGGTGCGTTTCGGCCGCGGCAACTGGCCTGGCACGCGGGCTGACCGGCTGTTCAGCGAGGACATCCAGCCGGTCTGCGCTCCGCGACTGCTCGCGGGCGAGCCGCCGCTTCGCGAGCCGGCCGACCTGGCGCGCCACACCCTGTTGCATGTCAGCCCGTTCGACGACGACTGGCGGCTGTGGCTGACCGCCGCCGGCCTGGGCCACATCGACCCTCGGCGCGGCCTCAGTTTCGATCTGTCGATCAATGCACTGCAAGCGGCGATGGACGGCCTGGGCGTCGCTATCGGCCATTCCGCCTTCGTCGCGCGCGATTTGGCGGCGGGCCGGCTGGTGGCGCCGTTCGCGCTCAAGGTGCCGATGCACGCGGCCTACTATGTCGTCGCCCCGCTCGCCACCGCCGAGCGGCCCAAGGTCAAGGCGTTCCGCGACTGGCTGCTGGACGAGGCAGCGGAAACGCCGTCCGGCTAGGGCTCAATCGCCGTCGAAGCGCACCCAGTCCGAGAGCGGGGCGCGCTCGGTCGTAAGCGCGTTCTCCGGCCGCACGGGGTCGGCATAGCCGAGCGACATGCCGCACATCACCACCTCGCTGTCGGGGATGTTCAGCACCTGGCGGATCACCTTGTGGTAGCTGGCGAAGGCCACCTGCGGGCAGGTGTCTAGGCCGCGGCCGCGCGCCGCCACCATGATGTTCTGCATGAACATGCCGTAGTCGAGCCAACTGCCGATCTCCAGCCGCCGGTCGATGGTGAAGATCATGCCCACGGGCGCATCGAAGAAGACGTAGTTGCGGCCCGACTGGCGGTGCATGCCTCCCGTGTCGCCCTTCTTGATGCCGCAGAGCGCGTACAAGTCCCAGCCCACCTTGCGCCGGCGCGAGAGATAGGGTTCGAAGAACTCGTCGGGGTAGTACTTGAACTCCCGCGCATGCGCCTTGGAATCGCCGAAATGCGCTTCAAGGATGGCTTTGGACAACTGCTCCTTGGCGGCGCCCACCAGCACCCGCACCCGCCATGGCTGCATGTTGGTGCCCGATGGTGCGCGTGCCGCGACGCGCAGCAGGGTCTCCACCGTCGCGCGTGGCACCGGCTTCGGCAGGAAGCCGCGCAGTGAGTGGCGACTTTCGATGGCGCGGTCGACGATCTCGGATTCGGGCGTCGCCAAGGGATCGGCGCTCTGGCGCTCCGCGGCCAGCGTCATGGCGGTTGTCCTTTCAGCTTGTTCGCGGGCTGCCTTCTAGCACGCTCCGTCGGCCGCGCCAGCCCCGTGCCGGGCAAGGCAAGCGGCAAGGCTGTGCCGCTGCCGGCCGGCAGCGTCGAAATTCGCCGGCGCCAGCCATTCCCGGTAGCCGGCCTTCAGCGCCGGCCAGTGGCGGTCGATGATCGAATACCAGGCGGTGTCCCGGTTCCGGCCCTTGTAGATCGTCGCCTGCGGAAAAATGCCGTCGAAGCGAAACCCAAAGCGGATGGCCGCTCGCCGCGAGGGAGCGTTCAGCGTATCGCACTTCCATTCGTAGCGGCGATAGCCGAGTTCGTCGAACACCCGAGCCAGCATCAGGTACATGGCCTCGGTTGCCGCCGGGGTGCGTTGCAGCGCCGGCGCATAGTTGATGTGGCCGACCTCGATCACGCCGGGCGCCGGCTCGATACGCAGATAGCTGGCCACGCCCAGCGCCTTGCCGCTGGGCTGGTCGACGATGGCGTGGAACAGCGGATCCTCGCCCAGGCAGGTGCACGCGAGCCAGGCGTCGAACTCAGGGCGGCCGGCGAACGGGCCATAGGCGAGATAGGTCCAGATGCGGCCCTCGCGGTCGGCCGCGAAGGCGTCGTAAAGGTCGGCCGCGTGCCGCGTGGCCGCAACTGGCTCGACCCGGCAGAACCGGCCCGCCATCGTCGTGCGCGGCGGCCGCGGCCGGGCCCGCCAGTCCGGCAAGGCACAGCCGATCGGCTGGCCGAGTTCGTTGCTGCTCGCCGACATGCCCCGCGATCCCCGTCCGCCATGCTTGGAATGGAGCCAATGGCCGGCCTAGCATGCCCCAAGCAGTGAGCTGGACGAAAGGACGATGGCGATGCGCGGCCTGATCATGGACCTGCCGCTTCTGGTCAGCGAGATGATCGACTACGCGGCCGATTGCCATCCGCAGGTCCAGGTGGTGGCGCGCCAGGTGGACGGCCGCATCCATCGCCATGGCTATGGCGAGGCGCAGCAGCGGGCCAAGCGACTGGCGCAGGCGCTTCAGCGACTGGGCGTCGCTCCCGGCGAGCGGATCGGCGCGCTGGCCTGGAACACGCACCGCTATTTCGGGATGTTCTACGGCGTCTCCGGCCTGGGCGCGGTGCTGCACACCATCAATCCCCGGCTGTTCGACGAGCAGATCGTCTACATCGTCAACCATGCCGAGGATGCTTGGCTGTTCATCGATGCCGGCACCTTGCCGCTGGCCGAGCGTCTGGCGCCACAATTCACCGGCCTTAAGGGCTATGTCTTCATGGGCGCGCCCGCGGAGGTGCCGGCCAGTTCGCTGCGGCCGCTGCTCTGCTACGAGGATCTGCTGGCGGCGGCGGACGGCCGGTTCGAATGGCCAAGCTTCGATGAACGCACTGCCTGCACCATCTGCTACACCTCCGGCACGACCGGCAACCCCAAGGGCGTCGTCTACAGCCATCGCTCGGCCACGCTGTCGGCCCTGATGGTGGGCCAGTTCGACATGCTGGGCGACCACCGCTCGGGCGAGATCGAGGTCTACATGCCGATCGCGCCGCTGTTCCACGGCAACGGCTGGATGATGCCCTACCTGGCCCCGATGCACGGCGCCAAGCTGGTGCTGCCCGGCCGCAACTACGAGCCCGACAGGCTGCTGGAATTGATCGAGGGCGAGGGCGTGACGGTGGCGGCGGGCGTGCCAACCGTCTGGCTGACGCTGGTCAACCACCTGAAAGCGACCAACCGGCGCTTCGGCAAGCTGAAAGCCGTGCTGATGAGCGGCGCCAAGCCGCCGGAAAGCCTGATCCGCGCGCTGGAGGAGGATTTCGGCGTCGACGCCATGCAAACCTGGGGCATGACGGAATCGCTGACCGCGGGCAAGTGCAGCCTGCCGCCGGGCCTGGCCGACCGGCCCTTCGCCGAACGGCTGCCGCACAAGCTGCGCCAGGGCCGCCGCGCTTTCGGCACGCGCTTCCGCATCATCGGCGATGCCGGCGAGGAATTGCCGCAGGACGGCCGGGCGACCGGCCACCTGCAGGTGCGGGGGCCGATCGTCGCCGCCGGCTATCTCAAGCAGGACGGCGTGGTCGGCGGAACGGGCGTCGCCGACGGCTGGCTGCATACCGGCGACGTCGCAAGACTGTATCCCGATGGCGGCATCGAGCTCGCCGACCGCTCCAAGGACGTGATCAAGTCGGGCGGGGAGTGGATCAGCTCGGTCGAGTTGGAGAACCTGGCGATGGGCCACCCCGACGTGCTGGAGGCCGCTGCCATCGCCGTGGCGCATCCCAAATGGCAGGAACGGCCGCTGTTGATCGTGGTGCGCCGGCCTGGCACCCATGTCGACGCTGCGGGCATCCTCGACTACTTGAAGCCATGGCAGGCCAGTTGGTGGCTGCCGGACGCGGTGGAGTTCCTGGACGAACTGCCGCACACCGCCACCGGCAAGGTGCACAAACTGTCCTTGCGCGAGCGCTTCAAGGACTTCCGGCTGCCCAACGCCTGAGGGAACAAGGCGAGACCCCATGCGCATCCTCGACATCCGCGACGCCACGGAATCGATCCGCTCGGGCATTCGCAACGCCTTCATCGATTTCTCCGCCATGACCGTCTCGGCGGTGGCGGTGGCGACGGACGCGGTGCGCGACGGACGGCCGGTCATCGGCTTTGGCTTCTGCTCCAACGGTCGCTATGGCCAGTCCGGCATCCTGCGCGAGCGTTTCCTGCCGCGGTTGCGGGCGGCAGCGCCCGACAGCCTGCTCGACGACAGCGGCGGCAACCTCGATCCCTTCAAGCTCAGGGCCTGCTACTTGGGCAACGAGAAGCCGGGCGGGCATGGCGACCGGGCGGTGGCGGCCGGCGCCTTGGACATGGCGATCTGGGACGCGGTGGCCAAGACGGCGGGCCTGCTACTGTGGCGCCTGCTGTCACAACGCTATAACGATGGCAAAGCGGATGACCGAGCCATGGTCTATCCGGGAGGCGGCTATTATTACCCGGGCAAGGACCTGACCGCCTTGCAGGACGAGATGCGCCGCTATGGCCAGCAGGGCTACCGTGTCGTCAAGATGAAGATCGCCGGCGCGCCCCTGGCGGAGGATCTTCGCCGCATCGAGGTGGTGATCGCGGTGCTGGGCGAGGGCGGCCGGCTGGCGGTCGATGCCAATGGCCGCTTCGACCTGCCGCAGGCGCTGGCCTGCGGCGAAGCCATGCGGCCCTATGTCCTGTTCTGGTACGAGGAGCCGCTCGACTATCGAGGACATGCCGTCTTGGCGGAGACCTATCCAGGCGCCATCGCCACCGGCGAGAACCTGTTCGCGCGGATCGAGGCGGTCAACCTGTTGCGCCATGCCGGGCTCAGGCCGGACCGCGACTGGATCCAGGTCGATCCGGCCCTGGCCTACGGGCTGACGGAGTATCTGGGGGTCATCGAAACGGTCGAGGCGCATGGCTGGTCGCGCCGGCGCCTCATCCCGCATGGCGGCCATCAACTGGCGCTGCATGCCGCGGTCGGCCTGCAACTGGGCGGCGCCGAAGCCTATCCACTGGCGTTCCAACCGTTCGGCGGCTTCGCCGACGACTGCAGGATCGTCGATGGCCATGCCCATCCCGGCGAGCGGCCCGGCCTCGGCATCGAAGGCAAGGCCGAACTTTACGCCATCTTCCGCAAGCTGGTGGGCAAGTGATGCGCGCGCTTCTGGTCGTGCTGCTGCTGATTGCGTTGCCGGCGCTGGCGGCCGAGCGCGTTGACCTGGAACTCGTGCTGGCGGCCGACGGCTCGGGCTCGATCGACGACGAGGAGTTCCGCTTGCAGCGCCAAGGCTATGCCGCGGCCATCCTGCATCCCGAAGTGCTGGGCGCCATCCGCGCCGGCCCGCATGGCGCCATCGCCATCGCGCTTTTGGAATGGGGTGCGCCGGAATCGCAGCCGGTGATCGTCGACTGGACGCGGATCTCCGACCGTGCCTCGGCGGAAGCTTTCGCCCAGAAGCTGTTGGCGGCGCCGCGTCAGGCCCATGGCTACAACTCGATCTCCAACGCCCTCCACCGCGCGGCCGAGATGCTGCGCGAGAACGCGTTCGCCGGCACGCGCCGGGTGATCGACGTTTCGGGCGATGGGCCGCAGATCGGCGGCCGGCCGCTGGAAGCAGTGCGCCAGGCGATCCTGGCGGAAGGCATCACCATCAATGCGCTGGTGGTGAAGACCGCGGGCGGTGGGTTTCGCGGGCCGGGCAGCACGCCGCTCGACCAGCATTACCGGCTGGACGTGATCTGCGGTCCTGGCGCTTTCGTCAAGGTGGCGGAAACCCTCCAGAACTTCGCCGAGGCGATCCTGGCCAAGATGCTGTTGGAGATCTCCGGCCTGCCGGCGCCCGCCGAGCTCGCCTTCGGCCAGAGCGACTGAGAAGGAAACCACGCATGACCCGTGAAGCGCCCGCGGTGCTGCAACATGTGCTCGATCATGTCGGCGTGATCGAACTGAACCGACCGGACAAGTTCAATTGCGGGTCCAGCGCCATCGTGCAGGGCATCGCCGCCGCGCTGGACACTTTCGAGGCCGATCCGGCCATCCGCGTGCTGCTGCTGCGGGCCAACGGCAAGAATTTCTGCACCGGCGCCGATCTCGACGAAGTGCTCGCGGCGCGGCAGGACGTGGCCAAGCTTGCCGCCTTCATCGCCGCCGGGCATGGCGTGCTGCGGCGGCTGGAGGCCTCGCCCAAGCCGGTGGTCTGCGCGGTGCAGGGCCTGGCCCTGGCCGGCGGCCTGGAAATCCTGATGGCCTGCGATGTGGTGTTCGCCGCCGACACGGCACGCATCGGCGATCAGCACGCGCGCTATGGCCTGTCGCCCGGCTGGGGCGGCACGCAGCGGCTGCCGCGGCTGGTCGGCCTGCGTCGTGCGCTGGAACTCATGTTCAGCGCCCGCTGGCTGGATGCGGGCGAGGCCCTGCGCTGGGGCCTAGTCAACCATGTCGTGCCGGAAGCCCGGCTGCGCGAGGAATCGCTCTCGTACGCGGCGCGCATTGCCGAAGGCTCGCCGGACGGGCTTGCCTTCATGAAGCGCCTGGCGCGGCGCGGCCTGGAGATGACGCTCGACCAGGGGCTGCAGGCCGAAGCGGCCGAGGTGCCGCACGCCCTGCGCACCGCCAACGTGGACGAAGGTCTGGCCGCCTTCCAGGCGCGGCGCAAACCGGCATTCAGGTAACCCGGAGGAAGCACGCGATGAAGTTTTTCCATGTCCCGACCTCGCCCTTCGCGCGCAAGGCGCGCGTGGTGGCGGCCGAGTTGGGCCTTGCCGACCGGCTGGAGCTGGTGACGGTCACCTTGCGCGATCCGGCCAGCGCGCTGTTGCCGTTCAATCCGGTGGGGCGCGTGCCGTCGCTGGAAGTGGCGCCCGGCACCGTGCTGAGCGAATCCTCGCTGATCTCGCTCCACCTGGATGCCGAGGCCGGAAACAAGCTGCTGCCGGCCGCCGGCCCGGCGCGGCGCGAGGCGCTGGCGCGCGAGGGCCGCGCGCAAGGCTTCCTCGATGGCGTCATCGCCTGGCTGCGCGAAACCCGCCGGCCGGCCGACAAGCAGCTTGCCGCCAATCTCGAATTGGAGACGAGCCGCGCCGGGCGCTGCCTCGACGTTTTCGAGCGGGAGGCTTCGGCGGGCACCTATGACGGCGCCGTCGACATGGCGCAGGTCACGCTCGCCATCGCGCTCGATTTCGTCGACCGGCGGCTGCCGGGCTTCGATTGGCGCAAGGGCCATCCCCGGCTCGCGGCCTGGTTCCAGCGTTTCAACGCGCGGCCGTCGATGACGGCGACGGTGCCGCCTGCCTGATGGGCGTACGGGAGTTGGCCAGCGCGACATGGCAGCAAGGGGGACAGGTGTGAGCGACGCGGCTGCCCGACCCGGCCGGCTCGGCTTGGCCGACGATCTGGCCGCGCGTTGTTCCGGCGTGACGTTCGGTGACTTGCTGGAACGCCATGCCAGGATGCAACCCCATGCCCCGGCGGTGCAATGCGATACGACATGCCTCGGCTATGCCGCGCTCGACGCCCGGGTCAACCGGCTGTCGCGGGCACTCGCCACGCATGGGATCGCGCGCGGCGACCGGGTTGGCATCCTGTCGGAGAACCGCGTGGAATATGTCGAGGCCATGTTCGCGGTTGCCAAGCTGGGCGCCATCCTGGCCAACCTCAACTGGCGCCTGCGTCCGGAGGAACTGCTGTCGGCGATCGGCGTGACCACGCCGAAACTGATCCTGGTCTCGCCCCGTTATGCCGCGGTTCTGGCCGGTCTGGCGCATGGCGCCGAAACCGTGCTGGAGTTCGGCCGCGGCTACGAGGCGTTGCTCGAGCGGGCGAGTGCCGAAGCGGTTCCGATCCGGGCCGAGCCCGAGGACGGGCTGGTGGTGATCTACACCTCCGGCACGACCGGCGTGCCGAAAGGCGCTCTCGTCAGCCATCGCGCGGAGATGGCGCGCATGCAGATCGCGCAGATCTCGTATGGCCTGACGATTGCGGACGCGGCGCTCGCCTGGACGCCGTTGTTTCACGTGGCGTCGGTCGATCCGGCCTACGCGGCGCTCGGCATCGGCGGCAAGCTTATCGTGGTCGACGGCTTCGACCTCGATCGGCTGCTCGCCATCATCGAGCGCGAGCGGCTGTGGTGGCTGGTGCTGATTCCCGGCATGCTCGATCGGCTGATCGCGGCGCTCAAGGAGCGACGGATCGAGCCCAAGGGCATCAAGCTGGTGGGCGCGCAGGCCGACCTGCTGCCGCGCCACCAGATCGCGGAAGTGAGTGGCCTGCTGAACGCCCGTTTCTGGAACACCTACGGGCTGTCGGAATGCGGCATCCCGGTCGCCTCGGGCAACAGCTTCGCGCCGGGCGAGCTGCCCGCGCGGCTGTCCAAGACGGTCGACATCCTCTGCCGCTACCGCCTGGTCGACGCCGACGACAACGACGTGCCCGACGGCATGCCCGGTGAACTGTGCTTCCGCGGCGCCAGCCTGTTCAGCGGCTATTGGAACGCCGCGGAGACCAACCGGCACGACTTCCGCAACGGCCATTTCCATACCGGCGACGTGCTCAAGCGCAATCCCGACGGCACGCTCGATTTCGTCGACCGGGTGAAATACATGATCAAGTCGGGCGGCGAGAACATCTACCCGGCGGAGATCGAGGCGGTGCTGCTGGCGGACAAGCGGGTTGACGACGTGGCGGTGGTGAAACGGCGCGACCCGCAGTGGGGCGAGGTACCGGTGGCCTTTGTCTCACGCAACGACGACAGCCTGGACGAAGCGGAACTGATGGCGCGCTGCCGCGAGCGGCTGGCCGGCTACAAGCGGCCGAAGCAAATCCGCTTCGTCGCGTTGGCGGATTTTCCGCGCTCGACCGCCGGCAAGATCCAGCGGTTCATTGTCGAGAAATGGCTGGAAGAGCCGGCCGGCAAGGGAAGCTGACGCCATGCAGCAATCGCGCGATCGCATCCTGACCAGTCATGTCGGCAGCTTGCCCCGCCCCGACTATCTGAAGCCGCTGATCCTGGCCAAGGAGGACGGCAAGCCGGTCGATGGCGCAGCCTTCGACACGGCGGTGGCGCGCGCGGTGGACGAGCTGGTCGTCCGGCAGGTGGCGATCGGCATCGACGTGGTGAGCGACGGCGAGGCCAGCAAGGCCAGCTATTCCACCTACATCAAGGACCGGCTTTCCGGTTTTGGCGGGCCGCCCGGCAAGGGACACGCCGCCAAGGACCTGCTGGAATTCATCGACTACGCCCGTTGGCTCGTCTCCATCGGCGGCACCGTGCGGCGGGCGACCGGTCCCACCTGCAACGGCCCGATCGCGGCCGGGGATGGCGCGCCGCTGCGCAAGGACCTGGCGAATTTCGCCCGCGCCCGGGCGGCGTCCAGGCCGCTCGATGCCTTCCTGACCGCGGCCTCGCCGGGCGTCGCCGCGGTGTTCCTGGCCAATGCCTACTATCCCAGCCACTCGGCCTATCTGGCGGCCCTGGCCGAGGCGCTGCGTCCGGAATACGAGGCCATCGTCGCCGCCGGCTTCGTGCTGCAGCTCGACTGCCCCGATTTGGCGATGGGCCGCCATCTGATGTTCAAGGCGCTCGACACCGAGGCGTTCCGCCGCCAGGCGGCCGAGCATGTCGAGGTGCTGAACGCCGCCACCGCCGGCATCCCGCCCGACCGTCTGCGCCTGCATCTCTGCTGGGGCAACTACCAGGGACCGCACCACCACGACATCGCCTTGGAAGATATCCTCGACATCGTGCTCGGCTCGCGCGCGCAGGCGCTGTCCATCGAGGGCGCCAACCCGCGCCACGAACACGAGTGGGAGGTCTTCCTGAAGCACAAACTGCCGGAGGATCGGATCGTCGTTCCGGGCGTGATCGACAGCGTTTCCAACTTCATCGAGCATCCGCGCCTGGTGGCGCAGCGCATCTGCCGCTATGCCGAGCTGGTGGGGCGCGAGCGCGTGATCGCCGGCACCGATTGCGGCTTCGCCACCTTCGCCGAGCAGCCGGGCGTGCATCCCGACATCGCCTGGGCGAAGCTGTCGGCGCTGGTGGAAGGCGCCGCCATCGCCAGCGAACGGCTGTGGCGCCGGCGGGGCGCCGCTTGATGCCGGCCGCGCGGCCGGGTTCGCTGCAAGCGCTGGTCGAGGCGGCGGGCAACGCGGTCGCCAGTCTGCCGCTGGGACGGGCGCTGGCGCTGCACGGCCGCGCCGACGTGCTGTTCGTTGACGTGCGCGACGTGCGCGAATTGTGGCGCGATGGCACCATCGCCGGCGCCTTCCACTGCCCGCGCGACATGCTGGAGTTCTGGCTGGATCCCGAGAGTCCCTATGCCAGGCCGCAATTCCAGGCTGGCAAGCGCGTCGTCTTCTTCTGCGCCAGCGGCGAGGGCTGGCGCGCGGGCCTGGCGGCCGACGTGGCGCGGCGCATGGGCCTGTCCGACGTCGCCCGCCTGTCCGGCGGCTTCAAGGCCTGGGCCGCGGCGGGCGGCCCCATCGAACACCGCCACCCCTGAAGGAGGCGAGCATGGAACTGACCGGCGGTTGTCTCTGCGGTCAAGTGCGGTACCGTTCAACCGGTGCGCCCTTGCGCCAGTTCCTCTGCCATTGCCGCGATTGCCAGCGCAGCAGCGGCAGTGCTTTCCACCATGGCGTCGCCGTGCCGCGCGAGGGCTTCACGCTTCTCTCCGGCCAGCCCGCGGTCTATCGCAGCACCGCCGACAGTGGCCGCGCCATCGCCCGGCATTTCTGCGTCAATTGCGGCTCCGGGCTGTGGAACGAGATCGAGCTGCGGCCTGGCGTGTTGGGCTTGCGCGCCGGCACGCTGGACGATCCGGGCCTGGTGCCGCCCCGCTATGAGATCTATGCGCGCAGCAAGGCCGGCTGGCTGGTCACCGACGTGCTCGAATCCCATCCCGACATGACGCCCGTGCCGAAACCCACGCGTTGAAGCGAGGTCAGGCGGCGGAACTCTGCTCCGGCGCGCCCGCGGCCGGGCGCAGCCGCAGCGAGGTGAGCTGGTTGCGCTGGCGTTTCAGCACTTTGAACTCGAAGCCGTGGAAGTTGAAGCGCTCGCCCACTTCCGGCAGCCGCTTGGCTTCGGCGATCAGCAGGCCGGCGACGGTGGCGGCCTCGTCTTCCGGCAGTTCCCAGTCGCAGGCGCGGTTGAGCTCGCGCACCGTCACCGTGCCGGCCACCAAGTAGCTGCCGTCCGCCTCGCGACGGAAGCGGCGCTCGGCCGTGGTGTCGCTGCCGACGATCTCCTCCAGGATATCCTCCGGCGTGATCAGGCCCTGGATCGCGCCATATTCGTCCACCACCAGCGCCAGTTCCTCGTCGCGCTGACGAAACGCGTGCAACTGCTCGCGCAAAGTCGTGGTCTCCGGCACGAACCAGGCCGGCCGCGCCAGCGTCAGCAGGTCAAGTCCCTCGAGCTTGCCGGCCCGCTCGGCCGCGACGCGCAACAGGTCGCGGATGCGCAACACGCCGACGATGTTGTCGGGATTGTCGCGGAAAAGCGGCAGCCGGCTGAAGCGACTGCCGAGCGTCGCTGCCAGCAAGTCGACCGGCGGCAGGTCGGCGTCGAGCGCCAGCATGTTGCGTCGGTGCACCATCACTTCCGACACCTCGACCTCGCTCAGGTCCAAAAGGCCGTGCAGCATGTCGCGCGCCGACTTCTCGATGCGGCCTTCGGCCGAGTGCAGTTCCAGCACGCTGCGCAGCTCGTCCTCTGACGACTGCTCGGGCGCTCGCTCGCCGGCGCCGAACAGGCGCAGCGCCCCCTGCACGGCGCCGTGCACCAGGAAAAGCAACGGCGTCAGCAATCGCACGAGGAGGCGGATCGGCGGCGCCACCAACAAGGCCGCCCGATCGGCGTGATGCAGGGCATAGGTCTTCGGCAGGATCTCGCCGAACAGCACGATCAGCACGGTCATCAAGGCCGCGGCATAGACCACGCCGGCATCGCCGAACAGGGCGATCAGCGTGCCGGTCGCCAGCGAGGAAGCCAGGATGTTGACCAGGTTGTTGCCGATCAGGATGGCGCCCAGCAGACGGCCCTGGCGACCCTGCAGCCAGTTGACATGCGCGGCGCGCCGATTGCCTCGTCGCTCCAGCTGGTGCATGCGCGGGCGCGACGAGGTGGTCAGCGCCGTCTCCGAGCCCGAAAGCAGCGCCGAACAGAGCAGCAGCACCAGGATCGCAAGGCCGCTCAACAGAAACGTCAGATCCATCGCTTGCCGCCCCCACTCGGCAAAGCCGCGAAGCCGCCCATCACGCCGCCGCCGCGCTCCGCAGCAGCGCTGCGACCTCGGCCGCCTCGACCGCGCGGCTGATGAAGGCCTGGCCGATGCCGCGCACCAAGATGAAGGTGAGCCGGCCGTCGCGCACTTTCTTGTCTTGCGCCATGTGTTGCAGCAGACGCTCGGGCGGAAAGTCCGGCAAGCCGAGCTCGGCCGGCCGGCTCGGCAGGCCGACGGCGGCGAAATGGCCGAGAACGCGGGCGACGTCCGCCGTCGGGCAATGGCCAAGGCGCGCCGACAGTTCGAAGGCCATGACGCAGCCCAGCGCCACCGCCTCGCCATGCAGCAGCCGCGCGCCGAAGCCCGCCTCGGCCTCCAGCGCGTGCGCGAAAGTGTGTCCCAGGTTGAGCAGTGCCCGCTCGCCCATCTCGCGCTCGTCGCGCGCCACGATGGCGGCCTTGTCGCGGCAGCATTGCGCCACCGCGTGAACCAGCGCCGCGCTGTCGCCGGCCAGCACCGCCCGCCCGTTGCGTTCCAGCCAGGCGAAGAAGGCGGGATTGCCGAGCAGGCCGTATTTCACCATTTCCGCATAGCCTGCCAGCTTTTCACGCCGCGGCAGGCTGGCCAGCGTGCCAACATCGCTCAGCACCAGGGCGGGCTGGTGGAAGGCGCCCACCAGGTTCTTGCCGTGCCGGGTGTTGATCGCGGTCTTGCCGCCAACCGCGCTGTCCACCTGAGCCAGCAGCGTGGTCGGCAGCTGCACGAAGGGCGAGCCCCGCCGGCGGACCGCCGCGACGAAGCCGGCCAGGTCGCCCACCACACCGCCGCCCAGCGCCAGGACCGGCTCGCTCCGCTCCACCCGCAAGGCCTCCAGCGCGTCGACCAGCCGTTCCACTTCGGCGAAGCTCTTGCTGCCCTCGCCGGGCGGCACCGTGAGCAGGGTGGTGGCGATGCCAGCGGCTTGCAGACCCCGGGACAGGGTCGGCGCATGCAACCGGGCGACCGTCTCGTCGCTGACCACGATGGCGCGTCGGCGCGGCAGCCGTTCCGCGAGGAAGCGGGCCGCCCCGCCCAGCAGTCCTTCGCCGATGACGATCTCGTAGCCGCCGTCCGGCAGCCTCACGTCAACGCGCGTCGGCGCCAGGCTCACGGCGCGCTGGCGCTCAGCCGGGGTGCCCGGCACGCCATCTGCTCCTCCAGCCGCGCCACGATGATGCTCACCAGTTCCTTATGCGGCTGATCGCTGGTTGCCACCGTGATGTCGGCCTCGGCGTAGATCGGGTACCGCAGCTGGATCAACCGCTCCAGTATCGCCCGCTGGTCGCCCTGTTTCAGCAGCGGCCGGTTGTTGCGCCGCTTGACGCGATGCACCAGCACGTCGAGCTCGGTCTGCAGCCACACGGCGATCCCCTTCTCGCGGATCGCCGCCCGCGTGTCGGGGTCCATGTAAGCGCCGCCGCCGGCCGCGATCACCCGCACCGGGTCGTCCAGCAGCCGGGCCATGATGCGGCGCTCCCCGGCGCGGAATTCGGCCTCGCCGAACTGTTCGAAAATCGCCTCGATCGTGCACCCGGCCGCCGCCTCGATCTCGGCGTCGGCATCGACGAAGGGCAGGCGCAGCCGCTGCGCCAAGCGCTTGCCAACCGAACTCTTGCCGGCCCCCATCAACCCCACCAGCACGACGCTGCGGTCAAGCGCCGGCAGCAGCGGCGGGTTCATGCCAGCCCGAGGCGGGCATCATCTGTCCTCGCCGCCCTGCGCACTCGCAGTGCATCGACAGTCGGTCTCACTTTCGCCATAGTCGCAACTCTAGCATATTCCGTCTCGCGGCTCTCAAGAGTCAGCGCTGGAACAGGGCGGGAACTGGCGGATTCATGCAACGATTGCGTTGGCTGTTGATCGGAGTCGTTCTGGTCGCGTTGGTGGGTTTGGTCGTGTTCCTGGCCAACTGGGAGATCCCGCCGCCCTCGGCGCCGGTCAACAAGGCCATACCGCATGACGCCCAGCGCAAGTAGCGTTGCCGCCATGCTGCTGGCCGGGCTGCTGAGCCTGGCGCACCCGGCCCAGGCGCAGCAGACGGAGGCACCGGTGGGACCGCCGCGGCGGCTGTTGCCGCCCGCAGCGGCGCCCATGCCGGCAGCGCCGGCGCCCATGCCGGCAGCGCCGCCGGCCGCGACGACGCTCGCGCCGGCCGCACCGCCCGCCGCCGAACCCGGTCTGCAACGCCAAGCGCTGGGCGGTATCGACCTGTCCGGCCTGGGCACCTTGGGACAAAGCCAGGGCGCCCTGCCGCCCAGCCTGTGGCGCGGCACGACGCTGCGCGCGGTCGAGCAATTGCTGGTCCGCTTGCCGTTGCCAAGCAGTTCGCCCGCCATGGTCGATCTCGCCCGCCGGCTGCTGTTGTCGACCGCCGAGGCGCCGGCGGGGCAGCCGAGCGGGGTGTCGCTGCTGGCGCTCAGGGCCGAGCGGCTTTGGGCGGCAGGCCTGGTCGAAGACCTGGTCGCCTTGGCGCGATTGCTGCCGCAAGACCGGGCGGAGGAGCCGGCGCTGGCCAAGCTGCGGCTGGAGGCGGCGTTCGTCACGGGCGACGAGAAGACGGCCTGCGCGATCGCCGAAGCCATGCTGGCCCGCGACGCCCTTCCGGTCTGGCAGAAGGCGGCGGCGTTCTGCTATGCGCGCGCCGGCGATCAGGGGCGGGCCAACTTGTTCGCCGACATGCTGCGCGAGACGCAGCGCGAGGATCAGACGTTCTTCCGCCTGCTGGAAGCCAACACGGGTCGACGCGGCAAGCCCCCGGAATGGCCGAAACAGAGCGAGCCGCTGCATCTTGCTATGCTGCGCGCCACCGGACGATTGCCGCCGCTCGACCGGCTGGAAGCGCTTGGCCCGGCCGCGCTCGCGGCGGCGGCCGTGGCCGGCGACAACCCGCCCGAGATACGGGCGGAAGCGGCGGAGCGAGCGGCGGCGCTGGTCGCGCTGCGGCCAACCGACCTGGCGAAGGCCTATGCGGAAGCGACCTTCGGCGCGGCGGACCGGGCCGATCCGGCCAAGCGGGCGAAGGAGCTGGGTGGCGGGCGGGGCAGCGCCTTGCTGGTGCAGGCGGCGGCGTTGCAGCCGGCCGGTGCCGCGGGCCATCTCGCCGAGGCGCTGCGCCTGGCGCGCGAGGGCGGCCGCTTCCTGGCGGTCGGCGCCGCCTTGCTGCCCGGTTTGCGGCAGCTCGCGGCCGAGCCAGGCACGTTGCCGCTTGCCGCCGACGCGGTGCGCCTGCTTGCACTGGCCGACGATCCGGTCCTCGCCAGGCGGTGGCACGACATGATGCCGGCCGGCGAGGTCGAGGCGGCGCGCCTGCTGCCGCTCGTGGCGCTAGCCGGCAATGCCGTCGGCGACCTGGATGGCGAGCGGTTCGCGGCCTGGTGGCAGGCGCAGCCCGATGCGCCCGCCGGACGCAAGCCGACAAGACTGGCGATACTGCTGGCCTGCTGGCAGGGTCTGGGGCATGCCGTCCCGGCCGGCGCGCCATCCCTGGCGCTGGAACTGGCCGAGGCGACCGAAGACGCGGTCGCGCCGCTCGGCCTGCGCCAGGCGCTGCGCCTGGCGGCAGAGCAGAAGCGGCTGGGCGAGACCGTGGCACTGGCCCTGATCGTGCTGGGCAGCGGCGGGCCGGCCAAAGCGAGCGCGACCAGCTTGCAAGCCGTGCTGGAAGCCCTGCGCGCTGTCGGGCTGCAGACCGAGGCGCGCCATCTGGCGCTGGAGGCCCTGGTTGCGCACAGCTTTTAAGGCGTCCAAGCCGCCGGTCCCGCGCCATCTCGAGCGCTTTCTGGAAATGCTGCTGGCCGAACGCGGCGCGGCGGCCAACACCGTCGAGGCCTACCGCCGCGACCTGGGGGACTTGTCCGCCTTCCTGCGAGCGGATCCCGCGGACGCCGACAGCGCAGCGCTGCAACGCTACTTGGCAATGCTCGCCCGGGCCGGTGCCAGCCCGGCGACGCAATCGCGCCGACTGTCGGCGCTCAAGCAGTTCTATCGACATTTGCATGCCGAGGGGCTGCGTCCCGACGATCCGAGCGCCAGCCTGAACGCGCCCCGACGGCGCCGGCCGCTGCCGAAACTGCTGAGCGAGGCGGAGGTGGGGCGGCTGCTGGCGGCCGCCGCTGACTTGCCGGGGCCGGAGGGCGCGCGGCTCCTGGCGATGATGGAACTGCTTTATGCCGCCGGCCTCAGGGCCTCGGAACTGGTGCGGCTGCCCTATCCGCCGCTCACCGACGAGGGACGCTTGCTGCGCGTGCTGGGCAAGGGCGGGCGCGAGCGTGCCGTGCCAGTGAGCTTGCCAGCGCTGGCCGCGCTCGCGCGCTATCAGGCGCTGCGCGGGCATTTCCTCACCCGGCCGAGCCAGGCCCGCTGGCTGTTCCCCTCCGGCGGCCGCGCCGGGCACCTGACCCGCCAACGCCTGGGGCAATTGCTGGCGGAGCTGGCGGTCACCGCCGGCCTGCGGCGCGACCGCGTCTCGCCGCATGTACTGCGCCATGCCTTCGCCACGCATCTGCTGGCGGGCGGCGCCGACCTCAGGGCGGTGCAACAGATGCTGGGCCATGCCGACATCGCCACCACCGAGATTTATACCCACGTCCTGGAGGAACGGCTGCGCCAGTTGGTCATCCGCCACCATCCGCTAGCCGATGGCACGGCCGGTTGACAGCGGCGGCAAAGCTGTGTGCAACCTGCCGGCCCGCCGGCCTGAGAGCATGCCCCCTGGATGACGGCCTATCTCGACTTCGAGCGTCCGATCGCCGAACTGGAGCGCGAGATTGCCGATCTCGAGGGGCTGCGCGACAAGGGCGAGGGCAGCGCCGGCCTGGACATCGATGAGGAGATCGGCCGCCTCAAGGCCAAGGCCGCCGCCCTGGTGGCGGCGACCTATCGCGACCTCAGTCCCTGGCAGAAGACGTTGGTCGCCCGGCATCCCGCGCGGCCGCGTTGCCGCGACCTGATCGCCAACCTGCTGAGCGAGTTCGTGCCGCTGGCCGGCGACCGCGCCTATGGCGAGGACCCGGCCATTGTCGGCGGCCTGGCCCGCTTTCGCGGCCAGTCCGTCGTCCTCCTGGGCCACGAGCGGGGCAGCGATACGGCCAGCCGGATCAAGCACAATTTCGGCATGGCGAAACCGGAAGGCTATCGCAAGGCGCAGCGGCTGATGCGGTTGGCCGACTGCTTCGGGCTGCCGCTGCTGACCCTGGTGGACACGCCCGGCGCCTATCCCGGCATCGATGCCGAGGCGCGCGGCCAGGCCGAGGCGATTGCCCGCACCATCGCTTTGTCGCTGGAACTGAGCGTGCCGGTCGTTGCCTGCATCGTGGGCGAGGGCGGCTCGGGCGGTGCCGTGGCATTGGCCACCGCGGACCGTGTGCTGATGCTGGAGCACTCGGTCTATTCGGTGATTTCGCCGGAAGGCTGCGCCGCCATCCTGTGGCGCGCGCCCGAGCGGGCGCCGGATGCGGCGGAAGCCCTCAGGCTGACGGCGCAAGACCTGTTGCGCCTCGGGGTGATCGACACCGTAGTGCCGGAGCCGCTGGGCGGCGCGCATCGCCAGCCGGCGCAGCTTTATCCCCTGCTGGGCGACGCGCTGGAGCAGGCCATCGTCGCGTTGGCAGGCCAGCCTGGGCACGACCGCGGCGCCAATCGCCGCGCCAAGTTCCTGGCGATGGGCCGCGCCCTGTCCGGCGAATAGCCCACCCGCGACAATTCCGCGCGGCGCGCAATTGATCGCGATCAACCGCCGGCATGGCGGCGGAGCCTCGACTGCCGCGCATGGGGCATCGGCCCCGGTGCCTGGCCCTCCGGCAGGCAGGCCGGACGGCAGGGCCGCGACAGCGGAGGATGCCATGCGCTTCGGCCTGATGTACCTGTTCAGCGAATTCGGCAGCACCAGCCAGGCGCAAGCCTTCAAGGATTTCCTGGCGGAGGTGGAGTTGGCCGAGGAACTCGGCTTCGATGCTGTCTGGCTGCCGGAGCATCACTTTTCGGTCTACGGGATGCTGGGCGACACGCTGACGCTGGCCGCCGCCGTGGCGCAGCGCACCAAGCGCATCCGGATCGGCACCGCTGTGGTCTTGCTGCCGTTGCAGCATCCGGTGCGCGTGGCGGAACAGGCGGCGCTGGTCGATGTGCTGTCGGAGGGTCGGCTGTTGCTCGGCCTGGGCCGCGCCTACCAGCCGCTGGAATTTGTCGGCTTCGGCATGGATCCCGCGGAATCGCGCGACCGCTTCGACGAAGCGCTCACCATGCTGCTCGGCTGTTTCACGCAAGAGCGCTACACCCACAAAGGTCGCTTCTGGTCGTGCGAGAACGTCACGCTCTATCCCAAGCCGGTGCAGCGCCCCTATCCGCAACTCTATCTCGCCGCCGTCTCGCCGCCCACGATCGAGGTGGCCGCCCGCTACGGCCTGCCCATCCTGCGCGCGCCGCGCTTCACCCGGATCGACACGGTCGAAGGGCAGTGGCGCGACTATGTGAAGGCGATGCAGGCGGCGGGCCGCGACGCCTCTGCGCTTGACCAGCCAATGCTGATGCAGACCTACGTTGCCGAAACCGAAGCGGCCGCCAAGCGCGACGCCGAGCCCCATGCCACTCGGTATCACGAACTGTTCCAGGAGGTGTTGCCGGGCGCGCCGGGCGCCAAGGTAAGCGCCGGCTACGAGCTCTACGACAAGGTGCGCCAGGCGCATGCCCGTGTCACCTACGATGATCTTGCCAATTGGGGCAGCGCCTTCGGCACGCCGGAACAAGTGGCCGAGCGCATCGTCACCGATGTCCGCCATGGCGGCGTCAGCCATTGGATGGCGGAGATGAAGTTCGGCGGCATGACCCACAAGCAGGCAGTGGCATCCATGAAGCTGTTCGCCAAGGAGGTCATGCCGCGGGTGCGGGCCGGCCTCGCCAAGGCGGCGGCGGAGTAAGCCGCCGCCCGAGCCTCTCGCGGGCGGCGCTTGCCTTTTTCCTTGGCTCTTGTCAGTTTGCGCCTTGCATCAGGAGGAGGGCTGCCGCCCTCGCCAACCTGCCTACCCGGGCAAGGTGGATCCCGCAAGGGGATGCGGCCATTCGGCAACGAAACGGGTCGCGCGAACGCCACCCCTCCTTGCTTGAGCGATGGAGGGATGCATGTTTGCCAGCAGCACACGTCGGTGGATCTTGGGCTTTGGCTTGGGTGGCGCATCCGCCGCCCTCGTCGGCGGCGTCACGGCGAGGTCGGCGCAAGAGCGGCGGCCGACCGCGCCGCCGGTCGAGCCCGCATCGTGCCGCAGCGATCCCAGCGGCGCCCGACCGGGCGCGGCGAGCGATTTCTCGCAGGCCCGTACCGGAGTGGTCCGCCATCTGATCGCGAACAGTTCGTGGCGGTCCGATGGCGCACGGGTGGCCAGCCTCATCGGCTATGAGCGCCTGGCGCGGGCGCGTGGCCAAGGCGCGCTCAGGGGGTTGGCGGCGAACCTGGCGCATCATCTGCGGCAGCGCCATCCCGTCGAATGCGGCCTGATCGATGCCGAACTTGCCGGCGCGCGGTTCGATCCGCGGGACTATGCCCGCCGTCTCGCCGCCGCCCGTTCGGCCGCCGCCGCGGACGAACGGCAGTGCCGCGAGCGCGAGCGCCGGCAACTCGCGCGGGCCGAACGGGCCTGGCTGGCGGCGCAGTACCGGTTCCACGCCGATTGCGCCTGAGCCCAGCACGGCCGGGGCCGAGGTCCACCCTCGGCTCCGGCCAGCCGCTTATCGCTTGGCCGCCGCGGCCGTCTCGATGCGCATGGCCAGCCGGGGCTGCCAGTTTCTCGGCAAGCCCGGCAGCGGCGGCCGCGCCACGCGAAAGCCGGCGCGGCGAAACAGCGGCTCGGTGCCGAAATAGACGCTGGCGTCTTCCGCCCTCGCCGCGCCGGCACGCGGATAGGCCTCGACGATGCGGGCGCCCTGTGCGGCGGCGTAACGCACCGCTGCCTGCACCAGGGCCACCGCCAGGCCTTGCCCGCGGGCCGTCCTGCGCACGGTGACACAAGGAATGACTCAGACGGCTTGCCCGTCGACGGGCGGCGTGGCACGCGAGGCGACCAGGCGCTGGAACTCCGCGCGGGGCGCGATGGCAACCCAGCCGACCGGCTGCCCGTCGGAAAAGGCCAGCAGGCCTGGGGCGGGCGTCTGGCCGGCGCGCTCGGCCATCGCCTGGCGGCGGCGCTGACTGGCGCTGCCGGGCCCCGGGAGCGCCCGCAGCCCGGCCTCGCCCAGCCGCGGATAGAGGCACCAGCAGCCGGCGCCCCAACCGCCCCGCAGCACCTCGGCCAGCCGATCCATCAGCGCCGGCGTCAGCGGGCGGAATTCCGGCGTCGGCTCCGCGGCCTTGCTGCGGCCGCGGGGCGACATGGCGGGCTTGGCCATGCCGCGATGCTAGCGCGGCGTCCGATCAGGGGGAATCGCGATCGGCGATCGCTCTGATCAGTGCCCGCCGCGCCGCGATCATGGCTGTCGGGCAACGGCTTCCGGCGAAGCCGAGCCTGCCGCTTCGATTGGCACGGGAATCGCCCAAGCCGAACGGGCGTGCCGGGCCCAGCGGGCTGCGCGGCGGTGGGTTGGCGCCAAAGCCATTTCAATCGGCAACCAGTCAATTCGGTGACATCTTATCTTTTTCCAGCCGAAACCTGCCGTTCCCCTGGCGCCGTGCGGACTTGGGAAGACAAGCAGCAGCGATCGGTTAGTGCCGCGCAACAAAGCAAGCTGTGACCGGACCCGCCGCGCCATAGGCGCCGAGAAATTATAAGCTGTCACCAGTTCACGCACCGTGTCAAGGCGCCGAGAAAACGTAAGCTATCATCGGTTTATTCTGCCACCGGGTTGCGCGCCGGTCCGCGCAGCGCGCTGCGGGCGGCGGGCCTGACGGCTGCCACTCGCCACCGCCGACGGCGCGCGAGCGACGGCGCCGACGATGGCGCCGAGGCTGGGCGCACCTGCCGCATTGCCGCGGCGGGCCGGCCGACCGCACACTGCCCGCGAGACGGCGCCAGCGGGGGAACACGCATGATCGACTTCGAATTGCCGGCGGAACTGGTTGAGTTGCGCGAGCGGGTCAAGGCCTTCATCGCCGCCGAGATCGTGCCGCTCGAGCGCGATGCCCGGCAGGAGCCGCACGGCCCCAGCGAGGAGTTCCGCCGCGAACTGGTGGCGCTGGCCCGGCGGGCCGGCCTGCTGTCGCCGCACGCCCCGGCCGAATGGGGCGGCCTGGGTCTCGATCATCGCGCCATCGCCGTGGTGTTCGAGGAGGCCGGCTATTCGACGCTTGGCCCGCTCGCGCTCAACATCCAGGCGCCCGACGAGGGCAACAGCAACCTGCTGGCCAAGGTGGCGACGCAAGCGCAGAAGGAGCGCTGGCTGCGTCCGCTGGTGGCCGGCGAAATCCGCACCGTCTTTTCCATGACCGAGCCCGACGGCGCCGGCTCGGACCCCTCGCTGTTGCAGACGGTCGCCCGCCAACAGGGCGACGAGTTCGTCATCGACGGCCGCAAGTGGCTGATCACCGGCGCGCCGGGCGCCGCGCTCAATATCGTCATGGCGCGCGCCTTCGATGCCGCCGGGCGCGAACTGGGCGCCACCATGTTCCTGACCCCGGCCGACGCCCCCGGCATCCGCCTCGTCCGCCTGCTCGACACGCTCGACAGCAACTCGCCCGGCGGTCACGCCGAGCTCGCCTTGGAGGGGCTGCGGGTGCCGGCCGCGGCCATCCTGGGCGAACTGGGCCAGGGCTTTCGCTATGCGCAGGTGCGTCTGGCGCCCGCACGCCTGACCCACTGCATGCGCTGGCTGGGGGCGGCGCGCCGGGCGCACGACATCGCGGTCGCCCATGCCGGGCGCCGTCAGGCCTTCGGCAAGCCGATCGGCGAGCACCAGGGCGTGGGCTTCATGCTGGCCGACAACCTGATCGACCTGCACCTCGCCCGCCTGGCCATCTGGCATGCCGCCTGGACCTTGGACCGGGGCGACAAGGCGCGCAACGAGACGAGCCTGGCCAAGGTGTTCTGTTCGGAAGCGCTCGGCCGCGTGGTCGATCGCTCGCTGCAGGCGCTGGGCGGGCTCGGCATCACCGCAGACACCGTGGTCCAGCGGATCTATCGCGACATCCGCGCCTTCCGCATCTATGACGGGCCGTCCGAGGTGCACCGCTTCGCGCTCGCCCGCGCCATCCTGGCCGGACGGGCCTGACGCCGTCGGCCGGCCGGCGCTTGCCGGGCGCACCGGCGCATGAAAAGCTGCCGTCCCAACGCGACAACGATCCAGACGGAGTGCGCCATGGATGTGGGCATGATGATGGTGTTCGCCAGCTATGGCTGGGACAACTGCCCCGACGCACGGGTGTGGGAGGAGGAAATCCGCCTGGCACGACTGGCCGCCGATTCCGGCTTCGACTGCTTGTGGTCGGCCGAGCACCACTTCAACGACTATTCCTTCGTGCCCGACAACATCCAACTAATGACCTATCTGACGGCGCTCAATCCCAATGTCGATGTGGGCACGGCGGCGGTGATCGTGCCCTGGCACGATCCCCTGCGCGTGGCCGAGAACGCCGCCGTGCTCGACCTGTTGAGCAAGGGCCGGCTCAGGCTCGGCCTGGGGCGCGGGCTGGCGCGGCGCGAATTCGCCGCCTTCCGCCTGTCCATGGACGAAAGCCGCGGCCGCTTCGACGAGGCGGCGCCCATGATCATCAATGCCCTCAAGACCGGCTTCATCGAGGGCGATGGCCCGTTCTACAAGCAGCCGCGCACGGCGATCCGCCCACGGCCCCAGCATTCCTTCGACGGCCGCATCTATGCCGTGGCCTCGAGCGAGGATTCGGTGGTCTCCGCCGCCAAGCTGGGCGCGCACATGGTGATATTCGCCGACCGGCCCTGGGAAATGCGCGCACCGACGATCGAGCGCGGGCGCGAGTTGCATCGCCAGTTCCACGGCACCGAGCCGCCCAGCCTGATGCTGACCGAGTTCTGCGTCTGCGGCAGCGATCTGGCCGCGACCGAGGCGGAAGCCCGCCAATATCAGGGAAAGTTCGTGGAGAGCAATTTCCACCATTACGAGTTCCTGGGCGAGCACTTCAAGAACGTCAAGGGCTATGACGCCTATCAGCAGAAGGCCGAAATCGCGCGCAAGGCTGGATTGGAGGGCGCGCTGACCAGCTTCATGCAGGCCGCCAGCTGGGGCACGCCGGACAAGATCCTGCGCGGGCTGGAAGCGCGCCGGCAGGTGGTCGGCGACTTCGAGCTGAACGTGGCATTCCGCTTTGGCGGCACGCCCTATGAGGTGTCGGAGCGCGGCCTGAAGCTGTTCGCCAGGGAGGTGCTGCCGGTGGTCAAGTCCTGGGGCCCCGCCAAAGTCGCCAGAGCCGCGGAGTAGGTCGACCGATGGCCAAGCACATCACCCACGACAAGGTCTATGACACCGTCGCGCGCGACAACTTTCCGGCCATGCTGGAGGTTGCGCGCTATGGCCGCCGCTCGGCCGCCTTCGACGCCATCATCGCCGCGACGCACGACCATTTCTGGGATCCCCTGGACCCCAGCTATGTCGACCTCGACCAGCCGTTCGACCTGACGACCGCGATGCTGGTGCCGGCGGAACAGATCATCGAGTTGAACTCGAGCGTCGCCGAGCGGCTGGACGAAGGCCAACGGATCGCCCTTGCCAACGAGATCCAGCGCTGGAACCTGTCGGCCATCCTGCATGGCGAGCAAGGCGCGCTCAGCTTGAGCGCCAGCCTCTGTCACATCCTGCTGGACCCGGGCGCGCAGGAATATGCCGCCAACCAGGCGCGCGAGGAAGCGCGCCATGTCACCGCCTTCTCCCGCTACATCGCCAACCGCTGGGGCACGCCGCTGCCGGTCGGCGAGGCCTTGGGCGGACTGCTCAACGAACTGGTGCTGGCACCGGAGGTGTACAAGAAGCTGGTCGGCATGCAGATGCTGGTGGAAGGCTTGGCCATGGGCGCCTTCGCCAGCCTGCACGCCTGCACCACCGACCCGGTATTGAAGCGGCTGGTGCAGCTGGTCATGACCGACGAGGCGTTTCACCATCGCTTCGGCAAGATCTGGGCCGAGCGCACGATTCCCAAACTGAGCGCCAAGGAGCACGCCTTGGTCGAGGACTGGGCGGCGCGCTGCTTCGAGACGCTGCTGTTCAATCTGTCCAACATCCGCCAGCGGCATGTCATCTATTCCGCCTTCGGTCTCGACTGGCAGTGGGTGCGCGATGCTTGCCGCGAGGTCTGGGGCGAGGCCGAACGGCGCAACAGCCTGAAGGTCGGCACCAACATCTTCCGTGTGCTGGTCAAGACGCTGCTGGGCGCCGGCATCATCACCGACCGCACGCGCCCGCTCTACGCCGCCTGGGTCGATCTGCGGGAACTCGAAGGCGAGGCGGACTTCATGGTGGGCGATGCCATCGCCGCCGAGGGCATCGAATTCCTGCGCGCCCGCAATGCCGGGCGGCGGCGGATCGGCCAGGAGCCGATCTGAGCGGCAGGCCGGCGATTGCCAGCCCGCCTGCCCCGTTGTCAGGCGAAGGCTAGCGCCGACAACCGGGGCGAGACGCCATGAACGAGATGGAACAGCAATTTTCCGGCACCATGACGGTGCGCGAGCAGCACCGCTTCGACGTCACCCGCCTGGAACGTTTCCTCAAGGACCATATCGAGGATTTTCGCGGCCCGCTCGGCGTCGAGCAGTTCAAGGGCGGCCAGTCCTGCCCGACCTACCGCCTGTCGGCCGGCGGCCGGCATTATGTGCTCAGGCGCAAGCCGCCCGGCAAGTTGCTGCCATCGGCCCACGCGGTCGAGCGCGAATACAAGGTGATCAGTGCATTGCAGGGCTCGGCCGTGCCGGTGCCGAAAAGCTATCTCCTGTGCGAGGACGAAACCATCGTCGGCACGGCTTTCTACGTAATGAGCTGGGTGGCCGGCCGCATCTTCTGGGATCCATTGCTGCCGGGCCTGGCGCCAGCCGAGCGCCTTGCCGTCTACGACGACATGAACCGCGTGCTGGCGGAGTTGCACAAGGTCGATCCCGCCACGGTCGGCCTGGCCGAGTTCGGCCGGCCGGGCAACTATTTCGCCCGCCAGATCAGCCGCTGGTGGAAGCAGTACAAGGCCTCGGAGACCGAACGCATCGAGACGATGGAGCGCCTGGCGGTATGGCTGCCGGAAAACATTCCGCCCGGCGACCAGGTTTCGGTGGTGCACGGCGACTACCGGCTGGACAACATGATCTTCCATCCCACGGAACCGCGCGTGGTGGCCGTGCTGGACTGGGAGCTGGCAACGCTCGGCCATCCGCTCGGCGACTTCACCTACAACCTGCTCGGCTGGCGCATCGGCGGCGATCTCTTCCGCGGCATCGCGGGCAGCGACCTCGCCGCGCTTGGCCTGCCGAGCGAAGCCGATTACACCGCCGCCTATTGCCGCCGCACCGGCCGCGACGGCATTCCCGATCTTGACTGGTACATGGGCTACAACATGTTCCGCCTGGCCTGCATCCTGCAGGGCATCATGGGCCGGGCGCTGGACGGCACGGCGTCGAGCGCGCATGCGCTGGAACAGGGCCGGCGCGCCAGGCCGATGGCCGAGGCGGCCTGGAAACAGGTCGAAAAGCTGGTGCGATGAGCGCTGGCGTCGAGCTGATCGCCGTTCGTCCCCAGCACCGCTTCGACGAAACGGTCCTGCACCGCTATCTCGCCGCACGCCTGCGCGGCTTTGGCGGACCGCTGAGCGTTCGGCAGTTCGAGGGCGGGCAATCCAACCCCACCTTCCAACTGGATTGCGAGGGGCAGAGCTACGTCCTGCGCAAGAAGCCGCCCGGCAAGCTGCTGCCTTCGGCGCACGCGGTGGATCGCGAGTACCGCGTCATGCGGGCGCTGGCCGACACGGCCGTGCCCGTGCCGCGCGTCTTGCATCTCTGCCAGGACGACGGCGTGATCGGTACCGCCTTCTTCGTCATGCAGAAGGTCGAGGGGCGCGTCTTGCGCGATCCTTTGCTGCGCGAACTGCCGCCGATCGAACGACGCCAGCTGTACGATCACTTCATCGCGGTGCTGGCGGCTTTGCACAAGATCGACTTCGCCGCCGTGGGCCTGGCCGACTTCGGTCCGCCCGGCAACTACTATGCCCGGCAGATCGGACGCTGGTCCAAGCAGTATCTCGCCTCCAAGACCGAGGAGATCGAGGCCATGGACCGGTTGATGGCGTGGCTGCCGGCCAACATTCCGGCTTGCGACGAGACCGCCATCGTGCACGGCGACTTTCGCATCGAGAATGCCGTCGTGCATGCCAGCGAGCCGCGCATCGTCGCCGTGTTGGATTGGGAATTGTCGACGCTTGGCCATCCCTTTGCCGACCTCAGCTATTGCTGCCTCGGCTATCGCGGCGATGTCGGCTCGTCGGTCGGCAGCCTGCAAGCGCAGTCGCATGCCGCGACCGGCGTGCCGAACGAGCAGGAATTCCTGCAACGCTATTGCCGGTTGACCGGCCGCGACAGCATTCCCGGCTGGGATTTCTATGTCGCCTTCTCGCTGTTCCGCCTGGCGGCAATCGGCCAGGGCGTCTACAAGCGCGGGCTGGACGGCATCGCCGCCTCGGCGCGTGCCGCCAGCTTCGGCCAGGTTTGCCGTCAGCGTTCGGAACTGGCCTGGAAGATCGTCACGGCTCGGGCTTGACCGTGGCGCGGCGCATCACCTGATCCATCGCCAGCGCGGTTAGCACCGCCAGGCCGCCGAACAGTTCGAAGCCGCTTGGCCGCTCATCCAGGATGAGCCAAGCCCAAAGAACGGCGGGCACCACCTCCAGCAGCACGATCAGGCCGCTTTGCGCGGCCGGCAGATGCCCGGCGGCGGCGGCGAACAGCAGGGTGCCACTGGCCAGCGCCACGCCCGAGAGCAAGCCGAACCACAGGCTGGGCGTGTTCGGCAGCCAGAGGGCAGGCGCCAGCAGCGCCGCCGGGACGCAGGCGGCCGCGCCGGCGATCAGCACGGCCGGCAACAGGTCGATGGCGCGATGACGCCTGAGCAGCACGATGTAAAGCGCAAAGGCAGCCGCCACCACCAGCGCCAAGGCATCGCCCAGCAGCGTCGCCCGACCGGCCTTGCCCAGCACCATGATGCCGTTGCCGACAACCGCCAGAATGAGGCAGAGCCAACCGGAAGCGCGCACCCGTTCGCCCAGCCAGATCCATGCCAGGATGCCGGCGATCAGCGGCGCCGTGTCGATCAGCACAATGGCATGCGCGATGGAGGTGTGCTGCAGCACGAACACGAACAGGACGAAGGTGCTGCCCATCAACAGGCCGGCAACAATGCCGGGCCGGCCGATGCCAACCAGCTTGGCTCCGGCATGGCGGCCATAGAGCGCGAGCATGGCCAACGCGACCACGACTGTCATTGCGGCCGAACGCAGGAACACGACGGTCCACGGATCGGCTTCGGCCAGTCGGATCAACGGTCCGCCAAAGCTCCAGCAGATCGGCGCGGCAAAGGTCAACGTCAGCGCAAGGCGTGGTGACACCGTGTTGCCGCCAAGCGTGCCGATCGCCGTCCGCGCGCTATTCGCTGCGCCGGCGGAAGATCGACCGCGGGTCGGCGGGAGGGGCCGGCTGCGCCGGGGCTGTCGCCGGCGGCCGCGCAGGCGCCACCGTGGGTGCCCCGGGTTGCGCTGGTGCGGGAGTTGGCGTCGGTTGCACCGCCGGGGTCACGTCGGACCGCGGGGGCGCGTAAAGGGGCGCGGTGATCCAGGGGCCACCCGGCCGCCGGCGCGCGCCACTCGGTGCCGGCGGCAACGCGGCCAGGGCGGCCGTTTGCACCGCGGTCCGCGGCGGCTGGGGGGCCGGCACGAACTTCTCTGCCTCGACCCGGTCGCTCACCCGCCAGGGCTTGCCCTCCTTGTCGAGATAGAACCGCCGCTGCTCCGCCAGGTTGAACGGCCGCGAGCCCAGCCGCCCCAGGACGGCGATCTGTCCGCCGGTCTCGTCCACCGCGCGGTCGCGGTCCAGGCCCTTGGACAGCGACAGGGCCGGCCAGCTGGTCGGCCACCAGGCGACCAGTTCCGGCTTCGGATCGGGGCTGAAACCATAGAAATTCGGCTGGCTGTCTGGCGAGGTGAGCTGCACCACCTTGAGACCGTTCTTGCCGTCGGCGACATAGAGGAAGGCCGAAGCGTTGGTGCTGGCCACCTGCACGTCGAAGGCATCGTTGAGGCGCCCGTCGGCCGTGTACATCTGATGGACTGTCGGCCGTTCCGGATTCTCCACGTCGATGATGGCAACGCCTTCGCCGCGCGCCGCGACGTAAGCGAAGGTGCGCGCGACATAGACGCGCTGCGCATCCTTCAGGCGCACCATCGCGTCCGCCACGGGCCTCGGTTTCTCCGGATTGGTCACGTCAACCACCTTGAGGCCGTCGGCGTCGGTGACGAAGAGATAGCGGAATTGCACCGCGGTCGCCCGCGCGTCGCGGAACGGCAGCACCGCGGCCACCTTGGGCTTCAGCGGCTCGTTCATGTTGAGCACCACCACGCCCGCGTCGGCGACAATGTAGAAATAGTAGCCGGCGATGGTGATGTGCCGGGCGCCCTTCAACACGCCGCCGTCGTTCCAGGTGAGCTGGCGCGACAGGAAGTTGTTGCGCGGCTCGCCGTCCGACAGCGTGTTGACGTCGACGAGGATCAGGCCTTCCTCGGCATCGGTGATGAAGGCGTAGTCGTAGATCGGATGGAAGGGCTGCTCGAGGTTGACCTCGAACATCAGCTTCTTGGTGGCCTCGTCCTTCACCTGCCGGGCCGGGTGCACCGGCTGGTTGGTGGCCAGTGCCATGCAGGTGGCGTTCTTGCTGGGCACGTGCGTGTCGTGCCCCAAGGAGCCGAACGGCGCGGTGATGATGCGGTCGGAAATGCCCTTGTTGGCGATCGAGGCGACGTCGTAGACCTGGAAACCGTTGGGCCCTTGCGAGACGTACAGATACTCGCCGCGCAACTGGATGCAGCCGGTGCGGTAGCCGGGCTGGGTATAGCTTTCGTCAAGCTTGCGGCCGCGTGCCTGGTGCTCGCGATACCAGTCGGGATAGGCGTATTTCTGCAGGTAGCTGCCGATCACCGCCTGCGGCTCTTCCCACTCCGTCACGCGCACCGCCTCGAAGCCGCCATCGCCGCCGACCCAGGCGTTGAAGCCGACGAAGCCCACATAGTTGGTTCCGTGCAGCAGGAGTTGCGCCATGATCGCGTTGTTGTCGTTCCTGTCCGACAGATGGCAGTCGGTGCAGGTCTTGGTCTCGATCTTGCGCACCGTGTGGGGGAAGTGCGGCGCGAAGGCCTGGCTGGAATAGCCGCTGGCCGCCACCGGCGGCTGCTGGATGTAGATGCGCTCGCGGTTGATGTTGGTGGACGACAGCACCAGCGCGGAGGACGAGCGGATCGGCGCCACCTTGTGGTTCTTGTAGACCGAGTGCTTGCCGAGCTGAAACATCTCGTCGCGCGCCACCTGCGGGTTGTAGGTGGCGTAGTTGCGCGTCTCGCCGCCCTCGTAATGGTGCCGGTCGGACTTCCAGTTGGCCTGGATCGGCAGATGACAGCCGCCGCAGCTGGTGGTCCAAGACAGATGGCAGGTGAAGCACAGCATCTCGTCGTCGTTATGCGCACGGGCGGCCTTGTCGCCCGCCACCCCCCAGCCCCATTGCATGCCGGTGCCCTTGACCAGCAGTTTGGCGCGGGCGGACTTGGCGTTGTAGCCGGGATGCTCGGGGTTGACGCTGTCGCGCACCAGCGACATTTCCCATTCGCGTTGCGGACCCAGCGCCTTCTTGATCTTCTGGTCGGTCGACTCGGGCTGGTCGGTCCCCCACAGCATGGGCCGCTGGTAGAGCTTGCAGTCGCTGCGCGCGTTCAGCGCCTTGTCGCAGTCGCTGCCGCGCCATTCGAAGCGGGCGCGGCCGTCGGCATTGCGCAGGACCGAGAGATCGAAGCCGCCGGGCCGGGCCGCCGGGCCGCTGGTCCGCAAGGTCGGATAGCTGTCCACCGTACCGTGGCAATCCTCGCAGTCGATCTCCACGGCGTTGGCCACTTCGCCATAGATGTAGCCGTTGGAATGCGCGTCCTGCACGAAGTGGCAATCGACGCAGTGCATGCCGACGTCGACGTGGATCGACGACATGTGCACGGCCTTCTTCCACTTGTCGGGATCCTTGTGCTCGACCTTGTTGCCGTCGGCATCCAGCAGGTTGCCCTTGCGGTCGCGCTTGTGGATCGAGCGGAAGTTCCAGCCGTGGCCGTGATAGTCGGCGAACTGCACGTGCTCCAGCTTGGGGTTGATCTCGGACACGCCGCGCATGAATTCGGGATCCGACCACAGGCCGCGGATCGCCGCTTCTTCCGGGTTGCGCTGGTTGATGGCGCGGATTTCCGCGGCGGACGGGTAGCGCTGCTCCTTGGGAAACATGTGCGGCGCTTCGGGCTCGTAGTCCCACATGGTGTAGCCCAGGAACGAGTTCACGAACACGTTCGGCTGGTGCATGTGGCAGCTCATGCAGAGCGAGGTGGGGATGGCGCGCGAAAAGACATGGCGCAGCGGATGGCCTTCCTCGTTCTTCGGGATGGTGGGGTCCTTGGTCTGGGTCTTGCCGGTATGGCCGAAGCGGGCATAGGGGCCGGAATGGCGCTGGTCGCGGTCGTTGGCATAGACCACATGGCAGCCCGAACAGCCCGAGGAGCGGAAATCGCCCGGGTTGTCGTTGGTGCCCAGGAGCCACATGAACGGATCGTTGAGGCGGGTCTTGTGGATGTTCAGCACCGGCACCGAGATCCTGAGGCCGGTGCCGGCGCCGCGGTTGGACTGCCGAATGTCGGGGCGGCCCGGCTCTTCCAGCCGCTGCAACTGCCCCAGCGAGTTGGGCAGGCCGATTTCCGGGAACTGCGTGACGATGTTGCGGCCGCCGCGCTCGAAAATGCGGAAGACGTCGCCAGGCGGAATCGTCTCGAAGGCGGGCAGCGGATAGAAGCGCGGCAGCACGCCGCGCTTGGCCAGCTTCTGCTTGAATTCCTGGGTGGCGTCGGGCGGAATCAGGCTGTCGAAGGCGGCGCCGACGCTGTGGCGCTCGCTGCCCTCGCCCACCACCTTGTAGCCTTCGCCCAGCAGATAGTGCTTGAACGGCAGGATGCCGTTGTTATAGGCGCCGCCGCCCCACAGCATGGCGCCAGTCGCCATCAGGCTGCGCTTGTTGTGCTCGATCTCCGGCATGTGGCAGGCGCCGCACGCCTCGTGCGCCACCCGATAATCCCCCGGATTGACGAAACGGATGAATTCCGGCGCCTCGCGGTTCAGCAGCGTGTAGCTGCCTTCCGGATTGCGGCTGTGCGGATAATGCCAGCCGCCGGGAAAACGCGGCTGCACATGCGCCTTGTCCAGCGCGGCCATGTAGGCCGGTTCCTTGTGCTTGGTTCCGGCCGGCCGCATCACGCCGGCATCGCCGCCATGGCAATCGACGCAACCCAGCACGATGGCCGGATTCTCGTGCATGTTGGCGCTGTCGGTCTCGGTATGGCAGGAGATGCAACCGATGCTTTTCTTGGCGGCGGCGTCGGCCGATTGCTGCGCCGGCGCCGGGGGTGTCACGGAATACACCACATGGCGCGGCGCTTCGCCGCCGGCCGCCAGGGCCGCGCCGCTCGCCCATGCGGCCGCCCACACGGCCGACAATGTCGCGAAGATCGCCGTGCCCACCTTGCCTGACCGCACGCGCATACCCCTCCTGGCCAGCGCCCCGACGCCCTAGTACGTCAGGATGATGTTCGCCAGCACGGAATAGAAGATGTCTTCCTCGGCGTTCGAGGCACGGTAGATGTCCTTGAAGCCTTCTTCCGGCAACAGCACCGCCCCCGACAGGCGGAACACGATGTTCTGGATGAACAGCGGCCGCCAGATCAACGCCGCCGACAGGTCCCAGCCGATCGCGGTGTCGATGTCGCCCTGGTTGCGCAGGAATTCGATTGACGACGAGTTAACGAAATCCAGGCGGTTGAAATTGGTGGACAGACGCAGTTCAGGCGTCAGGTCCAGATCGGTACCGATGCCGAACAGGGTGATGCCGGGGTTGTTGAAATTGGCCTGGCCGTGCTCCTTGGAGCTGCGCAACGACGGCAGCACGCCGTTGCGTTGCGACAGCACCACGCCGCCGCCGCCGATCAGCGGAATCCCCTGGCGGATCCAGAAACTGGTGTCGCCGCCGGCGAATTGCGGGTTCTCGAACGGCGCGTCGAAGCCTTCCTCGTCGTCGTCGAACGGGTCGTCGTCGCCGCTGGCATAGAGCGCCGACAGCCGCACGCGGATCCAGCTGAAGTCGATCGACGGTTCCAGCGCGGCGAAGAAGGCGCGAATGTTGGCGTCGCGCCGGCTGGTGAACTGGTTATGCTCGTCGTTGCCGAAGGCGTAGTAGAACGAGCCGGTCAGGTTGAACCGACCGAAATGACCGTCGCCGTTGAAGCCGATATAGGTGACATCGTAGTTTCTCGGCCGCTCGTCGCCGATTGCCGCCGGCCGCTCCAGGAAGCCGTTCTCGTTGAAGAAGAAGGCGCGCTCGCCCTCGCGGTTGCGGTTATGCACCACGGTAAGCTGGCTGGTGAAGCCCAAGACCGGCGTGTCCTGCCGGTAGAGGTTGGCGATGAACAGGTCGTCGTCGCGGCTGGCGGCGGCGATGTCGTTCAAGCCCGAATTGGTGTCTTTTTCCAGACGACGGAAATAGGCCAAGTTGTACTGGTAGAGGTTGTTGGCCCGGGTGCCGAACAGGCGGGCGCCCAGTTGCAGATCCTGGAACAGGAAGCCGCGGAAATCGCTGGAGAATGGCTGAATACCGACGCGGATCGAATCGAAATCGTAGCGGTCGGAAACGTTGCGGATGTGGTAGTCGAAGAACAATTCCTGCATCGCCAGGAAGTTGTCATTGCGCTCGGCGCCGCCGTCCGGGTCGATCTTCAAGACCCGCAGCTCGTCCAGCTCGACGTAGTTGTAGTTGAAAACCGGGGTGATCCGGATTTCATAGTCGGGTGGCTTGTAGGCCGTGTTGCCCTTGATGAAAGCCAGACTGAAGATCACGTTCTGGTTGAAGATCAGCGTGTTGGTGTCGCCGAACAGGTCCAGCTTGTTGGCCGCCTTGGTGGTCTGCACGCCCACCGGCTTGGGGAAGGCGGACGGCTCAACCACGGTGTCGGAGATGATGCCGATATTGACGAACCAGTCGTCGAACACCGGCCGGTCGCCCTTCAGCGTGCTTTGGCTGTAGGGGTCCCACCACTTCTCGTTGACACCGATCGATTCGACGATACGCCAGCGATCGGGAATGGGGATGAAATCCTTCGGCAAGTTGGGCTGCCGGATATCGGGGCGTGGCGCCGCGGTCGGATCGACCTTGATCGGCTCCTGCGGTGCCGGCGGCGGCACGCCCGGCCGGCGGCTGTCGTCCTGCGCGTAGCGATCGCCGCCCTGGCCGGTATAGCCCATGCGGATATTCGCGTTGGGGGCAAAGGATTCCTTGCCCGCCTGCGCGACCCCCGGACAGAGCGTGAGCGCCAGCAGCAGCGGCAGCGGACGGGGCAGGCTCATTTGCCGGAACAAGGGGTTTGCGTGTCGTCGTTGACGAACGGCCGGAACGGGCAACTGACGTAGCGCAGGCGGATGCCCTGCGGCGCCAGGTTGTCGGCGCGCAAGGCCATCGGCGCGTTGGCGACGCCGCTGGCCAGCTGCAGGCCGGCATTGTGCGTTCCCAGGAAGGCGATCATGTCGTCCTGGTCGATGCCGTCGCCCGAAATGCCGATGGCGCCGGCCAGGACGCCGTTCTTGTACACCGGCACGCCGCCGGCGAAGATCTGCAACCCGTTCGCCAGCCGCGGCATGCCGGTTGCCACCTGCAACGGCAGGCCGGTGCAGCCCACGGCCGTGTCCACGCCCGAGGCGCCGGTGACGAAGTTGAGATGCTGCACCACGTTGTTGGCGATCAGGTCGAGTTGCAGGCCGGTCGAGAACGGGCTCCAGGACGGAAACGGCCGCGACAAAGGTCCAGGCTGGTTGTTGGAATTGCCGTCGGGGAAGAACGGCCGCGCCAGGTTGCCGATCGAGCGTGCGGCATAGGCGAAGCCGTCGGCGAGAGCGTTGGGTCCCAGCAGCGCCCGGGTGCTGGCAACGTAGCTGGCAAAGCCGCCGGCGGTCAGGTCGGCCGCCGCCGCGACATTGCTGAAGAAGGCCGCCGAGCGCGCTTTCTGCAACGACACGTCGGTGCCGAAGACCGGGCCGTCGGGGGTGCGCACCACCCCCAGCACGGTGCCGGCCGTGTCCACCACCGAGAGCGTGACGTGGATCTGGTCGTTGAGCGGCCGGCGGATCTGCGCGCGGCCGGCGTTGGCCACCTGCAGACCGGCGCGCAGGATCCCCGTCACCTCGGCCCGGGTCAGGCCGCCGTCGGTCGCATCGCGCGGCGCGAAGCGCTGCGTATTGGTGCCGTCGACCAGCACGAAACCGTTGAGGTCGGCGAACAGTCCGGAATTATCTAGCCGGTAGCCCGAGGCGGCTGTGCCAAACGCCTGGCCGTCGACAATGACCGCGCCGTTGGTATAGCCGGTCACCGCCTGAACCGTTCCCAGCACGCCGTTGATCGCGGCGAAGGCCGGCGCCGCGGCGGGCGCCGACACCAGCGATTCGATGTCGCGGTCGGCGAAGCGCAGCGTCTTGCCGTCGACCGCGATGCGGTTCGCGCGAATGCCCACCGGGGCGGCGAAGCCGACGCTGCCGGCGATCGCGATCAGTTCGTCGCTGTCGGTGTCGAAGTCGGTGATGTTGCGGTCAAGCCCATAGATCGCATCGGCGATCACGCCGATCCCACCCACCAGGATGTTGGCCTTGTAGAGCGGCATGCCGCCCGGGTCCGCGGACAAGCCCAGCGGCGAACGTTTCGGGCCGATATTCTGGTTGACCGAGGCGGCGACGAAGCGAACGTTCAGGTCGGAACAGGGCAATTGGCTGAACTGCACGCCGAATAGCGGCCCGCCCGGCTGGTTGGTTTCCAGCGGATTAAAGAACTCCTGCACGATCTGGTTGGCCGTGCGGCTGGTGAAGGCGTTGCCGTTCGACGACAGATAGGCCCCGGTGACCGCCTTGGCGATGGCGGCCGCCGACGCCGGGACGTTCGCCCCCTCGAGGCCGGTGGTGACGCTGCGACCGGAGGTGACGGCGGCGGTCGCCGCGGCACCGTTCATGGCGAATACGCCCAGCACGTTGCCGACCCGGTCCACGACGGCGATGGTGGCAGGCCGGCCGCGCGCCTGCGCCTCGTTCACCGCCCGGGCGATGATCCGTTGCACCTCGGCGATGCTCAGCGACTGCTGCGCCAGGGTCGGCGCCGACAACCCCAGCAGCACCGGCAGCAACAATGCGCACCGCCACAGCCGGCCGATCATTCCGGCACCACGTCGAACACGCCGAACTTGAGCTGGCCCCCGGCCCGATAGGCGACGGTGACGGTGACCGGCAGGAAGCGCTGCGTCAAATCCTCCTTCAGCACCTTGAAGGTCAGCAGGCCGCCGGTCGGCTGGAAACCGTTGTCGATCAGGCTGGCGGGCGTGCCATCCCAAGGCAACCAGTAGCCCTGGTTGGTGCGCTGCAGGCTGCGCCCGTCCGGCATCGAAGCCATGACATGGCTGGCGGTCGGCACATCGCCGCCCAATTCGACCGTCTTGCCGACATTGGCGGCGGCGATCGGCACCTTGACGGGCGCCAACCGCGCGCCCTTGCTGTTGAGGGTTTCGGCCTGTGCCCCCAACGCAACCAGCAGCCCAAGGCCCGCCAAGCCTGTGGTGCGCGCCAGATTCATGCCGCCCCGACCCCCCGGCTTGCGCTACGCGTGGCAACTGCATAACCCAACATCGCCTACTTCACAATCGCGGCCGCTTGCGGCTTGCCTTGCATCGGCGCCATGCGGTCGATGTGGAATTCGTGGCACATGACGCAGGTCGACGGCACCAGGTTCGCCGCCCGTTCGCCGCCGTGACATTGCTGGCAAGTCTCGATCTTCGGCAGCAGCACGTCGGCGCTGCACAGCGAGGGCAGCGGATTGTCGGCCAGCAGTTCCTTCTGCACCGCCACCCGCTCGCAGGCAGCGCTGGCCACCCAGACCTGGCCCGCGCCCAGCGGCGCGCCTTCGGCCGCGACCTCGTTGGCTTGCCCCTGGTGGCACCCCGAACAGGCCACCGTGTCGTGGCTCTTGTGGTCGAACTTGCCGAGCGGCAGCCAGCGGTTGACCACTTTCGGCCGTTGCACGTCCCACTCGCCGCTGGCGGCGATCGTGGTGTTGTGGCAATAGCCGCACAGCGCCTCGCCGGCATAGCGCACGAAGGCCTTGCGCTGCTCCTCGGCCCAGGCCGCCGCTTCCGCCAGCTCTTCGCGGCTCTCCGGCCGGCCGGGTCGGCGCGGCTGCAGCATGCGCGGCTCCGCCTCGCGCGCCTGCGGGTCGCGGTAGGCGGCGTTCTCAAGCGCGACGCGATAGTAATAGTCGCGGCCGATGTCCTGCACCTCCTTGGGCTTGGCATGCGGCAACGAGCGCTCGGGCGTCAGCTTGATCGGGTGGCATTCCTGGCAATGCGTTTCCATGTCGATCGGCAGGAAACCGGCGCCGCCCGGCTCCTGCTGATGACAGTCCTTGCAGTCGAGCAGCCGCCGCCCGCTCGGCGAGTTGACGCCTTGGCGCGGCTTGCCGTCGCGGTCGGCCACGGTCATGCGGGTCAGGTGCACGGCATGGGGGAAGCGCAGGCCCGAGACCTCGCGCAAGCGCGGCTTGCCGTCGGCCCCCTTGCCGGCGTCGGCCAGGCTCACGCGCTCGATCCTGCCGCCGTCGGGCGCGCGGAAATCGGTCATCACCGAGGGTCGGAACTGCGGGTGATTGGTCAGGAAATCGCTGGCGTCCTGCAGTTTGGTATCCGCCAGGCGACCCTTCAATTCGCTATGGCAGCCGGCGCAGAAGCGCTGATCCGACAGGACAATGGCCTGTCGTCCGTTATGCTCCTTGTGGCAGCTTTGGCAGGCGGGCGTGGCGCCGGCGGCGGCCTGTTCGAAGCGCTTGGCCTCGGCATGGTGCCGCGTTGCCACATGACAGGCGACGCAGGCTCGATCCGCCACTTGCTCAAACGGCTTCTGGTGGCAGGTTTCGCACCGATCGCCGAAGAAGTTGTGCGCGCCCGAGATCGTGCCGCTGAGCCAGGTCTGGTCGAACCGGGCCATGGCGCCCGCCGGCGGCTCGCTCAGCTTCTGGCCCGCCTTGCCAAAGTATCCGGCAATCGGCAGCGCCAGGAACAGCGCCACCACCGCCAGAAACAGGCCCCAGGCGGTGCGCCGCTTGCTGAGCCAAGTCTCGGCCAGGCTGGTGTGGCTGCGCGACCTCAATTGCTCCAGATCGTCGCCCAGCGGCCGCGCCAGTTCGACGGTCAGCGCGAACTGCTTGCCGACCGGCGCTTCCACCACTTCCAGATCGTACGGCCCGACCGCCAGCTTGTCGCCGAGCTTGAGCTTGGCCGCCCGCGTCGGCGCGCCGTTCGCCCTGAGGTCGAACGGCGGCACGCTCTGCATGAACATGCCGCCCGGCTGCTCGACGATCTCGGCCGCGTGCAGCGGGATGCGCGGGTCGGCCAGATAGATCTCGCATTCGGCGCCACGGCCGATGCGGATGGTCGCGGCCGAGATGTCGATGTCGCGCCGCGCGACGCCGCCGCGGGCCCGGCGTGTGAGTGTGCTGACGACGCAATCCACGGGCGCTTACCGCCTTACCAGTAGAAGAAAACGGATATCACATGCGCCACCAGCGCGGCGATCAGCGCGAAGGTGAGCGGCACATGCACGTAGAGCCAAATGTCCAGCATCGCCTTGATCTGCACGTCGCGCCGGGCGCGACCAAGCAGCTCGTCCTTGCGGGTCAGCAGCGCGATCAGGCGACGCACATGCTCGGCGCCCTCGCTGCCGATGCTGTCGCCCAGCTCGCGCACCCTCTTCAACGCCCGGGCGGTCGCGCAATCGGGCGCCCGCCCGCTCAGTTGCCGAAGGACGCCGCCGCCGACCCTGGTGTTCTGGCTGGCCTCCAGCACGGTCCGATTGATCTCGTCGCCCAGCGTCATCACCTGTTCGCGGCACTCCACGTCCAGCTCGGCGATCTGCGCCAGTATGTCGGTCAGCGTCAGGCCGCGCCGGTTCTCGGTCATCAGCGCGGGATAGCGCAGATAGACGAAGACGCCGAAAACCCCGCTGGCGATCACCAGCATCATCAGCACATAGGCCAGCGTGTGCACATTCCAGCCGAACTGGAAGCCAGAATGCAGCGTGGCGATCACGATCAGCGACAGCCCCAGGTAGACATGCGCCGACAGCCAGCCCTCCAGCCGCCACTTGCCGGGGCCGTAGCTGCGCTTGCGCATGCCGAACCACATCAGCCACAGGATCAGCGCGGCGCCGATGGAGCCCAGGCCGTAGCCGAGCCAGGTGCCGCCGTTGGGCATGCCAAGCGGCCGGTCGACGGCGTAAGCGACGATCGCCGCCAGCATCAGCAGCGTCGCCACCTTCAAATACAGAAAGCCGCGATAGACCAGTACGGACTCGTTCATCACCCCGTCCCCGCCGATCCGCCCGCCAGGGCGGACCCGCCCCTCGTCCCCGCCACTAGCGCTGGCCGAGCGTCGCCAGACTCAAGAACCGTTCCGGATTGACGCGGATCGCCGCCCCGGTCGGACAACCCCTGACGCAGGCCGGCCCGCCCTCGATGCCCGAACACATATCGCACTTCACCGCCTTCTTCTGACCGTGCGGATGCGCCGACTTGTCCTGCCCGGGACCCGGCCCGGCGCCGAACAGCAGCCAGTTGAGGATGCTGGGCTTGCCGGGCGGCCGCACCGCCAGCTGAATGACGCCATAGGGGCAATTGCGCTGGCAATTGCCGCAGCCGATGCAGCTGTCGTCGATGAACACCTCGCCGTTCGGTCGGCGGTGGATCGCGTCCGGCGGGCAATCGGTCATGCAGTGCGGGTGCTCGCAATGCCGGCACGACGTCGGCACGTGCACGTTGGCGAAGGTCGGTCCGGCCTCGCGGTTCAACCGCGAGATGCCATCGTGCGATTCGGCGCAGGCCTTCTCGCAGTTGTCGCAGCGCACGCACAGCGCCTCGTCGATCAGCAGGATGTCCGTCGCCTCCGAGGCGCCCTGGTCGACCAGGAACTGGATGATCGAGCCCACTTCCGGCGCATTCGCCATGCGCTCGTTCTGCTGGATGCGGTCCCCGAACTTCTGTTCCACCTCCTTGCGCAAGGCTTCCGAGCGGGACATCAGCCGCTTGAAGGCCTGGCCTTCGATGCGGATCGTCTCGGTGTGGTTGATCGCCGCCCTGACCGTGGCCGAACGCGGCGCGTCCGACAGCAGCGCCATCTCGCCCACGTAATTGCCGGCGGCAACATAGGACAGCACGATGTCGCGGCCGCCGATACGCCGCGAGACGGTGACTGAGCCGCGCCGGATCAGGTGCACGCTGTCGCCGATCTCGCCCTCGTTGAACAGCGTCTCGCCTTCCATGAAATGCTGCGCCTGGGCCGAGGCCAGCACGTCGGCCAGGTCGTCCTTGGCCAGCCTGGGCGCGAGATAGGTCTGGATCTGCCGGGCGATCGCCGTCTGATCCATCACCCGGCGCACTTCCTCGACCGAGTTGATCAGCTTGATCATCGACCGGCGGTTGGTCTCCAGCAGCACGCAATCGCTGTGTGCCTTGATGGTGGCGGTGCGCCGGCGGCCGGAGATCAGGCCCATCTCACCGAAGAACTCACCCTTGCCCAGCAGCACGACCTCCGTGGGGTCGTTGGGATTGACCTCGATCGCCACCTGACCGTCGACGATGGTGTAGAAGGTGTTGGAATAGTCGTTGCGGGTGAAGATCGCTTCGCCCGGTTTCGGCGTCCGCACTTCCGAATCCAGCATCAGCTCGCGCAGCAACAGCGTGTTCAGCTCCCGGAACAGCGGCACATTGTCGCGCACGCGCTTCAGGAACGCATCAACCGACACGCCGGGCAGGATCTTGATCTTTTCTTCGAGCAGCGGTTCGTCGGCCGGCTTCAGCTCGCGGTTGCCGCGGATGAACTCGATGACCTCATAGCCCTGGTTCATCGCCTGCTTGATCAGCGGATAGCCGCCCAGCGCGCCGATGATGTACAGGCCCTCGACATTGCTCTCGTAGTGCCGGCTGACTTCCGGCAGCGAGGCGGGATTGTCGTTCGGGAACTTGACGCCGCAACTCTCCACGAACTGGCGCGGCGGAATGGCGCCCAGCCGGGCGATGATGCGGTCGCACTTGATTTCGGCCTCGCCTTCCGGCGTGCGCAAGGTGATGGTGCCGGGCGTCACCTTCACCGGGGCGGTGTTGAAATAGCCCTGGATCACGCCTTTCTCGATCGCCGCGGTGACGGCATCGAGATTGCCCTGCTTGGCGCGGGCGAACTCGTCTCGCCGGTTGACGATCAGCACGGTATTCTGTTTCGACAGCGCCACCGCGTTCTCGATCGCCGCGTCGCCGGCACCGATCACCACCACGGTCTCGCCTTCGTATTCGTCGGGATCGTCGAGCTGATACTGCACGTGCGGCGCGTCGGCGGCTCCCGGGCAATCCAGCTTGCGCAGGTTGCCCTGAAGGCCGATCGACAGGATGACGTTCTCGGCCGTCAGCTTGCTGCCGTCGGTCAGGCTGATCTCGAAGGCGCCCTTCTTGCCCTTGACCCGCGTGACCTCCGCCTTGTAGCGGACGTTCACCTTGTGCTTCGCAAGGTCCTCGTCCCAGGCGCCCAGCACCTCCTCGCGCGCGCCCGCCTGGAAGCGGAACGGACTGCGCAGCGGCAAGATATCCGGCGTGGCCATGACATACTTGCCCTTCTGGTACTTGAAGATGGTGTCCGAGGCGTGCGGCATCTTTTCCAGCAGCACATGCGACAGGCCCGCCTCGGCCGCGTGCCCGGCGGCGCTCAGTCCGGCCGGCCCGGAACCGATAATGGCGACAGCAACGTTGTCAGCCACGCTTGCCCCTCCGCCCCTGTAGTCCGGCCGCCGCTGCCGGAACCCTCTGTGGTTGTTGCGTAAAAGCCGCCAGCGGCAAATCGGACTGAGGCTAGGTACTCGACTGAGTCGTGTCAATCACAGCGGCGCAAGATTAGCAGAACGTAAAAAGCCGTCGATTAGTCTCGCGCTTCGTGCAGCCCTCCTTTGGAGAATCGCACTTGGCCGATCACGCCTCGGCGGCGCCACCGACCCTGTTGCTGGTGGAAGACAGCCCGACGATGGCACGGCTCTATCGCCGATTCGTCCGGCACGAGCCATACGCCGTCGTGCACGCCGCCAGCGCCGCCGAAGCCGCGGCCGCGCTCGGCCGCCTGACGCCGGCGGTGGCGCTGATCGACCTGCGCCTGCCGGACGCCGACGGCCTCGGCCTCCTGCGGCAGATTCGCGCGGACGGCCTGCCCACGGTGGCGGTGGCGATGACCGCGCATGGCAGCATCGAACTGGCGGTCGAGGCCATGCGAATCGGGGCCTTTGACTTCCTGGTCAAGCCCTTCGCCCGCGACCGCCTGCTCGTCACCTTGCGCAATGCCTTCGATCGGTTTCGCCTGACCGGGCTGGTGGAACGCTATCGCGCTGAGTTCGGCCGCGACCGGCTGTGCGGCTTGCTGGGCGGCTCGGACGCGATGCAGGCCGTCTATCACACCATCCTGGCGGCGGCGCGCAGCCGTGCCGCCGTGTTCATCAGCGGCGCCAGCGGCACCGGCAAGGAGCTGGCGGCGCGCGCGGTGCACGAGCTCAGCGAACGACGCGGCCGGCCGTTCGTGGCGGTCAATTGCGCTGCCCTGCCGGCCAGCCTGGCGGAAAGCGAACTGTTCGGTCATCGCAAGGGCGCCTTCACCGGGGCCGACGCGGCGCGGGCCGGCGCGGCGGCCTCGGCCGACGGCGGCACCCTGTTCCTCGACGAAATCAGCGAGATGGAGATCGCGACCCAGGCCAAGCTGCTGCGCTTCCTGCAAGGCGGCCGTTTCACCCCGCTCGGCGCCGACCGTGAACAGGTCGTCGACGTGCGCGTCCTGGCGGCCAGCAACCGGCGCCCGGAACAGGCCATGGCGGAGGGATGCCTCCGCGAGGACTTGTTCTACCGCCTCAACGTGATCCCGCTGGAGCTGCCGAGCCTGAAGGAGCGAGAGGCCGACGCGCTGCAGATCGCCCAGGCATTGCTGGCGCGCGTCGCCCGGGCGGAGGGCAAGCGCTTCGGCGCCATGGCGCCCGATGCCGAAGCCTGCCTGCTGGCCTACGACTGGCCGGGCAACGTGCGCGAACTGGAAAACAGCATCCATCGCGCGGTGGTGCTGAACGATGGCGAGCTGTTGACCGCCGCCATGCTGCCGCCGGCGCTGCGTGCCGCCACCCTGCCGCCGGCGCCGGGCGTCGCCGTTCCGCCGGTGCCGGCCTCGCCCCCCGGTATCCGTCCGCTCATCGAGGTCGAGCGCGCCGCCATCGAAGCCGCGTTGGCCGCCTGTCGGGGCAACGTCGCGCGGGCCGCGACGCTGCTCGGCATCAATCCCTCGACGCTCTACCGCAAGCGGCAAGCCTGGGAGGCGGGTGCCGCCCCGCCGGCCGCCAGCGCCGCGCGATAGGCGGCCTCGGTTTCGGCTGCCAGCGCCGTCAACGCGGCCAGCAGCCTGTCATCCGCCGCCTTGCGTTCCAGGCGCCCAGCGGCATCCGCCAGCGAGAGCGCGCCAAAATTCTCCGCCAGGCCGCAAAGCTGGTGCGCCAGACGCGCGCGCCCGGCTCGCCAGCCCGGCCGCCGCCAGTTCCGCCTGCAACCGCGCAACCTCGGCCAAGAAATCCTCGATCAGCTCCGGCAAGGCCTCGGCGCCGACCTCGGCCTCCAGTTGCACCAGGGTCGCGCGTGCCAGCGTCGCCCGGCTCATGGGTCAGCGGCCGCGAAAGACCGGCGGTCGCTTCTCCAGGAAGGCGCGCATGCCCTCGGCGCGATCCTCGGAATCGAAACAGCGTCCATAGGCCTCGACCTCGATGGCGCGGGCGGCGTCGAAATCCTGCTCCAGCGCGGCATTGAGCGCGCGTTTCAGTTCACGCACCGTTAGCGGGCTGTAGCCGGCCAGCCGGTCGCAGACCGCGGCGGCCGCTTGGCCGAGCTCTGCCTTCGGAACGACCTGGTTGACCAGGCCAAGTTCGGCCGCGCGCTGGGCGGAGAAGCGCTCGCCCAGCAGGCAGATGGCGCGCGCCGCCGCCGGTCCGATCAGGCGGTTGATCAGCACCGTGCCGCCGGTGCCGGGGAAGATGCCCAGCTTGATTTCCGGATAGCCGAATTCCGCGCTGTCGGCGGCGATGCGAATGTCGCAGGCCATGGCGATCAGCATGCCGCCGCCCAGCGCATAGCCGTTGATCGCGGCAACGAGCGGCTTGGGATGCTGGCGCATGGCGTCGTAGACATGCATGCCGCGCCAGGAACGCGCCTCGGCCTCGGCCCGCGTCAACTGCGCCATCTCCTTGATGTCGGCGCCGGCGACAAAGGCCCGCTCGCCGCCGCCGGTGAGCAGCAATACGCGGGTTTCCGCGTCCTTGGCGTCCGCCGCCAGCGCCCGCAGCAATTCGTCGAACACCTGCCGGTTCAGGGCGTTCAGCGCCCGCGGCCGGTCGATGGTGACGGTCAGCAGCGGCGGCCGCCGCTGCAGCCGCAGGGTTTCATAGGCCATCGCGGAACCTCCTCTGCCGAGCGCGGTTTGCCCCGGCCGGCCGGTCCGCGCCATGCTGACGCCCTGGTCCCGGGAGGATGGCGATGGCCTATCGCGCGCGCAAGCCGCCAGTCCATCGCCGTAGTCGATCGACCGCCGCAACGGACGGGTGCCGGCCGATTGCGGCGATCCCCTAGGAGGGGCGCGAGGTGTTGCAGGCGCAAAGCGGGCTTGGCCTTCTGGCGCTGTTGGCGCTGGCCTGGGCCTTGAGCGAGGACCGGCGGCGTGTCGACTGGCGCTTCGTCGCCATCGCCATGGCGATCGAGATCGGCCTTGCCGCCCTGTTCCTGCACGTGCCGGCGCTGACGACCGCATTCCAGGCGTTGAACGCTGCCGTCGGCGCGCTGCAACGGGCGAGCGAGGCCGGCAGTGGCTTCGTCTTCGGCTACCTGGGCGGCGGGCCGCTGCCGTTCGAGGAAAGTCAGCCGGGCGCCAGTTTCGTGTTGGCCTTCCGGGCCCTGCCGCTGATCATCGTGATCAGCGCGCTGACCGCGCTGCTGAATCACTGGCGCATCCTGCCGGCGGTGGTGCGCGGGCTTGCCGTCCTGTTGCAACGCAGCCTGGGCGTGGGCGGCGCGGTGGCGCTCAGCACCGCGGCCAACATTTTCGTCGGCATGGTCGAGGCGCCGCTGTTCATCCGGCCCTACCTTCTGCGCCTGAGCCGCAGCGAGCTGTTCGTGGTCATGGTGGGCGGCATGGCCTCGATCGCCGGCACGGTGCTGGTGCTCTATGCGGTGATCTTGTCGCCACTGGTACCGGGCGTGGCGGGGCACCTGATGCTGGCCTCGATCCTGAGCGCACCGGCCGCCATCCTGGTGGCGCGCCTGATGGTGCCGGAACGGGGCGGCGGCAGCGATGCCGACCGCCTGACCATCGAACCAGAGGCCAACAGCGCCATGGATGCGCTGACCAAGGGCACCGAAAGCGGCCTCAAGCTCTATCTCAATGTGCTGGCGATGCTGCTGGTGCTGGTCGCCCTGGTGCACCTGGCCAACGCCGCGCTCGGCTTGTTGCCGGACCTGTCAGGCGCCCCGCTGACGCTGCAGCGGCTGCTCGGCTGGGCGATGACGCCGTTCGCCCTGGCGCTGGGTCTGCCTTGGGCCGAAGCGCAGGTGGCCGGCGCGTTGCTGGGGGTCAAGACGGTGCTGAACGAACTGGTCGCCTATCTCGATCTTGCCCGAACCGAGCCCGCCCTGCTGGCGCCGCGCAGCCGGCTGATCCTGACCTACGCGCTTTGCGGCTTCGCCAATTTCGGCAGCCTGGGCATCCTGATCGGCGGTCTGGCGGCGATGGCGCCCGAGCGGCGGAGCGAGATCGTGCAGCTCGGCGGCAAGAGCATTGTCGCCGGCACGCTCGCAACCTGCCTGCTCGGGGCCACGGTCGGCCTGCTGACACCGTGACGTTGGGGGCGCCCGGCGGCAACGGGCCGCCGACCGCGTTGCCGGCCGGTCTACAGGACGCCGTCGAGTATCATGGCGAGGCCGGTGATGAGCGCTATGGTGACAAACCCCGCCAAGACGATGATCGCCTGATCGCTCCAGCGATTGTTCGACTTTTGATTGCGCCGGCCCATGACCCAAGCGACAAGCGCAAGCACGACCAGGAGAGCGCCGACGCTCTCGAGGACCAAGATGTTCACTTCGACGATCCTTCGCCGGCCGCTGGCAGTGGCGCGCGACGGCGGCTTCGCCATCGCCCGGCACCATTGCCGCGGCAGATTGCTTCGATGGGTTGCATTCGCGCCATCTCGCGCTCGCGCGCCGGTGGCTTGCCGCTAGGCGCGTGCCGGAGGGCCGGTGGCGCGGCGGGGCGAGCTGAAATGCTCGGCCGCCAGGCAAACGGTGCGTTGTGGCGCGCGGGCGGCGCCCGCTCGGTCGATCGGTCTTGGCGCGGAACGCTGCTCGGCCACCTTGGCCGGCAGGCGCGGCGGCTCGCCGTCCGGCCGCTTGCGCTCCAGCCGCTGCTCCCCGCGCTTGATCTCTATGCCCGCCTCGGTCTTGGCGAGCGGCTGGCCGGGATCCCAGGTGGTCGCACTCGTCTCGCCGCAACCAGGCGATGCCAGCAGCGACAGTGGCGCTGGCGGCATCGCCACGGCCGGCAAGAACAAGCCCAGCACCGCCAGCGCCGCCAGCAGGCGACGCGGGCAGGCCGGAGCCCAGGCGAACCGCTTCATCATGCCGCCCGCGCTAGCGGCGCCGACGGCGCGAAACGCTAGAGCGCGCCATCCAGCACCATGGCGATGCCGGTGATCAGGCTGATGGTGGCGATACCGGCCAGGCTGATGATCACCTGGTCGTTCCAACGCAACTCCATGGGCCCACGCTGATTGCGCCGGCCGATGAACCAACTGGCGATGCCGATGACAATCAGCCCCACCCCGATGAGCTCCAGCTCGAGCAAATTCATGTTCGTTCGCTCCGATGCGCCGGCGGCGGCTCAAGCCCGCTCACTGCTGCTTGCGCGCGACGCGCGGCGGAAATCCCGACGGACGCTATGCGCCGCGCGGCGGCGAACCGTCGGCGGCGCCGGCTCGGTCAGGCCGCGGGTGGCGGTCCGGTCGGGCTGCGGGGCGAATGGAAATGCCGGCTGGTCCCGCTTTCGACGACTTGCGGGGCAGCGATGCACGGGCGGGCAACCGGCGCCGGCGCGGGCGCCGCGGCGGACAGGACCGCCAGCAGGTTCGGCGCCGGTTTGGCCACCTGCCGGCGTTTCTGCATGCCGGCGGTCGGTTCCGCTTCAAGTTTCGCGATCTGCTCGGCCGGCTCGGCCGAGCTCACCTGATCGACCTTTGGCGCGGCTTCGACCAGGTCGAGCGACGGCGCCGGCGGCGGCAGCAAGGCCGCCAGCAGCATGCCCAGCAGCGCGAGCCAAGCCACCAGCCGGCGCCCGCGCGGCCTGCCGCCGGCCACGGTCAGGCCGGCGGCCCGGATCAGGCCGGAGGGTTCAGAGCACCCCGTCCAGGACAAAGGCGATGCCCGCGATCAAGGAAATTGTGCTGGTGCCGGCGGCGACGATCACCATTGGGTCCGGCCAGGGGGCGGTGCCGCGCTGATTGCGGCGCGCCACCAACCAAACGGCAAGCGCGACCGCGATCAGGATCGCGCCGATCAATTCCAACTCCGAAACCGGCAGCATGCCCGCCCCCTTGACGCTGTTCCGCTCGTGGCCGGCGGAGTTTGCGGCAATGCCCGCGTCGGGTCCAGAAAAACCCGCCCCTTCACCCGGCGGCCTTGGGCGGCGTCTCGCCCTCCCGTGGCTCCGCCGCCGGCCGCAATGCCTTCGGCGCCGGCAGGTAGAGCAGCAGGGCAGCCGCCACGTAGATCGAGGAGAATGTGCCAATCAGCACGCCGCACAACACCGCCGCGTTGAAGTTCAGGATCACGTCGCCACCGAACATCAGCAGCGCGAACACGGCCAGCAGCGTCGTGCTGCTGGTGCGAATCGTGCGGCTCAAGGTCTCGTTGACACTGCGATTGATGATCCGCGGCAGGGGGTCGCGTCGGAACTTGCGCAAGTTCTCACGGATTCGGTCGAACACGACGACGGTATCGTTGATCGAGTAGCCGGCAACGGTCAGCAGCGCGGCCACGGCGGCGATGTTGAACTCGAGGTCGAAAACCGCGAACAGGCCGAGCGTGGCCAACACGTCATATCCGGTGGTGACCAGCGCCAGGAGACCGAACTGCCATTCGAAGCGGAACCAGACATAGATCGCGATGGCCAGCACCGCCAGCACGGTGGCGAGGATGCCGTCGCGCAACAACTCGGCGCTGATGGCGGGCCCCACCGCCTCGACCCGGCGATAGTCGAGCGTCGGCCCCAACGCCTCCTTGACCCGCAGAACGGCGGCGGCGTCGCGGTCCACGGCGCGGCCGATCGGCTGCACCCGGACCAGCAAGCCGTTCGGCCCGCCGAAATTTTGCAGCTGCACCTCGCCAAGGTTGAGCCCGGCCAACTTCTCGCGCATGGCGGCAACGTCGAAGGCTTTCTTCGCCTGCACCTCGATCATCACGCCGCCGGTGAAATCGATACCGAAATCCAAGCCCTTCAGCGCCACCGCAATCCCACCCACGACCAGCAGCAGGATGGAAAACACAAATGCGATCAGCCGTTTGCCGACGAAATCGATGTTGGTGTTTTCCTTGATCAGGGTGAAACGCGCCATCGGGTCGGGGCTTTCGCTCGCAGGTTCCACGGGCAAACTGCCGCAACTGCCGGGCAAGGTCAAAGTCGCCACGCCGCCGCCGGCATTGCTATAACGCCAGCAACGGCAAGATCGGAGGACGTCATGCTGAGCTACCGCTTCCAGGAATACGGCAAGCCGCTGGCCGCCATGCAGGAGGCGACGCCGGTGCCGAAAGGCAAGGAAGTGCTGGTGCGCATCACCGCCAGCGGCGTCTGTCATTCCGACATCCATCTTTGGGACGGCGCCTTCGACATGGGCGGCGGGCGCAAGCTGGACATCTCCAAGGGCCGTCGCCTGCCGTTCACGCTCGGCCACGAGATCGCCGGCGTGGTCGAGGCGGTGGGCGAGGCCGCCAGCGCCACGGTCGGCCAGAAGGGCATCGTCTATCCCTGGATCGGCTGCGGCGACTGCCCGATGTGCCGGCGCGGCGACGAGCATGCCTGCCCGCGCCCCCGCCAATTGGGCGTCAACGTCGATGGCGGCTATGCCGACCGCGTGCTGATCCCCGGCGGGCATTATCTCTATGACTATGGCAGCGTGCCGGTGGAACTGGCCTGCACCTATGCCTGTTCCGGCATCACCGCCTATGGCGCGCTGAAGAAAGTGAAAGAGCGGGCGGAGGGCCGCAACCTGCTGCTGATCGGCGCGGGCGGGGTGGGCTTCGCCGGCCTGATGATCGCGCAGGCGATGCTGCGCACCAAGCTGATCGTGGCCGACATCGACGACAAGAAGCTGGAGGCCGCCAAGGCGGCCGGGGCCGATCACGTGGTCAACCCGAAGGCCGAAGGCGCCCGCAAGGAGGTGATGGCGTTGACCGATGGCGGCGCCGTCACGGCGGTGGATTTCGTCGGCAGCGAGGCGACCGTCGGTTTCGGCGTGAGCTGCCTTGGCACTTTCGGCCTGCTGGCGGTGGTCGGCCTCTATGGCGGGCAATACAATTTGTCGATCCCGCTGCTGCCGCTGAAAGGCATCGGCATCGTCGGCTCGTTTACTGGCAGTCCGGCCGAGATGGGCGAACTGATGGCGCTGGTCAGGGCCGGCAAGGTCAAGCCGCTGCCCTATGCCACGCGGCCGCTGGCCCAGGCGCAGGCCACGCTCGACGATCTGCGCGGCGGGCGCATCGTCGGCCGGGTGGTGCTGACCCCTTAGGTCAGCGGGCCGCCCGACCACAGCCGGCGGAGCAGCAGGCCGGCCACGCCGCCCGCCAGCGCCACCGCGGCCATCGCCAGGTAGGCGGCCGAGCCGGCCTGCTGGTAGAGCAGGCCGGAGCCGAGCGCGGTGAAGCCGACGACGATGCCGCCGGCAAATGCCGAATAGATGCTCTGCGCGGTGGCCGCCAGATGCGCCGGGCAGGCGCGCTGGATGAAATGCATGCCGGCCAGGTGCGTGGCACCGAAGGTGAGCGCGTGCAGCGGCTGGCTCAGCAGCACGACCGGCAGCGAGGTGGCAAGCCCCAGCAGGCCCCAGCGCACGACCCCCGCCGTCGCCGCCAGCAGCAGCAGGTTGGGAATGCCGGCCCAAGCCACGACGCGATTGGAGAACGCGAACAGCAGCACTTCGGCGAGCACGCCCTCGGCCCACAGCCAGCCGATGGCAGCGTCGGCGATGCCGGCCTTGCGCCAGTCGATGGTGGCAAAACCATAGAGCACGGCGTGGCTCGCCTGGATCAGGCTGGCGCCAGCGATGCAGGCGATGAAGGCCGGATGCGACAGCAGGCGCCTCGCTTCGCCCGGCCGGCGTGCGACCGGCTCGGGTCGCACATCCGGCAGGCAGGCGACCGCCAGCAGGGCGAGGGCCACCATGCCCAGCACCATGACCGGCACCGCCGGCAAGCCGAAACGGCCGACCGCTTCGCCGGTCAGAATGCCGGCCGCGATGAACGCCAGCGAGCCCCAGAGCCGCAGCCGGCCGTAGTCGAGCTTGCGGGCATAGACCACGGCCAGCGTCACTGCCTCGCCCAATGGCAGGATGGCGGAGGCCGACAGTGTCGCCAGCACACTCAGCGGCGCCACGAACCAGACTTCGCGCGGCCCCCACAGCAGCAGGCCATAGAGCGTCAGCCCCAATCCCAGCAGCAACAGCATCGGCCGGCGTCGTTGGCGCCGCCGGTCCGCCAGGTGCGCGATCGCCGGATTGAGCACGACGCGTAGCCATGCGCCGGCGGATATGCACAGACCGATGGTGGCGGCACTCAGCCCCACCTCGGCCAGCCAGGCGGACCAATAGGTGGTGTAGACGCCGATATAGGCGAAGAAGGCGGCGCTGTAGGCGGCGAGGCGAACCGGCGAAACGGGTGGCATGGCTCGCGGCACTCTACCAGCGCGCGCCATGCTTGCCGCGCCGGCGCTCGGGGCGGCACACTCGCGCCGGCAAGCACGGGGGAGAGCGATGGACTACAGCCGCTACAGCACGATCCTGGCGGAGCACCGAGGCCGCATCCTGACCTTGAGTCTCAATCGGCCGGAGGCGCTCAACGCCGTCAACCACGTGATGCACGAGGAACTGGCGACGATCTTCACCGACGTGCAGCTGGACGATGCCTGCGATGTCTGCGTGCTGACCGGGGCGGGCCGCGCCTTTTCGGCCGGCGGCGATATTGCCGAAATGCAAGCCGCCTTCGAGCGCGGCGGCGAGGTGTTCGTGACGCTGGTCGATGCCAAGCGCATCGTCTTCTCGCTGCTCGACCTGGAGAAACCGATCATCGCGCGTGTCAACGGTCATGCCATGGGGCTGGGCGCCACCATCGCGCTGTTCTGCGACGTCGTGTTCATGGCCAAGGGCGCCAGGATCGGCGATCCGCATGTCAAGGCGGGCGTGGTGGCGGGCGACGGCGGCGCGGTGATCTGGCCGCAACTGGTCGGCTACGCGCGGGCCAAGGAATATCTCATGACGGGCGATCCGCTGAGCGCCGAGGAGGCCGAGCGCATCGGCCTGGTCAATCACGCGGTCGCGCCGGAGGAGCTCGACGCCCGCGTCTATGGCTATGCCGAAAAGCTGGCGAACGGCCCGGTCAAGGCCATCAAGTGGACCAAGGTGTCGGCCAATATCGGCCTGAAGCAGCTGGCGCATGCCATCATGGACACCTCGCTGGCCTACGAATGGATCACCTTCAAGACCGAGGACCACCGGGAAGCGGCGCGCGCCTTCCTGGAGCATCGCCCGCCGAAGTTCACCGGCCGCTGAGCCGAAGAAGGCCGCCATGCTGAAACTCTGGGGACGCGACAACTCGATCAACGTGCAGAAAGCGATGTGGACCATCGCCGAACTCGCCCTGCCGCACGAACGGATCGACGCCGGCGGCAAGTTCGGCCTGGTGGGCGAGGCTTGGTTCCTGAAAATGAACCCCAACGGCCGGGTGCCGGTGATCGACGACGACGGCTACGTGCTCTACGAATCGAATGCCATCTGCCGCTATCTCGCCGCCCGATACGGCCTGGGCGGCCTCTGCCCGTCCGACTGGCGCGAGCGGGGGCTGGCCGAACAGTGGATGGACTGGCAGCAGACCACGCTGAACGGGCCGATGACGACGGTGTTCTTGAACCTGATCCGCACCGAGCCCGCCAAGCGCGACATGGCCGCCGTCACCGCGGCCGGCGAGGAACTTGGCCGGCTCTTTGGCCAGCTCGACCGGCAGCTTGCCGGCAGGGACTACGTCCTGGGCAAACGCTTCAGCATGGCCGACATCCCGGTCGGCGCCGCCGCCAGCCGCTGGCAGCGACTTGACCTGACGCGCCCCAGTCTGCCCAGCCTGGAAGCTTGGCTGGAACGCCTCGGCGCGCGGCCCGCCTTCCAGCGGCACGTCAGGATCGCGCTCACCTGACGGGCCCGGCCGGCGGCGGGCCGGCGGCGGGCGGCGCGGCCTCCCAGGGAAACACGATCCAGGTGTCCTGCGAGACCTCGGTGACGAAGCTGTCGGCCAGCGGCCGGCCGGCCGGCTTGGCGTAGACGGTGGCGAAATGCGCGGCCGGCATCAGGCCGCGGGCGATGCGGGCCGTGGCGCCGGTGTCGGTCAGATCGTCCACGATCAGCCAGCCGGCGCCCCGGTCGCGCCGCGCCTCCTCGCAGGGCGGCTTCAGCAGGCGCGGCTGGCCCAGCTCGCGCTCGCGGCGATAGGTCTCGATCGACGCCGTGTCGAGCAGGCGGATGTCGAGCTCGCGGGCGACCACCGCGGCCGGCACCAGGCCGCCGCGGGCGATCGCCACGATGCCGCGGAACGGCGCCAACGCGGCCAGCCGCCTGGCCAACGCCTGGGCATCGCGGTGCAGGTCCTGCCAGGATACTGAAAGATCCCGCCAGCCGGTCATCGGCCGCGCCTCTCCAAGCTGTCGGAGCGGTTGGTGCCCGCTGGGTGACTCGAACACCCGACCCACGCATTACGAATGCGTTGCTCTACCGGCTGAGCTAAGCGGGCGCCGGGCCGGCCTGAAGCCTAGCGCCGCGCTTCTTAACGCCCCGCCAGCGCCCGGGCAACCCTGAACCTATTCCGCCGCCTTGCGGGCGGCCCGCGCCAGCTGGTCGGCGAAGCGGTTGAGCGCCCTGCCGAACCGGTCGAACAGCTCGTCGATCTCCGGCTCGGTGATGATCAGCGGCGGGCAGAAGCCCAGGATGTCGCCCGGCATGGCGCGAATGATCAGCCCTTCCTCCTGCGCCAGCGCCTGCAATTGCTGGCCCAGCCGCAGCTTGGGGTCGAACGGCGTTTTCTTCGCCTTGTCGGCGCTGAGCTCGATGCCGCCGATCAGCCCGACGCCGCGCGCCTCGCCGACCAGCGGATGGCTGGCGAAACCCAACAGGTGCTGCTGGAAGCGCGGACTGACCCGGCGCACATGGCCCACCATGTCGCGTTCCAGCATCAGTTGCTGGGCGCGCAAGGCGACGGCCGCGCAGACGGGATGCGCCGAATAGGTGAAGCCGTGGCCGAAGATGCCCAGCTTCTCGCTTTCCTTGACCAGGCCCTGGAAAATCGGCTCGCTCACCATCACCGCCGAGATCGGCAGGTAGGCCGAGGACAGCGCCTTGGCGCAGGTCAGGATGTCCGGCTTGATGTCGTAGGTCTGGCAGCCCCACATGTTGCCGGTGCGGCCGAAGCCGCAGATCACCTCGTCCGCCACCATCAGCACGTCGTATTTTGCCAGCACCGCCTGGATCTTGGGGAAATAGCCCGTGGGCGGCACGATGACGCCGCCGGCGCCCATCACCGGCTCGGCGATGAAGGCGGCGACCGTCTCCGGCCCCTCGCGCAGGATCAGGGCCTCGAGGTTGGCGGCCATGCGCGACGCGAACGCTTCCTCGCTCTCGCCCGGCTGGGCATGGCGGTAATAATGCGGGCAATCGGCGTGCTTCATGCGTTCCAGCGGCACGTCGAAATCGGTCTGCGCATAGGGCAGGCCGGTCAGGCTGGAAGCGGCCACAGTGACGCCGTGATAGCCGCGGATTCGGCCGATGATCTTCTTCTTGTTCGGGCGGCCCAGCGCATTGTTGTAGTACCAGACCAGCTTCACCATCGAATCGTTCGCTTCCGATCCCGAATTGGCGAAGAACACCTTGGAAAACGGCACCGGCGCGATTGACTTCAGGATTTCCGCCAGTTCGATCGCCGGGTTGGTCGATTTGCCGGCGAAGACATGGTAATATGGCAGCTTCCGCATCTGGTCGATCGCCGCCTTGACCAGTTCCTGCTCGCCGAAGCCGAAGGACACGCACCACAGGCCGGCCAAGCCTTCGATATATTCCTTGCCCGTCTCGTCGGTGACATAGATCCCCCGGCCGCCGGTGACAATATGCGGCCCCTGCTGCAAATGCGTCGACAGGTTGGTGAAGGGGTGCAGGAAATGCGCGATGTCCCGGCTGCTCGGACTATTGCCTCGAGTATCCATGGTTGGCTCCCATCATGTCCCCGGCGCCGACCGCCGCCCGCACCGCAAGACCCGGGAGCATAGCGCGCCGCCGGGCGTTCGGCAGCAGCAAAAAGCTTGTGGTAACCGGCCGCAGTCTAGGTTAGCGGCGGGTGGCGAGGCATGGTAAACCGGCATCCACTGGATGACCGGCTCTTGGGGGCAAGATTGACGCCTAGCCTGGATTATTCGTGACGCGGGCCGTATCGGTGCGGCGGGTGTAGCATAGCTCACTGATTTCGTTCAGGATTTGGTTGTCTAAGCCGGTCCTTCACGAGAGCAGGGAGGCGCCACGCCCGCCATGGCCGACGATAGAGAACTCTCCTGCGATTTGCCAAGCGTCGGGCGCAAGAAGATGAGCGCGTCGTTCGACGGCGGGCGCATCAGCTCCGACGGCGGGGTGATGGTACTGGCCCAGGCCGAGCGCCGTCTCGGTCTGGCGGACAGG
>Ga0194121_10000660_pt1 | contig 60328 bp, 59 predicted proteins | sample TA2MahCa50mmetaG_FD_148609 | JGI IMG/M metagenome (GOLD analysis project Ga0194121, IMG submission 148609) | Freshwater microbial communities from Lake Tanganyika, Tanzania - TA2015020 Mahale Deep Cast 50m | ecosystem: Environmental > Aquatic > Freshwater > Lake | place: Tanzania: Lake...
CAGCGTGGAATCGATCACGGCGAAACTTGCGCGCTGTCGCCAAACGCTCGAACGCATCAAGCCGGGTTGCACCGCGCCACGTAGCAGAAGAAGCAAACGACCAGTCATTTACCGGACACAACACTAGCTCTTCCCCCCTCGCGTGGCGTGGACAGGGCCCGTTTCCGAGTAACCACGCATGATCACGTCACGCAGTATCGCGTCACGCCGGACCAGGTCACGCCGTATCACGTCACGCCTTACTTGATCTGAACGGCCTTGCCCTTCTTCGCCGAGGCGACGATCGCCTCCAGCACCGCGATGCCGTTGACGGCTTCCTCGGGCGCGACAAGAAACGGCTTCTTCTCCTCGACCGCGTCGGCGAACGCCTCGAGCTCGGCCCGTTCCTTGTCCACCGCCGGCAGCTTGGTGGTCTCGGGCGCGCCGTCGAGCCCCTTCGTGATGAGCTCGGTGTCGCCGCGCAGCTCGATCCAGCCCTTCGAGCCGTAGACCGCTACACGGTAGAGATCCCCGGTCGCGAACACGGTGCTGAGGCTGCCGGTCACGCCGTTCGCGAACTTGAGCAGCATCGAGGTGGTGTCGTCCATGTCCACGGCGATCTTCCGGCGGTCGCTGTACGCGTAGACCGTGCTGACCGGCCCCGCAATCTGGATCATGGCGTCAAGCACGTGGATGCCGCGCGCCGTCATGCCGCCGCCCGGCGCCTCCTCGCGGGTCGCGCGCCAGCTTCCCTCCTGCAGGCGCAGCCCGGTGGGCCCGGAATGGGTCGCCTCCATGTGCAGCACGTCGCCGATCTTGCCGGCGCGGATGCGGTACGCCATCTCGATGAAGGAGGGGGCGTGGCGGCGGTTGAATCCGATGCCGAGCGTGATCCCCGCCGCGCGGCAGGCTTCCAGCGCCTTCTCCGCGGTCTTGCGCGTGAGCGTCAGCGGCTTCTCGACGAACACGTGCTTGCCCGCCTTGGCCGCCTGGATGATCTGCTTCATGTGCAGCGAATGCGGCGTGGCGAGGATCACCGCGCCGATGTCGGGATCCTTGAGCACCCTGCCGTAGGAGGAGACGACCTTGATGCCGGTCTTCTGCGAGAATTCCTTGTGCCGCGCGGGCTCGCGCGAGATGCCCTTCACGAGGCGGATCTTGCTGCTCCCCTGCACCGACTCGGCAAGCCGGCTGCCCCAGTTTCCCATCCCGTGGATTGCGGCATTCAACATCGTCGTTCCTTTCGCTCGTTTTTCTCCAAACGCCGAAGATAGCACAGCCGCGCCGGTACCTGCGCCGGCGCGGAAAGAGCGGGCGCCGCGGCGCTACGCGCCCGATCTCACTCGCCGGCCGTGATCCGTGCGGTCCTGATGATGTCGCGCCACTTCGCCTGGTCGGCCTTGATGAACGCCGCGAACCCGGCGGGAGGCGCGCGCGCGGGCACTTCCAGCCCCTGGCTCGCGAGCCGGTCCCGCGTCGCGGGCGCGGCGAGCACGCCGGCGATCGCGGCGTGGATTTTCTCGACGAGCGGCCGCGGCATGCGCGCCGGACCGAAGATTCCGTACCACGTCGCCGCCAAGTAGCCCGGCACCCCCGCCTCGCTGATCGTGGGCACCTCGGGCAGCAGCGACGAGCGCTTCGCCGTGCCCACCCCGAGCACCCGCAGCCGCCCGGCGCGCACGTGGGGAAGGAGCGTCGGCATGCTGCTGATTCCCGCCTGCACCTCGTTCGCGAGCAGCGCGGTGGCAAGCGGCGCCGTGCCCTTGTACGGGACGTGCAGCATTTCGATCTTCGCCATCGAGCGCAGCAGCTCGAAGGCAAGATGCGTCGCGCTGCCCTGTCCGACCGAGCCGTAGGAGAGCTTCCCGGGCTGCGCCTGCGCGAGCGCGAGGAGTTTCTTCACGTCGTCGGCCGGCACGCTCGCGTTCACGAACAGGAAGAACGGGCTGTCCACGACCACGTGCTGGCCCCGGGTTTTCACGAGCGCGTCGCCGACCGTGCGCGCCACGAAATCGGTAGGCCCGCCCGGCGGGAACGTGACGACGAGGCGCACCGGCTTGGTGGGAAACGGCTGCGCGTAGGCCCCTGTCGCTCCTGCCAGCAGAACAGTGAAGCCGACCGCGCGGGTGATCCACGAGAGCAAGCTGTGCGCCATGGCGATCCTCCTCCGGTTGCGGATCGGACGGGCCGCCGCCGTGTCCAGCGGGATGATGGCGCAGATTATAGCGGCGCGACGGCGTCTGCCCTAAGCGGCCGCGTGTTGAGCGGGAGCAAAGCTGTCGGTTCGAATACGCGGACTTATTCCGGCGCTGTGCGTCCGGCCATCGCGGAATTCAGCGGCATCCCTGTTAGCGATGTCCGGCTGGAATTCCGCGACTTAAACCGGCGCGAAGCGTCCGGATTTAACAACTGGTAGGCGGTGGGAGATTCGAACTCCCGACCAACGGATTAAAAGTCCGCTGCTCTACCGACTGAGCTAACCGCCCGGGAAAAGCGGCGAATTCTACCGGCGCGGCTCGCGAGGGTCAACGACAAGTGACGCGGGCGCTAGCGCGCCGCGTCACTCGTAGCTCGTTGCTCGTCGCTCGTGATCGATGAGTAGCGAGTCGCGCGACAGCAACGGGACACACCGTCGAGAAACGAGCAACGAGGGACGAGCGACGGCCTTCAGGCTTGCTGCATCATCCTCCAGTACATGTATTTCATCGTCGCCGCGGCGCCGATCACGATCGCGAAGAAGGTGAGGATCGAGCCGATCGCGAGCGTCGAGACCCCGGTGATCGCCTGCCCGACGGTGCAGCCTCCGGCGAGCGGCCCGCCGATGCCGATCAGCACCCCGCCGGCGGCGTGACTGCGGAAGTCCTGCCACGAGGAAAACCATTCGAAGCGCAGGCTGCGCGAAAAGACCGCGTACAGGAAGGAGCCGCCGATGACACCCGCGAGCGCGAGGATGCCGAAGTTCACCAGCGCGAACCGGGTCGGTTCCATCAGGTAGCGCACGGTGTCGCCCATCGGGTTCATGAACGTGTACGACTGCGCCTGCACCCGGCTCGGCATCTCCTGCGCCATCAGCGCGTATTCCGTCCACGCCTGTCCGAGCGGGCCCGCCGTGATGTACCACCCGCCGACCACGGCGAGGCCCACCACCGCGCCGCCCAGCACGTTGTCGAAGCTGCCGCGAAAATCCGCCGATCTGAACACGAATGCGAGCATGCCGAGCGCGATCAGTGCGGCGATCGCGAGATTGAACTCGCGCGAATACCTGAATCCGAACATGCCGCCGATCAGCGTCCCCGCTTCCTGGTTCGCCACGCCATACTGTCCGAGATTCACGGTGGTCGGCGCGATCCACGGCAGGAACAGCTTTTCGTAGAACGGCGTCCACGTCATCGCGTAGACGGCAATCGCGGCGATGACGAGCACCGTCAGCGACTTGAAATTGCCTCCGCCCACGCGCACCAGCGTCTTGGTGCCGCAGCCGCTCGCGAGCACCATGCCCACCCCGAACAGGAATCCCCCGAGCAGGTTGCGCACCCATGCGAAATTGCCGGTGCGGTAGGGCGGGAACGTCACGCCCGAGAGGTTGAACACGCCGGCGAATTCGAGCGCCGCCACGCCGGCGACAGCGACCGCCATCGAAAACACCCACGCGCGCATGCGCCCGGTGTCACCGATGTTGACCCAGTCCGAGACCGCGCCCATGGTGCAGAAGCTGGTCTTGGCCATAACCGCGCCAAGCACCAGAGAAAGCACGAACACCGCGCTCAACACCTGGTTGTGTACCGTAAATTCCACGCCTTGCTTCCTCCTCGTCTCTGCGCCCTCTACCCCTTAGAGGGAACTGGTCGGCTGCCGTTGCAAATGATCATATTACCCGATTCTGATTCATCGTTGAATACGTTAAGAATCAGTGTCTTGTGTGAGAATCCCCCTCCCCGGCATCGAGGTAGCGCGTCGGATCGGGAAGCCTTGCGGACGCGAACCCTTCGCGGCGCAAGCGGCAAGATTCGCAACGCCCGCACGCGCGCCCTTCCGGGCTCGCCTGGTAACACGACACGGTGAGCACGTAGTCCACTCCGAGCGCCGCGCCGCAGCGGATGATGTCGGCCTTGCCGAGATGGATGACCGGCGTGTGCAGTTGCAGGCTGCGGCCTTCAACCGCCGCTTTCGTCGCGAGATTGGCGAGGGCCTCGAAGGCGCGCATGTACTCGGGACGGCAATCGGGGTATCCGGAATAGTCCACCGCGTTCGCGCCGAAGAAAACGTGCTGCGCGCCGAGCACCTCGGCCCACGCCAGCGCAAGCACGAGCAGGATCGTGTTGCGCGCCGGAACGTAGGTGACCGGGATGCCCGCGCCCGACTTTTCGGGAACGGGGATCGCGGGGTCCGTCAGCGCCGAGCCGCCGAACGCTCCAAGATCGAGCGCGATCACGCGGTGGCCCGCAGCGCCGAGCGCCTGCGCGACGCGCGCTGCGGCGGCGAGCTCGGCGCGATGGCGCTGCCCGTAGTCCACCGTGAGGCAGTGGCACGCGTAGTTCTCGGAGCGCGCGATGGCGAGCGTGGTGGCGGAGTCGAGCCCGCCGGAGAGCAGCACTACAGCCTTGGTCATCGGCTGGAAAACCCAGCAACAATGAAACCGCCGATGAACGCCGACAGTTAATCACGGTAAGCGGTGAACGGTAAGCCGGAAGCAGAAGCTTTGTTTCAGGATTTCTCCGCTCACTGCTCACTGCCCACTGCTCACCGTTTACCTGAGCGTGGCGAGCCGCCGCCTGGCCTTCTCCGCCGCTTCGCTCGCCGGGTAGCGCGTGACCAGGCCGTCCATCGTCTGGCGCGCGCCGGTGATGTCGCCGAGCTCGATCTGGGAGCTCGCGATGTTAAGCAGCGCATCCGGAACGGATGAGCTGTCCGGGAAAGCGGCAATCAGTTTCTGCTGGCTCGCCATCGCGCTCTTGAAATCACGCAGGTTGAAATGGGAGTCCCCGATCCAGTACTGCGCGCGGTGCGCGAGCGGGCTCTTCGGGTACTGCGCGATGAAGTTCTGGAACGCGGCGATCGCACCCTGGTAGTTGCCGATGCGGCGCTGGCCCTGCGCCGCCTCGTAGGCGCGCGCCTCCGCGCCCGCGTCGCCGGGCTGCGCTGCGGCCGCTCCGGGTGCCGGGGATGCTCCGGCCGCCGGAGGGACGGCCGTGGGGGCCGCGCCCGCCGCAGCAGGTTGCTCCAGGCGCTTCAGCCGCGAATCGATGTCCACGTACATGTCGCGCTGGCGCCTCGACGCCATCTGGACTTCGTGCCCGAGGACCTCGATCTGGCCGCGCAACTGCTTGAGGTCCTGGCGCAGCAGCTCGATCTGCTGCGCGAGCTCCAGCACCGGCTGGGTGGCGGCGACCGTCTTGAGCGCTTCCTCCATGCGTCCGAGTCGCGCGGAGAGCGCCTCGTTCTGCTGCACGAGCGCGTCCACGCGCTTTGCCTGCTCGGCGACCTGCTTGCGCGCGACGTCGTCGCCCCCGAAGAACTGCGCTTGAGCTGCAGAGGAAAACGAGATAACTACCGCCGCGCACGCGATCGTCGCGGCGGCCGCAAGTCTACGCCTCTCTCCTCTCGCCTCTCCCCTCACGCCCTACTCGCCTTGATACACCATGTCGGCGCGGCGGTTCTCGGCCCACGCCGCCTCGTCGTGGCCAAGCGCGCGCGGCTTCTCCTCGCCGAAGCTCACGGTCTCGACCTGGTCCGGCGCCGCGCCGAGCAGAGTCATCATCTGCTTCACCGCGTCGGCCCGCCGCTGGCCGAGCGCGAGGTTGTACTCGCGGCTGCCGCGTTCGTCGGCGTTGCCCTCGACGCGCATCTTCGCCGAGCGGTTCTGCTGCAGGTACTTGGCGTGCGCCGTGATCATGGGCTTGAACTCGTCCTTGACCAGGTTCGAGTCGTAATCGAAATAGACGCTGCGCCGGGACAGGATGCTCTTCGGGTCCGTGAGCGGGTTCACCGCGACCGGCTTTTCAACCAGCGGCTTCGTCGCGATCCCCGGGTCCGGCTTGGGTTTGGGCTTGGGCGCATCCGGCACGCCGACCGTTGGCTTGCGGTCCTCGACCGCCGCGCCTTCCTGCTCCTTGGTGGGTGCAGTGCCGCACGCGGCCAGTACACCGAGCATCCATACGCTCAACAACAGTCTCTTCATGGCGTCAACTCCTTGTCTCTGGTCAAATTCACTGCTTCAACAACGGCCCCCATGCCGGCTCGCGCACGTCTCCGGCATCGGCGGTCAGGCGCTGCTGGACCCTCCCGTCGCTCGAGACGGCAGCCAACACGCCCCGCCCCCTCGCCCCGGATGCGTAGAGGATCATCCTCCCGTTCGGCGCGAAACTCGGCGACTCGTCCAGCCCGCCGTTGCTCAGCACCTGCACCTGGCGCGTGGTGAAGTCCTGCACCGCCACGTTGAACCGCCCCCCGCTGCGCTGTATGAACGTAAAGCTCCTGCCGTCGGGGCTATGGCGCGGGGTGACGTTGTAGCCGCCCTCGAAGGTGAGCCGCTCGGGCTGCCCACCCGTTACCGGCACGCGGTAGATCTGCGGGCTGCCGCCGCGGTCGGAGGTGAAGATCACGTGGCGGCCGTCGGGCGAGAAGTTGGGCTCGGTGTCGATCGCCAAGCTGTGCGTGAGCCGCGTGAGCCCGCTGCCGTCCGCATTGATGATGTAGATCTGCGAGCCCCCGTCCTTGGTAAGCACCACGGCGAGGCGCTTGCCGTCCGGCGACCAGGAGGGCGCGCTGTTGCTGCCCCAGAAATTGGCCACCGCCTGGCGCGCGCCGGTCGTGAGCGACTGCACGTAGACGACGGGCTTCTTCTGCTCGAAGGACACGTAGGCGAGCCGGGTGCCTTCGGGCGACCAGGCCGGGGAAATGATCGGCTCGTTGGAGCCCAGCACGGTCTGCGCGCCGTACCCGTCGGCGTCGGCGACCTGCAGCTCGAAGCGGCTGCCGCGCTTCACGACGTAGGTGATGCGGGTGCTGAACACGCCCACGTCGCCGGTGAGCTTCTCGTAGATCATGTCGGCGATCCGGTGCGCCACCAGCCGCAGGTTGTCCTCGCGCGCGAAGTACACGAAGCCCGCGAGCTGCGTCTGCTTGACCACGTCCATCAAGCGGAAGCGCACGTCGTAGCGCCCGTCCGGCAGCTTCGAGACGCTGCCGATGACCATGACGTCGGCGCCCCTCGCGCGCCATATGGGATAGTTGATCTGCTCCGGCTCGTGCGGAAGCGGGTTGACCCCGCCGGCATCCACCAGCCTGAACAGCCCGCTCCGCGCGAGGTCGGCGGCGGTCACCGGGCTCACCCGCTGCGCCAATCCTTCCTCCGCGCGGAAAGGTACGATCGCGATCGGGACCTGGTTCGCGCCGCTGCCGATGATTTCTATGGTGAGGGCGGCGCGCGCCGCGGGCAGCAGCGCAAGGGAGAGCACAAAGACGACAGCGCAGACAAATAGCCTGTCGGTTCTCATGTGCCGTAATTATAACCGGTCTGCATTGGATACATGCGCCCTGGTTCACGGTGTCGCCGGCCGGCGACAGCGCGCGACGGTCCGTCGCCGGCTTATTCTTTGGGCCGGAATTTGAGATTGAGTTCCCGGAAATCCTTGAACAGCGCCGGATCCGGCGGCAGCGGCAGCGGCTGCGCGCGCAGGATCGCCCGCTCGACCGCGCCGTCCCACGCGGCCACCGCGCTGCCGCGCTTGAGCTTCACGCCCAGCACCTCGCCCCCGGGCAGCAGCACGACATCGAACTCGACCTCCGGGTTGCCCTGCAGGTTTGGCGGCTCGATGATGAAGCGCTTGATCTTCTCGGCGATGCGCCGCTTGTATTCGTCGATGACCTTGGCCTGCGCCGCGGCTTGCTGCGCCGCGATCCGCTGCAGCGCTTCCGCCTGCTCCCGCGCGAATTGCTGCGCTTCCGCCTCCTTCGCCTTCTGCTCCTTCAACGCAGCGAGCCGCGTCTTTTCCTCCTCGCGCTTCTTCTTCTCGGCGAGCTCCTGGTCTTTCGCCTTGCGCTCCTTCTCCTTTTTCTCCTTGAGCGCGATGTCGGGCTTCACCGCCGGTTTGGGCTCGGCCTTGGGCACGGGTTTCGGTTCGGCCTTGGGCGCGGGCTTCGGCGGCGCCGGCTGGGGCTTCACTTCCGGCGGCAGGGGCGCCTCCACCTTCGGGGCGGGAAGCGGCGGCAAACTCGCCCAGAGCTCGGCCACGACGGTGTCGCTCGAGCGCTGCTTCTGCCAGCTCACGCCGAACACCAGCAGCGCGAAGAACATCGCGTGCATCGCCAGCGCGAGCGCGCCCGAAACGGTCTTTTCGCCACGCGTGGTGTAGCGGTCCGCGGTCACGGCGAGCGCGGCTTGGCGAGCAGCCCGACCTTGGCAACCTGGTGCTGCTGCAGCATGTCCATGACTTCCAGCACCGCCTCGTAGCGCACGTCCTTGTCGGCGGCGATCACCACGGGCTGCGCGGGGTGCTGCTTCTGCTTCTCGCGGATCGCGGCGAGGAGCTCGTCGCGCGTGACCCTGCGTTCCTCGCCGGTGCGGCTGCGGTCCCGCAGCCAGAGCGTCTGGTCGGTGCGGACCGACACCTCGAGCGGCGCGATCGGCGGGTCGGCGGTCTTGCCCACCTGCGGCAGCTCGATCTGCCCCGGATTGATCAGCGGCGCCGTGATCATGAAGATGACCAGCAGCACCAGCATCACGTCGATATAGGGCACGACGTTGATCTGGTTCATGAGGCGCCGTCCGCTACGCAGCTCGATCAGCATGTTTTCAACTCCGTAAACGGTAAACGGTAAGCGGTAAGCGGTCGGTCACGCGCTAGTCAGGCGGCCAGTCATCCTTTCCTTGCTCATCCTCCGCTCACTGCTCACCGCTCACTGCTTACCATGTGTTGTCAATGCGCCTGGCGCTGGAGGATGTTCGAAAACTCCTCCATGAACGAGTCGAAGCGCGTGGCGAGCCGGTTGAGGTCGCCGGCGAAGCGGTTGTAGGCGACCACTGCGGGGATCGCCGCGAACAGGCCCATCGCGGTCGCGATCAGCGCTTCCGCAATGCCGGGCGCGACGTGCCCGAGAGTCGCCTGCGCCACGTTCGCCAGGCCCCGGAACGAGTTCATGATTCCCCATACGGTGCCGAACAGCCCCACGTACGGGCTCACCGAGCCCACCGATGCAAGAAACGACAGGTACGCCTCCAGCCGGTCCATCTCGCGCTGGTAGGTCGCGCGCATCGCGCGGCGTGTCCCGTCCATGACGTCGCCGACGTCCATGCCGGGCTGCTTGCGCAGCTTCATGAACTCGCGGAAGCCGGACTCGAAAATGCGCTCCATCCCGCCCGCGGTATCGCGCGAGGTGACCGCCCGCTGGTAGAGCTCGTTCAGATCCGCCCCGCCCCAGAAATCCTTCTCGAAACGGTCGGCGAGCCGCGAGGCGCGGTTGAAAGTGAACACTTTGACGAAGATGTAGTACCAGGAGAGCATGGACGCGAGCAGCAGCCCGAGCATGACGAGCTGCACCAGCACGCTCGCGTTGGCGATGAGGCTTACTACGGACATGTCCTGCGCGACGGTCGGGTTCACGTGTGGTTTCCTATTTTTTCCATCACGGCCTTCGGTATTCTAACGGGCCTGAATGACGCCGTGTTGACGCAAGCGATCCTCATGCGCGCCGTCACGAGCTCCTCGCCGCGGCGCAGGGCGCGCTGCGCGAGCATGATCACGCTTGCCCCGATCTCGAGCGGCTCCACGGTCAACTCCAGCACGTCGTCGAAACGCGCCGGCTGCAGGTACTCGACCGAGAGCGAGCGCACCACGAACGCGACCTTGTGCTCCGCCGCCAGCGCCGCCTGCTCGAAGCCCCGCGCCCGCAGCCATTCCGTGCGCGCGCGCTCGAGAAAGCGCAGGTAATTCGCGTAGTAGACGACCCCTCCGCTGTCCGTGTCCTCGTAATACACCCGTATCGGCCACGTGAACGCCGCCGCGCCGGGATTCCTGGCGGCAGTCATGCGAAGCAGCGGCGGCAGGGTAAAGGGTAAGCGGCAAGCGGTAAGCGGCTAAAAAACTTTAGGGCCGCGAAATCGAAAGCCCGCTCACCGCTCACTGCTCACCGCTCACTGACTTGTTGTCCCACAAATCGCTGCTGCCGAGCCGCGCGGGCTGCGCGAGCCCGAAGTGGCGAAAGGCCGTCACGGTCGCCATGCGCCCGCGGGGAGTGCGCTGCAGATAGCCCTGCTGGATGAGATAGGGCTCGAGCACGTCCTCGATGGTATCGCGCTCTTCCCCGATCGCGGCGGCGAGGTTGTCCACGCCCACGGGCCCGCCCGCGAACTTCTCGATCACCGCGAGGAGCAGCTTGCGATCCATCACGTCGAGGCCCACCGGATCGACGTCGAGCATCTTCAGCGCGGAATCCGCCACCTCGCGCGTGACCCGCCCCCCTGCCCTGACCTGCGCGTAGTCGCGCACGCGCCGCAACAGGCGGTTGGCGATGCGCGGCGTGCCCCGCGAGCGTCCGGCGATCTCTTGCGCCCCCTCCGCGTTCACTTCCACTTCGAGCAGCCGCGCCGAGCGTTGCACGATGCGCTGGAGCTCCTCGGCCGAGTAGAACTCAAGGCGCGCGACGATGCCGAAGCGGTCGCGCAGCGGGTTGGTCAGCATGCCGGCGCGCGTGGTGGCGCCGACGAGCGTGAACGGCGGCAGGTCGAGCTTGACCGAGCGCGCCGCCGGCCCTTCGCCGATCATGATGTCGATCTGGAAGTCCTCGAGCGCCGGGTAGAGGATTTCCTCGACCACGGCGGACAGCCGGTGCACCTCGTCGATGAAGAGCACATCGTTCGGCTCGAGATTGGTGAGGATCGCGGCGAGGTCGCCCGGGCGCTCGAGCACCGGGCCCGAAGTGTGGCGCAGGCTCACGCCGAGCTCGCGGGCGATGATATGGGCGAGCGTCGTCTTCCCCAGACCCGGCGGGCCGAACAGCAGCACGTGATCGAGCGCTTCCCCGCGCTTGCGCGCCGCTTCGATGAAAATCGAGAACTGGCCGCGGAGCTTCTCCTGGCCGATGTATTCCTCGAGCAGCTTCGGCCGCAGCGAGCGCTCGAAGGCCTCTTCCTGGGGAGTCGCCGGCGCAGCGGAGATCAGGCGGTCGGTTTCGATCATCTGAAAGGATTGAGGACTGAGGATCGAGGATTGAGGGAACGTCGCCGCGCGCCACGCATTTCGCCGCCCTCGTCAATTCCAGCCAGCGCCGGGCATGCGCGCTCGGCGTTCAATGTCGGAGGCCTTCCGCAGGCCGTACCAGCGTTTCCGGCTGCATCCACGTCACCAACTGCTCGCAAAGCACGATCCAGTCAGACGTTTGTGGAACCCACCTCAACCCACAATCCTCGATCCTCAATCCTCAATCCTAAGTCTTGGAAAGAAGCTTGAGCGCCTGCCGGATTCCGTCGGCAACGGTTGCGCCGGCGGGCAGCTGCTTCACAGCCCACGCCGCCTCGCGGTCATTATAGCCCAGCGCCAACAGCGCATTCGTGATGTCGCCGGCCTCTCCATCGGCGCGCGCCGCCGCGGGAGCGGCGAGCACGCCAAGCTCGAGCTTGTCGCGCAGCTCGAGCAGAAGTCGCTCCGCCGTCTTCCGGCCGATGCCGGGAACCTTGATGAGCCGGTCGGCGTCCTGCGTCGTCACCGCCTCGCGCAGGTCGGCGACCGAGAGCCCCGAGAGCACCGCGAGCGCGGTGCGCGCGCCCACCCCGGAAATCCGGAGCAGCTGCCGGAACGCCTGGCGCTCCGGCTCCGTCGCGAATCCGTAGAGGTGCTGCGCGTCCTCGCGCACCACGAGGTGGGTGAGCAGGATGACTTCCGCGCCGGTCGCGGGCAGCTGATAGAACGTGCTCATCGGCACGTCCACCTCGTAGCCCACGCCGCGCACATCCACCAGGATCTGCGGCGGGTGCTTGGCGACGAGCGTGCCGCTGATGCGCCCGATCATGTTCGAAAGGCGTGACGAGTGACGGGTGACGACTGACGGGTCGCCGCCGCTTGGCGGCGTGCAAGTGTGCTCGTGTATCGCAACTCTACGAATACGCAGATTCCGCGCCCGCCTCCCCGCACCCCGTTTGTTCCCGGTTTCATCTGACGAGCCGTCCCCTCTTCATGCGGAAACCCGCGGTGGCAAGGCGCCCGAGCCCCTGCCCGCCGTGCGCGTGGCAGACCGCGCACGCGAGCGCGTCGGCGGCATCCGCGCTCGGGTGGCCCCCGAGCTTCAGGAGACGCCGCACCATCTCCTGCACCTGTTCCTTGCGGGCGTGTCCGTTGCCCACAACAGCCTGCTTCACCTGCAGCGCAGTGTACTCGGCAACCGGCAGGGCGTGCATCACCGCCGCGCAGATCGCGGTGCCGCGCGCCTGCCCGAGGAGGAGCGTCGTCTGCGGGTTGGCGTTGACGAAAACTTTTTCAAGAGCGACCTCGCCCGGCCCGTAAGCGGCGATCACCTCGTTCAGGCCGTCCAAGATGCTCTTGAGGCGCTGCGCGAGCCCGCCGTCCGGCGTGCGGATGCGCCCGCTCGTCACGTAGGAAAGGGTGGCTCCGCTCTTGTCAAGGACACCGTATCCGGTGACGACGAGGCCCGGATCGATTCCGAGGATGCGCACTTGCGGGGATGAAGAGGATCGAGGATTGAGGATTGAGGATTGAGGTTCGGGAGCTGGGGATCGGGGCGCATCCTTCGCACGCCCCTTGCGGAACACGGCGACGCAAAACCGGGATGATTTGCGCGCCACCTCCTACCTCGCGATCCCCATTCCTCGATCCTCAATGCTGACCTCGGTGCGTCATGCCGCCTCCAGCACCGCCGTAGTATAGACCTCCTGCACGTCGTCGATCGCTTCCAGCGCGTCGAGCAGGCGCTGCATGCGCGCGCTGTCCTCGCCCGCCATCACGTTCTCCGCAGTCGGCTTGAACGTGATCTCCGCCAGTTCCGCCTTGAGGCCGGCCTTCTCCAGCGCCGTCCTCACCGCGACGAAGCTGGCGGGCGCGGTGATCACCTCGATGCTGCCATCGTCGTTGGTGACCACGTCCTCGGCTCCGGCTTCGATCGCCGCGTCCATGAGCTTCGCCTCGTTGGTGCCGGGCGCGTACACGAGCTGCCCGCAGTGCTTGAACAGGAAGGCAACCGAGCCTGCGCCGCCGAGGTTGCCCCCGTTCTTCGTGAAGGCATGGCGCACGTCGGCCACCGTACGCGTCTTGTTGTCGGTCATGCAGTCCACGATGACCGCGGCGCCGCCGATGCCGTAGCCCTCGTAGCGCACTTCCTCGTAGTTGACCCCTTCGAGCCCGCCGGTGCCGCGCTTGATCGCGCGCTCGACGTTCTCCTTGGGCATGTTGTTGTCGTAGGCCTTGTCCACGGCGAGCCGCAATCTCGGATTGGTCGCGGGGTCGCCGCCGCCAAGGCGCGCGGAGACGGTGATCTCCTTGATCAGGCGAGTGAAGATCTTGCCGCGTTTCGCATCCTGCCGGTTCTTGCGGTGCTGGATGTTCGCCCACTTGCTGTGCCCTGCCATGTTCCTGCCCCTGCCGACTGCAAACTGCGCGACTAAGTGGTTAAAATAACGCGAATTTTATCACGCGGAGGCGCCATGGCTGAACCGCTGCTCGTCGCGAAATCGAAGATCGCGCTCTCCCTGCTGCCGGGGTTCGCGAACCGCCATGGCCTCATCGCCGGGGCGACCGGGACCGGCAAGACCGTCACCCTGCAGCGGCTGGCGGAGGGCTTCAGCCGCATCGGCGTGCCGGTGTTCATGGCCGACGTGAAGGGTGATCTCGCGGGGCTTTCGCAGGCGGGCGAACTCAAGGGGCGCGTGAAGGAGCGCATCGAGCAGCTGCGGATCAAGGACTTCGCGTGCGAGGCCTGCCCGGTGGTGTTCTGGGACGCCTACGGCGCGCAGGGGCACCCGGTGCGCACCGCCGTCTCCGAGATGGGGCCGCTGCTGCTTTCCCGCATGCTGGGGCTCAACGAAACGCAGGCAGGCGTGCTCACGCTCACCTTCAAGATCGCCGACGACAACGGGCTGCTGCTGCTCGATCTCAAGGACCTGCGCGCGATGCTCCAGCACGTGGGCGACAGCGCGAAGCAGTTCACCACGCAGTACGGCAACATCTCGTCCGCCTCGATCGGCGCGATCCAGCGCGGGCTGCTCACGCTCGAGAGCCAGGGCGGCGACAGGTTCTTCGCCGAGCCGGAGCTCAACATCGCCGATCTCATGCAGACCGACGCGAAGGGGCGCGGCGTAGTCAACATCCTCGCCGCCGACAAGCTCATGAGCGCGCCCAAGCTCTACTCCACGCTGCTGCTGTGGCTGCTCGCGGAACTCTTCGAGAAGCTGCCGGAAGTCGGCGATCCCCCGAAGCCCAAGCTCGTCTTCTTCTTCGACGAGGCGCATCTCCTCTTCAGCGACGCGCCCGCGGCGCTGCTCGAGAAGATCGAGCAGGTGGTGCGGTTGATCCGCTCGAAAGGAGTCGGGGTCTATTTCGTCACGCAGAACCCGCTCGACATCCCCGACACCGTGCTCGGGCAGCTCGGCAACCGCGTGCAGCACGCGCTGCGCGCCTTCACGCCGCGCGACCAGAAGGCGGTCAAGTCCGCGGCGAGCACGCTGCGCGCGAACCCGAAGCTCGACGTCGAGAGCGCGATCACCGAGCTCGGAGTGGGCGAGGCGCTGGTCTCGCTGCTCGACGAGAAGGGCCGCCCCACCGTCGTCGAGCGCGCCTTCGTCGTGCCCCCCGGCACGCGCATCGGGCCGATCACCGCGCAGGAGCGCGAGAGCCTGATGAAGTCGTCCATGCTCGCGGGCGTCTACGACAAGGTCGTGGACCGCGAGTCGGCGTACGAGATGCTCGCGAAGAAAGCCGCCGCCCCTGCCGAGCAGGCCGGCGCCCTGGGCGGGCTGCTCGGTGGCGCGAAGGGCGGCGGGCGCCAGCGCGAGGGGCTCGTCGAAGCCTTGACGAAGAGCGCCGCGCGCGCGGTGGGATCGTCGATCGGCCGTCAAATCGTCCGCGGAGTACTTGGAAGCATCTTCGGCGGCGGACGGAAGCGATAACCGGCTCACTCCACGGTCACCCGGACGATTTTCTCCGTCTCCGCGGTCGCATCCCCGCGCGCGGTGCGCACGTTCCGAGTTCAAAGTTCCGCGTTCGAGTCTGTGGCAATCCCGATATCATGAACCCTGAACCCGGAACACCGAACGCAGAACCCAAACGGGGCCCCTGCTCCGCGCTCCGACGTCCTACAGTCCGCGGGATGTTGAGCAGCATCTTCGGTGGCGGCAAGCGGCGGTAAGCCGCGGCGTTGAAGCGAGAGACGCCGGGCGATAGACGATAGACGGAGCAGACCGAGAGACGCTTGGCGATAAACGAAAGACGGAAGACTTACTAAGACCGATTCCCTCCTCCCGTCTCTCGTCTCTCGTCTCTCGTCTCTCCTCTCTGCTCTCTCCTCTCACTGCTCCGGCTTGATGCCCGCGTCCTTGATGACCTTGCTCCACTTCTGCATCTCGGCTCTCAGAAAGGCCGCGAATTCCTTCGGCGTGCTCCCCACCGGCTCCGCGCCGTCGAGCTGGAAGCGCTGCGCGACGTCCGGCTCGCGCACGATGCGTGCGACTTCCGCCGAAATCTTGTTGACGATGACCGGCGGGACGCCCGCGGGCGCGACCATGCCCTGGAACGCCTCCGCGCGATAACCGGGCAGGGTCTCGCCGATCGTGGGCACGTCGGGCATGCTCGGCTGCCGCCTGACGCTGGTGATCGCGACCGCGCGCAGCTTGCCGGCCTTGATGTGCGGCGCGGCCGATATCGTCGTCGTGAAGAGCATGCTGACGCGCCCTCCGAGGACGTCGGTCACAGCGGGCGGGATGCCCTTGTAGGGCACGTGGATCATGCTGACGCCCGCCAGGCGCTGGAACATCTCGGCCGAAAGATGGGGCGCGGAGCCGGCGCCGGAGCTCGCGAACGTCAGCTCGCCCGGCTTGGCCTTCGCCGCCGCAATGAGGTCCTCGACGGATTTCGCCGCGAAGGATGGCGCCACGACGATCACGTTGGGCTGCGAGTTCAACTGCGTGACCGGCGTAAAATCCTTGAAAGGGTCGTAGGGCAGCTTGGGATGCAGGCCCGGGTTGATGGCGAACGTCGTCGTGATCATCAGCAGGGTGTAGCCGTCCGGCGCGGCCTTCGAGGCGATTTCCGTCCCGACGATGGTCGCCGCGCCGGGGCGCGTATCGACCACGATGTTCTGTCCCCATTTCTCGGTGAGCTTCTGCCCGATCAGCCGCGTGCTGATGTCGAGCCCGCCGCCCGGCGCAAACGGCACGATCACGCGGATCGGCCGGCTGGGATAGTTGGCGGCGTCCTGGGAAAAGGCAGCCGTGGAGAGCGCCGCCAGTGCAATCGCCGGAATAAGAAGAAGTCTCATACCGGGTGTCCGCCGCGGGCGCCGTCAATCCGCCCGTATGCCCACGTCTTTCACCCACTTCGCCCAGGTCCGTACATCGTTTGCGAGCTGCTTGTTCAGGGCCTGGGGAGAGCTGCCCACGTACTCCGCGCCCATCTCGGTGAGCCGCTTCTGCACGTCCGGCCGCTTGAAGACCTTTACCGCCTCGGCGTTGAGCTTGTTGACGATAGCCGCCGGGGTCCCGGCGGGCACGATCACGCCATACCACTCCCGGATGTCGAGCCCGAGGGGCGGCGGCACGCCGGCTTCCGCCATGGTCGGCGTCTCGGGCAGCGCCGGCATACGGCTTACGCTCGTCACGGCGAGCGGCCTGATCCGCTTCGCGCTGATGAGAGGCACCGCCGAGGGCATCGAAGTGAAGCCGAAGGTGACCTCGCTGGCTGCGAGTGCCGCCATGGCAGGACCCGCCCCCTTGAACGGGACGTGGATCATGTCCGTGCCGGTCAGGCGCTTCAGCACTTCGCCGGAAAGATGATGAAGGGATCCTGGTCCGGAAGACGAAAACGTGACCTGGCCGGGCTTTTCCTTGGCCATGCGGATCAAGTCCTGCAACGTTTTCGCCGGCGAGCCCTGGGGCACCACGATGACGTTCGTCACCCACACGAGCAGCGAAACGCCCGTGAAATCCCGCACCGCATCGTAGGGAAGCTTCTCGTACGTGCTGGCGCTGATGGTGTACGGTCCGCTCGGCACCATCATGATCGTATAGCCGTCCGGGGATGCCTTCGCGACCAGCGCCGCCGCAATCGTCCCGCTTGCGCCACCGCGGTTGTCCACCACCACCGGCTGGCCGATCTGCTCGGGCATGTGCTGCTGCAGGATCCGCGCGAGGATGTCGGTCGCGCCGCCCGGCGGGAACCCGACCACGAGCCGGATCGGGCGTTCCGGGTAATTGGGCACAGAGCCGCCCTGCGCGTGCGCAGGCTGTGCGGCCACAGCCACGGCGGCGAGCAGTACTGCAAAGACCGTTTCTCCTTTCATGACTCGCTCCTTTCCGGAAAGACGCATTATAAGCCGAGCACCCGTTTCTTCACCGCTTCCGGCGCGCCCTGGAGGTCCATGTCCTTGAGCGACGGCCCGCACCGCCAGGGGTCGACGCCGAGCAGCGCGCCGAGGATCTCCGCGAAGCCGCGGTGCAGCGGCACCGCGATCCCCGCCTGCTCGGCAAGCTGCACGCACGGCACGATAGCATAGGGCAGGTCCACCGATTCCCACTCGCGCCAGATATCCGGCTGGAAGGGCGGGAACGACTTGTAAACGGGATTCTGCATCGCTTCGTAGAAGCTGCCGCTCCTGAACCCGTAGTACTGCTCGATCGCTTTCGCCATCGGCGTGTGCCCGACGCCATAGGCCTCGCACACGAGCTTGCGCTCGGCGTCGAGCGCGTCACCGAGCACGCCCGCCGCGGGCACGACGCCATCCTGGTAGAAGGCGAACTTCCTGCCCTCGAGCTTCGCGCGCTCCATGGCGCCGATGTTCGGCAGCACCATCGCCGGATGCACGATCAGGTTCAGGTTCTCGAGCCCGGTCTCGAGCACTGACGACGCCGCTCCGAAGTCCGGAAACAGCGGCTTGAGGACCGCGAGCGCTTCGTCCGAACGCGAAGCCGGCACGGTGGCGATCCGGATGCCCTTGCGCAGCCCCTTCGGCGTCACCACGGTGCCGTCGATCCGCGCGGCATGCGTGGGCGCGGGCGCCTCGGTCACGATCACGTCTTCGCGGCCCGCCTTGCGCAGGGGGGGCGTCAGGCGCGCGGCCGGCCAGTAACCGTGGCTCTGGACGTGCACCACTGCGCCGCGCGCGAGCTCGGGGATCATCGCGGAGAATTTCTGCTCGAGCTGATGCATGTCCACTTCGATCAGCACTGCCCCGGCGTCCTCGAGCGCCTCGCGGGTGGTGTCGCACACCTTGCCGAGCCTGGCGAAGCCGGTCTTCTTCGAGACGAGGTGCCTCGCCTCGCCCTCGACGGTGAACCCTCCCGCCTTGCGCACTGCCGGGAGCTGATCCTTCTGCTCCGGGAACACCGTGAAGCGCACTTCGTGGCCCGACAGAGCGAGGTCCGACGCGCACACGGCGCCGATCGCGCGCGCGGTATTGCCGATGACTGCGACTCTCGACATGAACCTCACCCGTACCGCTTTGCGGGACTCCAGCCGTAGGCCTTCGCGCAGGCGCCGCCCATCAGCATCGCGCGCTCGCTGTCGCTGAGGCGCTCGGTCTCGAGGAAGGGCTTCACCGCCTGCTCATAGTTGACGACCGCGAAGGCGCGCGTCCAGTCGGTACCCCACAGGCAGCGCTCGAAGCCCCATGCGTCGAACAGGCGCGCGAGCGGGTCCCAGATGTCCGGGAAGGGATACGGCTCCTTTGAAAGCGTGCAGGCGCCGCTCACCTTGATCACCGCGTTCTTGTGCCTGGCGAGATCCAGCACTTTCGGCAGCTCCGCCCAGGGCTCGGGCGGCGCGGGCAGCGTGCGCGGCTGCAGGATCCCCAGGTGATCGATGATGAACCGCGTGTCGGGATGGCGGTCGATCAGCGCCGTGCCCCGCTCCAGGTTGCCCCAGCACAGGATGTTGACCGGAAAGTCGTGCCGGACCGCTTCGCGCAGGACCCGGTCGAGGCCGGCGTCGCTCGGATTGCGTCCGGGCTCCCTCGTCACGATGACCCGGATGCCCACCGCGCCGGGCTGTTTCTTCCACTCGGCGATGTGCTCGGCCACCGCGGGATCGTCCGGGTTCACGGGCTTGACGAGGGCGAACCGGCCGGGGTGCTTGCGCTGCACCTCCACCGCATAGCTCGCGTCGTAGCCGTAGAGAGAGAACGCGGAGATGAAGATCGCGCCGTCGATCCCGAGCTTGCCCATCGCCGCCACGGTCTCGTCGCCCGTGGCGCTCGGAGGCCTGTTGGGCACATTGAGCCACGGCCGCTTCGGCGTGTTCGCCTCGTAGGCGTGGACCTGCGAATCGATGATCAGCATTGCTAATGCTCTAATGGACAGGATTAACAGGATTCACAGGATTGGATCAAAAATCCAAGACCGCATCGGGTCCGGTTTCGCTTGAATCCTGTTAATCCTGTAAATCCTGTCCATTCAGCTTGGCTTGGGCGCCAGGACGAGATTCTTCAACGCCGCGGCGCGCACCAGCGACAGCCACACGTAGGCGAGCACGATCGCCGCGCCTCCCGCGAGCGCGAGCCGCGGGCCCACCCACTCGCCCGCGGTATTCAACAGGAAGCCGCTGAAGAACATCAGGCTCCAGACCAGCGCGAACACGCTCATCACCCGCCCGCGGTACCGGTCCTCGACCAGGGTCTGCAGCACCACCTGCACGCAGGCCACGAAGTAGCCGTGGCCCAGGCCGGCGACGAGGATCGCGCAGAAGGAAACCCAGTACCAGTCGCTGAAGGCGAGGCCGATCAGCGCCACGTTATAGGCGGTGAGCGCGCCCACCATCAGGTTCCGCGGCGACAGGCGCGCCTGCAGCCAGCCATAGGAAGAAAAGCCGGCCAGGGAGCCGATGCCGGCGGCGGAGGCGAGAATGCCGAGACCCCTTGAGTCGACCTGCAGGACATCCTTGGCGAATACCGGAAGCATGTGGATGAAGCCCATCGCCAGGGTCGCATTGAGCAGCGCCGCGGCGATCGCCTTGGCGAATGCCTCGTTGGCGCGTATGTAGCGCACGCTCTCCGTAAAGTTGCTGAGCAGGCTACCATGCGGACCCGCAACGCTGTGCGCGGGGCGGACCAGGAACAGCACCGCGATCATCGTGCTGACCGCCGCCGCGCACACGAGAAAAGTGGCCGGAGCGCCGGCCGCCGCGATGAGAAAACCCGCGATCGAGGGGGCGATCACGCGGCTGCTGCCGAATGCCATGGAGATCAGCGGCACCGCGGAGCGCAACAGCGGGCGGGGCAGCAGGCGCGGGAAGAACGACGAGCGCGCGGGCTCGTCGATGGCGGCCGACAATCCCCACAGAAATGCTCCGAGCGCGAGGTGCCACAACTGCGCCACGCCGAGCAGCGTCGCCGCGCCCACCATGATCATGGCGAGCGCGGCATTGGATCTGCGCGACGCCGATGAGCCGGCGCGCATCGATGCGATCAGCCAGAACGCCGCCCAGCAGCGTCAGGGTGAACTGGGGCACGAAACCGCAAAGAAAGATGAAGCCCAGCTGCGCCTGCGATCCCGTGATCTCGAAGGTGAGCCAGCCCAGCGTAAAGGCAAACATGTGCTGGCCGACGACCTGCGCGACCAGGGCCAGCCAGTAGAGGCGAAAGTCGCGCGCCTTCAGCGCGAGAAGGGGGTTGGCTTTGTCTTCCACGAAGGATGCGGTTCGTGTTGTCACTCCAAGCTTACCGCACGGCGGCCTGCAAGAACGAATTGAGCGATTCAGGTACCAGACCGCCGGCTGTGCGCGTCACCGGCGGTCGTCTCCCGCAAGCGGGGCCCGTGCTCAACACTGTGCCCGGCAGGTACAATTCGCGTCAATTCCAATGGATGAACCGTGGCCCGGTGCCGTAATTCTGCCGCCATGATCGCGCGGAGCCCGCGTTGAGCCAGGCCGACGCCAGGCGCGGATGGATCGTCGCGGGCGTGCTGCTCGCGGTGGCGGGCACGATATTCTTCTCCGCCCGCCCCATCTTCATCAAGCTCGCCTACGCCTACGTCACCGACCCCGTCACGCTGCTCGCGCTGCGCATGATCTTCGCGGTCCCGTTCTTCTTCGTGGCGGCGCTGTGGGCGCGTGGGCGCGAAGCGCACCGGCCGCTCTCGCGCCGGGAGCTCGCCGCCGTGATCGGGCTGGGGCTGCTCAGCTACTATGCGGCGAGCTTTCTCGACTTCCTGGGCCTGCAGTACATCTCCGCCGGGCTCGGGCGGCTGCTGCAATTCCTCTACCCGACGATCGTGGTGGTGCTCTCGGCGCTGTTTCTCGGCAAGCGCGCCACGGCGCGCGATCTCCTCGCGCTCGGGCTCAGCTACGCCGGGCTGGTGCTGGTCTTCTGGCATGCGATCGGCGGCGAGCAGGTGAATTTCTGGCTCGGCGCGGGGCTCGTGTTCGGCGGCGCCGTCTGCTACGCGGTCTATCTGGTCGCGGGCGCCGAGGTGGTCGGCCGCGTGGGATCGGTGCGCTTTACCGCCTACGCGATGGCGGCGGCGAGCGTGGCGTGTATCGTGCAGTTCTTCCTGCTGCGCCCGCTCTCGGCGCTGGATCTGCCGGCACCGGTGTACGGCTACGCGCTTGCGATGGCGCTGGTGAGCACGGTGATCCCCTCGTTTCTGATCGCGGAGGCCCTGCGGAGGATTGGCGCGAACACGGTGTCCATCATCGGCGCGCTCGGGCCGGTCACCGCCATCGCGCTCGGGTACCTGGGGCTCGACGAGATCATGACGCCGTTGCAGATCGCCGGTACGGTTTTGGTGCTGGTCGGGGTGGTGGTGATCAGCCTGAAGCCGCGCGCGGCAACGGCATGACTGCGCCGGCTGAGGGACGAGGGATGACGTCAAGCCCTCTCTCGCCTTCTGCCTTCCGCCTTAATCGGATTAGAATGGTATCCGCCGCATACGCACCGTAATGCTCGCAGATGGGAAAACTGACGACCCGCGTGCTCGACACCGTCGCCGGCAAGCCCGCCGCGGGCGTGGCCGTCGAGCTCTACCGGTGCAACGCGGCGCGCAATCTGCTGGTCTCGCGCCGGAGCGATTCCACCTGCCGCGGGAGCTGAGGTGAGCGGCGCCTGCGACTCCATCCGTTTCGTGCTGGACGGTCGCGTCGTCGAGGCGCGCGACGCCGCGCCCACGACGACGCTGCTGCAGTACCTGCGGGAGACGCTGGGACGCACCGGTACCAAGGAAGGATGCGCCGAGGGCGATTGCGGCGCGTGCACGGTGATCCTGGGCGAACTCGACGGCGAGCGCATCGCCTACCGCCCCGTCAACTCGTGCATACGATTTCTCCCCACGGTGGACGGCAAGTCCGTCATCACCGTCGAAAGCCTCCGCGGCCCGGACGGCTCGTTGCACCCGGTGCAGCGCGCCATGTTGGACTACCACGCGTCGCAGTGCGGCTTCTGCACGCCGGGCTTCGTGATGTCGCTTTTCGGCCTCTATCTGGACGCGCCACGCCCCCGCCGCGCGGAGGTGATCGGCGCGCTCTCAGGCAACCTGTGCCGGTGCACGGGCTACCGCCCTATCATCGACGCCGGCTGCTGCATGGCCGATTACCCGGAGCCCCTCGCCTGGAGCCGGCGCGATGCGCAAAGCGGCGAACGTCGGGCGCTGCTTGACTCGCTCAGGCGCGGCGCTGCCCTCGCGCTGGCGACGGAGCCCGGCTATCACGCGCCCATGTCGCTCGACGAGCTTGCGCGGCTCTACGAGGCGGCGCCCCATTCGCTGCTCCTCGCAGGCGGCACCGACGTGGGGCTGTGGGTAACGAAGCAGCTGCGCGAGCTGCCCCCGCTAATCTACCTCGGCGAGGTCGCGGAGCTGAAGCGCGTGCGTGAAGCGGATGGCATTATCGGGATCGGCGCCGCGGTCGCGCTGACGGACGCGTTCGCGGCCATCGTGGCGCGCTACCCGATGCTCGCGGAGCTGGCCGAGCGTTTCGGCTCACCGCCCATCCGCAACTCGGGAACCCTGTGCGGCAATCTGGCCAACGGCTCTCCCATCGGCGACGTGATGCCGGTGCTGATCGCGCTCGGCGCGAGCGTACTGCTGCGGCGCGGCGGAGCGACCCGCGAGATGGCGCTCGACGAGTTCTACGCCGGTTACCGGAAGACCGCGCTGGCGCCCGGCGAGCTCGTGGCCGAGGCGCGAATTCCCGTGCCGCGGCCCGGGCGGCTCGTCGCGAGCTACAAGGTCGGCAAGCGTTTTGACCAGGACATCTCGGCAGTATGCGGGGGATATGCCATCGAGTTGCGCGGCGGAACCATCGCTTCGGCGCGCATCGCCTACGGAGGAATGGCAGCGGTCCCGCAGCGCGCGCGCCGGACGGAAGCCGCGCTGGCCGGGCGGCCCTGGTCCGAAGCGACGATGGCTTCGGCGGCGGAAGCCCTCGCGCTCGATTTCCGCCCGATCACCGACATGCGCGCGGGCAACGGCTATCGCCTGCAGGTGGCGGGAAACCTCCTGCGGCGCTTCTATCTCGAGCACCGCGATCCGGAAGCGCCGTCGCGCATCGGCGTCTTCGCCCGGACGGCCGCATGAACATCGCGACCGACGCTCCCGCGGCGGCCGTCTCGGGCAGCGAGCTTGCCCACGAAAGCGCGCCCCTGCACGTTTCCGGCGAAGCGCTGTATGTGGACGATGTGCCGCTGCCGTCCGGAACGCTGCACGCGGCGCTCGCGCTTAGCCGCATCGCGCACGGGCGCATCCGGACCATGGATCTGCGGGCGGTGCGGGCCGCGCCGGGGGTGGTGGCGGTCGCCACCGTGGCCGACGTCCCCGGGGAGAACAACTACGGGCCGGTGCTGAAGGACGACCCCATATTTACGGACGATCTCGTGCAGTACGCGGGTCAGCCGATGTTCGCCGTGGCGGCTACTTCGCACCACGCTGCCCGGCGGGCCGCCGCTCTGGCGCAAATTGAGTACGAACCGCTGCCCGCGATACTGAACGTGCGATCCGCGCTGGCCGCCGGCAGCTTCGTGCTGCCCAGCCAGAGCCTGCGCCGCGGCGATCCGCGGGCGATGCTCCCGCGCGCGCGCCACCGCCTGCGGGGCTCGCTCACGATCGGCGGCCAGGACCATTTCTACCTGGAAGGCCAGATCGCCGCCGCGCTGCCGCAGGAGAACGGCGCGATGCTGGTTCTCAGCTCGACGCAGCATCCGACCGAGGTGCAGCATCTCGTCGCCCACGCGCTCGGCCGCCGCGCGCACGACGTCACGGTCCGGTGCCGGCGCATGGGCGGCGGCTTCGGCGGCAAGGAGAGCCAGCCCGCGCTCTTCGCCTGCGCCGCGGCGATACTCGCGGCGAAGACCGGCCGCCCGGTGAAGCTGCGGGCCGACCGCGACGACGACATGCTCGCCACGGGCAAGCGCCACGATTTTGTGGCGGACTACGAGGTCGGCTTCGAGGCCGACGGACGCATCACGGCGCTCGTGATGATGCTCGCCTCGCGCTGCGGCTACTCCGCCGACCTCTCCGGCCCGGTCAACGACCGCGCGCTGACCCACGCTGACAACGCCTATTTTCTGGAGCACGTCGAGATCGTCTCGCACCGCTGCAAGACGCACACCGTCTCGAATACGGCGTTCCGCGGATTCGGCGGGCCGCAGGGCATGATGGCCATCGAAGCGGTGATCGACGACATCGCGCGCCGCCTGGAACGTGACCCGCTCGATGTCCGGCGCGCCAATTTCTACGGCGTGACGGAACGCAACGTGACGCATTACGGGATGACGATCGAGGACAACATCTTGCACCGGATCGCCGACCGGCTCGAGGCATCGAGCCGCTACCGCGAGCGCCGCCGTGAGATCGAGGAGCACAACGCCACGGGCCCGGTCGTGAGGCGCGGCATCGCTTTCACCCCCGTGAAGTTCGGCATCTCGTTCAATGCCCCCCAGTTCAACCAGGCCGGCGCGCTCGTCCACGTCTACACCGACGGCTCCGTGCTGCTCAATCATGGCGGCACCGAGATGGGCCAGGGGCTCTACACCAAGGTCGCCCAGGTCGTCGCCGACGAGCTGGGCGTGCCGCTCGCCGCCGTGCGCGTCAGCGCGGCGGACACGAGCAAGGTTCCCAACACCTCGGCTACGGCGGCCTCTTCGGGCAGCGATCTCAACGGCAAGGCCGCGCAGGCGGCGGCGCGGACCATCCGCGAACGCCTGACCGCCTATGCCTGCGACAAGTACCGCCTGGCGCCGGAGGCGGTGCGGTTCGAGGGCGGCCGGGTCGTCCTCGGCGACGCGGTGACGGAGTTCGCGACGCTCGCGCGCGAAGCCTATATGGCGCGCATCCAGTTGAGCGCCACGGGCTATTACCGGACGCCCAAGATCCACTTCGACCGCGCCACCTTCACCGGGCGGCCGTTCTTCTACTTCGCCTACGGCGCGGCGGTATCCGAGGTCGCCGTGGACACGCTGACGGGCGAGAGCCGCGTGACGCGCGTGGACATCCTGCACGACGTCGGCCGCTCGCTCAATCAGGCGCTGGACCGGGGACAGGTGGAAGGCGGCTTCCTCCAGGGCGCAGGTTGGCTCACGAGCGAGGAGCTGTGGTGGAACGAAAACGGCGAGCTGAAAACCCACTCGCCCTCGACCTATAAGATACCCACGGCGTACGACTGGCCCGCCGAGGCGCACGTAGAGCTGCTCGAGAATTCCCCCAACCGGGAGGACACCGTCTTCCGCTCCAAGGCGGTGGGCGAACCCCCACTGATGCTGGCGATTTCCGTCTTTCACGCGATACGCGATGCGCTCGCGGGCTGCGGCAAGACCGGCACCGCGCCCGCGCTGTCGGCGCCCGCGACCCCCGAATCGATACTGCGCGCGATAGCCGGATTGCGCTCTGCAGGTACCGCTGGCCCGGATTCGGCGGGAGGCGGCGCATGAACGACTGGCTCGCCGCGCTCGCGCGCGCGCTTGACTCCGAGCCGGCCCTGATCAGGGTGGTCGTCGCCTCGGTGAAGGGTTCGGCCCCGCGCGAGGCCGGCGCATGCATGCTGGTCGGCGCCGCCGGGCTTCACGGCAGCATCGGCGGCGGGAACCTGGAAATGAAGGCCATCGGCATCGCGCGCGAGATGCTCGCGCAGCGCGCGGGCGTTGCACCGCGGCTCGACCGCTTCGCGCTGGGCGCGACGCTGGGCCAGTGCTGCGGCGGGGCGGTCAATCTGTGGTTCGAGCGATTCGATTCCGCGGACGCCGGTTTCGTCTCGGAGGCGCTGGCGGCCCGGAGCCGGGGTGCAGCCGTGATCGCGACGGAGCTGCATCGCGACGGTGCCGCGCGACGGGCGATCGTGACACGGGGACGGCCGCTCCCGCGTTCCGGGTTTGCCGCGCACCGCGCGGCCTCGTCGGCCGCCGATAACCTGCTCGCGGAAAGTGCTGCAACGCCGCGCGCGGTTCTGGTTCCCGGAGGCGACGGGGACCGGCCGATCCTGCTCGAGCGGGCCGACCCGGCCCGCGTTCCGCTGTGGCTCTTCGGCGCCGGCCACGTGGGGCGGGCCGTCGCGAGCGTGTTCGCCGACCTGCCTTTCGACATCACCTGGATCGACGGGCGTGCGAACGAGTTTCCGGAGACGGTGCCCGCAAACGTCACGGTCCTGCACTCGGCCGCGCCAGCCGGGGAAGTGGCGCGAGCGCCGCGGGGGGCCTGCTTCCTCGTGATGACCCACAGCCACGACCTCGACTACGAGATCTGCCGCGCGATCCTCGATCGCGACGATCACGCCTGGGCAGGGCTCATCGGCTCGGAGACGAAGGCTGCGTGTTTCGCCGTGCGCTACGCGCGCGAGGGCGTTCCCGCGGAAGCGGTCGCGCGCTTGACCTGTCCCGTCGGCACCAGGGAAATCCGCAGCAAGCTGCCCGGCGCGATCGCCGTTTCGATCGCGGCCCAGCTCCTGCAGTTGCTGCAGTCGGCCGGCGAACTCACGGCGGCGGGGCCAGGCCACGAGCTTGCAGACGCAGGCGAGATCACACGCCCGCCGGGCGCCCAGTCGGCACGCGGCTGATGGAAGGCTACGTCCTTGACTGGCTCAACCTCCTCGGCCGCTGGCTGCACATCGTCACCGGCATCGCGTGGATAGGGGCGTCGTTCTATTTCGTCTGGCTCGACGATCACCTGCTGCCGCCCGCCGACCCCGCCGCGGCGAAAAAGGGCGTTGCCGGAGAACTGTGGGCAGTGCACGGCGGAGGTTTTTACAACGCGCAGAAGTACCAGGTCGCCCCCCCCGCCCTGCCGGCCGTGCTGCACTGGTTCAAGTGGGAGGCCTACTGGACCTGGATTTCCGGCTTCTTCCTGCTCGTGCTGCTCTATTACCTCGGCGCCGAGGTCTACCTGATCGATCGCAGCGTCGCGAACATCAGCAAGGGCCCGGCCATCGCGATCGGCCTTGCGACGCTCGCGGGCGGCTGGATCGTCTACGACCGGTTGTGCGCCTCGCCGCTGGGGCGCAACGACCGCGCCCTGTCCGTCGTGCTGGGCGTGTTGATCGCCGGCGCGGCGTGGGGGCTGTGCCAGGTATTCAGCGGGCGCGGCGCCTACATGCACTTCGGCGCAATGCTCGGCACCATCATGGCCGCGAACGTGCTGTTCGTCATCATCCCTGGACAGAAGGAGCTGGTCGCCGCGATGCGGGAGGGACGCGCGCCCGACCCCGTTCACGGCCTGCGCGGATGGCAGCGCTCGGTGCACAACACCTATTTCACGCTGCCAGTGCTGTTCACGATGATGAGCCACCATTACCCGATGACGACCGACCACCCGTGGAACTGGGCGGTGCTGATCGCGCTCTCGCTCGCCGGGGCGCTGATCCGCGTCTGGTTCGTGGCGCGCCACAAAGGCCGCGCTTCGCCGCTGCCGCTCGCCGCAGGCATCGTAATGCTCGCGGCGCTCGCCGTTGCGATCATGCCCCGCGCGCCGGGCGACGGGGCGAGTGGCGCGGATTTCCCGCGCGTGCGCGCGATCATCGCAGAGCGCTGCATGTCCTGCCATGCGCCTGCGCCGACCCACCCGGGCCTCGACGCCCCGCCCAAGGGCGTCGTGCTCGACACGCCCGAGCGCATCGTCGCGCAGGCGGCGCAGATCCGGCAGACCACGGCGAGCAGGACGATGCCCATCGCCAACCTGACGAAGATGACGGACGAGGAACGCGCGATTATCGCGGACTGGTTCCGCCGCGGCGCGCCCAGATAGGCGCCGCCGCTCTGAACCGGTTCACGCGTGGACCTGCCCGCGGAACGCCCAGCCCGTGAAGCGCGCCTCGATGGCGGCGGTTATCGCATAGAGCACGATGCCGAGCACCGCGAGCGCGATTAGCCCGGCAAACACCAGAGGCACCTGGAAGTTCGCCTGCGCGGAGAGCATCAGGTAGCCGATCCCCTTGTTTGCTCCCACGGTCTCGGAGACCACCGAGCCGACGAAAGCGAGCGTGATCGCCACCTTGAGCGAGCCGAAAAAGTACGGCAGCGAGCGTGGAATCCCGACCTTTCTCATGACGTCGAGCTTGGAGGCGCCGAGCGCCCGCAGCACGTCCTCCAGCTCCGGCTCGGTGGTGGCGAGCCCGGTAGCGACGTTCACCACGATGGGAAAGAACGAGATCAGGAACGCGGTAAGGATGGCCGGCACGGTGCCGATGCCGAACCACAGGATCAGCACCGGCACCACCGCCACCTTGGGTATCGAGTTGAAGCCGATCAGCACCGGATAGAGCCCCGCGTAGATCGCCTTGTGCCATCCGACCGCGATGCCGAGCAGCAGACCGAACACGGTTGCGATCAGGAACCCCGCGACGGTGGTCCACAACGTCTGTATCGAGTTATCCACGATCGGGTCCCAGAACTTGACGAGCGCCGCCCATATGTCGGTGGGCGCGGGCAGGAACGTGATCGGGATCTTCAGCGCCTTGCAGACAATCTCCCAGACGACGAACATGGCCACGGTGAACGCCACCGGCGCGAGCACGTTGATGGCGAGAGCGCGCCGGTCCATCAGTGCCGCACCCCCCCGATGCGGACGCGCAGCTCGTGCACGATGGCGGAGAACTCGGGGGTATAGGTGATCTCGAGATCACGCGGCCGGGGAAGATCCACCTCCCGGCGCAGCACGATTCGTCCAGGACGGTTCGACATCACGTACACCGTGTCGGAAAGAAACACGGCCTCGCGCAGGTCGTGGGTGACGAGCATTACCGTTACGCCGCGCTCGGCTTGAAGATCGCGCAGCGCGCACCACAGCTCCTCCCGGGTGAACGCGTCGAGCGCGCCGAAGGGCTCGTCGAGTAGCAGTATCTCGGGCTCGTGGATCAGCGCCCGGCAGATCGAGGTGCGCTGCTGCATGCCCCCGGAGAGCTCCCACGGGTGCTTGCCGGTGAAACCGGCCAGGCCGACCGACTCCAGCAGTCGCAGCGCCTTGTCGCGGTAGGCGCCGCGCTCCTTGCGCATGCTGCTGCGGTAGGGCTCGACGATCTCAAGCGGGAGCAGCACGTTGTCGAGCGCGCTGCGCCACGGCAGCAGGTTCGAGTTCTGGAACGCCATGCCCACGCTCTTCACCGGCCCGCGCACCTCCCGCCCCTCCACGGTGAGGCGGCCGGAGGAAACCGGCGCAAGTCCGCTTACGAGCCTCATGAGGGAGGACTTGCCGCACCCGGAGGGCCCGACCACGGCGACGACCTCGCCGCGGTCTATGGAAAGGTCCACGCGGTCCACGGCCTGCACGGCGCGCGCGCCCCGGCCGTAGTGCATGCTCACGCCCTCCAGCACGACGAGCGCTTTCACGACCCGAGACGCCAATCGCGGCGCGCGTGTGCGGCGTGCTTCCCGCTGCCTGCTACTTCGGCAGCAGGCGCTGATCCCGCGGCGGCAGAAACTCGGCGGTCCAGACGTCCGCGGGGGCGGGCGGCTTGCCGGTGAATTTGAAGGAGATCGCGATCTGCTCGATCGAGCGCGCGAGCCGGCCCACGTCCACGTCCCCGATGCCGTTCTTCCGCACGTCCGCCGTGATGTAGTTCTTCGCCAGCGACATCTTCAGGCGCTCGAGCTCGGAGGCCTCCTGCACCGTGGGATTACGCTTGACTACGCCCTTTACCGCCGACTCGGGATCCCGGATCGTGTCCTGCACGGCCTTCACGAAGGCGCGCAGGAACGCGCGCACGGCGGCCGGATTGCTCTTCGCGAAGTCCGGGTTGACCAGGATCGCGTTGCCGTAGAGAGCGAGGCCGTGCTCGCTCATCAACAGCACCACGATGTCGTCGTGGGGCACGCCATTCGCCTTCAGGTTGATGAACGAGGAAAACCAGAAACCGGTGATCGCGTCCACCTTGCCCTGGGCGAGCATGGGCTCGCGCACCGGAAAGCCGATGTTCTCGATCTTCACCTTGCTCGCGTCGATTTTGTTCGCCGCGACGAACGCCGGCCACTGCGCGTAGGCGCCGTCGGGCGCGGGCGCGCCGAGCACCTTGCCTTCGAGATCTCTTGGTCTGGTGATCCCGTTCTTCTTGAGTGACACGATCGCGAACGCAGGCGCGTCGTACACCATCATCACCGCCTTCACCGCCGCGTTCTCGGGCTTGTCCCGGAAGCGGATCAGCGAATTGATGTCGGCGAAGGCCATCTGGTAGGTGCCACTCGCCACGCGGTTGATGCCCTCCACCGAGCCGCTGCCCGTGTCAATCGTGACGTCCAGGCCTTCGGCCTTGAAATAACCCCTGTCGAGCGCGACGGTGAACGGCGCTGCGGGGCCTTCCCAGCGCCAGTCGAGTGCGAACTTGATCGCCGTCTGTGCCTGGGCGGCGCCGGCAAGCATCACGACGAGAAGGGTGCTGAGCCAACGGATCGCGTTTCGCATATTCATACCTCGTGCGGTTGATGGGATCGCTGGTGACCGGTGGGCGCCTAGTTTAACCGAAAAATTCCAGCGGCGGGGAAAGCAAGGAGCGGAACACCGTAGGGCCCCGCTTGCGTGGCCTGCATGCTACCGTTCGTGCTGCTGCGGCCCCGTTCGGCCTTGTAGCCGCGGGCGCCGGTATACGTCTCCTACACGCGATCGCGATGGCCATGAATAGCACGGCGCTCATGACTTCCGAGGCCCCGCGGTGCATCAGGGCGAACACGGTGTCCATCATCGGCGCGCTCGGGCCGGTCACCGCCATCGTGCTCGGCTACCTTGGGCTGGAGGAGATCGTGACGCCGCTGCAGATCGCGGGGACCGCGCTGGTGCTGGTGGATGTGGTGGTGATCCGCCTCAAGCCGCGCACAGGCGCATCGAAAGCCTCATGAATCTGTTTTCCGACGGTAAATCCTGATCCGTCAAGGCCTTTACCGCGATTCGGGGCGCACGAAAAAACGCGCCCCTCCCAGGCGGAGGGGCGCGCCGCGGCGGGCTGCACTACGCCCGCCGCCTGCTGCACGGTTGTGTTGCTACGCCGAGTGGATGTCGTGCCAGAACTTCTCGAACTTCCGGTCGACGAACAGCGCCCAGACCGCGAACGCGGACACAACCACGCCCACGACCGCGGTATGCAGGGCGACCGCCGCCGGCACCGCGAAACCGAGCACATGCGGCGAGAGCACCAGCCAGACGCCGAAGCCGATATTCATCATCTCTTCCCATGCCTCGGGCATGTACGCCGCGATCAGCGATATGAATACGACGGCTGCGCCGAGGATGTGGGCGTTCCACGCCGCGGTTTCATATGCGGCGTAGCCCATCGTCCACGGGGACACGAACAACCACAGGCCGAGAAACAGCGTTACCCAGTCCTGCCACCGTTTGTCTGTCATACGGACACCTCCTGAAAATGGTAATGTTCACAATAAGTTAGACGCCGAATCGGCCCGGAACGTTCCGACCGGAAACGCCGGAAAAATCGCGCAAAATGAGCGAATTAGGTGCCCGCGCACGGGTCAAAATTGTCGATGAATGATCCCCGTCCTGATGCGCTCGAGCCGCTCGTCCGCGAGGTTGGCGCGCAGCTCTATCAGGAAGCCGTGAAGGCGCCGCCGGCGCTCTTCGGCGCGGGCGGGGTGCGCGGCGCGCTGCTGCAGCAGGCGCTCGCCGACAAGAAGCTGCGCACCGCGCTCTTCCAGTTCATCGACGTTTTGCCGCAGCTCGAGCGCGCGGGCGCGATCGCCGACCACTACGAGTCCTATCTCCAGGGGCATGAACTCGCCGGCGTCTGGGGCAGGCTGCTCAAGCTCGGGAACCACCCCGCGCTCGCGTGGGCCGTGCGCGCGAACGTCGCCCGCACCGCGCGGCTCTTCCTCGTCGAGGAAAACGAGAGCGCGGTCCGGGAAGCCCTCGCGAGGCTCGCGGAAAGCGGCGCGCTCGTCACGATCGACGCCGTCGGAGAGGCGGTCCTCACCGAGGACGAAGCCGAGACCTACGTCGCTCGCTACCTCGAGCTCGTGCGCTGGCAGCAGGCCGCCGGCGTGGCGCCGCACCTCTCGCTCAAGCTCTCCGCGCTCACCCCGCGCTTCGACCCGCTCGATGCCGCGGGGGCCGAGCAGCGCGCGTTGAAACGCCTCGAGCCCCTGCTCGCCGAGGTCGCGCGCACGCGCGCTGCGCTGACCGTGGACATGGAGCACTACGAGCTGAAGCCGCTGGTGCTGCGGATCTTCCGCGCGCTCGTGGACGCGCATCCCGGTCGCGACTGGCTGCCGGGCATCGCGTTGCAGTCGTACCTGCCCGAGACCGGGCGCGACCTCGCGGAGCTCGTCGAGTGGGCGCGCGCCACACGGCGACGCATCGGGGTACGGCTCGTGAAGGGCGCGTACTGGGACACCGAGGTCGCTGTCGCGCGCCAGCGCCGCTGGCCGGTGCCAGTGTACGTGAACAAGGAAGAGACCGACGCGAGCTACGAGCGGTTGACGCGCCTGCTCTTCGAGAGCCGCGACACGATCCATACGGCGATCGCGAGCCACAACCCTCGCAGCCTCGCCCACGCCGCCGCGCTGGCGCAGCGGCTCGAGGTAAAGCGCGAGGAGTGGGAGATCCAGGTCCTCTACGGCATGGCCGGCCCGCTGCAGCATGCGCTTGCGGGCATGAATCTCCCCGTGCGCGTGTACGTGCCGACCGGGGATCTCGTGATCGGCATCGCCTACCTGATCCGGCGCCTGCTGGAGAACACGGCGAGCACCTCGGTGCTGCGCCAGACGTATGCCGAAGCCGAGGACCTCGACGCGCTGCTCGCGCCCCCGTCCACTGCGGTCCCGGCGAGCCCGAAGACGGCGCCCGACACGCCCGGTTTCGCCAACACACCGCTGACGGATTTCAGCCGCGAGGGAAACCGCGAAAACTTCGCGCGCTCCCTATCCGGGGTTCGATCGCAGCTCGGACGGGCCTATCGTCTCGTCATTCCGGGAACACGCGAGCCGGCCGCCGACATCCAGCGCTCGCTCAATCCGGCGCAGCCCGGCGAGGCCGTGGGCAACGTGGAGCTTGCGGGCCGCGCCCACGCGGAGCAGGCGATCGCGAATGCGCTCGCCGCCTTCCCGGCGTGGCGGGATGCGCCCGTCGAGCAGCGCGTCTCCGCCGCCCTGCGGGCGGCGGGACTTCTGTTCGAGCGCCGCGCCGAGCTCGCGGCGTGGCAGGTGCTCGAGCAGGGCAAGAACTGGCGCGAGGCGGACGCCGACGTCGCCGAGGCGATCGACTACCTGCGCTACTACGCCGCCGAGGCCGCCGAGCTCGGCGGCTGGCAGCCGACGCAGCGCTTCCCCGGCGAGCTCAACCACACGCGCTACGAGCCGCGCGGCGTGGCGGCGGTCATCGCGCCGTGGAATTTCCCGCTCGCCATCCTCACCGGCATGACGAGCGCGGCGCTCGTCACCGGCAACTGCGCCGTGATGAAGCCGGCCGCGCCCGCCATGGTGGTGGCGCACAAGCTGCACGCGCTGCTGATCGAGGCGGGCTTCCCGCCGGAAGTCTGCCAGCTGCTCCCGGGGCGGGGCGCCGAGATCGGCGACTATCTGGTGAGCCATCCACAGGTCCACGTGATCGCCTTCACCGGCTCGCGCGAGGTCGGGCTCGCGATCCTGGAGCAGGCGGGCCGGATCGTCCCGGGACAGACCCACGTGAAGCGCGTGGTGTGCGAGATGGGCGGCAAGAACGCGATCATCGTGGACGAGGACGCCGATCTCGACGAGGCGGTCGTGCACACGCTGCAATCCGCGTTCGGCTACCAGGGGCAGAAGTGCTCGGCCTGCTCGCGCCTGATCGTGGTCGGGCGCGTGCACGATCGGCTCGTCGCGCGGCTCGCCGCCGCGCTCGACGCCCACCCCTACGGTCCGCCGGAGGATCCGCGCTACGTGTTCGGGCCCGTCATCACGCGCGAGGCGCGCGAGAAGGCGCTCGCCTATATCGAGACCGGGAAGCGCGAAGGCCGTCTCGCCTACCTCGGCAAGGTGCCTGCCGAAGGCTACTACGTGCCGCCGGCGATCTTCACCGGCATCGAGCCCCGTCATCGTCTCGCCCGCGAGGAGATCTTCGGGCCAGTGCTCGCGGTGCTGCGGGCGGCGAGCTTCGAGCAGGCGCTCGAGATCGCTCTCGATTCGGATTACGCGCTGACCGGGGGCGTGTTCTCGCGCCTGCCGCAGCACCTCGCGCTCGCCCGGGAGCGCTTCCGGGTCGGCGACCTCTATCTCAACCGGCGCATCACGGGCGCGCTCGTCGCCGCGCAGCCCTTCGGCGGCGCGCGGCTTTCCGGCACCGGCGTGCAGGCGGGCGGCGCCGACTACCTGAAACAGTTCCTGTGGTCGCGCGTGGTGAGTGAAAACACGATGCGTCATGGCTTCGTGCCATGACAGACGGCTGCGGGCTATGCCCGAAGTCGTCTGCGCGGCCGAGGGGCGCGCCGCAGCTTGTTTCAGTGGAGGCTAACCTGCGCTAGCAGGTTATGCCGGAACTAAAACACGATGCGTCACGGCTTCGTGCCATAACACACGCGAGCGGAACCTCGATGCCGTTCCCGGCTCTAAGTGCGAAATCGCGCTTGCGGGCGCAGGCACGGAGGGAGCGAGAACGGCCAGGAAGGAAGCAGGCGTGGAGCCGGCCCAGCCGGTGCACATCATCGGCGTCGCGTGCGGCGCCGGGGCGCCGGACCCGGGGTGCGCTGAAGGCCCGCGAGCGCTGCGGGAAGGCGGACTGGTTTCGCGGTTGCGGCGCGCGGGGCTGGACGCCGTCTGGAACGCCACCATCGAGGCGCCTGCAGAGCGCGACCCCTTCCGCGCCGTTGCGCTCGTCACCACCGCTCTTGCCCGCCGCGCCCGAGACCTTGCCGCACACAAGCGCCTGCCGGTCGTTCTTGGCGGAGATCACTCCTGCGCGATCGGCACCTGGAGAGGCATCGCCGCGGGGCTCGCCTCGCGCGGACCACTGGGCTTGATCTGGATTGATGCCCACATGGATGCGCATACCCCGCAGACCACTCGGAGCGGGATGCTGCACGGAATGCCACTCGCATGCCTGCTCGGATACGGCGACCCGCGCCTCACCGCCATCGCCGGCGGCGCGCGTCTGGATCCGGGCCTCGTCTGCCTGATCGGCGTACGCAGCTTCGAGATCGGGGAAGCCGCGCTGCTGCAGCGCCTCGGCGTGCGGGTATTCTTCATGCACGAAGTGGCGCGCCGTGGTCTGCCCGCGGTGCTGGCGGAAGCCATCGGCACGCTACGCGACCGGTCAGCCGCGCTCGGCGTCTCGCTGGACCTCGACGCCCTCGATCCGCGTGCCGCGCCCGGAGTGGGAAGCCCGGTCCCAAGGGGTATCCGGCCTGATCAACTGCTGGCAGCGCTGGCGGCGGCCGCTCCGGTCGCGCCGCTTGCGGGCATCGAGGTGGTGGAGTACAACCCCTACCGTGACACGCGCGGCGCGACGGCACGGATCGCCGCCGCGTTCCTGGAGGCGTTGCTGGCGAGGACTCCGGCGCAGCGCGTGCCCGCAAACGGGCCCTCCGGCAACGACGAGGAGGACGCCGCCGAGCGAACGCGCCGGCGCGCGGCCTGAAATGAAAGGATGGCCACCGTGTTGGTGCGTTTTCACAGCGAAGCGGGCAGCGTGCTGATGTTCGGCGAGGTCGCCACCGCCGTGCTCAAGATGATGGGCCAGAGCGGGGTGGTGCCCGGCGCGCTGCAGGCCGCGGACGTGCCCGCCGCGCTCGAGCGTCTCAAGCGCGCCGCGGCCGCGGCGCCGCGCGACCAGGCCGGTCAGGAAGCGCAGCCGGAGGAAAACGCGCAGCCCGGCGTGTCGCTGAGGCAGCGCGCTTATCCGCTGATCGAGCTGCTCGCCCGTACCGCGGCAAAGGAAGTTGCGGTCGTCTGGGAGCAGGAGTAGGAACTTGTCGGGGTCTCGCCCGACAAATTCCTATCCGCACCGCTTCGCAGTGGCTTCTCCCGGACCGAGGCTCTCCGCGCAGCTCAGCACGCGCACGAGGTGCGTGTGGTTGTATCTCGCCGCGTACTCGCGCGCGGTGTGCCCGCCAATGACCCGTATCCTCGCGTCTGCCCCCGCGCGCAACAGCACGAGCACCGTGTTCCGGTTCCCCTGCATCGCGGCCATCATGAGGGGAGTATTGGCGTGCGACCACCCGTCCTCGGCGTCGCCATTGACGCGCGCACCGCGCTCGATGAGCAAGCGCACGATGCGGTTATGGCCCTGGTATGCGGCATACGCAAGCGGGGTGTAGCTCCCCGGGTCGTTTTCCAGAGACGCCCCCGCCTGCAGCAGCAGCCGCGCGGCCATCTCGTGGCGCGCGTACGACCGCGGATCGTCGGGATCGTCTGCATCCCGGAAGAACGATGCGAGCATCAGCGCCGTTTCGTGCGCCGGGGTACGCGCGTTGACGTTGGCGCCGGCCGAGAGCAAGTATCCGAGCACGCGCAGCGACGCCGCCCTCGCGGCGATGGTGATGAGGGGCGTGCCCTCCATGTACGCGGGCGCCGGAATGCGCTGATCGGGACTGAGCGCGCCGGCCTTGACCAGCGCGCGCACGTACTCGGCGTGGTCCGTGACGATCGCGTTGCGCAGGCGATCGACGTCGATCAGCCGCGGGTCGGTGGGCAGCTGGACGCAGCCCGCCAGCGCGGCGAGCAGCAGAAAGGCGCCTGCGCGCTGCGCGCCCGAGATGAAATAACGGCTCATCGTCCCGCTGGATGTTCTTGTCGTCCGCCGCGCGGGCCGCTTGCGCTGCATCCCCCGTCGCAGCCCGGCACTCCAAGTATAGCCAGAAAAGGCTCGCCGGATGAGCGGCGCGCAGCGTCCGTTCCATACGGCGCAGACGGCCCGGCGCGCGCGAATTGAGCGGCGATCCATCGTCCGCTCCAATTCGCGCAGATAAACCGGCGCGACGCGTCCGGGTTTATCAGACGTTGAAGCGAAAGTAGATTACGTCTCCGTCCCGCACCACGTAATCCCGGCCCTCGAGGCGCATCTTCCCCGCCTGCCGGGCGCCCTGTTCGCCGCCGCAGGCGACGTAGTCCTCGTACGCGATCACCTCGGCGCGGATGAAGCCGCGCTCGAAGTCGGTGTGGATCGTGCCCGCGGCCTGGGACGCGGTTTCGCCTTTGTGAAGAGTCCACGCGCGCACTTCGCGCGGACCCGCGGTGAAGAACGTTTCGAGTCCCAGCAGTTCGTACGCGGCGTGGATCACCCGGTCGAGGCCGGGCGCATCGAGCCCGAGGTCGGCGAGAAACGCGAGGCGGTCGGGCTCGCTCATATCCGCGATTTCGGCCTCGAGCCTGGCGCAGATCGGAACCACCGGCGCCCCCTCGCGCGCGGCGTGCGCGCGCACCGCATCGAGCAGGGGGTTGTCATGGAACCCGTGCTCGTCCACGTTCGCCACGTAGATCGCGGGCTTGTCCGTGAGCAGGCACAACGGCCGCAGCAGCTCCAGCGCCTGCGGCTCCAGCCGCAGGCTGCGCACCGGCTTCGCCTGGTCGAGGTGCGCGCGCACCGCCTGCAGCACCGCGTCCAGGCGTATCGCTTCCTTGTCGCCCGATCTCGCCTTAGGGGCGGCCCGCTGCAGGGTTTTCTCGACGGTCGCCAGGTCGGCCAGCGCGAGCTCGGTCTGGATGACCTCGATGTCGGCCACGGGATCGATGCGCCCGCCGACGTGCACGACATTGGGATCCTCGAAGCAGCGCACGAGATCGATGACGCCGTCGGTCTCGCGGATGTGGGCGAGAAACTGGTTGCCGAGACCCTCGCCTTTGGAAGCGCCCGCGACGAGCCCGGCGATGTCCACGAACTCCACGACCGCCGGCGTCACCTTCTCGGGACGCGCAAGCTCCGCGATCCGCGGGAGCCTCGGGTCGGGCACGGCCACGACGCCCACGTTCGGGTCGATGGTGCAGAAAGGATAGTTCTCAGCCGGGATCGCGGACCGGGTGAGCGCGTTGAACAGCGTGGACTTGCCGACGTTGGGCAGGCCGACAATACCGCATCGCAAACTCATTTCTTGCGCGCCGGATCCTGCTCCGGCAGGAGCCTCTTCAGCAGCGAGCCCAGAATGCCCGCCTTTTCCGGCTTCGCGGTCTTCTCTTCCGGCTCGGCCTTCCCGGCCCTGCCGGGCTTGCCGGCCTTGTCCGGCTTCTCGGGCCTCTCCGCTTGACGCGGCTTCTTCTTCTCGACGGCTTCCGCCCTCGGCGGCCGGGCGGGCTCCGGCTTCACCGGCCGCTCCGCCGCTACGGGCTCGGGCCCGGTGTGGAGCTTGAGCATCGCGCCCTGCGTGTCACCGCCGAGAACGAGCGGCAGCGCCTCGAGCGCGCGTCCGATCGCGCCGTCGATCGCGGCGCGCTCGTCCTGCGTGGGCTTGTGCAGCACGTAATCGGTCACGGCATTCTTGTCGCCGGGGTGGCCGACGCCGATGCGCAGCCGCCAGTAATCGTGCGAGCCCAGGCGCGCGGAGATGTCCTTCAGACCGTTGTGTCCGGCGATGCCCCCGCCCTGCTTGATCCTCGCCACCCCCGGCGGGAAGTCGAGCTCGTCGTGCACGACGATGATCTCGGAAGGCGCGATCCGGAAGAAGCTCGCCAGCAGCTGCACCGGGCGGCCGCTCGTGTTCATGAAGGTCTCGGGGAGCAGCAGCCAAGCGCCGCTCGACTCGTGCCTGCCGACGAGCGCCTGGAACTTCGCCTCCTTGCGCAAGACCGTGCGCGTCTCGGCCGCGAAACGCTCGACGACCCAGTAGCCCGCGTTGTGGCGCGTATCCTCGTATTTGCGGCCCGGATTGCCGAGCCCGACGATGAGCTTCATAAGAACCGAAAGAAGAGAGACGCGAGGCGAGAGACGTCAGGAGGTGAACGGATTGGGGTTTGACGCCTCTCCCCTCTCTCCTCTCTCCTCTCTCCTCTCTCCTCTCTCCTCTCTCCTCTCTCCTCTCTCCTCTCTCCTCTCTCCCCTCTCTCCCGGCGCCTCTCGCAGTTGAACGAAAAAGCCCGCCAGGCCAGACCGGCTGGCGGGCTCTTACGGTAGGCCCGGCTATTCCTTCTCCTTCTTGCCCCCCTCCTTGTCCTTCTTTCCCCCCTCCTTCTCCTTTTTCTCGGCGGCGGCCTCCTTCCTCTCGCCCTCGACGGCCTCGGCGGCTTCCTCGCCCTCGGCCGGAACCTCGCCGATGATCTCGGTGACCGGCGCGGCGACTTCTTCCTCGATCACGATTTCCTTCGGTATCTGCACCGACACGATCGCCGGGTCCTCCAGCCTGAGCTTGGCCACCGGCTCCACGCCTTTGGGAATGGCCATTTCGGACAGATGCAGCGCCTGTCCGACTTCCATGTTGACGAGGTCGACCTCGATGAATTCCGGCAGGTCGTCCGGCAGACACTGGATGTTGATTTCGTTCATCAGCTGCTGCACCACTCCCCCGCCGGTCTTCACTCCCGGGCAGATCTCGCCGTTCACGAAGTGCAGCGGCACCTTCATGTGGATCTTGCGGTTCTTGTCGATGCGCTGGAAATCCACGTGCAGCACGCGCTTGCGCCACGGGTGCATCTGGTAGTCGCGCAGCAGCACCTGCTCCCGGTTTCCGTCCAGCGTCAGGTCCAGGATCGAGGCGTGAAACGCCTCAAGGCCGAGTTGCCTCAGCAGCGCTTTCTCGTCGAGCTCGATGTTCTGCGTGGGCTTGCTCGCCCCGTAGAGCACTCCCGGCACGCGACCCACGACGCGCAGGCGGCGGCTCGCACCCGATCCCTGTTGCGCGCGCGGGAATGCAGTCACTTCGATCTTCATTGCGCTCTCCTAAAATGAGGGGCGTCCGCGACCAGACTGCCCCAACCAAAAAAAAGTTCCAAGTTCAACGTTCAAGGTTCAAGGTTCAAGGTTCAAGGTTCAAGGATGACCGGTTGGCGCGATCCACGAGTTTGAACCTTGAACTTTGAACCTTGAACCCGCAACCTCCTATTCGACGAATAGGGAGCTGACGGAGTCCTCGTTGCTGATGCGACGCATCGTTTCCGCGAGCAAGCTCGCCACCGTGAGAACGCGGATCTTCTTGCACCGCTTCGCATCCTCGCGCAGCGGGATGGTATCGGTGACCACGATCTCGTCGAGCACCGATGTTCCGATGCGCTCGGCCGCCCGTCCCGAGAGCACCGCGTGCGCGCAGTAGGCGAGCACGCGCGCCGCGCCGCGTTCCTTCAGCGCCGACGCCGCTTCGCACAGCGTGTTCGCCGTGTCCACCAGGTCGTCGACGATGACGCAGGTGCGCTTCTCGACTTCGCCGATGATGTTCATGACGGTGGCGACATTGGGGCGCGGCCGGCGCTTGTCGATAATGGCAAGGTCCGCCTCCATGCGCTTCGCCAGAGCCCGCGCCCGAACCACGCCGCCCACGTCCGGGGACACCACCACGAGATCGGAGTAGCCGTGCTTCCACACGTCGCCGAGCATGATCGGTCCCGAGTAGATGTTGTCCACGGGAATGTCGAAGAACCCCTGAATCTGCTCTGAGTGCAGGTCCATCGTAAGCATTCGGTCCACGCCGACGCTGCTCATCATGTTCGCAACCACCTTGGCCGTGATCGGCACCCGCGCCGAGCTCGGCCGGCGGTCCTGCCGCGCGTAGCCCATGTACGGAATCGCCGCGGTGACCCGGCCCGCGGAGGCGCGCTTGAGCGCGTCCACCATTACCAGCAGCTCCATCAAATTGTCGTTGGTGGGCGAGCAGATGGACTGCAGCACGAATACGTCCCGGCCGCGCACGTTCTCGAGGATCTCCACCATCACCTCGCCGTCGCTGAAGCGGCCGACCTTGGCGCGCCCGAGGTGAATGTTCAGGTGCCGGACGACGTCCTCGGCAAGCTTGGGATTGGCGTTGCCGGTAAACACCATCAATTGATCGAAGCTCACGCCCTCACCTTTGCGTGCCTGCATCATCTGGCGCCGACCTCTGTCTAAGCGGGGGCGGCCACGCGCCGCCCCTCAAGCAATTGGGCTGGGGAGGTAGGATTCGAACCCACGCATGCCGGAATCAAAATCCGGTGCCTTAACCAGCTTGGCGACTCCCCAACAGCGCTCCATCGCGCCGACGGGCGGCTCAAATCCGCCCGTCCGTAACCCCGAGTCTGCCTCAGCGTGCCAAGTCGCGCAGCGGGTGCCGCGCCAGACCCCGCGCGATGAATCCCTGCATGCCCGCCGGCGCTCGTGCCCACACCTGGCGCGCCGCATCCTCGGTCGGAAAGGCCGCAAACACACACGCGCCGGAACCCGTGACCCACGCCGGTGCCGACTGCCGCAACCACGCGAGGTGGCGTGCCACCTCCGGGTACTCCTGGCAGACGACCGGCTCAAGATCGTTGCCCGCCTGTTCGACCGAAAAGCCTTGTATTCTAATTGCTTTTGAGTCGCGTTTCAATTGAGGGTGGGCGAAAATTCGCGCCGTGGGCACCGCCACCGGCGGCGTCAGCACGAGGTACCATTCCGGGGGCACGGCGATCGGCGAAAGACGCTCCCCGATGCCCTCCGCCAGGGCGTTGTCGCCGAATACGAAAGCGGGCACGTCTGCCCCGAGCTCGAGAGCCAGCGCGAGGAGCTGCCCGCGCGTGAGGCCCGTCGTCCACAGCTGGTTCAGCGCCAGCAAGGTCGTGGCCGCATCCGAGCTCCCGCCGCCCAGCCCGCCTCCCACCGGCAGGCGCTTCTCGAGCGTGATCTCGGCGCCGAGCCGCGTACCGGAGGCCTGCTTCAGCAGTTGTGCGGCGCGCACCGAGAGATCCTGCTCTGCAGGAACGCCGGCGACTTCGCCCGCACGCGCGACCACGCCGTCCTCGCGCACCCGGAAACGCAACGTGTCACCGTAATCGATGAAGCGCAGCACCGTCTGCAGCAGGTGATAGCCGTCCGCGCGCCGGCCGAGCACCCGCAGCATCAAGTTGAGCTTGGCCGGTGCGGGAAACGGCTGGTCCGGCCCGTTCACCGGGTGCCCTCGTCGCGGCGCCAGCGGTCAATCACCATCCGGATTTCGTGGTTGCCCCGCGCGAGCTCCAGCCGCCGCGGCCGCCCCAGGTCCTCGCCGGCGGTCGGGTGGCTGAAGGCGATGCGCCATCCGTCCTGGGTGAGCGCGGTAATCCGCGCCTGCGCGTCGCGCTCGACGCCCTCGGGCGCAGCCCCGGGCGCGATCTCCCCCTGCACCCAGTAGGCGAGGCGCGCGACCGGCAGCTCCCAGCCCAGTGCCTGGCGTGTCAGGCTCTCCACGCTCGCGGCGCTGTATTTCCGCTGGTCGGCACCGGTCAGTGTCGCGCCCCCGGCATCCCCGACGATGTGAGCGAGCGTCTGCCCCACCGGAGTCAGCAGCCAGATTTCATCGCGCGGGCCCGAGTGCTCCCACCGCACATGCGATGAGAATATCCGGCCGTCGTAGGACACCGCCACGCGCCCGACGAGATCGAAGGCGGCCGCCGGACGGGCAGTTGGCGCGTCCGGGGCGACGAGCGCAGCGCACGCCGCGAGCAGGGCGCACACCGCGGCCGTGGCGCAGGTTCTCAAGACGGTCATGTGCAGCGCTCAGGGCAGAAAGCGCTTGACGGTGGCCTGCAATGCCTCGTTCTTGGGGTGCTCCTTGATCGCCTCGGCCCAGATCTTCTTCGCCTCGTCGCGCTGGCCGAGCACCCACAGCACTTCGCCAAGATGCGCGGCGATCTCCGGGTCGGGCCGCAGCTCGAAGGCGCGACGCAGGTAGGCGAGCCCGTCCTGGGTGCGGCCCATGCGGTACAGCACCCAGCCCATGCTGTCCATGATGAACGGATCTTCCGGGGCGAGCTTGAGAGCGGTGTCGATGAGGTTGTAGGCTTCCTCGATGCGCACGTTGCGGTCCGCGAACGTGTAGCCGAGCGCGTTGTAGGCATGGGCGTGGTCGGGGCGGATCTTGATCAGCCGCCGCAGGTTCGACTCGAGCACATCGATCCGGTCCACTTTCTCCGCCGCCAGCGCGTGGTCGTAGAGCAACTCCGGATTCTGCGGCAGCTTGTCGAGCGCCTGCCCGAGCAGATCGAAGGCTTCCCGGTACGCGCTTGCCTCGCGCAGCAGATGGGCCTCGGCCTGGGTGAGCTGCACCCGCTGCTGGTTGTTCTGTGCGCTCGCCTCCTGCAGGTGCTTGCGCGCGTCGGCGAGGCGTCCCTGCTTGGCGAGCACCCCGGCGTAGCGCGTCTGGGCATTGATGTACTGCTCGCCCTGCCCGATGCTCGAATACCACTTGAGCGCCTCGTCGAAGCGCTTGCGCTCCTCGTTGACCTGCCCGAGATAATAGCGGGCGACGTCCGGATCCTTGTAGTTGAGCTCGAGCACGCGCTTCAGCTGCTTCTCGGCCGCCTCGTAGTCGCTGGTCTGCATCGCGAGCAGCGCCACCGCCATCCCGACGTCCGCGTTCTGCGGGAAGTCGCCAACCAGCGACTCGAATTGCTTGCGCGCTTCGCCGTATTGCTTCGCGGTGACCAGCATCCGTGCGTAGCTCAGCCGCACCTCACGCGCCGCGGGATTTCCCGCGACGTACTCGGCGAGGTAGCGCAGGGCTTCCTCGACGCTGCGGCGGGCGAGCACCTGCACCTGGAACAGCACCGCGTTTTCCCATTCGGGCCTGAGCTTGAGCGTGGCGCGCACTTCGGAGAGGGCAAGTTCCTGCGCGTCGGCGTTCCACGCGGCCTGCGCCACGGCGAACCGCGCCTCGGGCACGTTCGCGTAGGGCCGGGCGAGCGCCTGGATCAGCTTGAGCACCGCGGACTTGTCCTGGTGGCGGGCGAGCAGCACATGGAGCTGCAGGAAGCTCTGGCCGACATTGTCGCCGTCGGCCTGCAGCCACCTCTCGAGATGCGGCTGCGCCTCGGCAAGCTGCGCCTGATTCACCAGCAGCGCTGCGATGACCTGGCGCGCCTGCGCCGAGCCGGGGTCAGCCTGCAGCCAGATGCCGGCCGCCTCGATCGCCGCCGATATCAGGCGCGCGCCCCACGCGATTTCGGTGGCCCGCTGCGCGATGCGCGGGTCCAGGGTCTGTCGTGCGAGCTCGAGATAGGCCGTGACCCCGATGTGCGCCTGGCCGCGCTGGATCGCGATCTCGGCCAGCATCATCTTGAACATGAGCTCGCTGCTGAGCTCGACGCGGGGAAGCGGCGCGGTACGGGACTCGGGTCTGGCGACGATCACTCGCGGCGCGGGCTTGGCTTCGCCGCGGGCCGGCGGTTCGCCCGGCAGTTGCGCGCAGGCGGCGAGCGCGGCGGCCGCAGAAAGAACAAGAACTCGGTGAGCGATCATCGGGCGAGCGGAATGCGAGTCGGCATGCCGCGTAGCGCGGGAGCCGGCTTCTTCATAAACCACGTCATATTAGGTATATTTTGTCCTCACTACAAGGGACTTTCGCACCCGGAGACGATCGTCACGGACATGTCGGAACCGATTGCCGCCACCACGATTTCCGCGCGCGCCCTGGCCCGCAGCTTCGGCACTCACGTCGCCGTCAACAACATCGCCCTGGAGCTCAAGCGCGGGGAGGTGCTCGGCTTCCTCGGACCGAACGGCGCCGGCAAAACCACCACGATGCAAATGCTCACCGGCAATCTCGCGCCCACGCGCGGCGCGATCAGCATCTGCGGCATCGACCTGCTGGAGCAGCCGGCCGCGGCGAAGGCCCGCATCGGCTATCTGCCCGAGGTGCCGCCGCTCTACCGCGATCTGACGGTGGACGAGTACCTCACGCTCGCGGCAAAGCTCCACCGCGTACCCCGCGCGCGGCGCGCGGAAGCCACCGCCAACGCCAAGCAGCGCTGCGGGCTCGCCGATGTGGGAGCGAAGCTGATCGGAAATCTATCCAAGGGTTACAAGCAACGCGTCGGCCTCGCACAGGCGATCGTGCACGGGCCCGACGTGGTGATCCTGGACGAGCCCACGGTGGGCCTGGACCCGAACCAGATCCGGGAAATCCGCGGACTGATCCGCGAGCTTGGGGGCTTGCACAGCGTGATCCTGTCCACCCACATCCTGCCGGAAGTGGAGGCGGCCTGCGACCGGGTGCAGATCATGCACCACGGCAATATCGTCTACAGCGACACGATTGCCGCGCTCAAGCAGTTCCACAGCGGGGCAACCGTGCTGCTCGGCTTGCGCCGGCCGCCGCCGCTCGACGAGCTCGCGGCGGTGCCAGGGGTGGCGGCGGTCGAGGCCGTGGAGCCGACGATGTTCCGCGTCCAGTTCACGCCCGGCTCGGACCCGAGCGAGGTCCTGGTGGCGCGCTCGGTTGCTTCGCGCTGGGACCTCTACCAGCTCAAGCCGGCGCAGACGAGCCTCGAGGACGTGTTCGTCAACCTCACCCAGACCGAGCAAACTGAAACCAGTTGAACCGCCAAACCGGACGCGGAAACGGAACAACTGACATGCCGCGACTCACGACTCACGACTCACGATTCACGGAATCCGGATGATTTTCACGATCGCAGGGAAAGAGCTCAAAGCGTTGTTCGCCTCGCCGCTGGCGTGGGTGGTGCTCACCGTCGTGCAGGTGATCGTCGGCTACGCATTTCTGCGCCGGCTCGATGATTTCCTGCGGCTGCAAAGCCAGCTCATGCAGATGGCAAGCCCGCCCGGCGCGACCGAGCTGGTGGCAGCGCCCACGTTCGCCGCGGCGGCGGTGGTCCTGCTGTTCGCCGTGCCGATACTCGCGATGCGGCTCATCGCCGAGGAGCGCCGCAACCAGACCATGGTGCTGCTCATGTCCGCGCCGGTGTCCATGAGCGAGATCGTGGTCGGGAAGTTTCTCGGCGTGACGGCATTCCTGCTCGTGGTGGTGCTGCTCACGGCCCTGATGCCGCTGTCGCTCGCCGCCGGCACCCGCCTGGATTACGGCCTGCTCGCCGGCCTTGCGGCCGGGCTGGCGCTGCTCGCGGCGAGCTTCGCGGCTGTGAGCCTGTTCGTGTCCTGCCTCACGGTGCATCCGGTGGCGGCCGCGATCGGGGCGTTTGCGGCGCTGCTCGGCATGATGCTCACCGGGGAAGCGACGAGCGAGGGGCTGCGAGCGCGCGGCTGGCACCTCGCAGCGGAACTCGCGCAAGTGTTCTCTCCGGTCAAGAATTTCGAGCCTTTCGGCAAGGGCATGCTCGACAGTTACGCCATCGCCTGCGCGGTTCTGCTGATCGTCGCGTTCCTTGCGCTGGCGATCCGCCAGCTCGAGGCGGCGCGACTGCGGGGCTGAGCGATGGAAGTCACCCGCAAGCTGCGATTGCAACTGCTGGCCAACCACGGCCTGTTCGTGGTCCTCCTGCTCGCGCTGGTGGCGTTACTCGCCTATGTTGCGCGCGAGTACCGGCTCGAGCACGACCTCACGCGCACGCACCGCAATACGCTCTCCGCCGCGACGCTCGATGTGCTGAAGCAGATCGACGGGCCGGTGAGCGTCACCGCGTACGCGGCGGAAAAGGGAGCGCGCGGAGAAGACCTGCACCGCAGCATCCGGGAATTCGTGCGACCGTACCAGCGCGCCAAGCCCGATATCGCGCTCACCCTGGTGGATCCACGCGAGCAACCCAGGGCTGCGGCTGCCGCGGGCGTGCGCACACCCATTGCCCTGGTCGCGGAATACAAGGAGCGGACCGAGCACCTCACCGAGTTCAACGAGCAGTCCTTCGCCAACGCGCTGATGCGGCTCACCCGTGGCGCCGAGCGCCTGGTGTTGTGGCTGGACGGGCACGGCGAGCGCAAATTGACCGGCGGAGCCAACCACGATCTGGGCGAGTTCGGCCGCCAGCTGCAGCACAAGGGTTTCCGCGTGCACGGCGTCAACCTCGCGCTTGCCCAGGAGGTGCCTGCCAACGCGGCGCTGCTGGTGATCGCGAGCCCGCAAGTCGATCTGCTCGCCGGCGAGGTCGAGAAGATCCGGCGCCATCTCGCGCAAGGCGGCAACCTGTTCTGGTTGCTCGATCCCGAGCCGCTGCGCGGGCTCCAGCCCGTGGCCGAGATGCTCGGCCTGGTGCTCACTCCCGGCGTTGTGGTCGATCCGCGCGCGGGCCAGCTCAATGCCTCGCCCGCTTTCGCCGTCGGGGTAGCGGCCGGCTACAGCCGGCACCCGGTCACCGCCCAGCTGAGCCTGAACACTCTCTTTCCGTTCGCGCGCCAGATCGGATTCATCGAGAGCGAGGAGTGGCGCACGACGCCGTTGATCGAGGTCGCACCGCGCGGCTGGGTCACCGCCGCGAAGATCACCGACAGCCTCTCGTTCAACAAGAACCGCGACGTTCCCGGACCCGTCACCATCGCCGCGGCTTTCGAGCGCAGCGTCGGCGACAAGCAGCAGCGCGTGGTGGTAGTGGGCAACGGCGGGTTTCTTTCCAATACGTTCCTCGGCAACGGCGGAAACCTCGACCTCGGCATCAACATCGTGAACTGGCTCTCGGGTGACGACAGGCTGATCACGATACAGCCGCGGCCGGCGGCCGACAGCATGCTGGACATCGACCAGGTCACCCTTTACCTCATCGCCTTGAGCTTCCTGCTCGTGCTGCCGTGCGCCTTCGCTGTGACCGGCGCGCTCATCTGGTGGCGCCGGCGCAGGACATGAAATCCGGTATCGCTGCCAACCTCGCGCTGTTGGCGGCAGTGGTGGCACTGGGGTCTTTCGTCTATTTCAAGCCACGCGGCGACGAGCCGCGCGAGCATGCGCTCTCGGCGCTGAAGCCGGAATCGGTCACGACGATCCGCATCGAGCGAAACGGGAACGAGGCGATCGTGCTCAACAGAAAGGAAGACGCGTGGTTCATCACCGCGCCGTTGAGCGTGCGCGCGGACCCCTTTCTGGTGCAACGCGTGCTTGCCTTTCTCCGTGCGACGGCCACACACCGGCTTGCCGCCACCGAGCTGCAGCGCTTCGACCTCGAGCGGCCGCGGCTGCGCGTCGCGATCGACGGCGAGAGCTTCGGTTTCGGCATCGTGAACGAGGTCTCGCGCGAGCAGTACGTGCTCGCCGGCGGGGCAGTCTACACTATCGATCCGCGCTACGGCACCGCCCTGCCCGCCAGCCCCGAAGAGCTGATCAGCCGCCAGTTGTTCGCCCCCGGCGAATCTCCCGTGCGCATCGAGATCGGGAATTTCACGGTGGCACAGGGAGGCGGCAAATGGACGGCTACGCCCGCGCCGGTCGACGTCAGCCAGGATGATCTCGCCCGTTGGGTTGATGAATGGCGGCGCGCGGTGGCGCTCCGCGTCTCGCCTTACGGCAAGGACAAGCCGCAGGGCGAGATCCGCGTGGAGCTCGGGAACGGCACGCGACTGACGCTCGGCATTATCGGCCGCGCGCCCGAATTCGTGCTGGTGCGCCCCGACCAGCAACTGCAGTACCACTTCCTCGCCGAGAGCGCGAAGCGCCTGCTCTCTCCACCCGCCGCCGCCCGTGACGAGCCGACGGGCAAGAAATGAGTCGTGATTCGTGAGTCGTAACCCCGTCGCCGCGTCGCTTCGCCACCGGCCCTGGCATGCCTGAATTACCCGAAGTCGAGACGACACGCCGCGGGCTCGAGCCCGTGCTCGTCGGCCAGCGCATCCGGGCGGCGATCGTCCGCAACCGGAGCCTGCGCCGGCCCGTGCCCCGGCAGCTCGCGCGCTGTCTCAACGGCAGCACCGTGCGCTCGCTCGCGCGGCGCGGCAAGTATTTGCTGATCGATTGCGGGACGGGAACGCTGATCGTGCACCTTGGCATGTCCGGGCGGCTATCGGTGGTCAACGGCGCCACGCCCGCCACCGAGCACGACCATTTCGATCTGGTGCTGGAGAGCGGCACGGTGGTGCGGCTGCGCGATCCGCGCCGCTTCGGGCTGGTGCTGTGGCAGGCGGGCGATCCCCTCGCGCACGAGTTGCTCGCGGAGATCGGGCCGGAGCCGCTGTCGCGCGAGTTCGACGGCGCATGGCTGCACCGCGTCACGCGTAACCGCAGTACGGCCATCAAACACGTGCTCATGGACGGCCACGTCGTCGCCGGCGTGGGCAATATCTACGCCAACGAGGCTCTGTTCCGCGCCGGGATCCACCCGCGCACGGCAGCGCGCCGGCTCGGGCGCAGCCGTTGCGGCCTGCTCGCGCACGCGATACGCGAGACGCTCGAGGACGCGATCCGCGCCGGCGGCAGCACGCTGCGCGACTATGTCGCGGCCGACGGGCGCGTGGGACTGTTCCAGGACCAGTTCATGGTCTACGACCGGGCGGGCAACGCGTGCCCGCGGTGCGCCACCTCGATCCGGGAGATCCGCCAGGGGCAGCGTTCGACGTTCTTTTGTCCTAAATGCCAGCGGTAAGCGGTAAGCGGTAAGCGGTAAGATTGGACCGGGTTTCTCTACCAAGTTTTCTGCTCACTGCTTACCGGTGTTTTTGAAGTTCCCCCCTCACTGCTTACTGCTCACTGCTCACGCTTTTTCCTTCTGGCCGGTGAGCTTCAGATACTTCGCGTAGAGCTCTTCTTTCGTTTCCCTGAAGTCGGGATCGAGCGGGATGCAGTCCACCGGGCACACTTTCTGGCACTGCGGCTCGTCGTAATGGCCTACGCACTCGGTGCATTTGTGCGGGTCGATGACGTAGATCTCCTCGCCCTGCGAGATCGCCTCGTTCGGGCACTCGGGCTCGCACACGTCGCAGTTGATGCACTCGTCGGTGATCACCAATGCCATTGTCGTTCAAGGTTCAAGGTTCAAGGTTCAAGGTTCAAGGTTCAAGGTCGGAGCGTATCGGGATTTCGCGGTTGCAACTTTGAACGTTGAACTTGAAACTCGCGCTACCGGCCGCCGAGCTGCCTGATCTTCGCCTGGAGCCGCTCCGCCACGTGCGGCGGCACGAAATGGCGGACGTCGCCGCCGAGTATGGAAATCTCGCGCACGATCGTGGCGGAAATGAACATGTACTGCTCGCCGGGCGTCAGGAATACCGTTTCGACATCCGGATACATCCTCCGGTTCATGCCAGCCAGCTGAAATTCGTACTCGAAGTCCGACACCGCACGCAGGCCCCGTATCACCACCCGCGCCCCATGCTGCTGCGCGAAACTCATCAGCAGGCCGGAGAAGCCCATGACCTCCACGTTCTTGAGGTCTTTCAGCGCCTCACGCGCCATGTCGACGCGCTCGTCGCGGTTGAAGAACGGCTGCTTCCCGGTGCTATCCGCCACTGCCACGATGAGCTTGTCGAACAGTCTGCACGCACGCCGCACCAGGTCCTGGTGGCCGAGCGTGATCGGGTCGAATGTTCCCGGGTACACCGCTTTATTGGTCATGTCGGAGTCCAGTTCAGCAAATGATATCGCACCTGTCCGGCCCGGCCTTCCTTGACCGCGGTCCAGCCGGAGGACAGCCGGGGCGGCGCCGCGCACTCATAGTATACGAGCGCCCCGGGCGCAAGGCGGCGCGCCAGCAGCGGCGCGATCCGCGCCCAGCAGTCGGCCTTGAACGGCGGGTCGACAAATACGACGTCATAAACACCGGTGTCGGCGCGCAGGAATTCTAGCGCATCGGCTTTTTTCAGCTCCACCGCGCCGGCGGCGAGCCGCTCGCGGCTCGCTTGCAACGCACGAAAGATCTCGCGGTCGCGCTCCACGATGACCACGCGCGCGGCGCCGCGCGAAGCGGCCTCGAAGCCGAGCACGCCGCTTCCGGCGAAGAGATCGAGGCACGCTTTGCCGGTGAGATCCTGGCCGAGCCAGTTGAACAGCGTTTCGCGCACGCGGTTCGGCGTCGGGCGCAGTTCCTTGCTCGGGGGAAACGAAACGAGCCTGCTGCGCCAGGCCCCCCCGATGATCCGGACGCTGTTCCTGCTCACGCCAAAATCAAACCGATATCAGCCACAGAGAGCACAGAGGTAACAGAGCAAAACCGAATCGCGACAGCCACAAAAAATCCCGGCGTTCTCCGTGTTCTCGGTGTTCTCCGTGGCTAAGGCCTTGCCGTGTCGGCGCCGACCACCACGGTCACCAGCCGGTCGGTGCGGACGCGGCGCTGGAAGGCGTCCTTCACGTCGGCAACGCTCACGCGCTCGACGTTCTTCACGAACTCCTCCAGGTAGGTGACGGAAAGGCGGTAGAAACCGATCATCGCGAGCTGCCCGTGGATCTTGCGGTTGCTGTCTATGCGCAGCGGAAACCCGCCGATGATGTGCTGCTTGGCGGCGGCGAGCTCCTCGGCGGTCGGTCCGCTGGCGATGAATTCGCTCAACGTCGCGCGCACCACCTTGAGCGCCTCCTCGGCCTGGTCGCGGCGCGTCTGCATGCCCAGCAAGAATGGGCCCTCGCGGGTCAATGGGGAAAAGTAGCTGTAGGCGGAATAGGCAAGTCCCCGCTTCTGCCGGACCTCCTCGTTGATGCGCGACACGAATCCGCCGCCCCCGAGCACGTAGTTGCCGACGAACAACGGGTAGTAATCCGGGTCGCCGCGCCGCATGCCCGGCGCGCCCACCATGATGTGCGCCTGCGTCGCCGGATGCTCGATCAGCCGCGTGGTGCCTTCCGGCAGCGGCGCAACCGGCGCAAGCTGCGGCGCCGCTGCGGCCGCCTGCGGCAGTCCCCGCGTCACCTCCTCCGCTATCGCCTCCGCTTCGGCGCGTGTTACATCGCCGATCATCGCGACCGCCGCGTCGCGCGCGGTGTAATGGCGGCGGTAGAAATCGAGCAGGTCATCGCGCGCGAGCTTTTGCACGGTCTCGACTTCGCCCGAGGAGCGCAGCGCATAGGGATGATCGCGGTAGACCATGCGGTAGAACGTGCGCGTCGCGATCGTATTGGGCCGGATGTCCGCCTCCTTGAGTGCTCCGACGAGCCGCACCTTTTCGCGCTCGAGCGCCTCCGCCGGGAACTCGGGCTTGCGCAGGATGCGGCCGAACAGGTCGAGCGCCTCGCTGCGCTCCTTGCGGCTGGTGAGCGTGCGCAGCGACAGGCCCGCGCGGTCGGTGTCAAAGCTCCCTCCGAGCTGCGCGCCGACGTCGGCGAGGCGGCGCGCGATCTCATCCTCGCCCATGCCATCCGCGCCGCGCCGGAGCAGCGCGTTGGTCATGCCCGCCGTGCCCGATTTTTCGGGCCGGTCGTACGCGGAGCCCGCCGGAAACTCGACGCTCAGGTCGAGCATCGGGAGATCGCGATTTTCGACGAAGTAGACGCGCGCGCCGCTCGCGGTTTGCCAATGCTGGATCGGCAGTATCGCCTGCGCCGGCAGCGCCACCGCCAGAAGCACAGCAACCGCAGATAAACGCAGATACACGCTGATAAAAAATGAAAATCTTCGACGCAAAGCCGCAAAGCGCCAAAGAAAGGATTCAAACTCGAAATTCTCGCGCCTTTCCTTCATCTCCGCGCGCCTTGCACCGGGTATTTCGGTGTTGATCCTAATGGGTGCGTTCATCTGCGTTTATCTGCGGTTCCGATCGGCTGTTCCATGAACTTCCTTACTGCGCATGGCGCAGTCCCTCCGGCGGGGCGGCCCGCGGCTTGCCGGAAAGAGGCTGCGGGTCGAGATGAACGATGGTCAGCACATCGTCGTTGAAGTACTTGCGCGCAACCTCGCGCACCTGCTCGGGCGTCACTTCGCGCAGCCTCTGCAGCTGAAGGTCCAGAGTCTGGTGCGAGATGCCGGCGATTTCCAGGACCCCGATCTGGCGCGCCTGGAAGAACATCGAATCGCGCTGAAAGACATGGGCAGCGATTGCCTGTGCCTTCACCCGGCTCAACTCCTCCTCGGCGACGCCCTCCTCGATGATCCTCGCCATCTCGCGCCGCAGGGCGCGCTCGAGCTCGGCCGCGCTTTTGCCGGGGGTTGACGTGCCCATCAGGTAGAAAAACGCCGGCCCGCGTGCCACGCCGTCGTAGCCCGCGGCCGCGGAACTCGCGATGCGCTCGGTGCGCACGAGATTGCGGTTGAGCCTCGCCGCATCGCTGCCGCTCAGCACGGATGCGAGCATCTCCAGCGCGTAGGGCTCCCGGTCCGCACCCGGATCGCGCAGGCCCGGCACGCGGAAGGTCATCATCACCTGGGGCAGCTCGGCGGGCGCCTTGACGATGGCGCGCCTCTCGCCGCGCTGCGCCGGCTCTTCCTGCGGCTTGCGCTGCGGCAGCGGGCGCGAAGCGATCTTGCCGAAATGCTTTTGCGCCAGCGCCAGCACGTCCTTGGTTTCGACGTCCCCCACCACCACCAGCACGGCGTTGTTTGGAACGTACCAGCGCCGGTAGAACTCGCGCGCGTCCTCTACCCGCATGTTCTCGAGGTCGTTCATCCAGCCGATCACCGGATTGCGGTACGGATGCGCCGTAAGCGCGGTAGCCATCAGCTGCTCGTAGGCGAGCGAGCGCGGCCGATCGTCGGTGCGCCAGCGTCGCTCCTCCATCACCACCCTGATCTCCTTGGCGAAATCATCGGCCGAGAGCGTGAGGTTCGTCATGCGGTCGGCCTCCAGCCGCAGCACGAGCTCGAGCTGCGACTTGTGCAGCATGGCGAAATAGGCGGTGTAGTCCTTGCTTGCGAACGCGTTATCGCGCCCGCCTGCCGCCGCGATCACGCGCGAATACTCGCCGGCTGGGACCGCCTGCGTGCCCTTGAACATCATGTGCTCGAGCGCGTGGGACACTCCCGTCACGCCGTTCACTTCATCCATGCTGCCGACGCGGTACCACACCATCGCCACCGCGACCGGCGCGCGACGATCGGGCTTGACGATGACGTGCATCCCGTTGTCGAGGCGGTGCTCCACGCTGCTCGCAAGTCCCGCCGGCACGGCAAGCGCGAGGACGGCAGCCAGGCACGCGCATGCAGGCCACCGCAGAGGCTTCAGGACTCGGCTCATCTAATGGCTCGGGGTTTGGGCTAGAATTGTAACCAATTTGGCAGGCCGACTACCTGGACTGCACCCCCGCAAGGGATCCCGGTGGCGGCCTTCTTTTGATTCAGGGCGTGTACTCACCGGGTCTTCGACTGCGCGGCCAGTGCTAAGTTTCCTCAAATCCTCCTCCGGAAACGGCGAGCGCGGGCGCTGGTTCGCCCGCCTGAAGCAGGGCCTGACCAGGACGCGCGAGAAGCTCGGCGACCAGCTCACCGGTCTGTTCCGCGTTTCGCGCGCGCTCGACGATGCCTTTTACGAGGAGCTGGAAACGGCCCTGATTTCCGCGGACGTGGGCGTCGCGGCAAGCTCCCACCTGCTCAAGGAGCTGCGCGCGCGCGCGCGGCGTGAGCGCATCGTGGACGTCGGCGGGCTCAAGCTGGCACTGCAGAAGACCTTGCTCGAGCTGCTGCAGCCGCTTGCCGTCCCGCTCGCGGTCGGGGCGCACCGTCCGTACGTGATCATGCTCGCGGGCGTGAACGGCAGCGGCAAGACCACCTCGATCGGCAAGCTTGCCCATTACCTGCAGGGCCGCGGCAAATCGGTGCTGTTGGCGGCCGGCGACACCTTCCGCGCCGCCGCGCGCGAGCAGTTGATCGCCTGGGGCGAGCGCAACAACGTCACGGTGATCACGCAGACCTCGGGAGACGCGGCCGCGGTGATTTACGATGCGGTAAATGCCGCGCTCGCGCGCGGCGTGGACGTGGTGCTCGCCGACACCGCCGGGCGGCTGCCCACCCAGCTGCATCTCATGGAGGAACTCAAGAAAGTGAAGCGCGTGATCGCCAAGGCGCTGCCGGGAGCGCCGCACGAGGTGCTGCTCGTGCTCGACGCCAATACGGGGCAGAACGCGCTCGCGCAGGTGCGCGCATTCGATGCGGCGCTCGGGGTCACCGGGCTCGTGCTCACCAAGCTCGACGGCACCGCCAGGGGCGGGGTCATCGCCGCCATCGCGCGCGAGCAGCCGGTCCCGCTGCGCTTCGTCGGTGTGGGCGAGGGCCTCGACGATCTGCGGCCCTTCGACGCCGAAGAGTTCGTCACCGCGCTGTTCGATTGAGGCAGCGTTGCGCAGCGACGCTTCTGCCTTCAATCCCCAATCCTCAATCCTCAGTCCTCATTCCTCAGTCCGATGATCAGCTTCAGCCATGTCTGCAAACGCTACCCCGGCGGGCTGGAGGCGCTCAAGAACATCACGTTCACGATCGCGGCGGGAGAAATGGTGTTCGTCACCGGGCATTCCGGAGCCGGCAAGAGTACGCTGCTCAAGCTCGCCGCGGCGATCGAGCCGCCCTCCAGCGGGAGCGTGATCGTCAACGGGCAGAACGTCGGGGCGTTGCGCGCCCGCGCGATCCCGTATTTGCGCCGCAACTTCGGTCTGATTTTCCAGGACCAGAAGCTGCTCTTCGATCGCACCGCGTTCGAGAACGTGATGCTGCCGCTCCATATCAACGGGTTCGAGCGGCGCGAGGCGGCGCGGCGGGTGCGCGCAGCGCTCGACAAAGTCGGGCTGCTCGACCGGGAAAAGGCCTTTCCGGTAACGCTCTCCGGTGGCGAGCAGCAGCGGCTTGCGATCGCGCGCGCCATCGTGCACCGCCCCGCGATCCTGCTGGCGGACGAGCCCACCGGCAACCTCGACGCCGACCTCGCGGCGGGCATCGGCGAGCTGTTCCGGTCATTCAACCGGGTGGGCGTGACGGTGGTGATTGCAACCCACGATGCGGCTTTCGCGGCGCGGCTCGAAGCGCGCGTGATCGCCCTGAGGGAGGGAGCGCTCGCATCGTGAGGGCATGGTTCGGCCATCATCTGCACAGTTTTCTCGGCACGCTGCGCCGGTTCGCGCGCACGCCGGTCGCGACCTTGTTCAACGTGGGCGTGATCGGAATCGCGCTCGCGCTTCCCGCCGGGCTCTGCGTCGCGCTCGCCAACCTGCAGGGCTTCGCGCAGGCGCTTGCATCCGATCCGCAGATCTCCGTTTTCCTCGCGCTCGATACCGCGCGCGGCGACGCAGAGAAGCTCCACGCCAGGCTCAAGGAGCACCCGGGCGTCCGGGCCGCGCGTTTCGTGCCGCGCGAGCAGGCGCTCGCCGAGCTCAAGGCAAACGCCGGCCTTGCCGACGTCGTGGAGAGCCTCGCCCATAACCCGTTGCCCGATGCGTTCGTGGTCGAGGCGCGGGATGCTTCCCCGCAAGCGCTCGAGCGGCTGCGCGATGAGCTCGGACGCTGGCCAAAAGTCGCGCACGCGCAACTCGATGCGGCGTGGGCGCGGCGGTTGCAGGCAGGCATCAAGCTCGCGGGACTTGCGGTCGCGGTGCTTGCCACGCTGTTCGCGCTCGCGCTGGTGGCGGTCACTTTCAACACCATCCGCCTGCAGATTCTCACCCGGCGCGAGGAGATCGAGGTGGCGAAGCTGATCGGCGCCACCGACCCGTTCATCCGCCGCTCCTTCCTCTATTTCGGGGCGATCCAGGGGCTGGCCGGGGGTGCGGCCGCGTGGATCATCATCTGGGCCGCGCTGCTGCTGCTCAACAGCGGCCTTGCCGAGCTGTCCCAGCTCTACGCGACCCGCATCCAGCTGCGCCATCTCGACGCCGCGGACAGCGCGAGCCTGCTTGCGTTTTCCGCAGGACTCGGCTGGTTCGGAGCCTGGCTCTCGGTCCATCAGCACCTGGCGCAGATCGCTCCGCGCTAGCTCGCCGGAGGTGCACGGCAAGTGGTTGGCAAGTGGTTGATTTGACTCGCGCTTTCGAGCTCGGGTTCACCCAATAACTGACTGAATCCAAGGAACTTTCCCGGTTTCTGGCACTCCCATATGGAGAGTGCTAAACTACACGACTCAGAGGTAAACAGATGAGCAACTACGCACTATCCATTCCGTCGGCCGCGGGCAGCCTGGAGAGCTACGTCCAGGCGGTAAGCCGCTTCCCGATCCTGACGCAGGAGCGGGAGAGGGCTTTGGCACGGCGCTTCCGTGACGAGGGCGACCTCGAGGCGGCGCGCGAGCTGGTGCTCTCCCACCTGCGCGTCGTGGTCGCGATCGCCCGCGGCTACCTCGGCTACGGGCTGCCGCACGCGGATCTCATCCAGGAAGGCAACATCGGGCTGATGAAAGCGGTGAAGCGCTTCGACCCGGAGCGCGGGGTGCGGCTGGTGTCGTTCGCCGTGCACTGGATCCGCGCCGAGATCCACGAGTTCGTGCTGCGTAACTGGCGCATCGTGAAAGTCGCCACCACCAAGGCGCAGAGGAAGCTGTTCTTCAATCTGAGGAGCCTCAAGCAGAGCCTGGCGAGCCTCGGGACCCGGGATGCGAAGCGCATCGCCAAGCAGCTCGGGGTGAAGCCCGCCGAAGTGCTCGAGATGGAAACCCGCATGTCGGGCCATGACGTGGCGCTCGAGCCCGCGGGCGAGGACGAGGAAGACCGCTTCGGCCCGATCAACCACCTCGCGGCGGAAGACGCCGAGCCCGGCCGCGTCATCGAGGACGAGGAAACGGCGCGGGCGCACATGACGGGCCTCGCGGCGGCGCTCGAGAAGCTCGACGAGCGCAGCCGCCGCATCGTCGAGGCGCGCTGGCTGAACGAGAACGAGTCGGCCACGCTGCACGAGCTTGCCGCCGAGTACGGCGTTTCCGCCGAGCGCATCCGGCAGATCGAAGCAAAGGCTCTCGCCAGGATGAAAGGCGTGATCGCGCGGCAGGCGGTCTAGGGCGATTTGAACGGTACGATCCGAAGCCCCGGCTGCCGCCGGGGCTTTTGCTTTCCCGCCCCGTTCGCGCAGCTCCGCCGGCAAGGCGCAGACCCCGCGCGGCGAGGACCGGGCAGAACCGGGATCCGCGCCCGCGCCTACCGTTGCGCGAGCAGGATGCGGATGTCGTGCACGAGCGCCGCTCCGCCCTGGCCGTACCCGGCGAACAGGCGTAGCCGCCCCTGCGTGTCGTAGATGTAGGTGGCCGCGGTGTGATCCACACTGTAGCCGCCCCCGGAAACCGGCTGTTTCTGATGGAACACCTTGAACTCCTTCGCGGTGCGCGCGATGGCCTCGGCATCCCCGTGCAGGCCGAGAAAATCGGGATGGAACGAGGGCACGTAGCGCTTGAGCACATCCGGGGTGTCGCGCTCCGGGTCCACGGTGACGAACAGCACCTGCACTCTTCCGGCGTCGGACCCCAGTTCGCGCACCACCTGCGCCATCTCCGCGAGGGCGGTGGGGCACACGTCCGGGCAGTGCGTGAAACCGAAGAACACGGTAACGACCTTGCCCTTGAAGTCGGAGAGCGTGCGCGGCTGCCCGTTGTGGTCGGTCAGGCTGAACTCCGCCCCGAAGGGCGCCCCGCTGATGTCGGTGAGCCTGAACTTGTGCGCCTGCGTTCTCTCGCCGCAACCCGCGGCGGCGATCAGAAGGACAAAACCGGCTGCGGCGAGGAATCTCAAGTCCGGCGCGGCGCTGCGAAGGTTACAGCGGAATGCGGATGTAATGGTCGGCGAGCAGCGCTGCGAACAGCGCGGTGAGATACACGATCGAGTAGCGGAATGCGCGCCGCGCGAGATGATCCGTATAGGCGACGTAGATCCGGACCGCATACCACAGGAACACCGCGTTGAGTACCAGCACGGACGCAAGGTAGATCGCGCCGCTCATGCGGATCACGAACGGCAGGAGCGTCACGGCGGAAAGGATCACGGTGTAGAGCAGGACATGCAGCCGGGTGAACTTGTCGCCATGCGTCACCGGCAGCATCGGCACGCCCGCTTGCGCGTATTCGTGCTTGCGGTAGAGCGCGAGCGCCCAGAAGTGCGGCGGCGTCCACGCGAAGATGATAAGGAACAGCAGCAGCGCCTCCGGGGCGATCTCCCCGGTCACCGCGGCCCACCCCAGCACCGGGGGCATGGCGCCGGAGGCGCCGCCGATCACGATGTTCTGCGGGGTCATCGGCTTGAGGATCACGGTATAGACGATCGCGTAGCCCACGAACGTGGCGAGCGTGAGCCACATGGTGAGCGCGTTCACCCACTGGTAGAGCACGGTGAGCCCGGCGCCGCCGACCACGCCGGCAAACAAGAGCGTCTGCAGCGAGGTCACCTGCCCGCGCGGCAGGGGCCGCCCGCGGGTGCGCGCCATCCGCGCATCGAGCTTCTGCTCGACGAGGCAATTGACCGCAGCCGCGGCGCCCGCGGTGAGCGCGATGCCCAGCGTGCCGGCCAGGAGCACCTGCAGCGGCACCATTCCGGGCGTGGCGAGAAACATGCCGATCACCGCAGTGAACACGATGAGCGAGACCACGCGCGGCTTGGTGAGCTGGTAGAACTGGCTCGCGCGTGTGACAAGCGGGTGCGCGGTGAGGCTGGACAGCATTTAGTTCCTGGCCTGAGCGAAAAAGATGAAGTTTAGCACCACCACGCTCACCGGCAAAAGCGCGGCGCCGGCATTGTGCGCGAGCACGAGCACGAATCTTCGGTGCCTATCGGCCGACGCGCGAGACCTTGAAAAGGCACGTGAGGTCCTTGATCATGCGCCGCGGAACGGGTTGCGCGGGTGCGCGTTCGATGGACAATTAGTTGCTGTCGCGCCCATTCGGCAGGTTCGTTCTTTATGATGGCGCTGCAGCAATTTTATTTTCAAGCGTGCATAGCCCAGTCAAATGAAGCAAGACCGTATCAATTCCGGCCGCCGTTCTTTCCTCAAGGCGGGTTCGCTTACGGTGGTGTCAGCCGCGATCACAGGCAGCGCTGCCGCGCAGGGCGCCAGGGTGGACGAGAAGGACGCGAGGTAAGATCAAAAAGTGTGTAAATGAGGAAGGCGGCGTAGCCTTTCGGTTGGAAGCTTGACTTCAACCAACGCCCGGTTAGCGCCGGGGTGAAAGGAGACGCCACCCATGAAAGAGAAGACCACA
>Ga0194121_10000663_pt1 | contig 60211 bp, 55 predicted proteins | sample TA2MahCa50mmetaG_FD_148609 | JGI IMG/M metagenome (GOLD analysis project Ga0194121, IMG submission 148609) | Freshwater microbial communities from Lake Tanganyika, Tanzania - TA2015020 Mahale Deep Cast 50m | ecosystem: Environmental > Aquatic > Freshwater > Lake | place: Tanzania: Lake...
GTGACAATCCGTTACGCCACAGCTTCGAACGCCTTGACGCAGACATCGACCATTGGATCGAGGCCCAGAAAGTGCCTGCATGAAACTTGACTCAAACGAGATAACTTCTGGGGATCAAGGACGCTAGACCAGCTTTTGCTGGACGTTTCCTGTCGGCAGAGCAAAGGAGCAACACCATGAACGAAAATCATGCAGTGCGTTTGGCAGGCGCGCTGCTCGACCGCTCCCGGCATGTCTGCGCCTTCTTCAATAGCAAGGAGGAGGAATACCGGGTGCTCCTGCCGTTCATCAAGGAGGGGTTCCAGCACGGCGACCGCGCGTTCCATATTGTCGAGGATGGGCATCGGCCGGAGCACCGGCGGCGGCTGAAAAAGGCGGGCATTGCCGTGGACGAGGCTGAAGGCGAAGGGCAACTGGAGAGCCGGCGCTGGGAAGATGCATACTTGCAAAACGGCCACTTTGACCAGAACCGAATGCTGGCCTTGATTCAAGAAGTGCTTGCCAGCGGCAAGACGCGGGGTTTTCCCTTGACCCGGCTGGTCGCCAACATGGAGTGGGCTCTGGAGGACCGGCCTGGGGTTGATGACCTGGTGGAGTACGAGACCCGGCTCAACTTCGTGCTGCCCAAGTACAACGATGCCGTGGTCTGAACGTATGATTGCGCCAAGTTTGGCGCCGGCGTGGCCATGGACATATTGCGGACGCATCCAATGGTTATCATGGCCGGCGTCCTGCAGCAGAATCCATTCTTCGTACCTCCCGATGAGTTTCTCAAAGAGCTTGCGGAGCGCAGGGCGGAACATTAACCCAGTGCGAACGGGCGCATCGCTACGCCCCCGACGTTGCCATGAGCCATGGAACCACCGACGACACACGTGAATTGCGCCGCTGCGTGCGCGACCTGATCGCCGTATCGGCACTGTCCGCCTACTGGAGTCGGGCCACGATTCCGGCCGTTGCCGAGGGTCTGGCAGATGTGATGCTCCGTAGCGTGCCTGCGGAATTCGTGTTCGTGCGCGTAAATGGCCTGACCGCCGGGGCAGTGCATGATGTCGTTCGCCATCAGGGGGGGCCGGCCGACCCAGGCCGCACGAAAGAACTCGCCGAGTGGCTGGACGCGCTCTTCAAGTCGGGCATGTATGAGTTGTCCACAAGCATGACCAGCCGGTTCGGCGAAGGCACGGTGCGGGTGGCGGTCAATTCCATCGGCTTCGAGGGAGATGCGGGATTTGCGGCGGCCGGCTCCCGGCAGCCGGACTTTCCGACGCAGATCGACAAGCTCTTGCTGAATGCTGCTGCCAATCAGGCGGCAGTCATCCTCCAGCATCGCAGGGCAGAAGCAACCTTGCGGGAGAGCGAGGAGCGCTTCGCCCGTTTCATGCAACACCTGCCCGGGTTGGCCTGGATCAAAGACGCGCGAGGGCGGTATCTCTACGCCAACGACGCCGCCGAGAAGGCGTTCGGCATGTCCGCGACAAGACTCCACGGCAAGACCGATGACGAGATCTTTCCGCCGGAAGCCGCCGCCCAGTTCAAGGCCAACGACCGCAAGGCGCTGAACGGCGGCGGCGCCGTTCAGGTTGTCGAGACGCTCGAGCACGAGGACGGTGCGCAACGCCACTTGCTCGTGAGCAAGTTCGCCATCCCGGGTCAAGGGGGCGATGCGCCTCTGGTTGGTGGAGTCGCCATTGACATCACCGACCGGCTACGGGCGGAGGAGGCGTTGCGAGACGCCGACCGGCGCAAGGATGAATTCTTGGCCACGCTCGCCCATGAACTGCGCAACCCCTTGGCGCCAATGAGCAACGGCCTGCAGCTGCTGCGGCTGGCCGGTAACAATGAACGCGTGCTGGAGCAGGCCCGGGGCATGATGGAGCGGCAGTTGCAGCAGATGGTTCGCCTCATTGATGACCTGCTTGACGTCTCCCGTATCACCCGCGGGAAACTCGAACTCCGAAAAGAATGGGTAGAACTGGCGTCCGTGCTTCACAACGCCGTGGAAACCAGCCGACCCCTCGTCGAAGCGGCCGGACACGAACTGCAAGTTGCCTTTCCGTCCGAGCCAATCGATCTTGAGGCCGACCGGATCCGCATGGCACAGGTATTCGCCAACGTGCTCAATAACGCGGCGAAATACACGGAGCGCGGCGGCCGCATCTGGCTGACTGCTGAACGACAGGGGACCAGTGCCGTTGTCAAGGTGCGGGACAACGGCGTCGGCATCCCCCCGCACATGCTCACGCGCATCTTTGAAATGTTCACCCAGGTCGATCATTCCCTGGAAAAAAAACATGGCGGGCTGGGAATAGGTCTGACACTTGTCAAGCGGCTGGTCGAGATGCACGGCGGCACGGTCGAGGCCCACAGCGCAGGCCAGGGGAGCGGCAGTGAGTTTGTTCTTTGCTTGCCCGCCAGGACCGCAGTTTCAAGGCCGCAGCCGCCAGTCTGCGAAGAAAGACGAGCGGCATTGTCACCGGGCCGCCGCCTTGTCATTGCCGACGACAACAAGGACTCGGCGGAATCGCTGGCGCTGATGCTGCGGCTCACCGGCAATGACGTGCGAACGGCGCATGACGGCATGGCTGCCGTGGAAGCCGCAACATCGTTTCAACCCGAAGCGATGCTCCTGGATATCGGCATGCCGAGACTTAACGGCTACGAGGCAGCACGGCACATTCGACAACAGCCCTGGGGCAAGAACGTAATCCTCATCGCCCTGACGGGCTGGGGCCAGTCAGAGGATAAGCAACGTGCACTGGCGGCGGGATTCGACCACCACATGACCAAGCCGGTAGACCCGGTCGAACTCGAAAACTTGCTGGCGGCAAAAAGGAGTCGTTGACTTCCTCGTGATCGCCTTTCTGCGCGGCAAGCCCCCTTGACCTGGCCGCGTCGGCCATCATAATAATCCTTTCACTCCGGAACACCGGACACGCGGACACGCAAGCACTGGAAGGGATACGACCATGCCGTTGGGATTGCTGGGCCTGAAAGTGGGCATGACGCAGATCTATGATGACAAGGGCAAGATCGCGCCGGTGACCGTGCTGGCCGTGGGGCCGTGCCCGGTGTTGCAAGTGCGCGAACCGGAGCGGGACGGCTACCACGCAGTGCAGATTGGTTTCCTCGACAAGCCGCGCAAGAAGGCCATCCGCGCCGAGAGCGGGCATGTGGCTGCCAACTTTGCCTCGAACCGCAAGCGGGCCCGTCAGGCTGCCGGCGTCAAGATACCGGACAAGGCCGATTGCGAACCGCAACGGCACATTCGTGAATTCCGCCTGGGCGAGGCGGCCGCCGTCAAGGTCGGCGAGATTTTGAACGCGGCCGGCGTCTTCAAGGACGTCAAGGCGGTGGACGTCATCGGCACCAGCAAGGGTCGCGGTTTCACGGGAGCCATGAAACGGCACAACTTTCAGGGCCTGCCTGCCGCCCACGGCGCCAAGAAGGTGCACCGCTCCGCGGGCAGCATTGGCTCGCACGCCAGCAACCGCGGTTCCGGTAGGCCCAAGAAAGGCCACGCCGCTGCAGGTCAGTACGGAAACACGCGCGTCACGTCCCGCAACCTAGACGTTGTCCGAATCGATGCCGACAACCATCTCATGATGGTCCGCGGTGCCGTCCCCGGTCCCAACGGCGGCCTAGTTGTCATCCGGCCGACCAACAAGAAGGGTTGATTCTTCCGGTTCAGTGACGGCATGTTTCAACGTGGTCGCAACCTGCGACCTATCGTCATGGGGGCTACTCCGGTCGCTGACGCTCCCAGCTCGCCACAATTCTTGTACGAAAACGGGCGCGACTCCCCACTATTATCCTTAAACGGCGCTTGTGCCGGTTCCATGAGGAGAATCCATGCGTCTCACGCTGCGTACGTTGCTGGCTTACCTGGACGACACGCTGGAGCCGTCGCAGGCAAAGCTCATCGGCCAGAAGGTTGCGGAGAGCGACACGGCCCAGGAACTGATCGCGCGGATCAAGCAGGTGACGCGGCGGCGGCGGCTGACGACGCCACCGCCTCCAGGGCCTGGCAACAAGGTGGATGCCAACAACGTCGCCGAGTATCTCGACAACACGCTGTCGCCGGAGGAGCTGGCCGAGGTGGAGCAGGTGTGCCTCGCCTCGGACGTGCATCTGGCGGAGATGGCGGCCTGCCATCAGATCTTGACGCTTGTGCTGGGCGAACCGGCGCTGGTGCCGCCGACGGCCAAGCAGCGCATGTACGGCCTGGTCAAGGGGCCGGAAGCGATTCCGTTTCGAAAGCCGCCCGCACCGCGCGACCACGATCGCGAGTTCGACGATAGCCGCGACCGGGACGAGACGTTGCGTCTTGGCCTGAACCTGCGCGGCGGCAGCAAGCAACGCTGGGCCCTCATCGGCGGCGGCATGGTTGCCGGCGTGCTGCTCGCGCTCGCCATCTGGCAGGTGCTCAAGCCCTTTGGCGGTCCTGACAGGCCCGATGGCAACAACATTGTCCAGGGCGGCCCCAAGGACAAGGAAAAAGACAAGGACAAGGTCGATCCGAACGACAAGGACAAGAACAAGACCGATAAGACCGACAAGAATGAAAAGAAAGACGACAAAGAAAAGGGCGGCACGGAGAAAGGTGGCACGGACGACAAGAAGGGCGATGGCGAAACCAAGAAGAAGGACGACGAAAAGAAGGGCAAGATCGACGACAAGAAGCCGCCGGACAAGGAAGAAGTGACCGCACCAACGCGCTTGCCGCTGGAGCCGGCCAACAACGAGCCGCTGGTCGTCGGCAAGTTCTTGCCGTTGCAAAACAACAACCCGAGCATCCTGCTGCAACTTCAAAAAGACAAGGACTGGAAGCGTCTGGGCCTCAACAAGCCCGACGTGTACTCCGGCCGGCCACTTGTCAGTCTCCCGGGGGCCAAGAGCCAGATTCAGATGGAAAGCGGCGTGCGCTTGACGCTGTGGGGCTACCTGCCCGAACTCTGGCCGGTGCCGCCGCTGCTGGAGAGCCGCGCGCAGCTTCATCAGCCCAAGCGTTTCGACCTCGACATGACGCTGAGCCGCGGACGCATCGCCCTGCTGAACACCCGCACGGATCGGCCGGTGCGCGTTCGACTCCGATTCGAGAATCCAACTCATCCGGAAGCCAAGGAGGAGCACTTCGATATCACGGTGCACGAGAAGGGCTCGGAGGTGGTGGTCGATCGCACATTCTTCCCGTTCACGGAGCGATTCTACAAGGATCCCAAGCATGCCAATCGCGTGGGACCGGCCGCCATGCTAGCGGTGGCGGTCACCGGCGGTGAAGCTTATTTCAGCTACACCGATTCGACGTATCGCCTGGAGGCGCCCGGCAAGAGCGGGCCGACGCTGGTGCTCTGGGAGAGCTTCAAGGGCATGTCCGGACCGCACAACTTGGAGAAACTGCCCGACACGCTGTCGAGCAATCCACCGGCGCCGCCGGGCATGGACCTGAAAATTCGCGCCGATATGCTGCGTGCGCGTGACGAACTCAGCAACGACATGAGCGGCAAGAACGTGGATGTCGCGCTGGCGGAGGCCGTCATGGGCAGCAACTCGCCCAAGGCCCGGCTGGCCGTGCGCTCCTTTGCCGCCCTTGACGACCTGAACGCGCTACTCGAGGCCTTGATCCAGGAAGACGCGATGGACCCGCGCAAGTTCTACGACGTCCGCCAGTCCGCCGTGCAATCGCTGCAATCGTGGATCAGCTATTATCGCGACGGCGAGTATCGTCTCTTCGACATGCTCAAGAAGAAATACCGTCCGGGCGAGGCAGAGAGTCTGATGGAGCTGTTGCACAGCACTTACTACACACCGCAGAATATTGCCCGGCCGGAAACCTACGAGGTACTGATCCACTATCTGAACAACGACCTGCTGCCGATCCGCGAACTGGCGGCCTGGCATTTGTATCGGCTCGTGCCGGCCGGCCGCGACATTCCTTACGTCGGCACCATGCCCGCGCAGGCCCGCCGTGCCGCTCAGGACCGCTGGCACAAGCTTATCCCCGCTGGCCAGCTGCCTCCGAAGCAAAAAGAGCCGATGGCGAAATGACTCCACCGGTCCCTGGCGGAATTCGCAAAAGCTCCGCGGTGAGCTCGCATCAGCGGCCGCGTGCGCCGGCTTCGGGGGCGGCGGCGAGCGTTTCCAGGACGAGCCGGAGCTGCCCGAAGAGCACCTTGAGCTGCGGCGGATTGATGGCGTACGGATCCTTGCCGACGGGCAACGGCCGCAGCGACTGCAGAAAGCGGTCGCGTGGATGGTTGGCCTTGGCTGCCTCGAGAATCGAATTATAAGAAGGCACCAGGTCGCCTCCCGGCATCCAGTATTTCATCTTGGCGACGGCCGCGCTGGTTTCCTCAAGCATCTTCAAGATGGTCGTGTCGGTCACGTTTGCCTCCAGTCAGCAAAGTTCAACTCATTCATCGATGAGAACCAGATTTCGGATGTGTTGCAAGGCGTAGTGCAGTCGTGATTTGACGGTGCCCGCCGGGCAGCCGAGGTCGTCGGCAATTTCCTGCATGCTCTTGCCGTCGAAAAAGCGCATGAGCACGACGGCGCGATGTTCCTCGGAGAGCGTCGCGATGGCATCCCGGACTTCCTGGGAAAGAAACTTGGACCCGAGAACGGCCGCGGGGCCGGGCTGGCGGTCGATGACGTCCGGAGAAGAATCGTCGTCCAGCGAGACGGCCTTGCCTCGGGCACGCCTGCGGAGTGCGTCCTTGGCAAGATTGACGGCGATGCGGCGCAGCCAGCCGACAAAGCTGCCCTTGCCGTGGTACGTGTGGGCGCGCTGATGAACACGGGAAAACGCCTCCTGGGCGAGGTCCTCAGCCAGGCCCTGATCCCGAACGATGCCACGCAGCAGCGAGCGCAGCCAGCCCTGGTGCCGGCGGATAACTTCCTCGAAGGCCCCCTGGTCGCGCTGGACCACGCCGGCCATCAGGACATCGTCGCTTTCCTCCGCCCGCCCCATGCGGCTAGCCTCGCCCAACAAACTAACGACCTGGCACCCGAAAGGTTCAAAGAAACTATAGCAATTTCGACAGACCAGGCGTCGTCTGACGTGACCGCCGAAGTAGCAGGCATGGCCAAGGGCCGGGTGGTGAATCTCAGGGCAGGCGGCGATCGGGCGCTGGCGTGTCTTCCACCGGCGTCGGCTCGGGGGGGATGATTGGCGCAGTCGGGGCGCCGGGCGGCGCGGAGGCTTGCGAGCGTGCTTCGCCGCGTTTGGCGATGCCTTTGCCATCCTTGGTGGCGCGGCGCGTGCCGCACAGGGCGCGACACATGGGCTGGAACCAGCGCGGGAAGCACTTGATGAATCTGGCTTCGCGGCTCTCACCGACATGGATCTGGTCGAAGGGCATCACGCGTATGTTCGTGCTGGTGTCGCGTTTCAGGACAATGGCGTCGAGATCGACGCGGAAGACTTCCGGGCGCTGGCCATCGACGAGATGGGAGCGGACGACGTAGACATCGTTCGGCGCCGCTCCCGGCGTGATACCGCCTACGCGCTGCAGTACATCCAGAACGGTTTCCTGGCCCTGATAGGCAATGGTCCGCTGCCAGCCGACGACCTCACCCATCAGAAAAATCTGCTGGCTCTGGTGCTCGACAACTCGGACGCGAATGTCGCTTGCGGACATGCCAGTGCGTTCGGCGAGGTCGCGAGTAATCTCCGCCACGGTATGGCCTTCCACGCGAATCCCCTGGCCATTGCGAAGGAAGACGCGGCCATCGGCGCCTACCGCTGCCTTGCCGCAGAATTCATCACGCCCGGCAACCTCGATCTCGAGGACATCGGGGAAGCCGACCAGATAGTACTCATTAACGCCGTCGCGTCGCTGCTGATCGCGGTTGGCCATCAGGTTCTTTTCGACATGGCTGCGGTCGCCGGCACAACCGGCAGCAGTTACGAGAAGAAGGGAAAGCAGGGCAAGCGAGCGGCGCGGCGTGGCACTGCGGAGCGAAATTCGCCGCCCTTGCAAGGCTCTCCAGGTTGACTTGTGCCGCGGGGGTCTCATAAAGTCGTAGAGTCCTTCCAGTCATCATCGGCGCGGAACTTTGCCGGACTTGATGGTTTTGCGGAAAGAATGGGAGATGCGGGCATGACGGCAATTCCAGTTCCGGACGGGGCCCTGATCGTGAGCGTTTCGGGCATCCGCGGCATCGTGGGCCAGGGGCTGACCGCCGAGAAAGCGCTGGCGTTCGCCAGCGCGCTGGGGAGCCACTTGAGCGGTGGCGCGGTGGCGCTGAGCCGCGACGGCCGGCCGAGCGGCGCCATGCTCCGCCACGCCGTTCATGCCGGCTTCTTGCAAACCGGCTGCACCGTGCACGACCTCGGCATCGTTTCCACACCGACGTGCGGTCTGGCCATTCGCCGCTTGTGTGCCCGCGGGGGAATGCAGATCACGGCCAGCCACAATCCCGCGGAATGGAATGGACTCAAGCTCTTCTCTTCTCATGGCGCGGTCCTGACCGCTGCCGAGGGAAAGATTGTCAAGGAACGGTTCGACGCTGGCTCATTCGCTAACGTCGCCTGGGATCGGCTCGGAACCGTGTTGCCATGCACAACCGCCAGCGACTGGCATCGCGACCGCGTCTTGGAGCTGGTGGATGTCGCCGCCATTCGCAAGCGCGGCTTCAGCGTATTCCTCGACGCCAATGGCGGCGCCGGCGGCCCGCTGGGACGTTCACTCCTCGAAGCGCTGGGCTGCCGCGTCACCGTGGAGGGAGGCGATGCCGACGGTCGCTTCCGGCATGCGCCCGAGCCGCTGGCCGACAACCTGGCTTCCGTGCTACCGTGCGTTTCGCTGGCAAGAGCCGACCTCGGACTTGTCCTCGATCCGGATGCCGATCGGCTGGCGATCATCGACGAGACCGGCCGGTACATCGGCGAGGAACTGACGCTCGCCCTGGCAGTGTCGCTGCGCTTGCGGCAACAACCCGGTCCCGTCGTCATCAACATGTCCACCTCGCGGCTGATCGAGGATCTGGCCAGCAGCTTCGGCGTGCCGTGCGAGCGATCCGCGGTCGGCGAGGCCAACGTCGTCGAGAAGATGCAGGCAACCGGCGCGGTCATCGGCGGCGAGGGCAACGGTGGCGTTATCGACCCGCGCGTCGGTCTGGTCCGCGATCCGTTCATCGGCATGGCGCTCGTCCTGGAATTGCTGGCATGCACCGGCAAGAAGCTCAGCGACCTGGTCGCGGATCTGCCGGCGTATCACATTGTCAAGGACAAGCACACCGTTTCCGCAGCCCGGTTGCCGCAGGTCAACGCGGCGCTGGCGAAGCACTGGCCCGATGCCAGGGCAAGCCATCTCGACGGCCTGCGACTCGACTGGCCCGACCGCTGGGTGCACGTGCGTGGCAGCAATACCGAGCCCATCGTCCGCGTCATTGCCGAGGCTCGAACGGCTGCCGAGGCCCAGCAACTGTGCGGGCAAGTCGGTGCGACAATCAGCGCTTCATGATCCAGGACTTCTCCCACACGACCACCTCGTTATCCGTCCAGCCACGCGCCGTGGCGACTTCAGGCCAGAACCGACGGTAAAGCAATCGCGCCTGGATGTGGCTCGTGCCGGGCGCGAACTGAAACGAAGCGGACTGCGACTTGCCGGGGTGGAGCCGCGTATCGGTGATTTCCTCGTGCGGCAGCCAGAACGGCGAAGGCAACTTCCCTTCCGCCGAGACGAGTTGCTTGGCGAAAAGCAAACCGGGCCGACCGGCGACGCCCTTGCCCGCATGCGCCGGCAGCGTCCGGCCATGCCGCAAGGCCGTAGGACGGCCGTCAGCGTCGCGGGCCTCCAGCACCAGGACCAGGTTGCGATCGATGAAGCCGGTGGGCACGCGGTGGCCGACGTTGTCCGCCGTGACGGTGGCCGTGGCACGCACGCCCTCCGCCGCGGCGGCAACCGCAAGATCCAGACTCAGGCAGCCGCGCAGCATGTCGATCTGCCTGCCGGGGAAAGCGTGACTGGCCAGGGTCATCGGCCGGCGTACAATGCCGCCCTGACCGGGCGCAATGTTCGTCATTCGGCCCGTCGGCGCCATGTGGCATGTCTGGCATTGCTGCCCCTTGGCGGCAGCAGGGCTTGCCTTCCATTCGCTGTAGGTCGCGTACACGGGCACGCCGAAGACGATACCCTCGTGGCACGATGCGCAGTAGCGGCTGTCGCTGTAGAGAGGCAGATGCCCGAAGGATTCCCCCGCGCGCACAGCATCATCGAGCGGGCCAAAAAACAGCGCATCGCCGTCGGCAGGCCGCAGCAAGCGCAGGCCGTCGCGGCCAAAGCGAGTGCCGAGCTTGTCGGTGGGTGCCTCCGCGATCTTGTGGCAGTAGTCACAGTGCACGCCACGTGCCGCCACGCCGGGAACGCGGCGCGGCTCGTAGGGCATGTCGGTGTCGGCCTGCGTCGGCACGTGACAGGTGGCGCAGACGCCGACCCCCAGCGGATGCTGGCGGCGCAGGTTCCAGTTCTCGAACAGTTGGCCGTTCGCGTCGCGGCCGTCGATCAGTTCCAGGTAGCGCGGGTTGCTTGCCGAGCGTGCGTGCCCGCTGCCGCGCCACTCATCGAAAATCGCCCCGTGGCAGTTCGCACAGTTGTGCGGCTTCGACGGATCGGGAAACGGATCCAGCCAGTGATAACCCTCGTTGTCGCTGTCCGGCAGCGGGCTCAGAGTGAAACGTACAGCCCGGGCGAAGTTCTGAGCGGCGATCCGGTAGCCCGGCTTCCAGGCAGTCAACGGCCGATCGCCTCCCATGCGCCGCGCGATGCGAAAACGGCCGAGCCGGTCGGAGAGCGCGAACGTGTCCGAGCCTTGCCAGCGGATCCGCGCCTGCGCGACCGGTCCATGCTTGTCCACGACCTGGCCGTGCAGCGCGTCGTCAAGGGGCGGCAATAAATGAAACCCCGCCAGGGGAAGGACGAGGACAGCAATCGCACGCCAGCGCATGAGATCAGTGTACGGCAAGCCGGCACTCGCAACCGGAGTGGCAACCGCCGTTTCGTTTACGTTCACCAGTCGGCCAGTCTGCCAAACGACTACCCCCTATGTGGCCGACCACTCGTCGTTGCAATCTGTGTACTGTGGATTATTTACGGCACGCATTCGAGTGGTCGGCCAGATTCTGCGAGAGTCACGGTCGCAGCTTTCAGAGAAAAATGCTCCGACTGACCTTGACAGCTACCCGTAGCGCTACGGGTTTTCGGCGCAGCCTCGTCGAGCGGTTTTCGGCCACGAATGCCTGAACATTGCTCCTTCCGAGCCGTACACCGATTGCCCAGGTTGTGCTGATCCCGCGGCTTGCGGCATGGTCACATTTGGTCGCCGCCCTGCTCTTGTTTGCCGACGCGAGAACGGCTATGAGGCCGCCAAACCGGGGAGGTACCCCGCGGACGTTCGAGGGAGGCACGAATCATGTTGAAGCGCTTGCAGGCATTGTGGCCCGGTCGGCAACTTCGCAACCGGATCTTTGTCGCCGCCGCCATGCTCGTGGTCGGCACGCTGGCGTTCTTCTGGGGCCGGCACGGCGGCATGGGCGAGGTCAAGGCAGACCCGCCGGAGCCAATGCTCAGGGATCGCCAGTCTGGCACCGGACCGAACGATTACAACAAGCGCGTGGTCGCGTACATCCACAACAACATCCCCATCACGCGTGAAGAACTGGGCGAGTACCTGATCGCTCGCTTCGGCGCCCAGCGCGTCGATTTCTTGATCAATCGCCGCATTGTCGAGATGGCCTGCCAGGCCAAGGGCATCACGGTCACCGATCACGACGTCGAGGCGCAACTGCGAATCGATCTGGCGGGTCTGGGGGCGGCGGGCGGCTCCATTCCTCCGAAGGAATTCGAAAACCAGATTCTGCGCCCGCGCGGCAAGACGCTGTATGAGTGGAAGGAAGATGTCATCCGCCCGAAACTGGCCATGGGCAAGCTGTGCGAGAAGCTGGTGGTCGTCACCGACGAGGACCTGCGCAAGCACTTCGAGGCGCGCTATGGCGAGAAGGTCGATTGTCGCTGGATCGTGCTGGATCCAAAGGACACGCGCAAGGACGAGATCTGGGCCGAGGTCAGCCGCAGCGAGGAGAAGTTCCGCGAATGGTCCCGCAAGCAACCACATTCGGCGCTGGCCTCACGTGAAGGCAAGGCGCCGCCCATCCATCGCAACTTTGCCGTCGATATCATCGAGAAAGAAGCCTTCAGTCTCAAGCCCGGCGACGTCAGCCGGCTCATCCAGATGCCGCCGCCCGACACGAGCTGGGTCATCCTCAAGTGCGACGCCCGGGTGCCGCCCGTTCCGGGACACGACCTGGAGACCGAGCGGCTGGCATTGCTCAAGGAGGTCAAGGAACTCAAGCTCCAGGCCGAGATTCCCAAGGTGTTCGCGGAGCTGCGCGAGAAAGCCAACCCGATCGTGTTCTTGCGCGACCAGGTTCGCCAGAACGAGCTGGAGCGCGACGTGCGGCGTGAAATCTCGCAAGCGCCGGGCGAATCGCCACGCAACCTGAGCGAGGCGCCCCGGGCCGTGCCACCGCCCTATCGCCAGCAGTGATTGGCTGCTGTGCCCGCGCCTTGAGTAGACAGGGCAGTTGACGACACATTGCCATTACTTCATGGCCATGCCAGGCCGTGGCCATGGCACCATGATCGAACCCCAGTCACGAGGAAGGATCCATGTTCCGCCAGCGATTTGCACTTGCATTGCTCGCCTGTCTGAGCGTTGCCGGCCTGGCCCGCGCGCAGTCGGTGTCGCTGAGCGAGGCGCCGCTCAAAGACGCACATTTTCGCATCGAGCTGGATCTGGATCTGACTGGTGAGATCAAGTTCCAGCATGAGGGCAAACTGACGGCAATGAAGCAGACGGCCCAGGCCCGGCACGAGTATGTCGAGCGTGCGCTGGAGGCCGGTCCCGCCGGCCTGGTGGATCGGGCGGCGCGGCTTTATCATTCAGCAACCGCCACCATTCACATCGACAAGGATACCTCCGAACGCAAGTTTCCGGCCGAGCAGCTGGCCATTGCGCAGCGCGTCCGCGACCGCGTGGTTTCCTTCGCCAAGGAGCCATTCTCGCGCGAGCAACTCGAGCTGACCGAGCATTTCGACACGCTGTCCCTGCCCGGCATCCTGCCCGGAAAGGAAGTGAAGGTTGGCGAGACCTGGAAGCTCACGAGCGCGGCCGTGCAGGCCCTGTGCGATCTGGACGGCCTCATCGATCAAGACTTCACCGGCACGCTCGACGAGGTCACCGGTCAGACAGCTCGCTTCAGCGTCAAGGGCAAGGCCAGCGGCATCACCGCAGGCGCCGCCATCAAGCTCGCCGTCCAGGCCAAGGGCGAGTTCGACGTCGGCAAGAAGCGAATTATCTCTCTGGACTGGAAACAAGACGACGACCGCGAGCAGGGCCCGGTCAGCCCGATCATGAACGCCGAGGCGCGGATCAAGCTCAAGCGCACTCCGCTCGAGGCCGGCGACGCCGACAAGCTGAACGATCTCGCTCTGCTGTGGGCGCCGCTGAGCGGGGCGCCGCCGAAGGAGAACACGCGACTGCGCTACGTCGATGCGCAGGGCCGCTTCGAACTGCTGCATGCCCGTGAGTGGCACCTGATCGGTCGCACGGAACGCCACGTCATCCTGCGGCTCATGGACCGTGGCGACTTCGTGGCCCAGGCGACCATCTCGCCCTGGAAAAAAGCCGAGCCAGGCAAGCACCTGTCCGAGGACGAATTCAAGGAAGCCATGAACAATATCCCCGGCTGGCAAGCGGACGAAGTGCTCGACAAGGGCACGTGCAAGGACAACGACCCGCACGCAGGCTTCTGGTCGTGCCGGCTGGCCGTCTCCGGCATCTGGAACGGCGTCAAGACCGTGCAGTACTTCTACCTCGTCGCCGGCCCGGAAGGCGATCAGACCGTCTTCACCTTCTCGATGGCGCCCGGGCAAATCCAGAAGCTGGGCACGCGCGACCTCGACCTGCTGCGCGGCCTATCCTTCCCGACCAAGTGATGGTCGTTGCAGTTGACGGCCAAGCTTCTCTGTTCCGGCCCCGTAGCAGTGTTCAGTTTTCAGTTTTCATTTTTCACAAAATACCACTGAACACTATTTCCTATTTCGATCCGCGACCAGGTCGCGGGTAAAAGTCAAGGGGCTGTCGGCAATCCTTGACGGATCAGATTGGGGGATCAATCAGGAGTTTGGCCCGACGTCACTGGCAGTTTCGGTCGGACACGACAGCCCCTCGTCGGTGTCAGCGATTGCGTTGCCAATTTCCGCGCTGGAAGGCGCCTTCTGCCGCGGCGTCAAAGCGCGAGGCATTCTTGTCGAGGTATGCCTCCCAGCGGCCCTTGTCCCATAGTTCGAGGCGATCACGGACACCCAGCAAGACCACCTCGTGCCGCAAGCCGGCAAACTGAATCAACCGCTCGGGAATCAAGATGCGGGCGTTGCGGTCGATATCGGTTTCTTCCATGCCGGCGAAAAACAAGCGGCGAAAGTCGCGGACTTCCTTGTCGGTCGCGGGCGACTGGTCAATCTTCTCTGCAAGCTTCTCGAGCTCGGCCGGACCATACAGCCACAGGCACTGGTCCTGCCCCTGCGTGATGTACAGGCGATTGATGCCGCCGAGCTGCTCGCGGATGCGCCTGGGCAAGGCCAACCGTTTCTTCTCGTCCAGGGTGCGGGGATGCGTTCCGGTAAGCAACATGCCACTGGGCCTTGAAAGAGAAAGCCATCCGTGGCTTACGGGTCATCCTTGGTGAATCGGCTGATTTCCCACAATAACCCACTTCCCACCACAACCTACCACCCACTATACCCAGCCAAAAATCGGAATCAAGAGGTCAGACGAAATTTTGCCAAAAAGACCGCGCCGCGTCGCAGGCACTGCCTCGCGCTGTTCGCCAGGGAGGCAGTGCCTGACATGCCGATCTTGTCGCGGACGGGTCGGTCGCTATACTTTACCTTTCGCCCGACGGTCTTTTGCGAGCGAGAATCTCATGGGCATCAAGTGCGCCATCACCGGCAAGAAACCCACACTGGGATACAAGTACGCGCGGCGCGGCAAGGCGAAATACCTCGGCGGCGTCGGCAAGAAGGTCACCGGCAAGACGCGCCGCACCTTCAAGCCCAACCTGCAACGCATCAAGGTCGAGATCGACGGCAAGGTGCAACACGCCTATGTATCCGTCAAGGCCATCCGCAGCGGCATGGTGAAGCGTCCCCTCAAGCAGAAGCCCTTCCAGCTCGCAGGCAAGGTCTAGCGCCGCTTGCGTTTCGCGCTCGCGCGTCGCTGGCAACGAGAACATCCCATGTCCCTCGATGTCGAGCAAATCCGCTGGATCGCGCATCTTGCGAGACTGGAACTCGCCGATGACGAGATCGATGGCCTGGCACGCGATCTCAACGCCATTGTCAGCTACATGGATCAGCTTCAACAACTGAACACGGATGGCATCGAGCCACTGGCTCATCCTCTCGACGTGAAGAATGTTTTCCGGGAAGATGTGCCCGCCTCGTCGCTGGCTGTGGATGAGGCGCTGGCCAGCGCGCCTGACCGCCGCGGCAACTATTTCGGCGTCCCCGCCGTCCTCGATTGACGACATGGCCATGATGGACACTTCCGCCGCCGAGATTCGCCAGCTTTTCGTCGGCGGCCAGGCCTCGGCCCGCGAAATCACCCACTCTTGCCTCGAGGTCATCCGCCAGCGCGACGGCAACATCAAGGCGTTTCTGCACGTGGACGAGGCCGGAGCACTGGATCAGGCTCGCCTGGTGGACGAGAAGCGCGCACGCGGCGAAGCGCTCGGCCAGCTTGCCGGCGTCCCCGTCGCACTCAAGGACGTCCTGTGCGTACGCGGCCAGCCCACCACGTGCGGAAGCAAGATCCTTGCCAGCTTCACCCCTCCATACGATGCCCACGTCGTGGCACGCCTGCGGCAAGCGGACGCCATCCTGGTCGGCAAGACCAACATGGACGAGTTCGCGATGGGCTCATCCACCGAGAACAGCGCCTATCATACAACCCGGAATCCGTGGGACCTCGAAAGGACACCAGGCGGGTCGAGCGGAGGCTCGGCAGCGGCGGTGGCGGCCGGCGAGGTTCCGCTGGCCATCGGCTCCGACACCGGTGGCTCCATTCGCCAGCCCGCAGGACTTTGCGGCATCGTCGGCATGAAACCGTCTTACGGGCGAGTTTCGCGCTTCGGACTCATCGCCTACGGCAGCTCGCTGGATCAGATCGGCCCGTTCGCTCGCAACATCGCGGATGCCGCACTCCTGCTGGCATGTGTCGCCGGGCACGATGCCCGCGATAGCACGAGCGTCGAGCGCGCGGTGCCCGCCTATGCCCAGATGAGCGAGCAGCCGCTACGGCCGTTGACCATTGGCGTACCGCGCGAGTTCTTCGGCGCGGGACTGGACGGCGAGGTGGAGAAAGCCGTCCGCGCGGCGCTCGAGGTGTACCAGGGTCTGGGGGCCACGATCCGCGACGTATCCTTGCCGCATACGCGCTTTGCGGTGGCGGCCTATTACCTTGTCGCCACCGCCGAGGCGTCGAGCAACCTGGCCCGCTACGACGGCGGGCATTTCGGTCGCCGCGCGACAATGTTCGACAACCTCATCGACATGTATTGCCGTAGCCGCGGCGAGGGCTTCGGCGCCGAAGTCAAGCGCCGCATCATGCTTGGTACGCATGTCCTGTCCAGCGGCTATCGCGACGCCTATTACGTCAAGGCGCTCAAGGTTCGGCGGCTGATCAAGCAGGATTTCGACGAGGTTTTCAACAATTGCGACGTGATCATCGGCCCGACCTCGCCCACGCCCGCCTTCAAGCTCGGCGAGAAGGTCGGCGACCCGCTGGCCATGTATCTGTCGGACGTGTACACGATCAGCGCCAACCTCGCCGGCCTCCCGGGCATCAGCATCCCCTGCGGCTTCACGGGATCAGGATTGCCCATCGGTCTGCAGATCCTGGCCGCCCCGTTCGAGGAACAAAAACTCCTCCAGGTCGCCCGCATGTTCGAGCGCGAAACCGACTGGCATGATCGGCGTCCCGGCTAGCCGTGACGCGGTGTCGGCGGCGGGCGCATGCTGCCCACTCCCAGCGCCTGCTCGCACCACAGCGCCACCGACATGAGCCGCGCCTCGTCATATGGCCGGCCGACAAGCTGAATCGCCAGCGGCAGGCCGTCCTTGCTCAGCGCCACGGGAAAAGATACCGTCGGTAATCCGGTGTAGCTCCACGGCGAGTTCATGGCCGGGTCGCCGGTGCTGCTCGCATCCGGCGCCGGCCCAGTTGTCGCCGGCGTGAGCAGGGCGTCCACCTCATCGAGACACGCCCACATCTCGTCGCCCAGGTTTTCCTGGTGCGCCTTGCAACGAGCATACTCTGGAGCGGCACAGGCCAGCCCTTCCTCGAGCAGTCCGCGGATCTTCGGCGGATAATCCTCGGGATGACGCCGCAGCAACGGCTCATGATAGGCCGCGCCTTCGACGGCCATGACGATGCGATGTCGGGGCAGCACCTCGGCGAAGCCGGCAGGCAAGGCGCGATCGCACAGCTTTGCCCCATGCTCGCGCAGCTTGCGCGACGTCTCATCCAGCATGGCTTGCATGGCCGGTTCGGCGCGATCTTCAAACAGGCCGCGCACGCGACCAAGGCGAGGCACCGTCAACGGTTCGCCAAGGAGGCGTTGCAAGTCCGGCACCGGGCATTCGCCGACGCCCGGTCCGCCCGCCATGCCTTGCAGGAGAATGCCCAGGTCGCGGACGGAACGAGCCATAGGTCCGGGATGATCCATCGAGGGCGCCAGCGGCACCACGCCCTCGCAACTGAGCAGTCCGAAGGTGGGTTTCAGTCCCGCGACACCGCAAAACGACGCCGGCCTGGTGATCGAGCCGCCGGTCTGCGAACCGAGCGCCCCCAGGCACATGCCGCACGCCAGCGCTGCGGCCGAGCCGCTACTCGAGCCGCCGGGAGTGCGCTCGAGGTTCCATGGATTGCGCGTCACCGGTGGATCGAAGCTGGCAAAGGCCGTCGTCACTGTCTTGCCCAGGAAGATCGCGCCGCGCTGGCGAAGATGGTCGATGATCATCGAGTCCTTGCGGGCGATGCTCCTGGCCCAGCGCGGGCAGCCGGCGCCCGTCGGCCAGTCGAATACATCGAAGAGGTCCTTGACCCCGATGGGGATGCCATGCAGCGGACCGCGATACTTGCCGGCACCAAGTTCCTCGCCCAGGCGCCTGGCCTCCGCCCGCGCCGCGGCGCCATCGATGAACACCCAGGCGTGAACGTGTTTCTCCCAATGGTCGATCGCCGTCAAGCATTGTTCAACAAGCTCCAGCGGCGTGACGCGACGCTGGCGGATCGCTTCGGAAGCGGCATGCAGAGTGTCGTACATGGCGATCATTCTATCCAGACGAGCGTGGCCGAACATCGCTGGGCGGTTTCGCGCGCCTGCCTCGCGCGAAACCGCCCAGCAAACGACGGCGGCGCTCGTCTGGGGCATTGCCGATCCCCGTATAATGCACGCATGGTCAAGATTGCGATACTCGGCGGGACGGGCTACACGGCGCTTGAGCTCATCAAGATCCTGCTGCGCCATCCGGCGGCGGAGATCGTCGCCGTCACCTCGCGCCAGGAGGGAACTCCCCTCATAGCCGAGACGCACCCCAGCTTGACGAAACGTCTCGACCTGCGCCTGGAACCGTTCGACGCGGACCGCCTGCTCGCGCGCGGCGTACAGTGCGCCTTTGGGTGCTTACCGCACGGCGCCAGCATGAGCGCCTTGTCACAGTTGCTGGAGCGCGGCGTGCGCGTCATCGACCTCAGCGCCGACTATCGGCTTCGCGATCCAAACCTCTATGCCCAGTGGTACGGCGAGAGCCATCATGATCTCGTCAACCTGGCCCAGGCCGTCTATGGCGTGCCCGAGATCTATGGCGACGAGATGCCGACCGCCCAGTTGATCGCCAACCCCGGCTGCTATCCGCAGACGGCGATCCTCGGCCTGGCCCCGCTGGTGGCCGGCAAGCACATCGAGCCGACCGGCATCATCGTGGACAGCAAGAGCGGCGTTTCCGGCGCCGGGCGAACGCCGAAGCTGAACACGCATTTTCCCGAGTGCAACGAGAACGTGGCGGCTTACAACGTCGGCCAGCATCGGCACACGCCGGAGATGGAGCAAGCCCTCGGCGACGTGGCCGGCGAGCCGGTAGAGATCATCTTCACGCCGCACCTCATCCCGATGGATCGCGGCATCTTCACGACGATCTATGCCCAGCCGCGCCGCACCTTCTCCGAAAGCGAGTTGCTCGAACTCTATCGCACCTACTACGCGCAGGCACCGTTCGTGCGTGTGGTCAAACACCTGCCGGGCACGAAGGATACATGGGGCAGTAACTTCGTGGACATCACGCTCCGTGTCGTCCGCGGCCGGATCGTCGTGCTAGCTTGCGAGGACAACTTGATCCGCGGCGCCAGCGGCGTCGCTGTGCAGAACTTCAACCGCATGTTTGGGCTTGACGAGAAGACGGCACTGTGGTGATCACTCATTCGCAAACGCATAGACGCACGTCTGCCGGTACGTCTCTCCCGGCCGCAGGATGATCGACGGAAAGTTCGGGTGGTTAACGGCGTCGGGCAGAAAGCCGGTCTCCAGGCAGATGGCGCTGCGTTGCGTGTAGGTCTTGCCGTACTTGCCCTTCTGGCCCTTGAGGAAGTTGCCGGTGTAGACCTGCAACGCAGGCTGGTCCGTGTAGACCGTCAGCGTGCGGCCGCTGGCGGGATCGCGCAGCCTGGCCGCGGCCGTCTTCACGTCGCGCTTCCTGAGGATGTAGGACAGGTCGTAGCCCATCGCGCCGGTCTTGTAGAGCGGCTCGATGCGGGCGCCCAGCCGTGTCATCTTGTTGAAGTCGAACGCCGTGCCGGCCACCGGCTCGATCTTGCCGGTCGGGATCAGCTCATCGTCGGTCGGGACGTACTTGTCGGCGTGCACTTGCAGTTCATGGGCGAGCACGGTCGCCGCACCGCCGCCAGACAGGTTGAAGTACAGATGGTTCGCCAGGTTCACCGGCGTGGCCTTGTCCGTGGTCGCAACGTAGTCGATCTTCAGCTCGTTCTTGTCGGTGAGCGTGTAAGTGACAACGATGTCGAGCTTGCCGGGATAGTTCTCCTCACCGTCGGGGCTGGTGTAGCTGAAGCGGACGGCGGAGCCGGCGTCGCTCTTGACCTTCTCGGCCTTCCAGATGACCTTGTCGAGGCTGCGCTTGATCCCGCCGTGCAGGTGGTTCTTGCCGTTGTTGATGGCAAGCTGATACTCCTTGCCGTCGAGCGTGAACTTGCCCTTGCCGATGCGGTTGGCGACGCGGCCGGTGGTGCAGCCGAAGTACTGGTTGTCCTCCGACTGGTAGCCGGCCACGCTGTCAAAGCCGAGGTTGACGTCGGCCGTCTTGCCGTTCTTGTCGGGGACGTGCAGCTCGACGACGGTGGCGCCGAGCGTCATGAGCTTCACGGTCATGCCGCTGGCGTTCTTGAGGGTGTAGATCTCGACGGCCTCGCCGGCCGCGGTCTTGCCGAAAGCGACGGGGCCGGTAACGTCGGCATGGGCACTGGATGTCATGAGAGCGCTCCCGGCAAAGAGACAAAGAAGAAATTGCTGCCGTGGCATGTTCGACTCCCCTGATCTATTTATGATGTTCATGGCACATCGATGACCTTTCCCTGCGCGACCAGGCTTTTCACCTGTTGTCCGAGTCCAATCATATCATCCAATCCCCAGAGTACCTTGCCGCCTGGACCTATATGGTGTTTCACCTTGGTTCCGTGGGCCGTTACGGTCACATGGTTAACGGTGGAAACCTTGATGTTCGATGAGCCTTGCTCGCCTTGCTCGAAGATCATCCCTCCAAATTCATATTCCACGCGGCACTCGGCCGGTGGCAAGATCCTGAAGTGCACTGCCCGAGAGCCAATCCGAAGAACAGAAGTCGCGGCTCGTCGCGGACTAGTTTCATCTCTTCCCTTTCCCTGGCTCGAAATACAACCGGCAACGCCACCGCTTCGCCCTGGCATAGAAGGTGCACCGTGTGCTTTTGCTGCCACTCGGCGCTGGCTTGCAATGTCACCAGCAGGAACTGATCGTCCATTTCGATGCGAGGCTGTGAAGGCGGAAAGAGGCGTGGCAGCAGCAACGCGAGAAAGATGCAGGCCATGAGTGAAATCGCGATAACGCGGGGAGCGGACGGCCAATATCGGCGCGGAATCTGTTTCAGCTTGTCATCAAACGAACCGTTCGGCTCGCGCATCAGCGGCGCGCCTTGAAACCTTGGTGCGCCTTCTTGGAGTTTGTCGTCGTCCACGCGAATACTCCCCCCGGGGAGCTGAACTATGACGGCGCTTTGTTGAGCTCTTCCAAGATTGTCTCGGCTTTTTGACCATCATAGATGCTGCCCACGCCGTGTGCCCGATTATGCAGGTACTTCTCAAAAGACTCTCGGGCCAGCTCTGGCTTGTCCAGCCACTGATAGAAGCGACCCAGGCGGTAGTGCACGTCGTTGACGAGTTGCAACGCCCACGGCATGCCCTCACCATGCTCGCCGTGGGCGATATGCTCGATGTCGGTGTTGAGCAATACGGTCCAGATGGCGAATGCCGATGTCTCTTGATGTGTCATGTACAGGGCGCCGGCGTAGTGCCATAGCGCCAGCGGGCAGCCAGGGCCCAGCTCGACGGCGCGCTTGCCGCAGGCAACGGCCTTGTTGTAGTCGCCGTTCTCATAGTAGGTCGAGCTGAGCGTCAGCCACAACCAGTGATCGCTGGGGTTAAAGAGCAGCTCTTCCTCGATCAGGTCCCGGGCCGCGTTCCATTGCTTTTCGTTGAGCAGTTTCTCCAGCTTCGCGTCGCTCCTAGCGCTGGAACCATTTGGGCTTCCGCCTGAATGCCATTAACTTATGCCGCCTTTCGTTTGCCGAGCAATCGGGCTCGCATGACGTGCCGCGGCTTGTTCAGGCGATCGTATTCTTTGTGGCGTCGCTTGAAAGCGCGCGGCTCGACTCTGTTCTGCCGCAGCGGGTTGACCTTCAGGTTGCGCAGGGGGACGCCCGGCCGTGTGTGGCTCAGTCAGCCGTAAGCGTCTGCGAAGCTGATCCGGTCAACCGCGACCTTTTGGCGGTCAGCAGCGACGCACATGACCGTGCGGACTAGATTGTCGACAAGGGCGAACATCGTGAGTTCTTTGAGCACCCCAGCGACCGTCTCGCAGTGCAAAATATCCATCTTCATCGTCTGCTTGAGATGCCGCAGATTGGTTTCGATTTGCCACCTTTGACCGTATAGGTCAGCCAAGGCCTGGGCGGGATACAGGTTGACGTCGAGCAGAGTGGTTGCCAGCGTCACGCACTTGGTGCGCCGGCCGGACTGCACGACCTCGTAGCGCAACTCGCGGACAATGATCGAGTCGGGAAGAGCCGTGTATGCAGCTTTGCTCATCCAGACTGGTAACCTCTTGGGTTTGAAGTACTCGACAAGCTGGTCCCGGACTCCCAAGCGTTTGAGCCAACGGGAAGATGGCCGACCCTTCTGGCGGGCTCGACTGCGGCCACGAACATTATGAACACGGCCTGGCCGGAAGTTGATGATGAGTTTTTGATGGGCGCGAAACAGACCGTGCAATCCTCGAGCAAGCAGTAGGGCAAACTGAACGAACGAGCAGAAAGCACGGTCGCCAATGAGTACATCGCCGGTTTGCAATTCGGGATGGACATGCGCCACTTGAGCCAGATCGTGGGTTCGCAGAGGCGCCGCCAAAACCTTGAGGAGAAATCCCGAGCCGGCATGAAAGAGCGTAAGCATGTGGGCGACGGGAAAACCACAGCCAGGCTTCTGATTCCCCGGTTGACCGAACTCCTTTTGCAACTCTGGAGTGTCCGGCATGCTAAAACTGGAGCCATCCACGTGAAAGACGCGATGGCCACGCCAGCGACCATAATCACTCATGGTGGCACGCCAAGCGTTGGCCACACGTTCCAGCAAGGTTATCAGGACTTGCAGAGGAAGCCGACAGCGGGCCTTGCAGTACGCAGCCTCACTAAACACGAGATCGGTAAAGTCTTTGAGTCGGCCGATGGCAAAGTTTCCGTTCAAGATTTGGATGACAAACAGGTGGATCGTCGTGACGGGATCCAGGACGCGACGCCGAAAGCGATAGCCGACTTCCTTGCAGACGCCACAAATGGCGGCAGCGTCAAGTACATGCGCAACGTCCTTCTGAATGCGCCGCAGAGCGGCGTGGACATTTTCGAACATCCGTGGCCTCCATAAATGCTGTGCCGAATCCATCCAATCCGACAGCATTCTAGAGGCAGGCCTCTTGACGAAAGCTGGCTCGACACGAATCATTCAAAGGTTTGCTAGGAAGCTGGGCTCAGAGTAGGGGATGGCGCAAAGTTAATGGCATTCGGCTTCCGCCTCTTTTTCTCCCTCCCTTGCCCCATGCGCTTTCGACGGCTGCCCCGTTCGTGCTTTTCGCGGTTGCTCGGCTGGCGGTTCGTTTCATGTTCCGGTCGCTCCTCTGGGCTGCGCTTGCGTGCTGCCATCGTCTGGCCTCATTCTACTTCTTCTTCGCCTTTCCATACTCGCGGTACCACTTTTCCAGTTCCGGAGACCAGGCGAAGCCTGGTCCCTTGGCCGGATCGAAGCCGTTCAAGTGCGCCTTGTCCTTGCGCTGCGCCGGATGCTGGTAGCGCCAGGGATTGTCGCGGAAGACCTCGGCGATCAGCTTGGCGAGATCGGGGTCGTACTTCTCCAGCTTGGCGCGGGTGCTCACGTCATTGTGATCGTGGTCGTTGGCGCGGTTGGTGTCGAACCAGGATTGCACGCCCTCGGCCCAGTATTCCTCCGGGTTGCTGGCGGCGTAGGTGCCCTTCCAGAGTCCGCGATCAAGAGCGGCGCGATACGTCTGCCGCAGGCGCTGGTCGAAGTCCTTGTCGATGCTGTTGAGGCCCATGAGATGGATGGCGTGCGCGAATTCGTGGACCAGGATGTTCTCTTTCGAGTACGGGTCGCCGCGCAGACCGAGGAGGTTTTCCTCGCCGCAGCTGACGGCCGGACGAGCGCGGGTCGGCCCCAACCCGCGGGCCCGCCGGTCCCAGTACTTCGCCGGCTTGAGGTCGCTGTGCTCGGGGATGTCGGTCGTACGCTCATCCACGGCCATGACGGCGAAGCGCACCTTGTTCCTGGCCAGCGCCTTCAAGATGTCCCGTCGTTTCACCAGCATCGTGTCGATGATAAAGGCGGCCTCGAGCATGGCATGATCGCTGACCTTCTTCGACCCGAGCACCGGAAAGCCGTGGACGTTGACGTGCTTGACGTAGAAAGGGGATAGCTTCCAATCCATTGGCGGGTCGGTGACACGGAACTCAGGCGCCGGTGCCGCGACAATGCCGGTCGCGCAAACGAAGAGTACCACGACCATGCGAATGGAAACCGTCATATTTGGGACCTCGCGCTGGAATGACACCGCCCTGGTGTGGAAACGATCGGCGGTCGCTGGGCGCCCAGCTTCAAGGGCATATTATCCGAACAGCGGCAATGGCGAGCCATCGGTCAGGCCCATGTGCCGGCCGAGAGCATCGGTGACTTGCGAATCGAGCGGGATGCCCAGGGCATGGAAGATGGTGGCGTGGAGGTCCTGCGGCCCGCAAGGCCGGTCGGCGGGCTTGGCGCCGATGCGGTCGGAGCGTCCGTAGATCTGTCCGCCGCGAATGCCGCCGCCGGCAAACGCGACCGAGTAGCAATCGGGATAATGGTCGCGGCCGGCGCCGCCGTTGATGCGCGGCGTGCGGCCGAACTCCGTCAGCCACACCACCAGCGTCTCGTCGAGCCGGCCACGTTCGGCCAGGTCGTCCAGCAGGGCAGCGCTGGCCTGTTCCAGCGGCGGCAGCAGTCGGTCCTTCAACCGGATGAAGTTGCCGCCGTGCGTGTCCCAGTTGTCGCCCGCGGAGCCATTCAGGTCACCGACGGAAGCATACACGGTGACGATGGGCACGCCGGCCTCAGTCAGCCGCCGCGCCATCAAGGCGCTCTGACCGCAAACATGATCGCCATACCTGTCGCGGAGATGACGCGGCTCGCGGTCGAGATTGAAGGCGGCGGACACCCCCGGGCTGAGTAGCAAGTTGGCTGCCATCTGCCGGTAGTGGTCGAAACCAGGAGTGGGGCTGGTCGCCGACGCGAGTGCCTCGGCCAGGCCGAGCCGATCGCGCACGCGCTGGCCCGTCATGCCGTCCGGCAAGCGGAGCTCGGCTGCCTCGGAACTGGGCGAGACGCCGGCATAGGGCCGCCCCGCCGCTGGCCGGATGATGAATGGATCGTGGTGCATGCCGAGGAAACCGCCGAATTGCCCGTTAAGCAGGCCCCGATCGGCGAGTGGATACGGCAAGGCGACGCAGCCGGGGAAGCCGGCCCGGGCGTGGCGAAAGCGCGAAACCATCGACCCCAGCGACGGCCAGTCGCGCCGCGACGGCAAGATCGTGTCATCGTTGCCGGGCCGCAACGGCTCGTGCCCGGTCAGATTCCAGTAGGCGGCATTGCGATGGCCGGCTTCCTGGTGATGCGCGGAGCGGACGATGGCCAGTCGATTGGTCTGGCGGGCCAGCAGCGGCATGTGCTCGCCGATGTGGATGCCGGGCGTTGCCGTGGCAATGGGCCGGAACTCGCCACGGAACTCGGCCGGGGCGTCCGGCTTCAGGTCCCATGTCTCCAGATGACTCATCCCGCCCCAGGAAAACAACACGATGCACGAGCGGGCCCGTCCGAAGCTGCGCGTCAAGGAAGCGTGCGCGGAAGCCCGGGCACGCATGGCGAAAAACTCCGGCAGCGACGTTCCCAGAAAGCCAAGCCCCGCGCCCAGCATCTGGCGACGCGAAATGCGAAAGTCCGCGCAGGAAGCAGTCGTATTTGGTTGTCGTGGCACGGATGGCTCCCGGCGACGGACTGCGGGCGAAAAGGCAGGCTGGCAAGTGGTCTGACCACTCCATCTTAACCGGCAAGACTCGGCTGTCAAGCCAGGAGCGAGCGCCTGCACGCAAACCGCCGAGCGGTGATCCGGACGCTCGTTGCCAAGTTGTGCGTTCGCGACCTTGAGAATTTTCCGTCACTGATGTTGACATCGGCATCGGCAACGTTATAGATCCGCGCACGCAGCAATTCTTCAGACGGCAAACGGGGGAACGCACATGATCCGGACATTCCTGGCAAGCGTGGTCGCGTTCGTGGCGATGGCCCTGTTGACGCCTGCACAGGCACAGCAGCAGGCTTCGACGTTCTTCACCGGCGTCAATCCGCGCGACATCAAGATGAAGCATATTGACGTCACGGCGGCCAACCGGACCCCGAGGATGAGCAACATGATGCGCCCGGTCCGCCAGCCGCAAACATTTACGCTTTCGAACATGTTCCGCAACCTGACGCTGGGTAGCTGGCCTCCCAAGGTGGCCAAAACGCCTATCCTGAAAGAGAGCCCATACTCGAAGGTCATATATCCGAAAAAGAAGTAACAGCATCATGCGCGTCGGTGGCATCGTGGTGTGCGGCGGCAAGAGCAAGCGCATGGGGCAACCCAAGGCCTGGCTGCCGCTTGCCGGCGAGTTGATGTTGCCGCGCATCGTGCGGTTGCTGTCGCAGGCCGTCACGCCGGTGATCGTGGTCGCCGCACCGGGCCAGGACCTGCCGCCATTGCCGCCAGAATGTGTCGTTGTCCGCGACGAGAAGGATGACCAGGGCCCGCTTGAAGGTCTGCGCGTCGGCCTGGAAGAACTCCATGACCGCTGCGACGCAGTCTACCTTTCCAGTTGCGATGTTCCCCTGCTGGTCCCCGCGTTTGTTCGTCGGCTGATCAGCTTGCTCGGCGAGCATCACATATGCGTGGCGAGCGATGCAGGACATCTGCATCCGCTGGCCGCCGTCTACCGAGTCGGCGTGCGCGATTGCATCGCGCGCTTGCTGGCTGCCCATCGCCGCCGGCTGATCGACCTCTTCGACGTATTTGCGACACGTGTCGTGGCCGGCGCCGAACTGACGGATGTGGATCCCACGCTGCGCTCGCTGTGGAACATCAATACAGCGGCGGACTATGCACAAGTGCTGAACGCAATAGGTGATCGAACCTGAAACGGCGAGCGACCTGGCACGACCTCCGTTATCGCTACCCTGGCGGCCATGCCATCTGCCTCCCCCCCAGCAGATGCATATGCAGATGCGGCACGGTCTGGCCCGCCTTCTCCTTGCAGTTGAGTACGAGGCGGTAGCCGTCGGCGAGGTCCAGCTGCTCGGCCAGCCTGGCGGCGACAACGTGCAGATGGCCCAGCAGTTCCTTGTCTTCCCGCGTCACGTCGGCATGAGTGGCGATCACCTTTTTCGGGATGATGAGGACGTGCACGGGAGCCTGCGGGTTGATGTCGTGAAACGCCAGGCAGCGGTCGTCCTGGTAGGCGATCCGCGCCGGGATCTTGCCCTCGATGATCTTCAGGAAAATGTTGTCCGCGAGCATGCTTGTTTCTCCGAATCACCGCTTGCGCTCAGGTTCCGTTGCTGGGTGCGACCTACGCCAGACGCGGCCAGGATACCTACAATCCTCAGGAACATTGTAAGCGGGCCGAAATGGAAATCGACCATGCCCTGGATGATCGGCATCGACGAAGCCGGCTATGGACCCAACCTGGGGCCGCTGGTGATGACCTCAGTGGCGTGCAAGCTGCCCGCCGACCTGGACGAGACCGATCTCTGGCGCGTGTTGCGTGCCGCCGTTCGCCGCGTCGGCGATCGCGCTGACGGCCGCCTGCTGATCGCCGATTCCAAGCAGGTCTATTCCACGGCGCGGGGCCTCGCCGGCCTCGAACTGGGCGCGCTGACGGCATTGCCGCCTGGCCGCGATATCGCGCGGCTGTCCTGCTACCTTGATTGCGTCAGCCCCGGCGCCTGCGAAGAATTGAGCAATGAACCCTGGTTTCGCGGCGCGACCGAGCTTCCCGTGGCCATCGAACGAGATGCGCTCGAGGAATCTTGCAAGCACCTGACTGCCGCCTGTCGCGCTCAAGGGATTCGCTGGGCCGTGCCGCGCAGCCTGGTCGTGTGCCCGACGCGCTTTAACGACATGCTGGCACGCTGGGATACCAAGGGCGCTGTCCTCGGCGCGGGGCTCGTGGAACTGCTGCGACTGAACCAGGATCCTGATCACGAAGACGACAGCGTGCATTACTTCGTGGACAAGCATGGCGGGCGCAATCACTATTCCGCTCTGGTACAACATGCCCTGGACGATGGTTTCGTGCTGGCCCGGGAGGAACGAGCAGCACAGAGCGTTTACGATGTGCTCCATCTTCGCCGGCCGGTGCGGGCAACATTTGCACCGCGCGCCGACGGCAGCTATCTTGTCGTGGCCCTGGCTTCGATGCTCAGCAAGTACCTGCGTGAGGTGCTGATGCTGGAGTTCAACCGCTTCTGGAGCGAGCATGTTCCGGGACTGAAACCGACGGCTGGCTACCCGATGGACGCGCGCCGTTTCTATACCGACATCAAGCCGGCAGCGGCCCGGCTCGGCATCCTCGACCACGCCCTGTGGCGAAACAAGTGACATGAACCTCAAGATTGCTCAGCTTGGTCAACCGGTCCTCTGGAAGGTCGCCGAGGCGGTTCCGGCACAGGACATCGCGACGCCGGAATTCCAGCGCTTTCTTGCCGACATGCATGAGACGCTGCGCGCGGCTCAGGGTGCAGGTTTGGCAGCGCCGCAGGTCTTTGCCAGCCGGCGCGTGTTTCTCGCCGCCGTCTTGCCTGCCAGCCACGAGGATGCCCCGCCGGAGGTCGAGGTGTTCATCAACCCGCGCATCACCGGAGAATCGCGCGAGACTGCCGAATCCTGGGAAGGCTGCCTGAGCTTCCCCGAACTGCTGGTGAAGGTGAAACGCCCGGTGGCCGTGCGAATCGAATACGCAAACGCCGCCGGAGAAGAACGCGTCATGGACCTGGCCGGCTTCCCCGCACGCGTCGTGCAGCATGAGCACGACCACCTGGAGGGCGTACTGACCCTGGACCGGGCACAATCATCGCGGCATATCATCAAGCGGTCGGAAATCGACGCGGTGGAGTGTGAGTGATACGAGCCGTACTTCCCGTTACTCACGCGGCCTTTGACGTTGCATTCTCCACCTCGGCCAGGCGCTCGTCTGGCGCAGCCAGTCTGGAGAGCACTTCGACTTCGCGCAGACGGCGGCTCACCGTGTTCACGATGAGGCCCGCAAGGGTGCTGCCGATGGCTGCGGTCAGTGTGCCCATCACCAGGAGTGGCGAACCGTTGAAGAGTGCCGTGGCAGCAGTGAGGGCCCCGAGGACTGCGCCTGCGCCGCCGAAGACCAGGAGGGGCCGGTAATCGCGGACCAGGGCGAGAATGGTTCGCAGGATGCGAACGCCGTCATGGAAGCGGCGCAATTTCGAGAAGCTGCCTTCCGGGCGCTTGCGGAGGCGGGTCGGCACCTCCACGATGCGAAAGCCGCGCTCGACAGCCTTGATGGAAAGTTCGGTCTCGATCTCGAATCCCGGCACGACAAGCGGCAAACCCTTCACGAAGCGGCGCGACATGGCGCGGTAGCCGCTCAGCATGTCGGTCAGTCGGGCGCCGAAGAGGACGTTGACCATGCCCAAAAATAGCTTGTTGCCGGCCAGATTCAGCGCGTGAAACTCGCTGGCCTCAGCCAAGAAGCGCGAGCCGACGACCATATCGGCCTTGCCCTCGGCGATGGGCCGCACGAGTTCATGCACCTCCGGCGCGGGATAGGTGTCGTCGCCGTCCACCATGACGTAGATGTCCGCCTCGACGGCGCGGAACATCGACTGCACGACGAAGCCCTTGCCGCGGCGGCATTCACGATGGACCGACGCGCCGGCGGCGAACGCCTCCTGCACCGTGTTGTCCGTGGAAGCGTTGTCGAAGACGTGAATGTCCGCGTCGGGCAGTTCCTTGCGAAAATCCCGAATCACGCGTGCGACCGTCTGCTCCTCGTTCAGACAGGGAATCAGGATGGCGGTTTTCATGGCAAGGTCGCAATCTGGGTGATACGCCCGCAGGCACCAGGGCGTGCTAGTTTGTCATCGACGGACGAGGGCGCATTCGCTTTCCCATCTCAACATCGGTTCGGCTCCTTGACGATGGTGAGGAATTCTCCGTCGGCGCCGGCGATTGCCGCGTTACTGGCAAGAAAGGCAATCTGGACAAGAAAGAGCCACGCGCTCTTCATGGCGTGCCCGATGCGTTTCCGGCTCCGGTCAAGCAACATTGACACTTGCATGCCCTGCGCCTATACCCCCGCCGCTCACGTTTGCCCGGTAGAGACCATTACCAAGGAGGCCGGCAATCATGGCTACATCCGCCAGTTTCGTCCTCGCCACAACCGGGTCACGTCGTGAACGCCCCGACGTTCGCCTGCCGGAGCCCAATCCCGAGCTATGCGCCGAAGGAGGTGTGCTTTCGGCACGGCGGCTGAATCTGCTGCTGTTGTTCTTCCTGTGCCTGGGACTGGCGGCTCGCGGCGTCCGGTTTTTCTTGCGCTTTCCGCTCTGGGAAGATGAATGCTTCCTGTGCGTCAACTTCTTGAACCGTGATATGTGGCAGGTGCTGGAACCGTTGCAGTATCACCAGGTTGCTCCGCCATTGTTTTTGTGGATTGAGCTGGGCATGGTCAAAGTGTTCGGCTTCTCGGAGCTGGCGCTGCGGCTATTTCCGTTCGTTTGCAGCATCGCCAGCCTGTTCATTTTTCGTCACCTCGCAGGACGGCTGCTCCGCGGTTTGCCGCTGCTGCTGGCCTTCGCCATCTTCGCATGCTCCTATTCGGGAGCGCGCTACGCCGCTGAAGCCAAGCAGTATGCTTCGGATCAGCTGGTGTCGCTCGTGTTGCTGTCGTTGGCAGTGGCATGCTGGCGCAAGCCGGCGAGTCGCAGTCGGGCGTGGGCCCTCGTGCTGTTCGCGCCGGTCGCCATCGGTCTGTCCTATCCCTCCGTATTCGTGGCTGGCGGCATCAGCCTCTTTCTGGGCGGAGTATACTGGCAGTCGCAGGAAAGGCGCGGCTGGCCGGTCTGGATCGCGTTCAACGGCGCGATCATCCTGAGTCTCGGTGCGGTGTTTCTCGTCACGGCCGGCAATCAGAGCAGCGCCGAGATCGACTTCATGCGTGATTGCTGGCAACGCTGCTTTCCGCCCATGAGTGGTCCGGTGGACCTGGTGCGCTGGTTTTTTGTCACGCACTCGAGCGAACTGTTTGCCTACCCGATGGGTGGAGCCAACGGCGGCAGCGTTCTGACCTTCGTGTGCATCGCCCTGGGAGTCGGCGTTCTGGCATTGCGCGGGCATTACCGGCTGATGGCGTTCTTGCTCATTCCCTTCGGCCTGCACATCACAGCGGCGGCCTTGCAGCGTTATCCCTACGGCGGACACGTAAAGTTCTCGCAGCATCTGTCGCCTGCCATCTGCATACTCGCCGGCCTGGGTGTCGCCGGCCTACTGCACGCTCGGGTGTCGCGGCAAAAGCTCTTTCGCCTCGGCCTGGCCGCCAGCCTGGCGTTTCCCGCCGCGGTCGGCGCCGGCTGCATCGTTCGTGACATCATGAACCCGTACAAGACCCGGTCCGACATGCGCAACCGCGCGTTCGCACAATGGTTCTGGCACAACACCCAGTTCGAGGGCGAGGCCATCTGCCTATACAGCGACGTCGGCCTCGACTACTCCGCGTGCTACCGGGGCCTGAGCTGGTCGGCGATGTACCTGTGCAACCAGCGTATCTACTCGCCGCGTCATGCCGCCGGGCTGCCGCCGCGCTACGACCAGGTAACCGCCGGACGGCCGTTGCGCTGCGTGATCTTCCGCGATCCGGACTATCCTGACAACGAACAGCTCATCAACGCCTGGCTTGCCGAGATGCAGAAGCGTTTTCGCCTGGTCGGCCGCGAGCTGTATGCATTGACGCGCTTCGGCAAGAACGAAAAGGACCTGGCAAAGGTGGATCATCTCGAAATCCTGCGCTTCGAGCCTGGCAACGATGGCCCGGACACTTGATCCGGCTCCTGCGGGCAAGCAGACGCACAGGCACGAAGATAGCACCTGGGCCGAAGGCTACTGTCGGAAGTCGCGCTGCGGCTGCTTCGAGGAGATCTCGTCGTCCAGCGCCAGCACCGGTCCCTGGTCCGACGGCGGCAACGGGCGGACCAGCAGCGCCTGCTTGCAGGCCGGGCAGGAATGCGTTTGCCCGAGAAGATGGACCGCAGCGCGGATGCGCGCGCCGCACGCAGGACAGGAGCAGCGGATGGAGGCGGCTGGAGGCGTCTCGGTGTCCGCGCTCTCCTGGCCCTGCTGCTCCAGGGCACGGTGAACACCTTCAAGAAGCCGGCGCAACGAAAATGGCTTGCGAATAAAGTCCGCGGCGCCGGCCTTCTCCGCGGCGATCTTGCACTGCTGTTGCTCGTTGGCAGTGATCATGATGAAAGGGGGAGAATGGGCCTGCCCGCGAAAGTGCTGCAGGACCGGGAATCCACCCAGCCGAGGCATCATCAGGTCCATGATCACCAGGTCCGGCCTATCGTTATCGATCCGCTCCTGGGCTTCCCGGCCATCTTCGGCCGTGAGCGCGCGAAACCCGTGCTTTTCCAGGAGAGTCTGCAAGCCGTGCCGCAATTCTCGATCGTCGTCTACAACAAGTATGGTTCTCTGCTCGGTCATTCGTCTTCCCTTTCCCGTGGCAAGCGCGAGCGACGCCGATCGAACCGACGCGCGGTGCGCCGGTCGGTGGAATGAGAGGAAATCTGCCGGGCGATACCAGTTGAATGCTGCTAACGGCCCTGATCCGTCATGAGAGACAACGTCTCGGCAAGGGACGGAAGCCGTGGGTGGGGGCACACACCGTGCTGGGAGGAGGCTCGCGAGTTCCACGAGCCAACAATATTGTAGTCACTGCGGTCACAGCGGTCAACGCGGATGGCAGCGTTACGCTGCGGGGGCGACGAATCAGGAATGATCGTTCAGCATCTTCATATCGACGACGGCCTGGCAGGCCAGACTCGCCTGTCCGGACAAACGCCATTGAACAGTCACGATCTTCGGGACTGGGGCGCACGCATACGGCTCGCTTGCCGTTTTGCGCGGTTCCGTCAATTCGAAAAGTCCCTGGCAGACGTGCTCAGCACCTCCGGCACCGAATGCGTCACGCTCTACGGCTCGGGCGACTTTCATCACGTCACCCTGGCCCTGTTGCACCGCATCACGCAGCCGTTCAACCTGCTGGTACTCGACAACCATCCAGACTGGATGCGCTGGGTGCCATTTCTGCATTGCGGCACCTGGCTGTACCACGCAGCACGGCTGCCGGCCATTCAGCGGATTTTCCACGCCGGCGGTGACGTCGACTTCGATAATGGCTTCCGCCGACTTGCGCCGCGCTCGATGCTGCTGGAAAGAAAGATCATCGTCTTTCCTGCAATCCGCAGGTTTCAGGCGAGTTTCTGGCGAAGTGTACCGCAGAAGCCGTTGCGCCCCTGTCCGGAAATGCCCGTCACGGAGCAGCGAATCGCCTCGTTGCTGGCGCCGTTTGCAGACGACCTTGGAAGATTCCCGCTGTATATCAGCGTGGACAAGGACGTGATAAACGTCGCCGACGCCGTGGTCAACTGGGACTCCGGCCACTTATCGCTGTCGGAAGCGACAGCAGTCGTGCGGGCCTTTGTACACGCGGCCGGCGGCAAGCTGGCGGGAGCGGACCTTCTCGGGGACTGGTCGCCGGTGCGCCTGAGCGGCGTGCTGCCGCGACTCATGCACTGGACCGAGCACCCCAGGCTAGACATCGACGCTGGCGAAGCGGCCAGTCGCAACGAAATCGCCAATCTTGCCCTGCTCGACGCGCTCAACATTTCCGCATGACGCCGACCAGGACGCCGAGGATGCGGATGTTCTTCGTAGCATCGACGATGATGGGGCTCATGCGGCCATTGGCAGGTTCGAGCCGGATGTGGTCCTTTTCCTTGTAGAACTTTTTCAGGGTGACCTCGTTATCGACCATGGCAACAACGCGTTCGCCGTTGCTGGCCGTTTCCTGCTTGCGAATGATGACAAAATCGCCGTCGTCGATGTGGTTTTCGATCATCGACTGACCACGGACCTTGAGGACAAAGCGGTTCGGGCCGCCAAAAACTTCGCTGAACTCGAAGCGTTCCTCAGTGGCGGGCGCCAGCACCGGGGAGCCTGCCGCGACGACGCCGAGCATCGGCATGCCGGCCGAGCCAGGGCGATGATCCACCAGCTGGATTGCCCGCGCCGAAAAGCCCTCGCGCTTGATGAGCCCCTTTTTTTCGAGAGCCTTCAAGTGGCACATGACGCCATTGGGAGACTTGATGTCGAAGGCCAGGCCGATCTCGCGGACCGTTGGCCCGTAGCCGCGCGAATCGATCTTCTCCTGGATGAAATCGTAGATTTCGCGCTGGCGCTCGGTCAGCTGACTGAAATCCGGCATCGTATTGCCTCCACTTGAAACCTTCTTCCGGCGGCCAGCAGCTTGAAGAGGCCAGGTCACCGGCGGGGAACTCGGATTGTTTCACTGAACCTAAGTATATTATACGTTCGTACACAAGAAAAGAGATCTTTTGCCGGCGGCGCGCGATTTGTTTATGCTGAATTGAGCGGTACTACCGAGTCCCAATTCTCTAATCGGGCGGCTTTTCAGGTGGATGCCGGGCATTTTGCCGAGATTCTGTCCGCGCTGGCAGCCGGAAATGAGTTGCCGGAAGCGTCACTACGCGCCATCATGGGGAGCATGCTGCGCGGCGACCTCGGGGATGCCGAAACTGCGGCCTTCCTGATCGCCCTCAAGATGAAGGGGGCGACGGCCGGCGAAATCGCCACGGCTGCCATGTCGCTGCGCGAACACATGGTCCGCTGGGACGCCGGTCACCCCGGCGTGCTCGACACCTGCGGGACCGGCGGTGACGGCAGCGGCACCTTCAACATCAGCACGGCGACGGCATTCGTCGTCGCCGGTGCCGGAGTGCCGGTGGTCAAGCACGGCAATCGTTCCGTCTCCAGCCGTAGCGGCAGCGCCGACGTGCTGGCAGTTCTGGGCGTGCCGACCGAAACGAGCCCGGAGTTCGCCAGGCGCTGCCTCGATGCGACGGGGCTGGCCTTCTGCTTCGGGCCACTGTATCACCCGGCGCTCAAGAACGTCGGCGGCGTGCGGCGCCGGCTGGGAGTGAGCACGCTGTTTAATTGCCTCGGCCCCCTGGTGAACCCTGCCGGCGTAACGCGGCAATTGCTCGGCGTCGGACGCCGCGAATGGCTGGAACCGATGGCAGGCGCGCTCTCCATTCTGGGCACCGGCCATGCCTTGCTGGTCTGCGGCGCCGACGGGCTGGACGAAGTCAGCCTTTCCGGCCCCACGCACGTGCGGGAAGTGCGTGGCCATGAGGTCAAGTCGTGGGAATGCACTCCGGAGGACTTCGGTCTTGCGCCCTGTGCGCTGGCGGAACTGCAAGCCGCCGGCCCGGACGAGAGCGCGCGGATCATTGGCGACGTTCTGGCAGGGGTAGAGGGCCCTGCCGGGCGCGTGGTGCTGGCCAACGCCGCCGCGGCCTTACTGGCGACCGACCAGGTCGCTTGCCTGAAGGACGGTGTCGCCAGGGCGCGCGACTCCATCAGTTCCGGCCGGGCGGTAGCGGTGCTTGCGAAGTTACGCGAGCTGGAAAGTCCCTGAGCAGCAGTCAGTCGCGGGAGCTCCACGGCTCGGCAGGAGCCTCGCTCCCAGGACTCGAAATGGCCAATTGGTTTCACGGCGCGCCGCGTCACGGAGACAGGAGACACGCCATGGGCGAGAAGGTTGTCATCATCTGCGATCCGGGAATCGACGGCGCCTTCGCCGTCGCACTGGCATTACAGGATCCTGAGCTGGAAGTGCTGGCCCTGGCAGCGACGGCCGGCAATGTGCCCGCGGAGCAGGCGACGCGCAACGTGCACATCCTCGTCGAGCAACTCGATCCGCAACGCTGGCCTAGGCTGGGCGAGGCTCTGCCTGTCGAGTACGAGGTCGATGGCACACGGTTGCACGGCGCCGCAGGCCTGGGAAACACGTCGTTTCCGTGTGCCCAGCTGCATCACCCGCATCCCAGCGACAAGGTGATTGTGGATCAGGTCAAGCAATACCCAAAGGAAGTCACGGTGGTGTGCCTGGGTCCGTTGACGGCGCTGGCGCGAGCGCTGGATCGTGAGCCAGGGCTGGCCGGCTTGATTCACCGGGTCGTGTGCGTGGGCGGGACCTGGCATGAGCCGGGCAACGCCGGGCCAGTCAGTGAGTTTCACTTTACCTGCGATCCTCCGGCGGCGCGACAGGTGCTCAATGCCGGCATGCCGATGACCCTCATCCCGCTGGATGTGACGCGCAAGCTGGTGTTCGCGCCGACGGACCTGCTGCGGCTGCCGGAGCTGCCCGCGCGCGCGGGGCATTTTCTCAAGCAGGTTCTGCCGTTCGGCATTGCCGCCACGGCCAACATGTATGGCGTCGAAGGCTTTCATCTCAAGGACGTGCTTGGCATCATCGCTGTCGCCAGACCGCATGCCCTCAAGACGCGACCCATGTCTGTCGACATCGAGTTGCGCGGCGAATTGACCCGTGGCATGAGCGTCATTGACAATCGCACCGGCCGCACCGCCAAGACCAACGTGGACCTGGCCTTCGATCTGGATCTTCATGCGGTCAAGGCGCACATCGATTTCGTGCTCGAGATGGCATGAGCCTCGCCCCTTGCAAGCCCCGGCTTCAGATCGCCAGTTGCAGCCAGATGATGATCAGCAGCCCGACGCTGATGACCACGTTGACGTGGAAGAATGCCTGGTTCACGCGATCGAGATTTGTCGGCGAGACCAGATAATGTTCGATCAGCAACAGCAAGGCGACGGCGCCCAGCCCGCAAAGATAGATGGATCCCAGGTACGGCCGGGCCACCCAGTAAAAGACCAGCAGGCAGCCGAGCATGGCGAGATGGCACAAGAGCGCCAGCCGCAGAGCCCCGGCGATGCCTAGACGAGCCGGGACGCTCCTCAGCCCGGAGCGACGGTCGAAATCCGCGTCTTGACAAGCATAGATGATGTCGAACCCGGCCACCCAGAAGGCGACTGCCAGTCCGAGCACCAGCGGCATTTCGAGGTCGGTCATGCCACGAATGGCGATCCATGCCGAAAGCGGCGCCAGCATGAGCGCAAGGCCCAGCCAGAAATGCGCCAGAGAGGTGAAACGCTTGGCGAAGGAGTAGCCACAGATGAAAAGCAGCACCGGGACACTTAGGTAGGCGGGCCAGGGATTGGCGGGCACGGCGGCCAGGAAAAGAAAGGTCGCGGCCACGAAGCCGAGTGAGCACGCCAGCGTGAATAGCCAGACGGCGGCCGGTGTCAGCTGGCCCGACGGTAGATGCCGCCCGGCTGTGCGCGGGTTGTTAGCGTCCAGCCGCGCATCCGCCAGCCGGTTGAACGCCATGGCCGCGCTACGGGCCAGCACCATGCACAGCACGATGCCGCCCAGTTCCAGCCAGGTGAAGCCCTCGTCCTTGGTGTGCCAGGCCAGGAGGGCGCTCGCCAGGGCGAACGGCAGGGCGAAAAGCGTGTGGCTGAAGCGAATCATTCCCAGGATGCGCCGCACTCTGGTCAACATGAATTCAGGCTACGAAACTCGCCGGTGCGGACCAGTTGCTCGATGGCACCGGCCAGGCGCCGGCCGATTCCGTCCAGCGATTGCAGGCCCTTGCGGCCCTCGCGATCGACGATCTGCTCGACCGGTTCATCCAGGCCCAGCACAGTCTCCGCCGCCCGGCGATACGCGCGGACACGATACAGGCTGCCATGGGCCTGCTCCAGCAGGAGGGCGTGCGAGGTAAGCCGATTCGCAATGGTGCGATTATCCATCGTAGTACCCTCCGATGCATTATACGCACGTACACTACAAGAAGATGTGCCGGTACCGAAGATCGCAGGTCGGCCTACAATCCTTGACATGTCCCTTGCATTCCCCAGCATCCGCTTCAAGGGCGCGCTGCGGCCGTCGCAGCGCGACGTCGTGGAGATCGCACGCCGCAAGCTGGCATCCGGCCAGCGGCGCTTGCACATCGTCGCGCCGCCTGGATCCGGCAAGACCGTTCTCGGCCTGTATCTCTGGGCCGAATGCTTGCGGTCCCCCGCCGTGGTCTTGTCGCCCAACTCTGCGATCCAGGCGCAATGGGCCGCACGCGTCGATCTCTTCCATCTCGATGGCGTGCAGGCGTCGGTCATCAGCACGGATCCGCAACAGCCCGGGCTGTTGACCTCACTCACCTATCAAGCGGTGACACTGCCCATGCGCGGCGGCGACGACCTCGACGCCCGCGCCGTCGCCCTCTGGCAGGAACGGCTCGTCGAGAAAGAGCAAGCCAAGGACCTAGACGAGGCCCGCGCCTGGATCGAAGACCTGGCCCGCCGCAACCCGGATCACCATGACGAGCGGCTGGGCGCCTATCGCAAATCCATCCGCGACGCCATTGCCCTGGGCGGCAAGGCGCTCGACACGCTGCATGCCTCGGCTCTGGCGACTCTGGACCGGCTGCGCGAGCGCGGCATCGGGCTCATCATCCTCGATGAATGCCATCATCTGCTGACGCACTGGGGCCGGGTACTGGCCGACGTGCATCGCTACTTCGACGGCCCGGCCATCCTCGGGCTGACGGCGACGCCTCCCGACCGCGCCGGCAAGCTCCCCGACGACTTGCGGCGTTACGATGATTTCTTCGGCCCCGTCGATTACGAGGTCCAGGTCCCGGCCGTCGTCAAGGATGGTTTCCTGTCGCCGTACCAGGACCTTTGTTACCTGGTGCGGCCAACGGCGGAAGAGCTGGCGTTCGTTGCCAGCGCCGACCAGCAACTGCAAAAGCTGGTCGAGGACCTGTGCCGCGATGCGGCGGAAGAATCTGCCAATTCGGAGTCATTGCCGAAATGGCTGACGCGCATCCTGACCGAACGGCGTCTGCCGACCGGGCCAGTGAAGGACTGGGAGAGCTTCGAGAAGCGCGACCCGGTGTTCGCGCAGGCAGCGCGGCTGTTTCTGAAGATGCGCGAGCTGCCGCTGCCCGCCGGCGGCGGCGATTCACTCGTCCACGCCGGGCGGCAAGGACATGGCCGTGCTCGTCCCGGTGCTGGACCGCTACATCCGCCATCGCCTGCGTGCTTCCGACGTTGCCGCCGATCACGCGCTGGCCGAGCGGGCCATCCAGCGGCTGCGCTACCTGGGCGTGCAGATCACGGAAACCGGGTCGCAGGTGTGCGCCTCGCCGGTGGGCCGCGTCTTGATGCACTCACGCGGCAAGGTGGCGGCGCTGTTGCCGATCCTCAAGGCCGAGCGACGGGCCCTGGGAGACAAGATTCGCGCTGTCATCGTCGCCGATTTCGAGAAGACCTCCGCGGTCTCGGCGGAAGTACAGCATCTGCTCGACGAGGAGGCGGGCGGCGCGGTGGCGGCCTTCCGCATGTTGCTCACCGATTCGGAGACGGATGCCCTGGACCCCGTACTCGTCACCGGCTCGTCGGTGCTGGTGGACGACGATCTGGCTCCGAAGTTCGCCGAGGCAGCGCTTGCCTGGCTGGCAGCCAGGAATCTCGACGTCCGCTTGACCTTCGCCGAGGAGCGCGGCTTCAAGGTGTTGTCGGGACAAGGAGGCGACTGGGGCCCGCGCATCTACGTCGCCATGATCACCGATCTCTTCCAGAGTGGGCTGTGCAAGTGCCTGGTCGGCACGCGCGGCTTGCTCGGCGAGGGCTGGGACGCATCGCGCGTCAACGTCCTGGTCGATCTCACGTCGGTAACAACCTCCACGTCCGTGAATCAGCTTCGCGGCCGGTCGCTGCGGCTAGACACCGAGCTGCCCGACAAGGTGGCCGACAACTGGGACGTGATCTGCATCGCTCCGGAGTTCCTGAAGGGGCTGTACGACTATCGCCGCTTCATCGACAAGCACGACACGCTCTTCGGGCTGACGGACGACGGCGCCATCGAGAAGGGCATCGGCCACGTGCACGCGGCCTTCACGGAGATCGAGCCCGAAGGGATCGAGAGCTCGATGGGCGTGCTGAACGCGGAGATGCTGGAGCGTCCGTGTCGTCGGGCCGAATTTCGCAAGCTCTGGCGGATCGGCGAGCCGTATCATCCGGAGCCGATCCACGCGCTTGAAGCGCACACCGGCGCCGGCGGTGGCGGCGGCTTTCCGCCGTTTCCCTGGGGCCACGCGCCGTGGAGCGATGCCTCACTAACGGCGGCCATCGGCGAAGCCATCCTGGGCGCGCTGCGCGAAGCGGGCCTACTCCGGCACCAGGGGGACTTGCAAGTCGGCGAGCGTGCCGGCGGCTACGTCCGGGCCTTTCTCAAGAACGCCGACGAAGCTGCCAGCGGACTGTTCGCCCAAGCCCTGCAGGAAGCGCTTGGCCCGCTCGACCGGCCGCGCTACATCATCCCGCGTCAGGTCGATTTCATCGACGACACCTGGCTTTCGCGCGTGCTGCCGCGCATCGTCGGCCGTTACTTTCAACGCCGGCGCACGTCGTTGCAGATGTACCACGCCGTGCCCAGCACGCTGGCCCGGCACAAGGATATCGTCGCCATCTATCAGCGCCACTGGAACGCGCGCGTCAGTCCCGGCCAGGCGGTCTACGCCCACCACGGCGAGGGAGAGAAGCTCGTCGCTGATGCCAGGCAATCCGGACTGACGCCACGGGCGCGGATGCACCGCAAGGAAGTGTTCCTGTAGCCCGTCAAGCTTGTCTTTTTCCCATCAAACCAATTCTAGCCGTCGCGCATATATAGGAGAGAACTCACGGAGCCGGCGATGGCCGACCAGCAGCGCGATGAAAGCCTGATGGCCGAGGTCGCCCGGGGCAAGCCCGAGGCGCTGGGTCCGCTCATTCGCCGGCATGCCACGCCGCTCTTGACGTTTCTGACACGCATGGTCCGCGACAGCCATCGTGGCGAGGAACTATTCCAGGAAGTCTGCCTGGCGGTGTGGATCAAGCGGCATCGCTACGAGTATCCGCGGCCATTCAAGAGCTGGTTGTACGCCATCGCCCTCAACCGCTGCCGCGAGGATTTCCGCCGGGTGAAAGTGAACCCGCTGTCGCTGGACGACCAGGTGCTGGCGACATCAACGGTCGGGCCAATCGAGACCGCCATCGCCGCCGAGACCGCCACGCTCATCGACCGTGCCGTCGCCCTTCTGCCATTGCAGCAGCGCACCGTGGTCGTCCTGCGTGTCTGGCAGCAAATGCCCTATGCCGACATAGCCCAGATTCTGGAAACCAGCGAAGGCGCGGTGAAGAGCAACATGCATCACGGGTTGGCGGCGCTGCGGAGGTTTCTGGAACCACGCCTGAAGCAAAAGGATGAAGGATGATGCGTCTGCTACCCTCTCCCTCCGGGAGAGGGGCGCGGGCGAGGGTCTTGGTCCCATGCGAAGGTACGGTGATTGCAATTTGGATGCATTCACCCTCACCCCCAACCCCTCTCCCCGAGGGAGAGGGGAGAGGATGCTTCGCCGCCGTCGTGTGGCGCAACCTGGAAATGGGGTTCATCATGTCCGAGCGTTTCGACCATATCCTCGAAGAAGCCGATTGCTATTTCCATGACGTACTGAACGGCTTCGAAAAGCGCTATGTCGAAGAGCACGCCGAGCGCTGTCCCGTGTGCAAGGTCGCGCTCGATGAGGCGCGGAAGCGCTTTGAGGCGCTGATGGCGATGCCGGCGTGCGAGGCGGCCGGCGAGCTCATTCAGGCCGCCATCCAGAAGGTCGAGGCACATGAGAAGCGGCGTTACGAGCGGCGCTGGCGGCGGCGGGCCGGCTGGCTCGGCGCGGCGGCCGCCGTGTTGCTGCTCGTCGGCCTCCATGTCTACTACTTCACGCTGAAGCCGGCGCCGTACGACCTGCGCGTTCTGGGGCAGTCGCGATTTATCGCCGATTCCGATGCATCTCTGCGGGTCAGGGTCGTTCATCAGCCGGACGGCAAGCCCCTGAAGGATATCCCGGTCACCATCGAGCTGATCGCGGAGAAAAAGGCAGACCATGTCGTCGCACTGGCCAGTTTCACGACGGATGAGCAAGGCACCGGTCAGCCGCGGTTTCATCTGCCCGACTGGCCTCCCGGGGATTACGAGCTGCGCGTGCGGGCCCGGACTGGCACGCCGCAAGTGATCAGCCGCAAGATCAAGCTGGCCCGGTCGTGGAAGCTGATGCTCACCAGCGATCGGCCTGTTTATCAGCCGGGGCAGACGATCCATCTGCGCGGGCTGGCCCTGCGCGGCATGGACCTGAAACCGGTGGTCGGGCAGGAGGCGATCTTCACCGTCGCCGATCCGAAGGGGAACATCATCTTCAAGCAGAAGGAAGTCACGAGCAAGTTCGGCATCACCTCCAGCGATTGCCCGCTGGCCAGCGAGATCATCGAAGGAACCTACGTGCTCCAGTGTCAGCTTGGCGAAACGGCCAGCAAGCTGCATGTCGAGGTGAAGAAGTATGTCCTGCCGAAGTTCAAGATCGACGTGACCGCCGGCAAGCCGTTCTACCAGCCGGGGCAGCGCATCGCGGGCAAGCTGCGGGCCGATTATTTCTTCGGCAAGCCGGTGGCGGGCGCGGCGGTGACGCTGGAATTGACGGGACCGGACGATTTTCTCCGGTTTCGCCGCGAACTGAGGCTCAGGACGGATGACAAGGGAGTGATCGATTTTGCGTTCGATCCATTGGAGAAGTTCACGGGCAAGGAATCAGAGACGGGTACAACGCAACTGGACCTGCACGCGACGGTCATCGACACGGCCGGGCAAAAGCAGACACGGTCGCTGCCGGTGCTGGTGTCGGCGCAGGCGCTGCGGATCGAGGCAATCCCGGAGGCCGGCACGCTGGTGGCCGGTCAGACGAACACGGTCTACCTGCTGGTGACGAACCCCGACGGCCGGCCGGTGAAGGCCCGCCTCGCCATCGCCGGCCGAACCGCCGAGATCGTGACCAACGACCTCGGCGTGGCGAGCATCGATGTTGCCGTGGGGCAGGTTGCCAACCTGCCGAACGAGGATCAGCAGGTTGGCAACCTGCCCCACGTAGAATGGACGATCCGCGCGCAGGATGACCACGGCAACATCGGCCGCCGGACGGTGCAGTTCGCCATCGGCCAGGGGGATGGCGACTTCATCCTCCGCGCCGACAAGGCCGTGTACACGGGCGGCGACACCGTCCGGCTCACGGCCCTGGCCGGCGGCGATGCGCCGGTCTTCGTCGATGTCGTCAAGGATGGCCAGACGATCCTCACCGAGGCGATTCCGCTCGCCGATGGCAAGGGGGAGCACCGCTTCGACCTGCCGGCCGAGGCGTTCGGCACGCTGCAACTCCTGGCCTACCGCTTCATCGATGCTCGCGTCCTGCGCAAGGCGCGCGTGCTTTACGTCCGCCCGCCAGAGGACGTGAAGATCGCCGCCACGCTCGACCAGCTGGAATACCGCCCCGGCGGCACCGCCCGCATCCAGTTCCAGCTCACCGACACGAACGGCAAGCCGATGCCGGGGGCGCTTGGCCTGGCGGCCGTCGACGAGGCGGTGTTTGCGGTGATGTCGCAGAATGGCGGCGATGCACGAGCATTCTTCACACAGGATCGCACATTGACGGCGCGATTGAATGTCTCCACCGACCAGAATGATCAGGACGGCCAACTATTCAATACGGCCGCAATGAGCCGGCTGCCAGAGGATGAAGTCATCGATCGCGAGACTATTATCAAGCAGCTCCTGCCCTTCGTCGAGAATAGCCGACATGTATTTGACAGCTTCGATGATCCGTACTGGCAAGATTGGGCTCGCAAGCAAGAGTCTATCCCACAGGAAATACGAGATCTGTTATTCAACTCGGTGCGACGGAATACCGTGCAACGGATGAGCTACCCAGACAACGTGCGCGCTCACGAAACGACCAAGGCAACGATCGAGAAAGCAATCAAGGGGATATGGATCGTCATTGGCATCCTGGCGGGCTGCATTGCCGTCTATTTCATTCTTCTTCAATTCCGCGACAATCTCATCGCCTTCTTTCTGGTGCCTACCATTGTGTGCTTGATTTTGTGTTGCGGTCTGGTGCCGCAAGTGCAGAAGGTGCGCGAGGCGTCAATGCGGACTCAGATGGTCAATCACCTGAAACAACTCGAGTATGCGATCCATTCATACAAGGACACGCATCGCAAGATGCCCGGCGAGCCCCTGATTGTTCCCGACGCATCGGCGGAGCCTCTCCGTCTTCGAGAATGGTTCCCCGAGACGTTGCTCTGGCGGCCAGAGTTGCTGACGGACGACCACGGCAAGGCGACGCTGGAGATTCCGCTGGCGGATTCGATCACGACCTGGCGGCTGACGACGAGCGCGGTGACGGGGGTCGGCCGGCTGGGGGCGGCCCAGTCCAGCATCAAGGTCTTTCAGCCGTTCTTCGTCGATATCAACCTGCCCGTGGCTCTCACCCGCGGCGACGAGCTGGCCGTCCCCGTCGTCGTTTACAACTATCTCGACAAGCAGCAAGAAGTCACCGTCACGCTCGCAGAGGCCGGCTGGTTCACGCGGCTGCCCTCACCCCTGGCCCCTCTCCCGGGGGGAGAGGGGAAGCGCAAGCTGACCCTCGCCCCGCGCCAGGTCCTCGCCACACATTACCGCATCAAGGTGAACAAGGTCGGCACGCATGAGCTGCAAGTAACGGCGACATCTGAGCCCGAAGCGTTAGCGAGGGGCGCCGCCGATGCCATCAAGCGTCGGATCGAAGTGCTGCCGGATGGCCGGCCGATCGAAGTCGTCCACAACGGCAGCCTGGCCCAGCCCGCGCGCATCGACCTCACATTGCCGGCCGTGGCCATCGAAGGCAGTCCACGGCTGATCGTCAAACTGTATCCTTCGCGCTTCAGCCAGGTCGTCGAGGGGCTGGACGCCATCTTCCGCATGCCACACGGCTGCTTCGAGCAGACTTCGTCCACGACCTATCCGAACGTCCTCGCCCGCGATTACCTGCGGCGAACGAAGAAGAGCGTGCCGGCCGTCGAAACCAAGGCGAAGGAGTATATCCACCTCGGTTATCAACGCCTGCTCGGCTTCGAGGTCAAGGACGGCGGCTTCGACTGGTTCGGCAACCCGCCCGCCAACCGCACGCTCACCGCCTATGGACTCATGGAATTCGCCGACATGGCGAAGGTCCACGAGGTCGATCCGAAGCTGATCGAACGCACCCGCGCCTGGTTGATGAAGCAGCGGCGAGCCAACGGCTCCTGGGCGGCCGAGGGACACGTGCCGCAGAACCTGCCGGCCGTTGACCTGGCGACGACGGCCTACATCGCCTGGGCCGTGTTTGGGTCATCGGCAAGCGGCGGGCGTCAGGCCCCTGATGATGCCGCCCCCACGCGGGGATTTCTCCTCGCGCATCGGCCCGAAGACATTGCCGACCCGCACACGCTGGCCCTGGTCTGCAACGCATTGCTCGCCATCGACCCGGCCGGCAACGATGCGGCGCCGTACCTGGAAAGCCTGCGTGCGTTGCAACGAACATCGCCGGATGGCCAGCTTGCCTGGTGGGAGCAAGCCGCCGATAGCCGCACGACGTTTCACGGCGCCGGCATCAGCGGCAGTGTCGAGACGACGGCGCTGGCGGCGCTGGCACTGCAAGCGCACACACGTCGGGCTGACGCCTCGACGCTCGCCTGGCTGGTGAAGCAGCGTGATGGCCGTGGGACCTGGCACTCCACGCAGGCGACCGTGCTGGCGCTCAAGGCGCTCCTGTCGGCGACGGATACGGCCGGAAACGGCGAACGCCGGATCGAGCTGGCCATCAACGGCATGACGCAGAGCATCGTCATCCCCGCCGACCAGGCCGAGGTCATGAAGCAGCTCGACCTCACCGAGTTTTTGAAGCCAGGCAAGCAGACGCTGACGTTGCGCGAGGCCAGGGGCGCCGCGGTTGGTTATCAGGCGACGTTCCGTCACCACATCCCCGGCGAGCGCCGCCGGGCGAAGGAGTTGCTCGTCATCGACGCGAAGTATGATCGCGACAAGCTTACCGTCGGCGAAACATTGCAAGCGAAGGTCCGTCTGGAGAATAGGGCGAAGGCATCATCGCCGATGGTGCTGGCCGAGTTGCCGATCCCGGCCGGCTGCACGGTTCTAGCCGACGACTTCGCCGCGCTTGTGGAGAATGGCAAGATCGCGAAGTTCCAGGTGCAGCCGCGCAGCGTTCACGTCTATCTGCGCGAGTTGCCGCCCGACCAGCCGCTGGAGCTGGCATACAAGCTCCGTGCCTCCATCCCCGGCAAGATCGCCGTCCCCGCGGCGCGCGTATTCGAGTATTACGACCCGGACCGGCAAGGCTTCAGCCTGACGGCCAGGCTGGAAATCGAGGATCGCTGATAGGACATGCTGTACCTTTCAGGCCGTGCTAGGCCACGACGGACAGCAGGCGGAGGACATTGTCGGCGGGGTTGAGGTCGCGGCCGTTCTGGCCGTCATCGCCGATCCGGGCGATGACGGCCAGTTGCGACCCGGAAGCGGCGGAGCTGGCGATCCGCACTTTGAGGACCACGCGCAGCTTGGCGCCGGCCGCCAGACTCCCCACATCCAGCCGATATCTGCCGCGGCCGACGTGCTGCCAGCCAGGCGTGCTGGCGGCCGGGATGATGCTCATGCCGGGCGCCAGCTGAATGACCGCGAACACGCCGCTGGCCGCGAAGCTGCCGCGATTGATCAGGATAAGCGCCAGCGTCAGTCGCTGCCCCCGCGAAACCACCGCGGGCATGCCCTGCGTCTTGATCTTGAGATTCACGGGTGTGCTTGCGACCGTCATGGATTTCGCCCCCGCAGCGGCGTGCAAACCATGCTCATCCCACAGCTCGACGGTGATCTGCCGAACGACGCCCCCTTGCGCATAGACATGCTGCAGGGCCTGGCCCGATGGCGAGCCGGCCACGAAGCCGGTGTTCTCGCCGTCGCCCCAGTTGACGCGATAGCCGGCCACCGTGTCGCTGCCGGGATCGATCACCGCACCCAGATGAAGCTGGTATGGCACGAGGCGGTTGACGCTGTCGTTTCCCGTCAACAGGATGGTGGGCGAGATGTCGGAGACGGTGACGATGAAGCTGTTCGCGCGATCGACATGAGTTCCGTCTTCATTCTCCAGGTCGACGGTGATGGCCCGCTGGCTGGGGCCGTCGGCGTAGGTGTGCGTCTTGACGCCGGTGCTCGTGTAGGTGTCGGTCGAGCCGTCGCCCCAGTGCACGATGTAGCTGGTGACCGTGTTGGCGCCCGGATCGCTCACGACGCCCAGCGTCAGACTGTAGCTGCTCCCCTCGTTGACGCTATTTGCGCCGCTGATGGTAATGGACGGTTTGACATCGTGCACGGAGTAGGTGAAGCTGGCGCCGGCGGTGCCGCCGCGGCCGTCATCCGCCGTGATGTTCACGACCACCGGCCCCAGCGGGCCATCGCTGACCGGCAAGGACCAGCTCCAGGTGTTCCCGGTCTGCGTAACGGTGCCGATGTCGGCGCTGATCGTCACGGCATCGCCGTCCGGATCGGTGAACGTGCCGGTGTTCTTGACTTCCTTGCCCTCGTCGGCGCTGACGGCCGTTTGATTGACAGTCAGCTGCGGCGCGTGATTCTGCGTGCAGCCCGGCAGCCGTGAGCCGTCAACCGAGCCGGCGAAACTCGGAAACAGCGCGTTGAGGGCATTCAGCGCAGCGGTGTCGATGCCGGCATCCCGCGGCAACGTCGAGAACGTGAAGCGGAGGGACGGTCCGGACGGACCGGCGCCGTCCGGATCATGCGGGTCGTAAAGGAACTGCGCTGCGGTATTGAGCAAGTTCATGCCCAGAATGCCGTCAAAGCTCGGATCGACATCTAGAACGAAAATCGGGACATTGGTGAACACCAGGGTGCCGTCGAGCACGCCGTCGTTGTCATCGTCGCGCGGCAGGACAAGCTGATCGATGGTGAAGCCGGGCACGGAAGTCGAGCCGCCGGCCCCCTGAATGTCAATCGTGGTTTCAGGATTGTTGAGGTCGATGCCCAGCGCCTGGGCCATCGCGGTCGAAAGGATGGTCAACTGGGCGCCGGTATCGAAGAGGAATATCTGATCATGAACCTCGGCCGTGACGCCATCCGTCGTGAGCGATGCCTGGATGCCTTGGACCACGGGATTGTACGACTCGGTGATGGTGCTGCCGGGGTCGAGATGATTGTCGATGCCGATGAAATGAACGGGCCCGCGCACCGGCTCGGTGGTGTCGGCCCCCTGCGCGAGCAGGGTGCCCGGAGCCACGAAGAAGAGATCCGGCATGGGCAAGATCAGTCCCTGGTATTCGGCTATCTCGGGAAACAGGGCCCCGAAGTCAATCTGGTAGCCCTGCATGTCGATGAGCACGGCCACACCGCCGGAGTCTGCGCCGCCGAGTCCGCCATTGAGGATGGGCGTACCGACGATGGCCGGCAGGTTCGGGCTGCCCGTGGCGGTCCCCACCATGGCCTGCACGTTGGCCACGGCGGCCGCGGCCGACAGATCGATGCCGCCGAATCCGTCCAGCAGCGCCGCCAGGTCGATCGCGTGCATGCCGTCGGCGAGAATGGTGCCTGGCTGGGAGACCAGTCCCGTCAGGCTGCCCCCGACGCCCTCGGCCGTGACCGTCGCTCCGGGAATCGTTGGAATCGCTTGCCCAACCAGATCGAAGAACAACTGATCCGCATAACCGTAGGTGATGGGCGACGCGCCGGTGTCGAAGATGCCGAAGGTGACGCGGTCGCCGAGGCCGTCGTTGTTGCGGTAAACCTGCACGACCGCGAACTGATCGCCGAACAGGTCCAGCACCGGTTCGAGAGGCACTTCCAGCGTAGCGGGCGTCAGCCGATCTTCGAGCCGCTCAAACTCGGGGCGAAAAAAGTGGATGGTTCGCCGCACCTGCGGCCGCCGCGGTGTGGCGCGGCCTGTCGCGCTGTTCATGCCGAATCCCTGAGGCGAAAGTCACGCTGTGGGAGGAATGGATGGGGGATTCTAACGCGCTGCGCCGGCGCATCGCAAACAAAAAATCGTCGAGAACTGAAGACATTGCGTAAGTCGCCGCCCACTGGGAATTGCCACATCGTCACTCGGTAACGATGACCTTTGGCCGGCGCAGGACGAACTCCGGTTGCTGGCTGGCGTAGCCGGGTTCTTTTTGCTCGGCGATGCGCAGAGCGTCCATGCCGTCGACGCGGCGGCTGCCGACGCGCTCGTGCAGGGCCGGCTGGTAGGGCGTGCTGACGACGGCGTCGTAGCGGTGCACGCCGTGGCGCAGCAGGGCAGCCTGAACCATGCGGTGATGCACCTCGATGGCGTCCATCCAGCGGGCGACGGTGTCGTCGTCGCCTGACATGGCCGGGCGAGCGGCCACGATGCGATCCAGGTCCAGCGCGATGTCGAGCAGCTCGTTGAGAAAGACCAGGCTCAGCCGCTTGTCGCCGTGCACCTCCTGGCGGAGTTGCTGATACGCTTTCTGCGTCTCGCCGACAAAGGAGTTGAAGCTGCTTTGCAGCGAGTCGCGGGCACGCGCCAGGCTTTGCTCAAAGAGCTTGTGCTGCCGTTCGTTCCGCTCGCGCAGAGCGATGAACGACTCGAACAGGCGATACACCGACGACATGCCCAGCGTGTGCGAGTCGGCTTCCGGAGCGGCCATCAAGCTGCGAGGCAATTCATCATTCATCGGGACTGATTCCTTGGCATGTGATCGCGCATACATTGCAAGCTAGCATCGCACATCGCGAGAGCTTCGACAAGCAAAAAACCCCTTCAGGTGTGGGTTCACGTCGCATGTTTGGGGAAGGCGAGCTTATTGTGTCGCTGCACGGCTCGGCAGGAGCCTCGCCCTCCCTTGGTGCCCTTGGTGCGGGGTGGCCGCGGCGAGCCGAAAGCCTGGCAAGCTGGGTCGACTTTGCCGGCTGTAACGGTCCCGGGCAAAAAGCATGGAATGCCGGCTGGGAAGGAGGCCATTTTGTTTACGCTTTTGACGACCCTTTGGCCGATGACAGTTGTGCTGGTTGCGGCGCTCCTTCAGGGAACAAGGCCGCAGCGATTCAGTCTCTACCTGTCAAAGGAGTCGCGATGAAACGGTTAGCGAAAGTGCTGTTGGCCACGCTCGGCCTCCTGGTGGCCACGGAGGGAGCGCGGGCCAGCTGGGCCGCACTGCACTATGGCGGCTACCAGCCCTGGTGGAACATCTTTGCCAAGAAGAACAAGTGCCTCACCTGCGAGGAAGAGCGCTTGCAGCGCTTCTGGCACGACTACTACGATGCCCTGCGGCGTTATTACGGCCTGCTCGACCACATCGACTGGGTGGCCTACTACAAGAACCACGGCTACCAGATCAACGCCAACTGCTACGGCCCGGGCGGCGGCTGCCAGCGTATCCAGTTCGCCCCGGTGTTCGTCAGCCCGAGCATGCAGTGGGCGGTTCCGAACAGCTGCCTGAACGGTCCGCCGTGCGGACCTCCGGGCATGCCGGCAGGCTTCCCTCACTAGACTCAGTTCCGGTCGCGGCGCGACCAGCCGAATGCGACCAGCCGAAGGCAAGCGGCCGAGGCCCGGTTTCCAGCGGAGACCGGGCCTTTTCGTTTGTTCAGGGTTCGCACTGGCGCGGGCTCTTGCGAACGCGAAACGCAGCACTGGTTTTGCTCACCTTGCCGGCGCCATTTGCCGCAGAGACTGGCGGATGGTTTCGGCGGTCCGTTCGGCCTGGGCGGCGGACACGTCGAGATGGGCGACGGCGCGCATGACGTGCTTGCCGGCCGGGTGGATGCGGATGCCGCGCTGCTTGAGCGTGGCGGCCACGTCTTGCGACGTCCCCAGTTCCGGATCGACCTCGAACCAGACGAGATTGGTTTCCACCTCGGGTGGAGTCAGCCGCAGGCCCGGCGTGTCGGCGATGCCCTGGGCGATGACGCGGGCGTTGGCGTGGTCGTCGGCCATGCGTTCGATGTGGTTGTCCAGCGCGTAGAGGGCGGCGGCGGCGAGAATGCCGACTTGCCGCATGCCGCCGCCGAAGAGCTTGCGAATGCGGCGTGCGCGGGCCATGAACTCCTTCGGCCCAGCCAGCGCCGAGCCGACCGGCGCCCCCAGCCCCTTGCTGAAGCAGACCGAGACGCTATCGAAGTGGCGAGCCCACTCGCTGGCCGGGACGCCGCTGGCCACGACGGCATTCCACAGGCGAGCGCCGTCCAGGTGCATTGCCAGGCCGTTCTGCCTGGCCCAGGAACTGATGGCCTCGATCTTCTCCATCGGATAGATGCGGCCGCCGCCGCGATTGTGCGTGTTCTCCAGGCAGACCAGCCGGGTGCGCACGAGGTGCTCGTTGCAGGGGCGAATCTTGTCGTCGAGCTGGCTCAGGTCAATGATGCCGTAATCGCCTTCGAGTGTCCGGCAGGTCACGCCGCTGAGCACGGCGGCGCCGCCTTGCTCATACTGGTAGATGTGGCAGGTCGCCTCGCAGAGCAACTCGTCCCCAGGCTGGGTGTGGGCACGCACGCAGATCTGGTTCGACATGGTGCCCGACGGCACGAACATGGCCGCTTCCTTGCCGAGCAAGGCCGCAACGCGCTCTTGCAAGCGATTGACGGTCGGGTCTTCGTTGAAGACGTCGTCGCCGACCTCGGCTGCCGCCATCGCCGCCCGCATGCCGGGAGTCGGGCGAGTTAACGTGTCGCTGCGTAGATCGATCATTTCGTTCATGGTTCAGTGTTCAGTGTTCAGTTTTCAGTTTTCAGTTTTCAGTGTTCAGTGTTCAGTGAACACTCATTTCTGCTTGTTTTCGAGATACCAGCGGTTGTGGATCTTGCGCATGTAGACTTGCCGGTCGGCGACGTTCTTGAGGCTGGCGGAGGCGCTCTTGTCGTCGGTCTTCCACTTGCCTTCCTTGGCGAAGAGCTTCAGTTCCTTGACCAGCAGCGGGTCTTCCAGGAAGTGGTCCCTGGTTTCCTGTACCAGGCGAGAGAAGGCGCGAAAGGCACGGGTCTCGTCGCTGCCGGTCTGGGTCTTGACGTATTCCTTGATGCGGCCATCGACGAAGCCCGGGTCGGCAAGGTGGGCCACCAGATAGTCGATCTTTTTGTTCTCGATGGCCAAGATGACGGACTTGAGCGCATCCTCCGGCGTTTTCTGCGAGTAGCGGCTCTCGTTGACGTCGAAGCTAAAGCGCTTGGCATTCGGGTCGGCCCCCTCTTGCCCCGCCGCGACTGCCGCCACCGCCAGCACGCCAAGGATCATTGCGGTCCGCATCACCTGTCCCTCGTCAGGCTCGTTTGCTACGCTTCCCTCATGATCTTGATTCGGCGCTGGCAAGGCAAGGAGTCGGCTTTCATCCTTTCATCGTCGCCCCAGACGAGCGTGTAGGAAACTCGCTTGGCGGTTTCGCTTGCGACATCGCGCGCGAAACCGCCAAGCGACGTTCAGTCACGCCTGTCTGCGGCAGAGTAAACCGGTTACGTCAGTTCCGTCTGTCCCGGCACGGCGACGGCGGGGACGGGCAGGTTCATGTCGAATGCGAGCCGTTCGGGCATCAGATTTTGCCGCGAGTTGAGGGCCTGCTCCCAGGTGACGGCGCGGCCGGTGTAGGCAGTCATGCGGCCCATGATGGCCGTCAGCGTGCTCTCGGCGACGTTCTTGAGGTCGTTGATCGGCCGGTTCTCGCGGATGCTGTTGATGAGCGCCACGTGCTCGGCCTGGTAAGGGTCGTTGTCTTGCCGGCCCGGGAAGTTCCAGGCACGCTGGCCGGTGATCCGGTAGTTGCGCGAGGTCCAGGTGCCGGCCGTGCCGGTGATCGCCTCCGAGACGTTGTTCTCGCAGCCGTTAATCTGCCGGCACATGCTCATCACGTGCAAGCCGTTGGGATACTCGTACTCGATGGCGAAGTGGTCGAAGATGTGGCCGAACTGCGCGGCCGTGCGAACCTGCCGGCCGCCCATGCCGACGGCGCGGAGCGGATGGCGGTTGCCAGTCGCCCAGTTGACCACGTCCAGGTTGTGGATGTGCTGCTCGACAATGTGGTCGCCGGACAGCCAGGTGAAATACAGCCAGTTGCGAAGCTGCCATTCGAGGTCGCCCATGTTCTCGCCGCGGTCGCGATGCCAGAGTCCGCCCTGGTTCCAGTAGACGCGCGCCGAGGTCAGCGTGCCGATGTCGCCGCCATGGATGCGCTCCATCGATTGGCGATAGCCGGTCTGGTAGCGGCGCTGCGTGCCGGCGACGACGGACAGGCGGTTGCGATTGGCCTGCTCGAAGGCCGCCAGGCAGGCGCGGACGCCGGGGCCGTCGACGGCGACGGGCTTCTCGGTGAAGATGTGCTTGCGGGCCGCCACAGCCGCCTGGATGTGCGTCGGCCGGAAGCCGGGAGGCGTCGCCAGGATCACCAGGTCGCAACTGTTGATGACGTTGCGGTAGGCATCGATGCCGACGAATTTGCGCTCGTCGGGAACATCGATGCTGTCGCGGATGGGCTGGTCGTTGCGCAGGGTGTTGAACGAACTGTTGAGGCGGTCGCGGAAGGCGTCGCCCATGGCGACGAGACGCACATTGGCGCCGCCGCGGAGGCATTGCGAGGCGGCCCCGGTGCCGCGGCCGCCGCAGCCGACCAGGCCGACGCGGATGACATCGTTGCCCTGGGCGTGGACGTTGCCCAGCATGGTCAGATTGGCGGCCATCGCCGCCGTGCCGGCCACGGCGGTCCCCTTCAAGAAATCGCGCCGCGATGCTGACTTGTTTTCTGGTCGCTTGGTCATGTCGGTCTCTCCCGTAATGAGGTTGCTGGCGTTTAGTGCATGGATTGCGTAGGCTCTATTTCACAGGGGCGCTGCGTGGCCGGGAAAGGCCAATGCCGCCGGAAATCGCCAGGTGGAACGGTCGGGCCCGTTACTACCGATTGATCTTTCCCAGAGTGAAGCTGCTGCTGTGATTCTAGGCTGTGCCTTGCCGAAAGGCACGGTAGTCTCGATAGCGGCTCAATCAGGGATGCTGAAGAGGTCCGGCTCTTCCTTCGGGTTGAGCATCACGTCGTAGGTTTCGCTGATGTTGGCGCGTTCGCCTGTCTTGGTCTTGCCGGTCAGGACGCGCTTGAGCGGCAGCAGGGTGTCGGTGGTCAGCCACAGTTCGACGTCGATGATCTCGACCTCTCCCTTCATCTTGAGCTTGTACTTCACGACCTGGGCCTCGTGCTTGCCGACCTTTTCCTTGTTGCCGAGCGCGAAATCGGCGACCTTGAAGCGCTCGGCAATGCCCTCTGCCTTCTTGCCGCCGGGGGCGGTCGCCATCGTGCTCAGCATGACACCGGCCCGGTGGATGCCGGTGGCGAGCGAGGCGTTGAATTCCTTGGGTGTATCCTTGAGCTGAGCCTTGCCTGCGAACGAGCCCTCCAGCTTCATCTTCTCGCCGTTCGAGACGACCAGCAGGCTGACTTCCTTGTCGCCGAATTCGGCCGACAGCTGCGTGCGATTCTTGTTCCCCTTGGCGAGCCGGATCGTGCCGCCAAGCTTGCCTTTCTTGTCGCCGACTTCAAGCGTGGCGCGCACGCCGATGCCGACGGCCTTGGCATCGGCAATCTTCTTGCCGGCGCTGTCAAAGAGCTTCTTGGCCTCGTCGCCCTGCTGGGACACCAGGAATAGAAGCGCGGGAACGATGAGGAGACGCATGCAATGTCCTTTCAAGGGTGAGGGGATGCGGCGGCGGCGCCGGCAGCAAATTGGACTTGTTATATGGACGCATGTGGAATGAGACAGTGCCTGAGTCCATGCGACGCATGCCACGCATGGCCTGAATACAACAACACTACATGCCAGCGAATCAATCATACTTCGCCACCTGCGCCCGCGGCCTGGAGCCGGCTCTCGCCGCCGAGCTTCGTGAGCTTGGCGCGAGCGACGTTTCCCCAGGTCGCGGCGGCGTCGCCTTCGGCGGCGACCGTGCGACGCTTTATCGCGCCAACCTGTGGCTGCGGACGGCGGTTCGCGTCCTGTGTCCGATCCTCGACGTGCCGGTCACGTCGCCGGAGGAGCTTTACGATGCCGTGCGAGGCGTCGATTGGTCACGCTACCTGACGCCGGAGCACACGCTCGCGGTGGATTGCAACGTCCGCGACTCGGCGATCACGCATTCCAAGTATGCCGCGCTCAAGACGAAGGACGCCATCTGTGATCAGTTCATGGATCGGCTGGGCCGCCGGCCGAGCGTCGATACCGAAACCCCGATGGTCGGCCTCAACCTGCACATCCACCAGGAGCAGGCCGTGCTGAGTCTGGACAGCTCCGGGGAGTCGTTGCACAAGCGCGGCTACCGGCCGATCCTGACCAAGGCGCCACTCAACGAGGCGCTGGCGGCCGGGCTGATCCTGCTATCCGGCTGGCGCCCGGACACGCCGCTGGTGGATCCGCTGTGCGGTTCGGGGACGTTGTGCATCGAGGCGGCCTGGCTGGCGCTGCGCCGGCCGCCGGGGTTGACACGCAAGCGCTTCGGCTTCATGGGCTGGATGGATTTCGACATCGAGCTGTGGACCGAGCTGCGCGACCAGGCTCGCCGTGACATGCTCAAGCAGTTGCCGGCCGTCATCGCCGGGTCCGATCTTCGCGGCGATGCAATCTCGTTCGCGAAGACCAACGCCCGGACCGCCGGCATCGGCCACCTGCTGCGCTTCGACGTCAAGGACATCCGCGACTGGCGTCCGCCCGATGGTCTGCCGGGGACGATCATCTGCAACCCGCCATACGGCGAGCGCCTCGGCGAGGAGCGCGAACTGCGGGGGCTTTACCAGATGCTGGGCAAGGTCTTGAAGGAGCGCTGTCGCGGCTGGAGCGCCTTCGTGTTCACCGGCAACGGCCGGCTCGCCCGTGCCGTCGGGCTCGATGTCGCCGAACGAACGCACCTGTGCAATGGCCGGATCCCGTGCCAGTTATTGCGCTATACTCTCTGACGTGGCGACCAGCTGCCAGCTTGTCTGCCCTGCAATGGCGTCGCGCCGTACGCGCGTTCGAGCCCGCAAGCTGGCAGCTTGCGGCTACGGCTTCCGTTGCAATTCGAAGCCGCGCTGCGAGACGGCGATGCCGGTGACGCCCTTGTAGCGGTCGTAGGTCTTTTCCATGTCGGCGATGTCGTCGAAGTAGCCGACGATGTAGGCGGCGCCGAAGGTCTCGCCCTTCTTGACCGGCTTGCCGTGCAGTTCCTGGATGAAGCAGATGTAGCCGCGCTGATGGCACCAGGCCTCGGAGACGGCGGCGGGATCGAGCGTCATGCCGGCAATCCAGGGGCCCGGCTTGCCGTCGCGCTTCAGTTGGTAGGCGCGGATCATGCGCCTGGGAACCTTCTTGCCGCGCTGGTAGAGGAAGCGATCGTCCGGCGCGAAGTCCTTGGCGAATTCCTTCGCCGGGATAGTGCCGTGGTAGCTGAGATACACCTGCGCGAACGAGTCGCCGTTCTTGTGCTTGACGTGGCCGGGCATGTCGATGCGATAAAAGAGGTTGTCCACTTCGTTGACCGAGGTGATGGCCTCGCTTGAGAGGAAGTAGCGCTTGCCGTTCTGGAAGAACAGCGTCTGTTCCCAGGTTGAGCCGGCCTTGTAGCCCTTGCCTGGCTTATGGAACCGGTAGCGCAGCTTGACGGCGACAAAGTCCTTGCCGCGGACGATGACCGGCTCCAGCTTGCGGGCCTGCGTGCAGATCTGCGGGCCCTCGACGTAATGCTTCGGCAGGTCGCCGTGCAGCGCCTTGTCCCGGCCATAGTCGTCGTCGCGCCAGCCCGGCGCCAGCAAGAAATCCATGATGTGCAGGCCGAAGCCGACGTCGCGGGCTCCGGTCTGGCGGTCCAGGAGGCTCGCCTGCGCCGTCCCGGAGACGTAGCCCTTCTTGTTGACTCGCGCCTGCAAGAGATCGGTATCGATCTGCACAGCGTCTTCGGTCTCGCGAACGCGCATGACCTCCTCATGCGCGAGACCGAAAGCTGGAATCGTGAGAAACAGAAGGGCAAACCAGAGATGCGAACGCATGGCGTGAACTCCAAATTGTGGCGAGCTGCCAGCCTGTCAGGGGCTGGCAAGGACCTCGCATGTCATGCGGGTCAAGCTCGCAAGCTGGCAACTTGCGGCTACGGTTGTTATCCCAGCAACGCGACCAGTGCCAGGGCGAGGAGGACGATGAGCCAGAAGCCGGCAAGGCCAAGCGCGATCCACAAGTACTCGCGCCGCGTTTGCAGTGATTCTGGGGGAAGCGGGGGCAACACCGCGGAGCCGCTTGACTCGATGACGGCGACGTCGCCGATCTCGGCGGTCGCGTCTCCCGTTTCCAGCGCGGTGATGGACTCGCGAAAATTCTTGTCCCCCTGCTGATCCATGGGCAGATCGACGTCCTCCATGGCCCAGCTCAGCAGCGCCTCGCGTGCATCGTAGGCGGAGGCGAAGCGCTGCTCGGGTTTCTTAGCCATCATCTTGTGGACAAGGTCGGCGAAGGGCTGCGGGACGGCGGGATTCAGGTGGGCGAGGGGTTCGGGCTCCTCGCGGCGATGCCGACGCATCTTTTCCTTGAAGTTGCCGCCCGGGAACGGCGCCCGGCCCGTGAGCGCATAGAAGAGCGAACAACCCAGAGCATAGATGTCAGCGCGGGCATCGACGCCGCGCGAGTCCTCTGTCTGCTCCGGGGCGATGTAGTCCATGGACCCGACCACGTAGCCGGCCCCGCCGATGATTGCCACATCCTCGGCCACCTCGCCCTCCATCAGGGCCAGCCCCAGGTCGAGCACCTTGGCGTGGTTGTTGGGCGTGACCATGATGTTGGAAGGCTTGAGGTCGCGATGGATCATGCCCTGGTGGTGGGCGTGATCCAGGCCGCTGCACACTTCGGAAAACAGCCGGGCGGCGCGGGCGACTGTCAGCGGACCGTCCTGCATCACGACGCGATGCAGACTGCGTCCAGGGATATACTCCATGGCAATGTAGTTGACGCCCTGGCTGATGCCGACATCGTGTGTCAGGGCAATGTTGGGATGCCGGACGCGGCGCGACAGTTCCATCTCGCGGCGAAAGCGGGCCAGCAAGCGCTCCTCCTCGCGAGCTTTCTTGGGCGGCAGCACCTTGAGGGCGACGTGTTGCTGATTTCTCGAATCGACGGCGAGATAGACCGTACCCATGCCGCCGCGGCCGATCGGCGCGTGCACCTGATACGGTCCCAGCACCAGCCCGACGATCGCGCCGTTCAAGAGCTTGCGTGCCTGAAAGCGCGTGAGCGTGCCAAGCTTGACAAGCTGGTCGGCAAGCTGCCTGGCGTCGCCGCGGGCTTCGCGCGGCGTGGCCCGCAGGGCGGCCTCGAACTGCTCGCGGTTCAGCAGGCCGCTCTTCAGCACTGCGCGCACAAAAGTCTCGATGTTGTCAGCCATCTTGCAAGGCTCCCCTCTCCCTCCTTGAGAGGGATTGGGGGTGAGGGGATGCTGCGTTCCGGAAGTTGCCAGTGTCATGACTCGTCGCCGCTCGCGGAACTTTCGATCTTGCTGTCCAGCAGCGGCGCCGGCTCACGCGTGGGCTCCTGTTCGGCGGGCGGCTCGCCGGAAGCAGAATCGCGGGAAGCGGAATCGTTAGCGGGCGCGGACGGCTCGCCAACCTGGATGGACATGCGCACGCGCTTCTCGGCTGATGAACGTCCGCGTGACGACCTTCGCCGCCGTGTCTTGGGCCGCGACGACGAGGACGCCGACGAATTCGCAGAAGTCGCCGAGGGCATCGACGTCATTTCCGAGCCGAAGCGCGTCACCACGTAGGTGCGGCTGCGCTTGTCGGTGTCCAGCTCCAGAAGACCCTCGCGCTGGGCGTCCTCCAGCAACTCGCTGAAGGTGCGGTAGCCGTGGTAGACCTCGTTGAACGACGGCTTCTTCCGCTTCATCGTGTCCTTGACCATCGACGACCACAGCACTTCCTTGTTCTCGCGGCGCAGGGCCAGCATCGAATCGATCAGCAGGGCGAAGGCCTTGCGCTTGGTCTCCGGCAGCTGGGTGTTGAGGTTGGGGACGATGGCCGGCGCCCGGCCCAGATCCTCGTAGTAGAGGAACTCGTCGCAGTTGTCGCGCAGCAACTCCGACGTCGATTCCTGCATGCCCAGGCCGATGACGTGCTTGCCGTTCTCCTTGAGCTTCGACACCAGGGGCGAGAAGTCCGAGTCGCCGGACAGGATGACGAAGGTGTCGATGTGCTCCTTGGAGTAGGCCAGGTCCATGGCATCGACGCACAGGCGGATGTCGGCGGAGTTCTTGCCGGTCTGCGAGCGCTTGGGAATCTCGATGAGTTCGATGCCGGCCTCGTGCAGCAGGCTGGTGTAGGTGGGAAACCGGCTCCAGTCGCAATACGCCTTCTTGGCAACGATCTTGCCCTTCTCAACAAGACGTTCGAGGACGCGCTGGATGTCGAAGCGGTCGCGACGGCCATGAAAACCCAGGGCCAGGTTCTCGAAGTCAATGAACACCGCCAGGGATCGATCGCCTTCAGGCATTCGCGCTCCCGCGTCAATGGAATGGTGACCAACGCCGCTGCCAGGAAAGGCCAACGAGATTATAGCAAATCTCTCGGCGAAGGCTTTTCGCGAAGTGCGGGCACGAACGACACCGGGGCCTGGAACGATGCGGCATGGATGTAAATGTCAACTGCGTTGTCCGGGTTCATCGGACCGCATCATTGCGTGTCCAGGATTTCCTGCCAGCTGGCGGCCTTCGCGGCGCGGCGGACCATCCGTTTCAGACGGTCCAAATCAGCGACGGCATTGAGTTGCGCCTTGACTCGTTCCGAAGCCGGCCCGATCCGCTCCTCGTCGACGACCAAGATCGCCTTCTCCTGACCTTCATCCAGGATTGCCAAGTACGTGTCGGATTCGTGCATGAGCCGAACTCCTTGCTTCCAAGTCGGCCGCCAGGATTTCTTGAGCCGGTCGTTCCCAGAGGCGGACAACTTCATAACCAAAACTCATCCTACCGCGCCTGTGGCGCGGCGCAAAGATCGACGTTTGGTGTCCGTCCGGCCAACCGCGTTCTTGACTGACATGGTCTAATCTCCGCAAAGGAGGTGGCCATGTCCACAACAAATCAGCGACGGGGTAGCAAG